>Ga0180430_10004001_pt1 | contig 12548 bp, 6 predicted proteins | sample SS_ome_9_FD_132999 | JGI IMG/M metagenome (GOLD analysis project Ga0180430, IMG submission 132999) | Hypersaline lake sediment archaeal communities from the Salton Sea, California, USA - SS_1_S_2 metaG | ecosystem: Environmental > Aquatic > Non-marine Saline and Alkaline > Hypersaline > Sediment... | reverse complement strand
TCCTCCGGTCCTTGGCGAACTTGAGCAGAAGCTCCCTCTTGTGGCAGCGATGCGTGATGTGCCAAGCGTATCCGGGCAGGTAATGTCGCTTGGCTCGAGCCATGGCCGTACCCTCCTTCCCTTGGGACGTGCTTTTTCGGGGTAAAAACGCCCTTCTAAGAATCGATAGACCCCGTTGTTAGCATTGTTCTCCTGAAATTTCAAGCTCTTGGCGTGGCCCGACCCCGAAATATCATCGCAGGAGCTTGCGGACCTTGTCGCTGAGGGATTGCTGGGAGATGCCCAGTATCTTGGCGGCCGCCGTCTGGTTGCCCCCGGAGCGGCTCATGGCTTCCCGGATGAGGGTCTTGCTGACTTGGACGACGGCTTCCTTGAGAGTGGGCAGCTCGTCTTCCCCGAAGGAGAGGGCTTCCAGAGTGGACGGGACCGAGGGATCGACGCTGGCGGAGGGCTTCGCCGGAGACTCCCGCTCGATGTGCTTTTTGAAAACCGCCGAGGAGAGCATGCGCGAGGAATGCTCGGCCACGGCGTCGGCCACCAGGTTCTTGAGCTCGCGGACGTTTCCGGGAAAGGAATAGGCCCGCAGCAGGCTCAGAAGCTCCGGATGGTACGTGGGCTTGCGCTTGCCCATCTCCCTGGCCGCCTCTTCCAGGAAGTGGTCCAGCAGGGGCTGGATGTCGCCGGGCCGCCGTCTCAGGGGAGGAAGCTCCACGTGGTGGGACATGAGCCGGTAGTAGAGATCGTCCCTGAATTTTCCGGCTTGTCGCAGCCGGGCGAGGTCCTGGTTGGTGGAGGCGATGATGCGGGTGTTGGCGTTCTTGATGGTGTCGGCACCCACGGGCGAGTATTCCCGCTCCTGGAGAAGGCGAAGGAGCTTGATTTGCGACGGCATGCTCAAGTCCCCGATCTCGTCGAGAAAAAGCGTTCCTCCCGCCGCCTTTTCCACCAGGCCCCGGCGGCTTTGCTCGGCTCCCGTGAAGGCCCCCTTGACGTGTCCGAAAAGGGCGTCGGGCAGAAGGGTGTCGTCGTAGGCGGCGATGTTGACCCCCACGAGCTCGCCCTTGCGGTTGCTCAGACGGTGAATGGCCCGCGCGACGAGCTCCTTGCCCGTTCCCGTCTCCCCCGTGACGAGGATGGGATAGGAGCTGGGGGCCACGGATTCGCAGTACTGAAAAATGGAGAGCATGGCCGCATCTCGAGTGACGATGGGAGAAAAGTGCTGGGGGAACTTCAGCTCGCGGCTCAGGAGCTTCTCTCTGAGGATGGCGTTTTCCGCTTGCAGCTCGCGCATTTCCAGGGCTTTGAGGACCCGGTTCTTGAGCTGGGCCTTGTCCACGGGCTTGAGGAGATAGTCCGTGGCGCCGTCCCGGATGCACTGGATGACCGTGTCGATCTCTCCCACGGCGGTGACCACCACCACGGTGACGCCCGGAAGCTCCTCCTTGATTCTTCCTATGAGCCGCTCGCCGGGAACATGGGGCATGATGAGATCCAGAAGCACCAGATCAACGGGCGTCTTCCTCAGAATGTCCATGACCCTGCGGCTGTCTCCGCAGGTGATCACGTTGGTGAAGCCGGCCGAGTGCAGGGCGATCTCGAAGCCGTCCAGGGCCGCCGGCTCGTCGTCCACCACCAGAATGGGATTTCGGGGGTACGGATGCTTCATTCCTGGATTTCCTTGGGAGCATGGGGGCGCAGAGCGGGAAAAAGCAGGTGGACCGTCGTTCCCTTGCCGGGAGTGGACTGGATCTCCATGAAGCCTCCGTGCTCTTCGACGATCCTCGTGGAAATGGCCAGGCCCAGGCCCGTGCCCCCCCGGTCGCGCTTGGTGGTGAAAAAGGGATCGTTCACGCGGTTGAGGTTCTCCTCGAGGATTCCTTCTCCGTCGTCTTCCACGGCCAGGGCCACGGTCCCGTCGGGGGCGAAAGTCGTCACGCGAATGCCCTGCTCCTTGTGGCCGAGGGCTTGGCAGGCGTTCTGAATGAGGTTGATGATCACCTGCTCCACCGCTCGCATGTCTCCCTTGAAGCCCGGAAGATCCTTTCCTTTGCGCACGGAGAACCGGTGGGTGGATTTCTTGATGGAGTTGGCCAGAAGGGAGAGGGAAGCTTCCAGGGCCTTGTTGATGTCCACGATGCCGCCCATTTCCAGAGGGGTCTGCCGGGAGTAGTTGCGCAGGTTGTTCACGATGCCGGCGATACGGTCGGCCCCCTCCCGCACGCCTCGCAGAAGCTTGGGGACGCTGCGGGCGGCGAAGGCGAATTCCATGCCCCCCAGCGTCACTCCCTCGTGCTCGTTTTCGTTTTGACGCAAAAGAAGCGCCACGTCCTTGAAAATCTCGTCCAGAATGGCCGAATTGGATTGGATGAACCCCAGGGGATTGTTGATCTCGTGGGCGATCCCGGAGACGAGAATCCCCAGGGAAGCCATCTTGTCCGCCTGCCGCAGGGACTCGTAGGTGCGCTCCAGCTCCCGCGTCCGCTTTTCCACCAGCTCCTCGAGCCTTTCGTTGAGGTCCCTCAACCGGTCCTCGCTTCTCCTGAGGTTCTCCTCGGCTTGCTTTCTTTCGCTGATGTCGTCCAGGAGCCAGATGGCCCCGCCGTCCACGTCGGCCGGATCCACGGCGCTGCTCACCAGCCGGAGCCAGCGAGGTCCGGCGGACCCGGGCCGCGTCAAGACCTCCGTGCCGTAGCTCGCCCCCATGGCCAGAACCCTTTTGGATTCCGCCATGATGCGGTCGTAGGTCTTGGTGTCCACCTGGAAGACGCGCTCATGGACGCTCCCCCCTTCGGCCGTGCTCCATCCGCTCAGCTCCGCGAACCGCCGGTTCCCCCAGACCAGGGAGCCGCTTTTGACGAACCCGATGCCGATGCAGCTGTTCTCCAGGATGAGCTCCTGGCGACGCATGGCCTCCCTCAAGGCGGCCCCGATTTGCTGGCGTCGCGCCAGCTCCCTTTCGGTGCGCAACTTTTCCTGCTGAAGGGCCGTTGCCGTTTTCCGGTGCTCGTGTACTTCCTGCTCGATCTTCAGGATGTAAACGTCCACCTCGTCTTCGGTCAACCTCCGATGCTCCTGGGACAGGGAAAGCCACCAGGCCACGAGCCCCAGGACGAACAGGGTGAAGACGAAAATCTTGACCAGGACCCCCAGGAGGAGCTCGGGAAAGGGAAATCCGGAAAAGATGGCGTGATAGTAGAAAATCCCGAAGATGGGCATCAAAATGATGGCGATGATGCCGAAGTTGACGCAAAATCGCTTCAACGCCTTTTTGAAATCCCAGGAGGGAAGAGCGGCGATGGCCTGCTGAACGTCCTGAAAATAGGCCCTCGCCTCGAAGCTTCGCTTGCGCTTGCAGTAGTCCTTGCACCGAATTTCCAGAGAACAGCAAAGAGAGCAGACGCATTCCTTGTACATGGTGCAAAAGACCACGTCCCGGCCTTCGTAGGGCTTGCTGCACACGGCGCACTCGAGGATCTCCCCCTTGGGAATTTCCGCCGCGGGCCCCGTGGGCTTGGCCGTGTAGTATCGCCCTCGGGTGGCGAAAGCGATGGTCAGCGCCGTGAAAAACGACACGGTGAAAGCCAGAAGGGCCGAGAAGGCTTCCATGGATTCGCCCAGCAGCCCGAAGCACGCCGCCATGGACAAGGCCGAGGCCAGGATCATGGCCCCGAAGCCCACGGGGTTGAAGTTGTACAGGTGGGCTCGCTTGAACTCGATGTAGGACGGACTGACGCCCAGGGGCTTGAGGACCACCAAGTCGGCGAAAATGGCCCCGATCCAGGCCACGGCGATGTTGGAATAGACCCCCAGGACCGACTCCAGAGTGAAGAGCAGGCCGAACTGCATGAGGAGCAGGGCGATGACGACGTTGAACACCAGCCACACCACCCGGCCGGGATGGCTGTGAGTGATTCTGGAAAAGAAGTTGGACCAGGCCAGGGAGCCCGCGTAGGCGTTGGTGACGTTGATCTTGATCTGCGAAACGACGACGAAAACCGTGGTCACGGCCAAGGCGATCTCCGGATTTCGGAAAACGTGCTCGAAACCGTTCAGGTACATGTAGGTGGGCTCGATGGCGCGGGAGGGGCTCAGTCCGAGGGATTCAATGGCGAAGACCGCCAGGAACCCTCCTCCCAGGAGCTTGAGTGCCCCGACGAGAATCCAGCCCGGACCCGCCAGCACCACGGCGAGCCACCACTGGGAGTCGTTTTCCTTGGACTTGTCCGGAAGGAACCTCAAGTAGTCCACCTGCTCGCCGATTTGGGCGATCAACGAAAAGGCGGTGGTCATGGCCGCGCCGAACAGAAGGGGGTTGAAGACCGAGCCCCCCTCCGCTCCCTCGAACCGTAGCCATTGGGACCATGCCTCGGGCTCCCGGTGCAGAATGAAAACGTAGGGCAGCACCATGAGGACGATCCACAAGGGCTGGGTGTACAGTTGCAGCTTGTTGATGAGAGTGATGCCGAAAAAGACCAGAGGGATGATGACCACCGAGCACAGAAAGTAGCCGACGGACAAGGGGACTCCCCAGTAAAGCCTGATGGCCTCGGCCATGATGGAGGCTTCCAGGGCGAAGAAGATGAACGTGAAGGATGCGTAGATGAGGGAAGTGATGGTGGAGCCGATGTATCCGAAGCCGGCGCCTCGCGTGAGCAGATCGATATCGACGTTGTATTTGGCCGAGTAATAGGTGATGGGCAGGCCGGTGACGAAGATGATGGCGGATACCATCAGGATGGCCGGAACGGTGTTGGCGAATCCGTACTTGACCACGAGCAGGGCCCCGATGGCTTCCAAAGCCAGAAAGGAAATGCCCCCCATGGCCGTGTTGCCCAGGATCCACGCGGGCCATTTCCGGAAGGACTTGGCGGCGTACCGCAGGGAATAGTCCTCCATGGCCTCGTTGGTGACGAAGGCGTTGTAGCTTCGCTTGAGCACCCGGGTCGAATGCTTCATGGCGCGTCCCCCACGGTTGCCGCAGGATCGGAGATCGAGAGCTTTTCGTTCTCTTCTTGAAACACCTTTTCGCAAGGAATTTCAATCCATAATCTCTTTGGAGCTCTCGGGGCACGCAAGCGACGGCCGTGCCGAGGGCCCTCCGACGGCGGCGAAGCCCGTGATCGGGAGGGATCGACGGCTCGGGGAGGAGAGGGAGCCCCTACCGAAATTTCGGTGGAATCCGGCCACGACATTGAAATCATTCGACATGCGCTCACCGAAAATCCGGTGGCTACTGAAAAGCCGGTAGGGGATCGAGAGGGTCGCTTTGCACCGGGCTCGCCATTCCGGCGATCTCCAAGCCGGAATCCATGCTTTCACGGTTTGGCTGCGCCCGGCCGTTCCGCCGGAATATCGCCGATATAGACGTTCCGGCGTAAACGAGCTTTCTTGACGGAGCACTTGGTGGTCGGTCAACGAAGCCCATCGACGTTGGGCGTCGGGCTTTCCCGGGGACGACTCGCAAAGCGAGGAAATTTTCTTGACGGAGGATTTAGCTTTCCGCCGTCGCCTCGCCGTCCAGGGCTTCGCGAACCATGCACGCCAGCTCGGAAATGACCACCGGCTTCATGAGGATGCCCTTGATGCCCGAAGCTTGGGCCCACTGGGGAGAGAGCTTCTCGCTGAAGCCCGTGCAAATGATGACCGGAAGGTCCGGCCGGACCTTCATCAGCTCCAGGGCCAGCCGGTCTCCCGTCAGTTGCGGCATGGTCATGTCGGTGATGACCAAGTCGTAGCCATGGGGATTGTTGGTGAAGGTCTCCAGGGCTTCGGGGGAATGGGTTCGGATCTCCGCCCGATAGCCCAGTTTCTCGAGCATTTGCTGGAGGAGCTTGAGGATCTGTTCTTCGTCGTCCACCAGAAGGATGCGCTCCGTGCCCTTGGGAAGCTCCAAAGGGACCGTGCCTTTGCCCGATTCCTGTTCGGATTCGTGGCCGGGCAGGTACACTTGGAAGGAAGTGCCCTCGCCCGGCGTGCTGCGAACGGAAATGTGGCCCCCGTAGCTCTTGACGATGCCGTGAACCACCGCGAGGCCCAAGCCGGTCCCCTTTTCCTTGTCCTTGGTGGTGAAATAGGGGTCGAAAATCCGATCCAGAAGCTGCGGGTCCATGCCGACGCCCGTGTCGGAGATCTCCAGGCGGATGCACCGGGGCGGGGGGCCGTGGGAGCCCGCTTCGGCGTCGGAGGGCCAAGGGCATTCTCCCAGGCGAATGGCGAGGGTCCCTCCCTCGTCTTCCATGGCATGGAAGGCGTTGGTGACGAGGTTCATGGCGATTTGGTGAATTTCCGTGGGGTCCGCCAGAACCATGGGGCAGCGGGAATCGATGTCCTGCTCGATGCGGATGGTCGTGGGCAAAGTGGACCGGATGAGCTTGATCACTTCCTTGACGATGAGATGGACTTGAAAGGGCTTCTTTTCGATTCGGGTCTGTCGGCTGAACGTCAGGATTTGTCTCACCAAGTCGGCGGCTCGCCTGCCCGCGATGAGGATCTCTTTCAACTTTCGTTGCTGGGGGCTGTCCTCGGGCAGGTCGTATTCCAGCATCTCGGCGTAGCCCAGGATGGGGGAGAGGATGTTGTTGAAGTCGTGGGCGATGCCTCCCGCCAGGGCCCCCAGGGCTTCCATCTTCTGGGTTTGTCTCAGTTGCGCCTCCAGGGACTCCTTCTCCCGCTCGCTTCGCTTGCGGTCGGAAACGTCCAGCATGGCCCCGATGAGGCCGATGATCCGTCCCCTCTCATCGCAGTAGGTGGCCTTGTTGAACAGGACGTCGTGCCGGGTGCCGTCGGAATGGATGATCTGGGCTTCGTATTGCTGGACGCCGGGCTTGGCGAAAAGCTCCTTGTCCTTTTCGAAGTATTTGTCGGCGAGGTCCGGGGGGAAAACGTCGCGCACGCCCTTGCCGATGATTTCATCCTTGGACAGGCCCAGAAACTCGGCGTAGGCGTTGTTGCACCCCAGATATTTTCCGTGGACCCCCTTGTAGAACACCGAAACGGGAATGGCGTCGATGAGCTTCTGGGCGAAATCGATCTGGCGTTTGAGGTCGTGCTCGGCCTGTTTTTGAGGAGTGATGTCCCGAAGGAAGCTCACCCATCCCGCCCGCCCGCTTTCCTCGTTCTCCAAAGGCAGGACCGTGTGCTCCGTGGGAAACACCGTCCCGTCCTTGCGCCGCATGGAGAATTCGTGGAGCTTCAGAAACCCTTCGCGCTGGATGGCCGGGTAGAGGATTTCCTGAAATTCCTTGAGAGCGGATTCGCTCGTGTGCAAAAAGGCCGTGTCGCGCCCGATCATCTCGTCCCTGGGATACCCGAACATCCGGCATGCGGCGGCGTTGCAGTCTTCTATGGTCGCCGGGATGGCCGCTCCCAGGAGGAAAATGGCGTCGTGCTGGGACTGAAAAACCTTCTCCAGGCGCTTCTTGGTCTTCACAAGCTCTTCTTCGGCCTTTTTCCCTTCCGTGACGTCTTGAACCGTGACGACGGCTTTCTTGGGATGTCCCGCATCGTCTTGGAAAAACTCCACGCTGGAGCGAATCCAGCAAACTCCTCCGCCGGAGGTGCGAGCTCGGTACTCCACGGGCTCCGGGGCCCGGCCCGTGCGGACGGCTTCCATGAAGCCGTCGAAAAAGGGCAGGTCCCTTTGGTCCACAAGTCCCCGAAAAGCTTCCACCGACGAAGCCTTGCTCTTTTCCACGTCGCAGACGGCGGGCAGGTCCGAAGGCCAGTGGATCGCCCCGGTCTCCAGGTCCCATTCCCAACTGCCCAGCCGGGCGATCTTCAGGGCCCGATACAGCTTCCTCCGATTTTCGCCCAGCTCCCTTTCCCTCTGGTGGAGCTCGCGAAACAGCACGGCGTAGGGCTTGGTGAGGCCCGAGCGGATCAAGGCCACGTAAACCAGGAAGAAGGAGAGGATCTTCAAATAATGTCCCGCGAGGTTGGAAAGACCGTAAACGGAGACGTAGAAAGTGAAGGCCAGCTCGGCGAAGATCGTGAGACTGACGGACAGGGTCATGAGACGGTAAACGCCGGAATCCAGAGCGTGACGCTTGCGGTACAGCAGGGTCAGGGCGGCGACCAGGACGAGAACGATGACGTATTCGGAAACGATCTTGAAGGGCGTCAGGCCGGAGCCTTCCACGAAGCAAGGGGGGAAAACCCTCCAGGCGAAGACGGCGGCCAGCACCAGCGCCGTGACTCCCCCGTAAGCCCCCAACAGGACTTTGGGGGGGACGTTCCGCCCCAGGAGCAGAGGAAAGGCCAGGAGGGAAAGGCTTTCCAGAGACCGGGCCGCGATCCACAACTGAGTGGCCGGGTCCGCCCCCCACGATTCGTCGAGGACGCCCATCCCTTTGTAGGACAGGGTGTGGACAAGGTCCAGGAGACCGACGAAAAGATAGGCGATCCCCAGAAGAACCAGAGCGTCGTTTCTCGCCAACCGCCTGGAATTCCACACCAACAGGAAGACCCCCCAAGCCACGCCGATGGAGAAAAGCTCGGCCAAGGTGTGGAAAAGCAAGTAATTGTAGGAGCTTATCCAGAAAAGGGTGAGGAAGAGGGTAAGCCCGAAAATCCAGGTCCACGGATCGGCCCCGTTGAATTTCCCGCTTTCTAGAGAGACGGCAGGGTCTTCACCGGACATTTCGGACATTCCTCCCCGCGCTGCTCGGGAGCCTCGCAAGAGCAATGTTGACAAAGTGGTACTCGTGAATGGCTGTTCATGGTCATTCTTTCACATCCTGAAGGAAATTCCAAGCGGCGAAAGCCGAATTCCGACGACCGTTTCCAAAGGCTCAATCCATGGCCAGGTAGGCCCTTTTCATGGTCTCGTTTTCCAGAAGCTCCCGGGCGCCGCCTTGAAGGACGATGCGCCCCAACTGCAGCACATACCCCCGGTGGGCGATGCACAGGGCCATGTTGGCGTTTTGCTCCACCATGAAGATGCTCACCCCCGTGCCGTTGACCTCCTGGACGATCTCGAAAAAATGCTCCACCAGCAGAGGGGCCAGGCCCATGGAGGGCTCGTCCATGAGAATCAGCCGGGGACGGGACATGAGGGCCCGAGCCATGGCCAGCATCTGCTGCTCCCCGCCGCTCAGGGTCCCTCCGGGCTGCTGGAGCCTCTCCCCCAGGCGGGGGAAAAGCTCCAACATCTTCTTCAGGTCTTCCTCCACCCCCCGGGCGTCGCTGCGCAGATAAGCCCCCAGCTCCAGGTTCTCCAGGACGCTGAGCCGGGGAAAGATCCTCCGGTTCTCGGGCACGATGGCGATGCCTCGCCCGATGATGGCCGCCGTGCGAAGGCCGTCGATGCGCTCGCCGAGAAAACGAATGCTTCCGGCCGAAGGGGGAGTCACCCCCAGGATGGTCTTGAGGGTCGTGGACTTGCCCGAAGCGTTCCCGCCCAGGAGGCACACCAGCTCCCCTTGGCCGATGACGATGTCGATGCCCGCCAGGGCCTGGATGCTGCCGTAGTGAACATCCACGCCTCGCATTTCCAGGATGGGCCGTTCAGACATGACAGCTCTTCCGTCCCAGGTAGGCTTCCACCACCCCTTCGTCGGCGGTGATGTCGGCGTAGCTCCCCTCGGCGATCTTCACACCGAAATCCAGCACCACCACGCGGTCGGAAATGTCCTTCACCAGCTTCAGCTTGTGCTCGATGACCAGCACCGCGATTCCGTAATCGTCGCGAAGACGCCGGATGAAACGGGTGATCTCCTCCGTCTCCTTGGGGTTCATTCCCGCCGAGGGCTCGTCCAGAAGCAGCAGCTCGCACCCCGTGGCCAGGGCCCTCGCCATCTCCAGGCGGCGTCGGTTGGCGTAGGAGAGATTCAAGGGCCTTTGCCCGTAGCGGAAGCCCGTGAGCCTCGCCCCGAAGAGGCCCAGGTTCTCCTTGGCGGCGCGCATCACGTCCGCTTCCTCGCGGCGGAAGCCCGGGGTCCGCAGAAGGATGCTCGCGAGCCCCGACCGAGTGCGGCAGTGGCGGCCCACCATGGCGTTCTCCAGGACCGTCATGCGGTGGAAAAGCCTCAAGGACTGGAACGTCCGGGCGATCCCCCGCCGCGTCACCTCGTAGGGCTTCAATCCGGCGATGTTCTCCCCCCGAAAGCGGATCTCCCCTCGAGCCGGCGAGTAGATGCCGGTGATCAAATTGAACGCCGTCGTCTTGCCGGCCCCGTTGGGGCCGATGAGACTGACGATCTCGCCCCGGCGCACCTGGAAGTCAAGGCCGCTCAAAGCCGTCAGGCCGCCGAAATCCATGGAAAGGTCTTCCACTTCCAAGAGCGTGCATCGGGGATCCAAGGACCCCGGAGACAGGGGCTTGACGCAATCGACGCTGCCTTCGCCGTAGAAGAGCTCTTCGGCGCTTTTGAGGCTCTCTTCACCGTCGCGGGCCGTCCCGCCCTTGGACCTCGGCCAGGAGATCCCGCCCAGAAGCCCCTGGGGACGCAGGTTCATCATGACCACCAGCAGAAGCCCGTAGAAGATCATGCGGTATTCGCCGTATTCGCGCAGAGCTTCGGGCAGCACCGCGAGGATCGCCGCCGCGAGAACGACGCCCGGGATGCTGCCGGTGCCTCCCAGAATCAGCATGCAGTACACCGTCACCAACTGGGGAAAATCGAAGTTGTTGGGGAAGACTCCCCCCTGCCACGAGGCGAAGATCGCTCCCGCTGCCCCTGCTACCGTGGCCCCCAGGGCGAAGGCCAGAAGCTTCATGAAGGTGGTGTTCACCCCGAGCACTCCCGCCGCCAGCTCGTCTTCGCGGATGGCTTCCCACCCCCTCCCCAAGCGCGACCGCTTGAGCCTCCACGCTCCCGCCGCCGTGATCGCCGCGAAGGCCAGCGTCAGGTAGTAGTATTGAGTCACCGTTCGGAAGGTGAATCCGAAAAGGGACGCGAAGTCCAAATCCACCAAACCGTTGGGTCCCCCGGTGATGTTGACGGGGCGGTCCAGGTTGAGGAGCAGGAGCCTCGCGATCTGGGCGAAAGCCAGGGTGACGATGGCGAGGTAGTCCCCTTTGAGCCTCAGGGACGCCCCGCCCAGGAGCCAGCCGAAAAGGGAGGCGACGAGAGCGCAGGCGGGGACCGCCAGAAGGAAGGGCAAGTGGATGCCCCAGTGGTTGGAGCAAAGAAGGGCGTAGGTGTAGCCCCCGACGGCGTAGAAAGCGATGTAGCCCAGGTCCAGCAGCCCCGCGAAGCCCGCCGTCACGTTCAGCCCCAGGGCCAGCATCACCCAGATGGCCGCATTGCCGGCGATGCGAATCCAGTAGCTGCTGGGCAGCAGCCACGGCAGGGCCAACAGGAGGGCGACCCCCGCCAGCACGGGCACGAAAGCGGGCATTCCCGAAAGGACCGCGGCCCGCATGGCCGGGCTTGGGGCTTCAAACCTTTTCAAGTTCCTTGCGTCCCAACAACCCCTGGGGTCTGAACAGCATGACCAGGATCAAAACCACGAAAGCGATGACGTCGCGGTAGGTGGAGGAGATGAAGGCGGTCCCCAGGGCTTCCAAAAGTCCCAGGAGCAGCCCGCCCAGCATGGCGCCCGGGATGCTGCCGATGCCTCCCAGAACGGCCCCGGTGAATCCCTTGATGCCGGCGGCGTAGCCCATGAAAAAATCCACCTGGGTGAACAGCAAGCCCACCAGGGCCCCGGCGGCACCCCCCAAGGCCGAGCCGATGAAGAAAGTCCACATGACGATGCGGTCGGTCTCGATGCCCATGAAAGCCGCCGCTTCGGCGTCCTGGGCCGTGGCCCGCATGGCCTTGCCCATTTTGGTGCGCCGGATCATCCAGGTGAGGCCCGCCATGAGAGCCAGGGCGGCCACGACCACCACCACTCTCATGAAGGAAAGCACCACTCCGCCCACTTCCATGACCCGGAGCTCCGAAGGAATCAGATCCGAAACGAGGAAGTGGCGCGTTTCGGCCCCGTGAGTCTGCAGGACCGTGTTTTGAAGCAGGATGGCCACCCCCAGGGCGCACAGGAGCAGGTTGATGCGCGGCGCTTGGCGCAGGCGGCGGTAGGCCACCCGCTCCACCGCCACTCCCAGAGCGCCGCACAGGACCATGGCCGCCAGGATCATGGCCAGGACGACCACCAGGGGGGGCGCCCTCAGCCCTTCCGGTGAGGAAAGGAAATGGAGCACCCACCAGCCGGTGAAGCCCCCCACCATGTAAATCTCCCCGTGAGCGAAATTCAGCATGAACAGCACGCCGTACACCATGGAGTAGCCGATGGCGATGAGGGCGTACACCCCTCCCACGGTGAAGCCGTTCACCAGTTGCTGGGGGAGCTGCTGGAGGATCAGGTCCATGGGGGAGCCTTCCTTCGAACGGAAATTCGAAATCCGAAGCACGAAATTCGAAACAAATTCAAATGGATTCCTACGTCGTTCCTGCGCCCGTCACCACCTCGACCAAGTCGAAGTCGTCGCCCCTCACCTTGAAAATGTAGGTGGCCCCGCCTTTGAGATCGCCCTTTTCGTCGAAGGTGACGGGAAACCCCAAAATGGAGGGAAAATCCTTGGTGGCGGCCACTTCCTCCAGCAC
>Ga0180430_10004000_pt1 | contig 12550 bp, 10 predicted proteins | sample SS_ome_9_FD_132999 | JGI IMG/M metagenome (GOLD analysis project Ga0180430, IMG submission 132999) | Hypersaline lake sediment archaeal communities from the Salton Sea, California, USA - SS_1_S_2 metaG | ecosystem: Environmental > Aquatic > Non-marine Saline and Alkaline > Hypersaline >... | reverse complement strand
GCCGCGGAGAAGGCCGCAGACAGCGCCAAGGGTGCTGCGGAGAAGGCCGCTGACAGCGCCAAGAGTGCTGCTGACAAGGCCGCTGACAGCGCCAAGGGTGCCGCCGACAAGGCCACCGGCAAGTAAGCCCTGATGGCGAAGGTCTCGGTCTCCGTAGACGTTCCGCTATCGCCCGAGGAAGCGTGGCAGCACGCCTCGGACCTGTCCCGGTACTCAGAATGGCTCACCATTCACCGGGTGTGGCGTTCCAAGTTGCCTGAAACCCTGGACAAGGGCACCGTCGTGGAGTCCATCGTCGAGGTGAAGGGCATGCCCAATCGGGTGAAGTGGACGATTGTGAGCTTCCGCCCGCCCGAAGCCATGACGCTCAACGGCGTAGGCGTCGGCGGGGTGAAGGTGAAATTAGTCGGCAAGGTGCGCCCCGGCGATCAGGGCGGTGCGGCCTCGGTCCTCACCATGGACGTTCACCTCGGCGGCCCAGCCCTGTTCGGGCCGATCGGCATGCTTGTCGCGGCGGCGCTACGCGGGGATGTCAAGGCGTCGCTCGATCGGTTCAAGACGACGTTCGCCGCGGACTGAGCGGCCGAGTGCACTCACGCCGTCCTACGGATGCGAGGCAGCGTCCGGTTCGCCGCCGAGTCCGAGCCGCTCGACGGTACCGACCGGTGGGCCAGCCTTGCGGGGGCGGCTGCCGCGCTGACCCTTCCCCAGCGTCTTGATCAGCTCGTGGTAGGGCCCGACCAGGTATGCGGTGTCGCCGGCGTCGAATCGGGTGTCGTGCGGCGGGTGCAGTTCATCTGCGCCGTTCTTGCGGTTGACGGCGATAACCCGAGTCTGGGTGGGCAGATCGAGGATTCTCATCCCGTCCAGATCACTGCCGGGTTGCACCCGAACCCCGCCGACCATGAAGGATCGCTGGTCGACTGAGAAAGTGCCCAGGACGTCCAAGCCCATCGCCGCGCCGATGAACCACGGCGTGGCCAGGTCGACGGTTGAGCGGACGTGATTGAAATCGAACCGGTGGCCGACGGCCGTGCCCAACGCCCGGTCATAGATCCGCAAGACGATGGGGATCCGGGGTTTCTGGGATCCGTCGGGGCAGGTTATTTCCCGCAGGACGAGGCCGGTCTCGATATTGACCATGTCATCCTCGGTCAGCACCGCGACCGCGCGGGCGTGCTGAGTCCGCGCAGCGGTGAGCGTGGTGCGCAGGGTGGCGTCACCGGTGATCACCGGAATATCCAGTTCTGCGCACGCTGAGCGATACCGGTTGTCCTCGTCGCGCTCTATGACCGCTACCGCGTGACCGGCATCTTTCAGCATCCCGGCCACCCGGATGCCGAACGAGCCCAGACCCACGATCACGATGTGGCGGTTGAGATGACTGGCCTGCTGACGGTTGGCGGCCTGGGGTAGCCGCCGGGACAGCAGTACGTCGGCGACGAACGCCACCATGACCGAGATCATCGCGATGCCGCTGAGCATCATCACCACCCCCCACAGCCGGAGCCACGTGTCCTGACCGATGAAGTTGAAGTTTCCGTAGCCGACAGTGGTCAGCGTCTCGGTGGCGAACGACAACGCGTCCACCCAGCCGATCTCCGGCCGGACCGTGAATCGCAGCAGAAACGTCGACCCGACCAGCAACGTCGTGGCGATGGCCAGCGCCCCGTAGAACAACGGGTTCATGTCCTCCTGGAACGCCCGCACGCTGTCGAAGGCCCGCACCGGCGGCGAACGGTGTGCAAGGTTGGCTGGCCCTATGTCCGCACCTATGTCCGCACCGTTATTCGCGCCCTTTCCCCTGCCCCTTTCCCTGCCCTTTACGGCGCCCTGCTCGCCGGGCTCGGCGATGGGTCCCATCATCGTCAGCCGGTCGCATCGGTACACCTGCTCGTCGAGGCGGGGACAGGAGATGATCCGACCCGGGTCCGGGGCGTTCTCGCCGCGGACGATGGCGACTGGGGACAGCCTTCGGTAGACGTCGCCGAGCGTTCCGTCACGCTCGACGGTGTCCGTGGAGACGACGAAGTCGACCCCGCCCGCCCGGATGGTGTGCGCGGTCCGCCCCAGCAGGGCCTCCACCACCGACGGTGCGGCCAGGTCGGCGACATCCAGGACGACGCCGGGTCCGATGCCGTCGTTCATAGCCTGCTGCAGGACGGTGTTGGACAGCCGCGCCACCACTCTGACGTCGGGGTTGGACTGCCGGGCCAGCAGCGCCACCTCGAGGTTGATCGCATCATCGGCCGCGGCCGCGATGACTGCGTGGGCGCGGGCCACCCCGGCAGCGTCCAGGCCGTTGGGGGACTCCAAGTGCACTAGGGACAGCTCGGCATCGTTCAACTCATCGATGATCCGTCTCGCCAGCGCATCGTCCCCACACACGATGATGTGACCACGCATGGGCAAACGCTCCGCCTTTCTGGTCGGTCAATCTTGGTCGGTTTATCTCAACGCCACGCACGCCATCCGGTGTCGAGTCCGCGACCGGCGAAGTCGGGAGGCTCCGTCATGACCCCGACCGTAGCGGTTAGGGTCGCACCATGGCTGGCCTGCGACCCGGGTGGCTCGTCGCGCTATGTGCGGCTGGGTTGGCCGTCAGTTCCTGGCTGCCATGGCTGACCACGTCGGCATTCGGTGGCGGGCGGGCCAGTGCCATCGGCGGGAGTCTGGGCAGCATCACGGTGCCGCCGCGATTCGGCGTGGGTCAACTGATCGTTCTGCTGTCCTCGGTGCTCATCGTCCTCGGGGCGATGACCGCCCGGGAACTGTCACCCAGGCTGGCTGCATCGGCGGCGGTGGTGATCTCGGTCCTCGTCACGGTTCTGACCTGGTGGTATTTCAAGAGTAACGTCACCGCGCCGGTGGTCGCGGGTTATGGGCTCTACATCGGGGCGGCGTGCGCACTCGGCGCGTTGGGCAACTCGGTATGGGCACTGACAACGACGCTGACAACCACGGTGCTCGACGACTGACGGGATACCGCCGGTAGGCTATCGCCTGCTACTGGAGGCCTGCTGTTGGACGGGCAGGACGTTCGAAGGGAACCAGATGCGCAACCGAAGTGGACCAGCCCGGGTGGCGGCGGTCGCCGGGCTGACGGTCGTGCTGACGGTGGTGGCGGGGGGATGTTCGGGCAACCAGCCGAACGCGGACGAGTGTCAGTCGGTCTCGGCCCCGCTGACTGATATACCGACTCGCACCGATCAGGAACCCAAGATGCGAATCCCGGTGCCGCAGGGCTGGGAACGCAGTACCAAGATGGACTCGGGGCAGATTCGGTTCGCCATCCGCAATCCCGGGCTCGCGGCCGACGGCTTCACCCCGAATGCGGTGGTGACACTGCAGAAGGTGGGTATCGATCTCGGCAAGCCCGAGCAGATTCTGCAGGCGCAGAACGAACAGCTCACGAAGAAACTCAACCTTACCGATCTCAGCTCCACCTCCGCCGAGATATGTGGCGCCCCGGCGCTGTCGACGACCTACACCGCCCCCGAGGTCAACCTGGGCGAGAAGATTCCACAGAAAGTCAGGGGCAAGGCCCCGGAGTTGCCGACGATTCCGCCGCGGACCGCGACCTCACTCGGCACCGTCTACCGGTCCGGCGACGCGAACTGGGTTGCCACCCTGACAGTGCAGACGGTCAAGCCGGACAACCAGAGCTACCTGAAGGATTCGGAGGAGATCCTCACGGGGTTCCAGCTACTTCCCCCTGGGTGACATCCACCCCGGTGACGGTCAACTGTGCTCCGGAGAGCCGCCCGCCGCACCGGTCGCAGCCCAGTTCCGCCGTCAGCGGCCGGCCGCAGACCCGGTGCCGTACCACGATGGCCGGCCCCTCCGGCGCGGCGAACCAGCGCTGCGCCCACTGCAGCGCTGCGATCAGGACGCCGCCGAACGCGCGTCCCTTATCGGTCAGCAGGTACGCCGCCCGTTCCGACCCGCCCGGCTGGGCCGGCGACGTGTGGAACACCCCGATGGCGCAAAACCGCTGCAACCGCTCGGTCAACACACTCGGCGGGGCGCCGAGTTGGGTCTGGAAGTCGGTGAAACGTCTGGTCCGTAAGAACGCCGCGAACAGAATCGCTGCCGCCCAACGGTTTCCGAGTACCGCCATGGTCTCGGGGAACAACCCGGCCTGTACTGTCTGCCAGGCCTGCCGTGCCGTCGCGGCGGCCTCGGATCGGCGTCGGGTCGTCACAGCCGGCGCGAACCGCGACCATTGGCCGCTGGGGCCCGGGTCAAAGTCGACGTCCTGGCCGTTCGTCGCCGCACCGCATGCCGCGCAACACAGCAGCGGTTCGAACAGTTCGCCGCAGGCCCGATGTCGCATCGCCGGAAGGCGGGTGCGGTGCTGGGGAACCCAGGTGCGCTCCCAGTCCCAGATCGATACCAGCACCGGCCACAGTGACCGGCTGCGCACGGTGGTCTGATAGGTGCCCTCCCCGTGGGACAGCAGCCCCTCTCCGACCAGCAAGGACAGCCGGGTGGTCAACACCGAGTTCGAAATCGGCAGTCGGCTGATGAAATGGCTGTAACGGCCGGCACCCATCAGGGCTTGCTGGATTATCAGCAGGTTCCATTCATCGCCGAGCAGGCCCAGCATCCGCCCGATGGCGTTGGTGCCGCCGGCAACCAGCATGGTGGGTCGGGACTCGTTCACCTAGAGTCCGACGGCGGTCGCGGCGGAGTCGGTCTCCCGCCATCGCCGCAACTCCGAACCGGCGACCCAGGTGGAATGAGTGCCGCTGGAAATACGTTCTGGCAGTTGCAGTGTGCAGACCGGGCCGTCCTCGATGCCGGCCGCATCGAACACCAGACAGTAGGACGCATCGGCGTTCATATCGGTGGTGAGCGTCACCAGGTAACCGTCGTCTTCGGCGCCGCTGCCGAGTCGGGGCGCCATCGCCGTCTCGCTGCCGTACACCCCCTCGCCGAAACTGATCCGTTGTTCGGCTCCGTTCACCACGTCGTGGCGCACCAGACCGTCGAACAGGAACCAGCCGGGCCTGCCGGTGGCCGCGTACGCGTAGCGGTAGGGCTCGCCGCCGTGGCCGGCGTTGATCATGCCGAACTCGGAAATGGTGTCGCTCAGGGACTCCTCGGCTACCGCGCCGGTCGTGAGGTTCAGCCGCCAGCGGTGAAGCCGGGTCTGCATGCGGTCCAGGGCGAGGAATCGGAAGGTGCGCTCCCACTTCGTGCCGGTCCCGGTGTCGGTGGGTTCCGGGTCGCCCTGATAGAAGCCGTCGAGCACGATCTCATCGCCGTCTTCGTAGGCGTTGGTGAAGTGCAGCACGAACGTCGGATCGGCCTCGAACCACCGGACTTGGTCCGTACCGCCGCGACGGGGGATTACCGCGAATCGAGACGGCATATCCCGATGGAAATGCGGGACGTGCAGATCGCGTTCGAGCAGGGCGGGGTCCCAGAACAGCGGGAAGTCGTTGAAGATGGCGTAATTCCGGGTGAACGCCATATCGTGTGGCAACCGCGGCCCGGGTAGCGGCACGTCGACATAGTGCACCAGATCGTTGTTTGCATCGACGACGCCGTAGTGCAGATAGGGCGCCTGCTTGCTGTAGTTGAAGAACAGCATCTCACCGGTACGTTCATCGACTTTGGGGTGAGCCGACACACCCCAGTCGAATGGGAAAGCCCCGTTCCAGGTGTCCTTGCCCAGGGTGTCTCCATTGGTCGGGTCGATTCGGTACAGGTCACCGCACTGATAGAAACTGGTCAGCGCGGTGCCGCGGTGCACGACGACGTCGGTGCTCGAGGCGTCCTTGAGCATCGTTCGGGCGCCCCAGCCGTGGTCGGTCCGCGCCAGTGAGAGCGGCTCGGCCAGGCCCGGCCACAGCGGGCCGCCCGCCTCGAGTTCCGCCTCGAAGGCATCGGTCCGGACGAACCGGTTGCGGTAGAACGCTTTTCCGTCTCGAAAGCCGACGATGTGCAGCATGCTGTCCCCATCGAAAGGGTGATACGACTTCAGCGCCGGATGCAGCGGATTCTCGGTGTTGCGCAGATAGATCCCGTCGAGGTCGGCGGGGATCTCGCCGCTGACCGTGATCAGATCGTCGGCACGCCATTCGGTGGTTTGCGGTCGCCACGGTCCGGTCCGGTACGGATGGTCATCGTCCTCCGGCAGGGTGGACAGGAACTTACCGATGATCTCGACGTCCATTTCGGCCTCCTATCAGGCGACCTGAGTCGCAGGTCCGATGATGAAACTGACTGTGGTGGCAGTGCTTCCGCCGATATTGAGGGTCCCGAAGCGCTCGGCGCCGTCAACCTGATAGTCACCGGCCAGTTCGCTGACCTGCTTGGCGGCGTCAAGCATCATCCGGACTCCGGAGGCGCCGACCGGGTGGCCGCCACCGATGAGACCGCCGCTGGGATTGATCGGCAGCCGTCCGCCGATCTCGATATCGCCGGCCTCCACCGCCTTCCACGACTCACCCGGACCGGTCAACCCGATGTGGTCGATGGCGAGGTATTCGCTGGGGGTGAAGCAGTCGTGCACCTCGAAGCCGTCGATGCCGTCGAGATCGGTCTGCGCGCGGCCGAGTGCGTCGTGTACGGCGGCGCGGACATGAGGCAACACATACGGATTGCCGCTGTCGCGCTGGAGTTTCTGCCGCAGCCCCAAACCCACCGTGCGGTGCCCCCAGCCCTCGATCCGGCCGATCGGCCGTACCCCGGGGTGTGCGCGCAGGAAGTCGTCGCCGACCAGGACCAGACCCGCGCCGCCGTCGGTCATCTGGCTGCAGTCGTAACGACGGATCCGGCCCTCGACCCGCGGGTTGGCCTCGTCGTCGTCACCGTCGGCGGCGAGGTCGAGGACCCGCCAGTCGCGCGTTTGGGCGTTGGGGTTGCGTTTGGCATTGGCCAGGTTCACCGCGGCGATGGCGTGCAGGTGCGCGTCGTCGATACCGTAGCGGCGGTCGTATTCGTCGGCGACCTGGTCGAACATGTACGGCCACAGGTAGGCGGCATCCTGGCCCTCGTAACCGTTCCAGGCGGCCGCGCCGAGATACTGGGCCGCGGTATCCCCGGGGACGGTCTTCTCCAGTTCAAGGCCGACTACCAGGGCGGTGCGGTAATTGCCGGCGCGCAGGTCGGCCATCGCGGCCAGTGCCGCCACACTGCCGGATGCGCAGGCCGCCTCGTGCCGCGTGGCCGGGGTATCCCACAGTCCGTCGTGCACGGTGGCCGGCATCGCCCCGAGATGGCCCTGCGCGGCGAACATCTCTCCGAAGGCATTGGCCACGTGCACCACATCGATATCGACGGCGTCGATCATGGACTCGGCCAGGGTTTGGTCGACGACCTCGCGGGTCAGGTCGGCGAAATCGCGGCTTTCGCGGGTGAGGTTTCGCGCGAAATCGCTCTGATAGCCGCCGAGAATCCAGACATTTCCGCCGGTAGTGCCCATCATGGCACGGACGATACTCCAGTTAACAGAGTGATACGCCGCATCGTTGTCGCCATCGGGATTTAACCGCCGCGATCCGTTGTGGAGGTTTAGCGTGGGACGACACCGAATCAAGGAGGAAACCGTGGCGCAGAGCCCGGAGAGTGACGCCCCGGCCAAGAAGGCTGCCGCGAAAAAGGTGCCCGCCAAGAAGGGCCCCGTCAAGAAGGCTGCCGCCAAGAAAGTTCCCGCCAAGAAAGTTCCCGCCAAGAAAGTTCCCGCCAAGAAAGTTCCCGCCAAGACGCTCCGGGGCGATGAAACCATCAAGGAGGCCAGGCGGCTCGGAGGCTGGGATTTCGCGACCTGGCGGATGGCCACCGACGATCCGGTGATGCGCTCGACCATCCTGGGCATGCTTGTGCTCGAATCGAATCCGGACTGGGCCAAGATGTGTGAGCGTTACGAGCGGGCTACCCGCCTGGCTCCGGTGCTGCGCTCGGTGGTCGTGGAGGGCCCGACCGGTCTGGAGACCCCGCGGGTGGTGGTCGACCCCAATTTCGACCTGTCATTTCATATGCGCCGGTTCCGGATGCCGGAGGCGTCGACATGGGATGACGTGCTTGAGGAGGCGCGTCGGCAGAGCATGGCCGATTTCGATAAGGACCGGCCGTTGTGGCGGGTGACGCTGCTCGAGGGCCTGCCCGGTGGCAAGTCGGTGCTGGTGCAGAAATTGCACCACGCCATCGCCGACGGGCAGGGCGCGGTGCAACTCGGTCTGGCGTTGTTCGACTTCACCCCGGAAGGGGCTGATCTGGGGCCCATGCCGCCGGCGCCTGAACCGGTGGTTTTGGACACCAAGGGTTTCATGCAGGCGGTGGTTCGCAACAACGTCGGGTGGGTGGCCAAGACCGTCGACGAGGCGATCAAGGGCATCGGTCCGTTGGCTCTTTCGGCCATCCGTCATCCGCGGACCTTATTCGGCAAGGTCAAGGGAACCGCCGAATCGGTGGCGAGGTTCACGAAGGTGTCGGTCGAGCCGCTGTCGCCCATCCTCAGAGGGCGCAGCATCAACTACCACTTCAACACGATCGATATGGATTTCGGCAAGTTCCGCGCCGCGGCCAAGAAACGTGACCGGACGGTCAACGACCTGTTCCTGGCGGCGATCAGCGTCGGGATGTGCCGCTACCACGAGAGGATGGGGCACCCCATCGACGAGTTGCGGATGAACATGCCGATCTCGCTGCGGACCTCCGCCGAGGAGAGCAACGCGGTGACCATCGCCCGTTTTGAGATCCCGGTGAGCAACGCCATCGACGATGTCCTGGAGGTGGCCGCGAACACCGTTCGGGCCTGGCGGGCCGAACCGGCGCTCAAGCTGGCTGACTACCTCGCCGAGCTCAGTCGCTTCCTGCCGCCGGAGTTGGTCTCGGCCGCCGCGCAAACCTCCGACCTGACTGCCTCCAACGTGCCCGGTCTGCCGGTGCCGGTGTGGCTGGCCGGGGCGAAAGTGGAACGGATGTACCCACTGGTCGGGACCGTCGGTGCAGCGATCAACGTCACGATGCTGACCTATACCAATACCGCTAGCCTGGGCGTGAGCAGCGACGATGCTGCGGTCGGGGACCGTGAGGAGCTGATCGAGAGCCTGCGCTACGGATTCCGCAAGGTGACCGGTTCGCCGGTCACCGCCGATGGCCCACTGAGCTCGTGACGGATATCTCGGGCCCTACAACAGTTAGGACATGACGGTATGAACATGCCGCGCATCATCTTCGTCTTCGCGGGAATCTTCGCCGCGCTCGGACTCGGGGCCTACTTCCTCACCGGGATGCAATCCTGGACAGCGCTGATCCCGGCGATATTCGGGGTAGTGATGGCGGCCGCCGGTGCGGTGTCCCTGAAGAACCTCAAACACGGTGGGCATTTCGCGGCCGTGGTCGGTGTGCTGGGGTTCCTCGGCACGGCTCGCAGTCTGGGCAAGATCCCGGCGCTGCTGTCCGGCGAACCCGTCGAACGTGCGACCGCCGTGGGAGTGCAGGCCGTTTTCGCCGTGTTGTGCCTGATCTTCATCGCGCTGAGCGTCAAGTCGTTCATCGATACCCGCAACGCGCGCGCCTGAGCGATCACCGCGGCACGGACAACGTGCCATCGACCGCAGTCGGGTCGCCGGCATATGAGGCGGCCCGGACGGTGATGTCCCCGGCTGGAAGCGATAACCGCTCACCGGCCCAGCGCTGCATGGGGCGGACCGAGCAATGGACAACGAGTCGTTCGCTGGTGCCGGCCGTGAGGTGCACCGCCTGAAAGCCCACAAGGTGGTGCACCCGGCGTTCGGTGTCGGCGGGCTGGACGGTATGGATCTGGACGGCATAAATCTGGACCACGTGGCGTCCGTCGCGGGTCCCGGTGTTCGTGACGGTGATCTTCGCGGTAAAACTTTCGCCGTCGAGCCGGCCGATCTCGAGGTCGGTCATGCTGAACGTGGTGTAGCCCAAGCCGAATCCGAGCGGATACGCGGCCGCAATACCGTCACGGTCGAGTCGGCGTTGGCCCCACCATCGATCGTATGTGACAGTTGTGGCGGACCAATCCACTTGCGGCAGGTCGGTTTTCCGGAAGGGGAGCGGCATAGGGAGCCGGCCGGACGGCTCGGCATCCCCGAACAGAACATCAGCGATCGCGTGACCGCCCTCCATGCCGGGGTACCAGGCGAGCAGCACCGCGCCGACCTTCCGGTCCCATGGGTCGAGCACCAACGTCCCGCCGCCGATCACCACCACCACGGTGCGCGCATTGACCGCTGCGACGGCCTCGATGAGATCGATGTCATCGGGATGCAGCCGAAGGTCGCGGCGATCGCCGCCGAAGCTCTTGAGTCTGGTCACCCGGGCGGCCACCTTGACCAGCACAGCGGCCAGCGGTCGGAATCGGGCGATACCACCGAGTAGCTGTGTTGATGCAGTGTCCATGCCGACCAGCGACTCGCCCTCGTCCGCCGATGACAAACCAACGACGACGACGGCCGCGTCGGCTCCTCGGGCCGCCGCTGCAGCCGTAGCCGGATCCTTGGCGTCGACCTGAGAAAGCCGCGCCCCCAGCCGTTCCCGAAGCCCCTGCAGGATCGTGACCGACGACGGGGGGCTGACCATCGACGACCCCACGTCGCCCTCGTTGCGCTGGTCGGCCAGCGGGCCGAGTAAGACGACCCGGGACAGAAATTCCGCTTCCAGGGGTAGTGCCGGGGCGCCGTCGATCACCTGGTTGCGCAGCAGAACCGCGCCCCGCCGCGCGGTTTCTCGGGCCAGTCTCCGGTGGTCGGCCGAGGCGACCACGCCGGCGGGGGGAGTCGGGCGGGCCCGCAGGGCGAGCCGGATCTGGGCGCCGAGGTGCCGCTTCGCCGCACGTTCGACATCGGATCGCCGAAGACGGCCGTCCGCCAGGGCTTTACCCAGTGCGGCCGCGCGCTGCTGACGAAACGGCATCTCCAGGTCCTGGCCGGCGGCCACCGATCCGATCGGATCGCGCAGCCCCCAGATGAAGTCGGTCATCACGAATCCGCGAAAGCCCCAGTCTTCGCGCAGAATGTCGGTGAGCAGGTGCCGGTTCTGGCCCGCCCAGGTTCCGTTCACCGAGTTGTAGGCGCTCATGACGCAATCCGCGCCCGCTTCGACGACCGTCCGGAAATGCGGCAGGTACACCTCGCGCAGGACGTCCTCGGCGACTCGGACATCTACCCGGAACCGCACTTCTTCCATCGAGTTCAGCGCGAAATGCTTCACGCATGACAACACCCATGGGTTGACGCCGGAGACGGCCGCGGCTCCCATCGCGCCCAAGAGCAACGGGTCGTCGCCGTAGGACTCCTGGGTCCGACCCCAGCCGGGGGCATAGGGGATGTTGATGCAGATGCCGGCCCACAAGTTGGCGCCCTGCGCGCGGGCCTCGGCCCCGATGGCATCGGCGACGGCATACTCAAGTTCGGGGTCCCAGGTCGCGGCCCGGGCGATCGCCACCGGAAACGCGGTCGAGGAGCCCAGTGTCACACCGCGCGGGCCGTCGGTGAATCGGATACCGGGAATGCCCATCCGATCGACGCGGCCGGCCTCGAAGGGCACTTGGTTGTACCGCTGCGACAGCTCGGCCATCCCCCGTGAGACGGTCAGGTCGCCGTCGAGCAGCCAGAGCAACTCGTCACGGGTCAACCGGCCGATGAGGTCCACGGCAGCGTCATCGACAGTTCGCTCGCCGCGGCGGACGGTCTCCACAGCGGCGGAAAAGGCCGTGCCGGGCGGGCAGATGGGGTCGGTGACCGACATCAGTGGGGCCCGGCTCTTTCCGACTTTTGCAGCCATTCCCCGTGTCCCTCCCCGCGCCTTTCCGCGTGGCGCAGGTCATTTGCCCCGATGTGCGGGCACTGCCTGGAGTCTAGTGAATGGACGTGCTGGATCGAGGCTCTTGCTTGACGCCCCGATTCGACGCTTAGGTCAACTATGTATTCTCTCGGGAAGGGGACGTCCGGAAACGTGCCCGGGGACTGCGGCCGGTGGGTTCGGGGTGTCCGGCCCGCACCGAACTGCTGCTGAAAACCTATGGAGAGAGGCCCTCAACATGACCCGCAAGCCCACTGGTCGCATCGAAACTGGCCCACGAATTGCCAGCCACTGAGTTCAGATTACAGTGAAACTTGTGAGCACAAGAGAGCGCGCTGTGATCACCCCCGAGGCGGGCGAGGTGATGGACGGCGAGGTGATGGATTTCGTCGAGCAGATGGGCGGATGGTTCGAGTCCAACGGCCTGACCCGGCTGGCTGGCCGTCTGTTGGGCTGGCTGCTGGTCTGCGATCCCGAGCGGCAGTCCTCCGAGGAGTTGGCGGTAGCGCTGGGGGCCAGCAGCGGTGGTATCAGCACCAACGCGCGGATGCTCATCCAATTCGGTTATATCGAGCGACTGGCAATGGCCGGTGACCGGCGAACCTACTTCCGGTTGCGGCCGAACGCCTTTGCGGCCGGTGAACGTCAGCGAATTCAAACCATGGTCGATCTCAAGGCGATGGCCGAAGTCGGGCTGCGCGTCATGCGCGGTACCGGACCGGCGCGAGCCCGCCGGCTCCGTGAGATGCGCGATCTCTCCGCG
>Ga0180430_10003999_pt1 | contig 12553 bp, 13 predicted proteins | sample SS_ome_9_FD_132999 | JGI IMG/M metagenome (GOLD analysis project Ga0180430, IMG submission 132999) | Hypersaline lake sediment archaeal communities from the Salton Sea, California, USA - SS_1_S_2 metaG | ecosystem: Environmental > Aquatic > Non-marine Saline and Alkaline > Hypersaline >... | reverse complement strand
TATCCCGTAAAAATCAACCGAAGAGTTCGACGTTCCGCAATATGTGCGCCAAAAATGAGAATATCACACTTTGGGAAAGGCCTACTGTGCCTGAGTGGGCTACCCGATGTGAAGACGCAATTGCGCGGACGATTCAGCATGGGTTGATACTTACAATCCATCGCGAAGAGAAACAGGCTGTGCCAGCGGAAATACGGCGTGCACAAACGTAATTGCGCGGGCGATTTGGTGTGGACAGCGAAAAACGATACTTCGCGCAAAGAAACAGGCTGTGCCTGCGTGGGCTGTCCGATGTGAAGACGCAATTGTGCGGACGGTATATAAAACACAGGAATTGAAAAATATACACATATTATCTACGCACGCGTCTGCGCAGTATGCTATGATAAATCAGGATGGACAGGGGCGGGTGGCCGCTGTTCGATTAAGACGCCGATAAAGGAGCAAAGGATGCGGATAACGCAAGAATATCTGGATGAAATCAGGCAAAGCGGCCGAAATATGCTGCGGCCGGATTGGAAGCTGTGGAACCCGAGGAAAACGGACAGCGCAAAAAACACCGCGCCGCCCGCGCCGTATAAGGAGATGAACGGTGCGCATATTGTCGCGCTCGATACGGAGCAAATGGACACGCTGTATGACAAACCGCTTGGCGTGTGCATCGCAAACCGAAGGAGCGTACGTAAATACAGCAAAGAACCGATCGGCAAACAAACGCTGTCATACCTGCTGTGGCACACCGGCCGCATCCAAAAGAAAGGTGCCGCGCGATCACTGCGGCCCGTTCCTTCCGCGGGCGCGTGCCACTGCCTCGAAACATACGTATATGCGGTGCGCGTTGCGGATGTGCCCGCCGGGCTATATCACTACCACCCCGCAAAATCGGCGCTCGAGCTCGTTTGTGATACGGACGGCCTCGCAGACAAAATCGACAAAGCGCTGTTTAACCAGATGTTCGGCGCGGCGGCGGTGTTTTTGTGGACGGCGGTGCCGTATCGCATGGAATACCGTTATTCGGTGGTGTCGCATAAGATGATTGCCATCGAAGCGGGGCATATCTGCCAAAACCTCTACCTCGCAGCACAAGCGGCAGGCTGCGGATGCTGCGCGATTTCAGCATACGACCAGAAGGCGATTGATGCCGCGGTCGGCATAGACGGCGAAGAGGAGTTTACGATCTATGCGGCAGTGGCGGGCAGCAGGTGCGATTAGAGAAGGCCGAGGGTTTGATATGGCGCGGACTATCGTGTATAATACTCGCGAAAACGCAAGGAGACAGACTTTTGGATAGTATATATGATATCGTAGTAAAAATCGGGTCGATGGCGCTGATTCACCACGAAGACGGCGACCTCGATTACAACATATTCTCGCGGCTGGGCAAGGCGATGCAGCCCGGCATGCTGCTGGTCAGCTCCGGCGCGACCGAGATCGGGCGGCTGGATTACCTCAAGCGCACGGGCGAAGAGGCGACGGGCGACGTGGAAGACGTGAAAACGGACTACGCCGCCCAGGGCCAGATGATACTGATGCAGAACTACCGCCAGTTCATCAACCCCAAGTATTCGGTGCGGCAGGTGCTGGTCGAGCACAGCCACTTCAACGACGACGAAAAGCGAGAACACATTGTGAAATTGCTGATGCGCGCGCCCGGGCAAAACGCGATTCCGATCATCAACTATAACGACCCCGTATCCAGCGACGAGAACCGCAAGATGGAGCTCAAACGCATGGAAAACGGCAACGGCCTGGTCGAATGCGTGGATAACGACGAAACCGCCGCGGTGATCACGATGCTGGTGCGCGCCAAAACGCTGGTGATTTTGACCTCTGTCGACGGTATCTATAAGGACCGCAAAAACCCCGATACGCTGATCCGCGAGATATCCGCCAAAACGCCGCAGGCGCTCGAAGACAAGGTGAACCAGACCATCGAGTATTGCTATGGCGCGTCGCGCAGCGGCGCGGGCGGCGCGGGTGCCAAATTGAAATACTCATTGGCGCCGGCGCAGCAGGGCACGTCTGTCTATATCTCCGGCGCGCACAACCGCATTGCCGATATCATCTCCGGCAAGGCGGACAGCACGCACATCTACCTCGAAGAATAGCAGAATAATAGAGCCGCAGGGCCGTGCATGATTGCATGGCTCTTTTTTATACCGGCCAGCCGCTTGTCGATAATGCGCCGGCCATGATAAAATACGGGCGATATGGAAACAAAAAGACGCCGGTTCACCATACACTTTTACATCGCGGCGGCGCTGCTCGCCGCGGCATATGTGGTGCTGTATATCGTGATGCAGCAACAGCCGCTTTCGCACAGCGTGTACGATTCGTATACGCGGCAGGCAGCGGCGTGGTGGCAGGGCAGCGCGGCATTGCCCGAAAACATCAGCTGGCTCGAGATCGCGGAGTTTGAAGGGCGGTTCTTCGTCAGCTTCCCGCCGTTCCCAAGCGTGGTCCAGTTCGCGCTGTATCCCATCTTCGGCATGAACACGCCGGACAACCTCGTCAATACACTGTTTGGGCTCGGTGCGTTTGTGCTCGTGTACCGCGTGCTGATGAAGCGTGACTTGAGCGGTTTTGTGTCCGCGGTGATCGCGCTGCTGCTGGTGCTTGGCAGCAACCTGTTTTACCTGTCGCTGACCGGGTGGGTGTGGTTCTCGGCGCAGGTGCAGGCGTTCTTCTTTTCGGCGCTGGCCGTCAGCCTGATCCTCTCCAAACGGCGCGTCGCGTGGGCCTTTGCGTTTTTGTCGCTGGGCATCGCGTTTGCATGCCGCCCGTTCCAAATTATCTACCTTCCAATCATGGTTTATCTGTTATATAACAACTGCAAGGGCGAAAACAAACCGGCGCGCGCGTTGCTCCGCTGTGTGCCATATCTATTGCCGCTTGCAGCGGTGGGCGTGCTGGCGGCGGCGTACAATTTTACGCGTTTTGGCAGCATCATCGAATTCGGGCACAACTATTTGCCCGAGTTTGCAAGTGATGCGCAGTTCTCGCTTGCGTATGTCCCGGGAAATTTCCTTGAGATTCTCAAGCTGCCGTATATCGAAAACGGCGCATGGCAATGGCCCAAGTTTAACGGCACGCTGTTCTTTCTCGTCAACCCCGCATTCGTACTGCTCGTGGTGTCGATGATCCGCCAAAAGTTCGGCACAAAGCAGCTGATCTACCTCGTCTGTTTAGTCGCGCACCTCGTATTGACGCTGTCGCACAAAACGATGGGCGGCTGGCAGTTTGGCGCGCGTTATCTTGTCGATATGCTGCCCTTTATGCTGCTGATCTTTACGGACGAGCCCAAATTCAAACACCGGCCGGGGCGTGCGCAGATCGTGCCGGTGTTGCCGCTGGCGCTGGCCGCCGTCGGCATCGCCATCAACGTCTGGGGCGCAGTTTGGTTCTATACGGCGGCATAATTATGATACAATAGCACGCAGGAGAACGTATGCAGATTCATTCGCTCGCACTGAAAAACTTCCGCAGCTATGCGCGCCTCGGCGTGCAGTTTTCGGGCGGCATCAACATATTGCAGGGCGCGAACGCCGCGGGCAAAACCAACGTGCTCGAAGCGATCGGGCTGCTAAGCTTCGGTAAATCGTTTCGTACCGGGAAAGACGCCGAGTGCATCCGCGAGGGCGCGCAGAGCGCATACATCAAAGGCGAAATCGGCAAGGCAGCGGGTAAACTGACCATCGAATCGGCGCTCGCGCGAGACGGCAAAAAGAGCCTGAAGATCAATTCGGAGCCGGTGCGCCGTATGGGTGAGCTGTTTGGGCACTTCATCGCCGTGGTGTTTGCGCCGGAAGACCTCAAGGTATTGAAAGAATCACCGTCTTTACGGCGGCGGTTTATCGATATGGAGATTTCCAAGCTGCGCCCCGCCTACTTCTTTGCGCTGCAGGAATACCAAAAGGCGCTGGCGCAGAAAAACGCGCTGCTGAAATCGCGCATGAAAGCCGAGCAGCTGCAAAAGCTCGTCGCCATCTACAACGAGCAGATGGCGGAGCACGGTGAGAAGATCATATCCGCGCGCGGCGAATTTCTCGCCCGCCTCGAGCAAACGGGCCAAACCGTTCACGATCACCTTTCGGGCGGCGAAAAGCTGACGCTGAAATACCGCGCGAGCGTGGACGGCGAACATATTAAAGATGCACTGATTCAAAAGATGGAGCGGTCGCTGCAAAGCGAAATCGATCAGGGGTTCAGCCTCGTGGGGCCGCATCGCGAAGATTTGTCGGTATACATCGGCGGTGCCGAGGTCAAAACCTACTCATCGCAGGGGCAGGTACGCACCGCGATGCTCGCATTAAAAATCGCCACGCTGGAGATCGCCCGCGCCGATTTTGAAGAAAACCCGGTGCTGCTTTTAGACGACGTATTCTCCGAGCTGGACGAAACGCGCCAAAAAGCGCTGCTCGAATATGCGCAGGATGTGCAGTGTTTTATCACCACCGCGGTGCCAGTGCGCGGCGTTAATGGTGCGGTGTATACTGTTGAGAACGGTGAAGTGAAGCCCAAATGAGCGGAAAGGATATCATAAAAAAAGGAACATAAGACGGACGACGGCGGGTTCTATTAGCAGCGACATGATTGTTAAATGAGATACTTCTCGCGCAGCTTTTCCTTCACATCCGCAGTGATACCGCACGCTTTTTCAAGGTATGCGTCGATGCTGTCAAACGCATCTATCAACGCGCCAAGATACGCGTCGATGTATTCGGGAAGCACGGTGAACAGCGAATCGAGATGGCCCTGATCGTCCACCTTGCCCGCGGCTTTAAGCAGCGCGCGTTTCATGATGTCGACTTCGGCCTGGTTGATGATCAGGTATTCCGCGCGGACGGCGTCCGCATCAAACCCCAGCGCCATCATCAGTATCGCGCCGAAGATGCCGGTGCGGTCTTTGCCCGCGCTGCAGTGGAACAAAAACGCCGGCGTTTCCTGTGCCAGTATGTTTTTTACCACGGGTTTATACTTATCCGTAACGCCGAACAGGTTCGCATACCGCTCCGTCATGATCTTTCTGACGGTATCGCCGTCGGTGCCGTTCAGCTTTGCATAGTTGCGCGGCGCCGCCTGCGGAACGATGTCATAATGTTTGGTGGTGAATAAATCCGCGGCAAGCGGCGGCATGTCCTGCACTTCGTACGGGCTGCGAAAGTCGTAAATGTACTTCAGGCCCATGCGCTGAAGCGCTTCAATGTCGCTCGGCGTTGCGGCAGAGACGATTCCGCTGCGCAGCATCGTGTTTTCTCTGATCTGCCGGCCGTCTGCGGTTTTGATGCCCGCCGCCAGCGGGCGAAAGTTGATGATTTTTTCCATCCTGCCTCCCCGGAGTGTCGTTTCATGCTATACAATACCGCATTTTGCGGCGGGCTGCATCAAGTTTATGAAAAGAAGCCGCCATGGCGGCTGCGCGCTCATAGGGCAATCCAATACCGCTGCAGAAGTTCGCCGTCGTCCATTATTTCGTTTTCCAGAATACCGCTGCACGCCATGATCGTCTTCGCCGAGGCGGTGTTGACCTTGTCGCAGCAGACCAGCACGCGCGAAAGGCCGAGCTTCCTTGCAGCGCCCAGCCCCATTTCCAGCATCGTTGCCGCGTAGCCCTTTCGGCGCTCGCTCGGGCGCACGCCGTAGCCGATGTGCCCGCCGTAGTTCAGCAGAAAATCGTTCAGCCTATGACGGATGTTGATCGCGCCCAAAATGCGCCCGTTTTGCATCAGGAAATAGGTGTGCGCGGGAACGAACTCGTTGTCACACGTTTCTTCGCTTTCCATGCGGTACGTCCAAGCCAGCCATCCCTGATAGTCCATATCGCGCAGCCGCGCGGAAAACGGGATGATCGCTTCGCCCGCGTCATTCCATTCATTTGTGAAATCGGTAAACGCCGCTTCGTGCGCGGCGTTTGGTCTTTCCAAGTATAATTCCATATGCTCCGTACCCATTATCTTCTAAACAGCCGCGCCTTGTGCTTATTCAGCAGGAAGAACAGCGGCATGCCCAGCGCATAGCACGCGATCGCCTGCCCGGCGGCGATGTATCCGGCCATCAGCCAGAAGGGCAGCGCGAGGTAGTGCTGCAAAATCGCGGCCACGACGAACGCGTTGACGGCGACCGCCGGAAAGGGCAGCAGCCATTTCGTCCACCCGCCGCTGGTGTTAATCCGTCTGCCCGCGCGGCCGATGAAATACGTCATCAGCGCGGCGACGAGCGTTGCGAGTGAGCCAAAAAGGATGTCGTACGGCCCGAGCGGGCTGCCCGCGAGGTTGGCCAGCACGCATCCGATGAACAGCCCCGGTACCGCCGCGGGCGTGAAAAACGGCAGCACGCACAACGCTTCGGAGATGCGCACCTGTATCTGCCCGAAGCTGATGGGCTGCGCTGCCATCGTCAGCGCGAAATACATGGCCGCAATGATGCCCGCTTCCGCAAGAAAGCGGGGCGAAAACGTCTTGCTGCTCATCTATCCCACCACGATGTTGGCGATGCGCCCGGGCACGATGATGACCTTGCGCACCGTCTTGCCGTCAAAGTGCGATTTGAGGCTGTCGGTGCTCATGATGATCTCTTCGATCTGTTCCTTGGTCGCGTCCGATGGAACGTCGAACTTGGCGCGCACCTTGCCGTTGATCTGCAGCGGCATTTCGACGGTGTCCATCACCAGCGCACTTTCGTCGCACACCGGGTAATCCTGGTTGAGCACCGAGTATGCGCCGCCAAGGCTTTCCCAAAGCTCTTCCGCGAAGTGCGGCGCGAACGGCGCGATCAGCTTGACCAGCGTCTGCGCCGCTTCGACGGATGTATCTTTGTCCGGTTTGGCTTCGACGTATTTGCTCAGCGCGTTGGTGAACTCCATCAGCCGCGCGATAGCGGTGTTGAACTGGAAGTTCTCGATATCGGCGCTGACGTGCTTGATGGTGTAGTGCTGCGAATAGCGCACTTCCTTTTTGCCCTCGTCGCTGCTGGCGCTGACTTCCCCCAGCTTGCCCACCATGCGCGCCACGCGCTCGAGGAAACGGTGCACGGCCTTGAGGCCATCCTCATTCCACGGGCCGCCCTCGATGTACGAGAAACCGAACCCGAGGTATGTGCGGAACACGTCGCTGCTATATTTGCTGATGTAGTCGTCCGGCGAGATCACGTTGCCTTTGCTTTTGCTCATGCGCTGGCCGTCCGGCCCGAGGATAATGCCCTGGTGCACGAGTGATGTAAACGGCTCCTCGAAGTCGCAGTAGCCCATGTCGTGCAAGGCCATGGTGAAGAACCGCGCATACAGCAAATGCATGCACGCATGCTCCGCGCCGCCGATGTACTTATCGACGGGCAGCATCTTGTTGATCCAGTCAACATTCCATGCCTCTTGGTCGTTTTGCGCGTCCGGATACCGAAGGAAATACCACGACGAGCACACGAACGTATCCATCGTATCTCCTTCGCGCTTCGCGCTGCCGCCGCATTTGGGGCAGGTCGCGTTCATGAAGCTGTCGGATTTGAGCAACGGCGAGGTGCCGTCCGGCGTGAAATCGACGTCGTAGGGCAGCGTCACCGGCAGGTCGCTTTCCGGCACCGGCACTTCGCCGCAGTCGTCGCAGTATACGACGGGGATGGGCGCGCCCCAATAGCGCTGGCGGGATATCAGCCAGTCGCGCAAACGGTAGTTGATTTTAAAATCGCCGCTGCCGTTTTCCTTCAGCCGCTCGATGACCGCCGCCTTGCCTTCCTGAACCGGCAGGCCGTCAAAATCTTCGCTGTTTACCATCACGCCGTAATCGACATACGGCAGATCGTCATTCTCGTCGCCTTTGGCGCGGATCACGCGCTCGATGGGCAGGTCATACTTCTGTGCGAACTCGAAATCGCGCTCGTCGTGCGCCGGAACGGCCATCACCGCGCCGGTGCCGTATGTCGCGAGCACATAGTCCGCCACGTAGATCGGTATCTGCCGCCCGTTGATGGGGTTGATGGCGTACGCGCCGGTGAACACGCCCGTCTTTTCGCGCGTGGCCGACAGGCGGTCGATCTCGCTTTCTTTCGCCGCGTCACTGACGTATTTTTCCACCGCGGCTTTCTGCGCGTCGGTGGTGATCTGCATGGTCAAAGGATGCTCGGGCGCCAGCACCGCGTAGGTGCAGCCGAAAAGCGTGTCTGCCCGCGTGGTAAACACGGTGAACTCGCCGCCCGAAGCGATCTTGAACGTGATCTCGCCGCCCACCGATTTGCCGATCCAGTTTTTCTGCATTGCCTTGGTCTTCTCCGGCCAGTCGAGGGCGTCGAGGCCACTGAGCAGCCGCTCGGCGTAGTCGGTGATCTTGAAAAACCACTGCGTCAGGTTCTTCTTGACCACTTCGCTGTCGCACCGCTCGCACTGTCCGTTAATCACCTGCTCGTTGGCCAGCACGGTGTTGCAGCTGTCGCACCAATTCACGGGGGCTTCCTTGCGGTATGCCAGCCCCTTTTCATACAGCTTGAGGAAGCACCACTGCGTCCATTTATAATAGTCCGGCATGCACGTTTTGACTTCATAATCCCAGTCAAACATCGCGCCCATCGCCTGAAGCTGCTTTTCCATCGTCTCGATGTTTTGCAGTGTCGAGTCTTCGGGGTGGATGCCCGTCTTGATCGCGTAGTTCTCTGCAGGCAGGCCGAAAGCGTCGAACCCCATCGGCTGAAACACCTCAAAGCCCTTCATCTTCTGGTAGCGCGCATAGCTGTCGCTCAGCCCGTAATTATACCAGTGGCCGACGTGCAGTTTGCTGCCCGAAGGGTACGAAAACATCTCGAGTACATACTTTTTATTATCTACATTATTTCGATCGAAGCTGTGCAGCTTCGTCTCTTCCCATTTTGCTTGCCATTTCTTTTCGACTTTAGTAAAATCCATGCGGTATTCTCCCAATTCTCATTGCTTGCCCCATTATGATATAGTTTGCCGTAAAAAGCAAGTATTGTGCGCTTATCGGAACAAAATGCAAACGGGCGGCCACAGGCCGCCCTTGCTATGTCTATGATTGTGCGTGCGTAGGGGCAGGGCTCTGTCCCCGCCTGCGTCGTTCATCGCAGCGTCTGCGTGTCATTCCGAGTGTAAGCGAGGAATCTGTTTTGCCATTGTCCGAGAACTACTCGCAACAGAAGCAGGCAGTATGCCGACGAGAACAGATTGGATTCCTCTCTGCGTTTCACTTCGCTCGGAATGACACGGAAGCGGCTGCGAGAAATAAACGGGCGCACGATGTGCGCCCCTACGGTGTTTATGATAGTGCGTGTGTATGGCGATGCTGCGTCTCAGCCTGCGCTGATCTTCTACCCCGCCAGCGTCGCCGTTGCCATTGCGCTTGCGCCTTCGCCTTTGCCTTCAAAGCCCATGCCTTCGGTGGTCGTGGCCTTGACGCTGACCTGATCGATACCGATGCCCAGCGCCTGCGATATGTTTTGGCGCATCTGCGGAATGTGCGGTGCGACCTTGGGGCGCTGCATGATGAGCGTCGCGTCGATGTTTTGGACGCGATAGCCCTTCTCCGCGATGATATCGCGCACGCGCGTTAACAGCAGCATGCTGCTGATGCCGCTGAACTCGTCCGTGTTTGGAAAGTGCTGCCCAATGTCGCCCAGCGCCGCCGCGCCCAATATGGCGTCTATAACGGCGTGCAGCAAAACGTCTGCGTCGCTGTGCCCCAGCAGCCCGTGAATGTATTCGATCTTCACGCCGCCGAGAATGAGCGGCCGGCCGCTGACCAGCCGGTGCGCGTCGTAACCCGTGCCAATCCGGATGGTTTGAGTTTGCGTGTTCTCACCCACGATATGCCTCCCGTGCGATATGTCTTCCTGCGTCGTGATTTTAATGTTGTCGTAGTGCGCGTCGACAAACGATATGGGCTTGCCCAGCCTCTCCAGCAGACTGCACTCGTCGGTGCCGACAAAGCCGTCCACTTTGGCGCGTGCGTGCGCGTCCATCAATATGTCGTACTTAAACGCCTGCGGCGTCTGGATGTTCACGAGGTGCGTGCGGTCGACAGTGTCGACGATGTCCTCGCCGCTGAGGCGCTTGATCGTGTCCTTGGTTCGCACGCCCGCCGCTGCCGCGCCCGTCTTCGCTGCGGTAGCCGCGCACTCACGTATTACTTCCGGTTCCACAAAGCAGCGCGCGCCGTCGTGCACGACCACGATACCCGCGCCCTTTGCCGCCGCAAGCGCGTTCTCCACCGAAAACTGCCGCTCGCTGCCGCCAGGGGCCAGCATAAACGGCACCGAAAGTGCGCGCTCGGCAATTTCGCGCATAGCGTGATAGTCGGCCGGCTGGCAGACGATAATCATGCGGGTGCAGCAGCCCGCCGCTTCAAAAGCGTCGAGCGACCGCCGGGCCACGCTTTTGCCGCCCACACGCATCAGCATTTTATTCTCGCCCATGCGCCGTGCGCTGCCCGCCGCCAGCACGATGCCGACGACGTTTTTGCCGGAACCGTCTTCAGCCATTTCTTGTTTCTCCGGGACGCTTCTCTTCTAAAATCTCATACATTTCGGCCGCTTCCTCTTTGCGCACCGTTTCGGCCACGCGCAACACCTTGACCTTCAGCGTGCTTGCGCCAAAGCGCACTTCGATCTCGTCGCCCGCTTTGATGTCTTTGCCCGCTTTGGCCTGGTTGCCGTTGACCCACACGCGCTTTTTATCGCACGCTTCGCTGGCCACCGTGCGCCGCTTGATAATGCGCGATACCTTTAAGAATTTGTCCAGTCTCATATGTTCCTCCGATTGTATATTGATATAGCGGGCGGGCTGCAGACCCGCCCCTACGGTTGCGGTGTTTCTTTGTTATTGTAGGGGCGCGCTTTGTGCGCTCGCGTGTTTTTGCTAGGCATTTTATGGCACAAAGCATCTTTATCCCATTATATCAGAAAACGACAGCAAAGAAAAAAGCGTTTCAGTTGTCCAAAACGCTTTCTTCAAAATATATGAATTGCTGGTTGCCTTGTCTACAGTCATAGCATATCAAACACTTGTGAATAAGCTGTAAACAGACAATGGTTTTTGTGTAAAATACTAAGCGAGCGCTTTGACCATCACCAAACGGTCTTCGCCGGCGCCGTATTCGTCCTTGGCGCTTTCGACCACGGTGAAGCCCAGCTTCTCGCGGTAGACGGACAGCGCATTAAAGTTGGCGGGATCGACGGTCAGCCGCACCTGCGTGATGCCATAGCCCGCCAGAAAATCGAACGCGTAGCGCAGCAGCTCGGTCCCGACGTCTTTGCCGCGAAAACGCGGCAGCACCGCGATGCTGACGAGGTACGCTTCGGCAGTGTCATTCATGTTGCGCATGAAATACGCGCACGCGATGGCATAGCCCTGCTCGTCGACCGCGGTGAACACCTTGCCATAGCGCAGCATCGGCACCACGGTATATTCGCCCAAGGCGTTGTCGCCAAATGCTTCCTTCTCGATCTGAACAATCTGCGATATGTCCGCAGCGGTGGGGGGCTCTACGGCCCGGAATGTAATGGTCATCATACACCTCCATAAAGGTTCTATTCATTATACTTATTCGTGTTGCTTTTCGGCAATGACGGCGGAGAACTGCCGCACGCCGGTGTATTCGGCGGCATACGCTTGCGCGGCGCCGATTTCGCGGCTGCCCATCAGCGAATCGGCCTGAAAACTGAAGTGCTTATCGTCGCTGATGATGATATGATCCACCACGTCGATCTCGAGCACCTTTAAGGCACGAAGAACGGTCTGTGTGGTCTCCAGGTCTTTGGGCGATGGGCGCACATCACCGCCCGGGTGGTTGTGCGCCATCACGGCTTTGACCGCGCGGTGCTTTAAGGCCGAGGCCGCCACCTTGGAGACGTATACCGGCGCGCCGCCCACGCCGCCTTCCGCGATCATTTCCGAGCGGATCACGCGGTTTTGGGTGTTCAGCCAGATCACATAAACCTGCTCGTACGGTTTGCCGAACAGCATTGCGCGCGCATACTCGCACGCGTCGCCGATGGACCGTATGAACGTCTCTTTGCCGATTTTGCTGGTTTGGTATGCGCGGAACAACGCCGGAAACAGCGAGAGAAAAAACGCCGATTTCTCACCGACGCCTTTCACCGCTTTGAGGTCGGTTTCGTCCGCTTCGAGCACGCGCGCAAAATCACCGAACGAATCGATCAGCCGGTGGCCGACCGGGTTGGTGTCGGCGCGCGGTATCGTGAAAAAGAGCATCAGCTCGAGGATTTCGTGCGGTTGAAAACTGTCGAGCCCCTCGGTTCGTGCGCGCTGCATCAGCCGTTTGCGGTGTCCGTCGTGTTCAGGCATGCTTTTCACTCCTGCTTTCGCTTAGCTGCCGCAGCCGCTGCACGTGCTGCAGCTTCCGCCCGCGCAGCTTCCTGCGGTTCCGCCGCCGCCGGATGTCGCGCCGAAATAGCACTTGCCGCTGTAGTGGCGCGATACGTTTTCGCTGCCGCACTTCGGGCAGGGCGGTTTGCTGTCTGCGCTGGTCAGTTCTTCATATGTATGATTGCAGTCTTTGCAGATAAACTTGAGCAATGGCATAACTACAACATCCTC
>Ga0180430_10003998_pt1 | contig 12554 bp, 7 predicted proteins | sample SS_ome_9_FD_132999 | JGI IMG/M metagenome (GOLD analysis project Ga0180430, IMG submission 132999) | Hypersaline lake sediment archaeal communities from the Salton Sea, California, USA - SS_1_S_2 metaG | ecosystem: Environmental > Aquatic > Non-marine Saline and Alkaline > Hypersaline > Sediment... | reverse complement strand
TTTGAAGGCGGTGCAAGGGGCCCAGGCGCTGGAGGCGCAGGCGGCGTCAGTGGAGAGCTTGAAGCGGGCGTTGGAGGCGTTGGGTAAGCCGCAAGAGCAGCAGCAACAGAGCAAGGGGCAGGATCAAAAACAGCAACAGCAACAGGAACAGCAACAAGAGCAGCAGCAGGACCAGCAAGAGCAGCAGGGAGAGGATAAAGAGGATAAGGAGGAGCAGGAGAAGAAGGAACAGCAGGGCGAGCAGGAGCAGCAGGAGCGGTCGGCGGCTCCGGATACGACGGCCAAGCAGATCATTGACGACGAGAGAGAGCGTAAGGAGCAGCGACGCAAGGCTGGCCGGGGCGGGTATCAGGCGGTGGACAAGGATTGGTGAAGCATTGGCAGGAGTCAGGAGTGGCCGGTGAAGGAGGGGGAGATGTGTGGGCTATGGTAGTGCTATGATGAAGCGACGGGCGATAATGATGGTGTTGCGGGTGGCGGCAGGGGTGTGCCTGTGCGTGGCGGGCACGGAGGCGGCGGCGGCCCAGATACGTGTCGGGGCGGCTGTGCAGAAAGATATCTACGTGGGGGAGCCTTTTCAGTATCAGATTATCGTTGACGGGCACGATGGCCCGGGCCAGGCGGACGTGAGTGTTCTGGCGGCCTGGTCGGTGCAGAGCCAGGGGGGGCGTGATCTTTCGCAGCGGTCGGTGACGATACGCAACGGGCGGCGTTCGGAGCAGGTGGTCAAGCGGTATCTGATGGCGTATTTGTTGACGGCCAGCCAGGCGGGTTCGGCGACGCTTCCGGCGGTGAGCGTGGAGGTGGAGGGGCGGACGTACCAGACGAATGCGCTGTCGATTGATGTATTGTCGCCGCAGACGACGGATAAGCTGGACCTGGAGATTACGGTTTCGCAGACGGATGTTTATGTGGGCCAGCCGATCACGTGTACGGTGACGTGGTATATTGACGGGACGATGGTCAATGGTGTGGGGGATTTTGATTTTGCCGCGTCGTTTTTGGAACAGTCTGAGTTGTGGCGGGTGGTGGCGGCGGGGCCTCCGGGAGGAGGGGACAAGGCGTTCGAGTTGAAGGTAGGCGGCCAGGTGGTGGTGGTCAGTCAGCGTAGTTGCAAGCATGATGGGCGAGACTGTCTGGCGCTGTCCTGGCAGCGGATACTGATTCCGCAGCAGGCGGGCGAGAGGTCGCTGGGAGCTCACGTGGCGAGCAAAGTGGACACGTCGACGCGTCGTCGTCGGGTGGATCCTCTTGATGTGTTTGGTTCGCGGCGTGATCGGCGTAGTTATCAGCGGTTTTTGACGACGGCGGCGCCGGTGGCTGTGTCGGTGAAGGCGTTGCCCGGGGCGGGTCGGCCGGCGGATTTTGCAGGTCTGGTGGGTCGTTACACGATAGCGACGGAGGCGCAGCCGACGGAAGTGAACGTGGGGGATCCGATTACTCTGACGATTCGGATCTCGGGGGAGTTGCCCCGTGAGGTGACGATGCCGGAGCTTGAGTCGGTGGAGGCGTTGGCGAAGGACTTCAAGATACCGAGCGACCAGTCGGCGCCGAAGGTGGTGGCCCAGGCGAAGGTGTTCACGCAGACGATTCGGCCGATGTATGAGACGATCAAGGCGATTCCGGCGATTCCGCTGAGTTATTTTGATGTGGACGGGGGGCGTTACGTGACGGTGCGAAGTGAGCCGATTCCGTTGGAGGTCATGGCGACACGTGTGGTGACGGCGGCGGAGGGTATCGGGGCGGGTCCTGTCGGGGTGCGGGCCAAGGCGATAACGGCGGTGGAGGGTGGAATTGCGGCCAATTACGAAGGGCCGGCGTTGCTGGAGAACCGGGCGTTTTCGTTGGGGGCGACGTTGGTCAATCCGTTGGTCGTGGGGTTGTGGGGGGCGCCTTTGGTGTTGCTTGCGGTGGTGTTTGTGGCGGAGCGGCTCAGGGCGGACAACCCAGAGCGGCGGCGGGCGCAGTTGCAGGCGACGGCGTGCAAGCGTGCGGTGCGGCGGCTGAAGCACGTTTCGGCTGGTGGCAGCGATGTGGCGGATGAGGTGGCTGATGTGTTGAGGCAGTACATGGGCGAGCGTTGCGATCGGGTGGCGCAATCGCTGACGGTGCGTGATTGCCGGGAGCTGCTTGGTGCGCGGGGATGCCAGGGGCGGGGGGCGGCGGCGTTTTGCGAGGTGCTGGAGCGGTGCGAGAACAGTCGCTACGCGGGCGGGCATGGTGAGGCGAAGGTGGAGCCTCGTGAGGCGGCGCGATGTGTGGCAGGTTTGGAAGAGGAATTGAAGGCATGTCGAAAGGGCTGATAGCAGTCATTCTGGCGGCGATGGTGTTGCTGGCGGGCGGGCAGGCGGATGCTGCGCTGTCGCAGACGGAGCTGGCGGATCTGAGTTACCAGGCGAGTCAATTGTTTCGTCAGGCCAACGAGAAGGTGCAGGCGTCGCCGGAGGAGGCGGCGGTGCTCTATGAGCAGGCGATTTTGCGTTATCGGCGGATCATCGAAGAGGGGCAGGTGGTCAACGGCTTTTTGTATTACAACATCGGCAATGCGTATCTGCTCAGTGGGGACATTGCGCGGGCGATTGTGAATTATCGACGAGCAGAGCGTCTGTTGCCGCACGACGCGGACCTGGCCAAGAACCTGGATTACGCGCGGAGCCGGCGACAGGATCAGAGTGTAGTGCCGGCTCGCCAGCGGGTGTTGGAGACGTTGTTTTTCTGGCATTATGATCTGGGGACTAAGACGAAGTTTGCTTTGGCGGGCGTGTGCTGGGCGGCGTTTTGTGTTGTGGTGAGTGTGTATCTGCTAAGGCGACGGTGGCGGGGGCTGCGTTGGCTGGCGGTGGTTTTCTTGTTGGGGGCGGTCTGTCTGGCGGCGTCGGTGGGGATGGATGAGGTCCATCGGCGCTCGCACGTGGAGGGTGTGATTGTGGCCAGCAGTGTGGTGGCGCGTCAAGGGAACGGAGAGCTCTACCCTGCCAGTTTTGAAGATGCTCTTCACGCGGGTACGGAATTGACGGTAGTCGAGCAACGGCCGGGCTGGCTGCGGATCAGGTTGAGCAACGGGGAGGAGGCGTGGATTCCCGTTGGTGCGGCGGAGATTATTTGAGGCAGGTGGCGGGGGCGTCATTGCCGGGGTGGTCAGGCCAGGAAGTCTTGCTCTGTGGTCTACCCGTTCGTATAATCTGGTGGCAGGTAGAGGCGGCGGCGGAGCGGCGCTTCTTGTCGAGAGCTTTTCGAGCTATTGAGAGAGAGGGGGGTGTTGTGCGCCTTTTCTGTGAGCGGGCGTAACCGAAACAGGAGGGAGGCATTGGCAGAGTCATTGCAGACGGGCATAGGCGAACGGATTCGACATGAAGGCTTCCGGTAGAACGAGGTTGGTTGTCAGGCTAGAGCGGGCGGCAGTGTTATGGGCGCTGATGTGTGTCTGTTCTGTTTGTCCGGTGGGGGCTCAGTCTTATTATACGTTGGAGATAGACGTGGTGGGCGAAGGGACGGTGGTGGAGGAGCCGTTGTGCCGTTGCGGGCCGGGGGAGATCGTTGGCCCGGTGGGCGACGCCAGCGAGGACTGTCGGGTGAACCTGGCGGATCACGGTCTGGTGGCGGATGGGTGGTTGCGCAGCGGCGATCTGGCGGGGGATCTGGACGGGAATCTGGTGGTGGATCTGGTGGATTTGGCGTTGTTGGGGGATGACTGGCTGGTGGGGGTGATTCCGGAGGACTGCAGCGAGCCAAACCGGACGAGTTTCTGGGCGGGTGAGCAGGTGAGACTGACGGCGGTGGCGAGCGATGGCTGGGTGTTTGAGGATTGGGATGGAACCCTTGCGAGCAGAGCCAATCCGGTGACGGTGACGATGGACGCCAATGAGAGCATTACGGCGTCGTTTGTACGTGAAGGGCCCGTTAGTGACGCGTTCGCGGGCGGGGTGCTTGATGGGGGACTCTGGAGCGTAATTGATCCGTGCAGTGCGGGGGGGGTGACATCGACGGGTGAGTCGCTGCTTATTGATGTGGCCGGCGGGGCCAGTCATGCGGGAGCGGCGCTGCTGGGGGTGGAGACGACGGAGCTGGTCGTGTATATGAAGCTGGACGACGAGCCGGGCGATGGGGTGGTGGATAGTTCGTGGCATGGGAACGACGGTGTCACGTCGGCCGGCCACGTGCCGGTGTTGACAGCGGGGTATGTCGGGCAGGCATATCAGTTTGACGGGGTGGATGATTACGTGCGTATTCCCGACGCTTCGAGTCTGGATGTGGATTACGTGACGGTGGCGGCGTGGGTGTGGGTGGACCAGTACCGTGAGGACCAGCGAATCATTTCGAAGGAGTATGGCACGTCGGAGCCTTATTCGATTTACACGTTGCTGTTGAGCGGCAGTGGCGATAGGCATTTGCAGATGCGTGTGGGTGTTGATGGGGTGCGGCGGATGGTGACCAGTGCAGGGGAGGTGCCGTTGGGGGAGTGGACGCACGTTGCGGGGGTGTTTGACGGTGAGAAGGTGTCGCTCTATATCGACGGGCAGCTGGATCTGGTGCAATACGTGCCCAGCGGGGTGATCGAGGATAATGATGAGGACGTGTATGTCGGCACGAGCCAGTTTTACGGGCAGCGGTGCTTTGACGGGAAGATCGATGAGGTTCGGATTTTCAATAGTGCGTTGCCAGAGGCAGGCGTGGCCCGGCTGGCGGCGAGGGGGCTGCCCGATGAGAACCTGTCGGTAAGGGTGATGCAGGCGGTGGCCGGCGAGAGCGATTTTGAGGTGGAGGTGAAGTTTGACTCGGACGTGGCGTTGGCCAATCAGATACAGGGGTTGCTGGTCGAGCAGGACAGCGAGCGGTATCTGGTATTCGATGTGTATGGGGGCGCGGCGGAGACGTGGGTGCTGGCGGCCAGTTACGACGGCACGGTGGACATCAAGGCGAACACGATCATCACGGGGGGCGCACCGTACTATTTGCGGCTGGGCCGGCAGGGGAGTGTGTGGGACTGCTCATATTCACACGACGGCGACACGTGGACGGCTGTGGCGAGCTTCAGTGATGGGCTCAGCGTTGAGTCGGTGGGGCCTTTTGTGGGCAATCACAGCTTCTGGGACGCTGTGCCCGCCTTTATGGGGGTGGTCGACTACTTCCATAACACGGCTGAGCCTATCGCGTATGTTGACCCGGATCCCAACACGCATAGGGTGACGGTGAATGTTTTTGGGGGCGGCCAGGTGATTCAGTCGCCCGACAAGAGCGATTATGCGTTGGGCGAGGTGGTGCGTCTGACGGCAGAGGCGCAGACGAACTGGACGTTTGCGGGTTGGAGCGGAGCCGTGAGCGGTTCGGGCAATCCGGTGGATCTTACGGTGGGCGGCGATCACGTGGTCACGGCGATTTTTCGGGCGGTGGAGCCGGGTGAGTACATCGATGTGTGGTACGGCCAGACTCAGCGGTTTGGCTCACCCGGTGCGGCCCAGCCCTGGGTGAATGTGCTGGGCAATGTCCGGCGGCTGGATGGGCTGGTCTCGCTGACGTATGCGGTCAACGGCGGGCCGGATGAGTCGCTGTCGTTGGGGCCGGAGGAGAATTTTCGTCTGGCGCGGGCGGGTGATTTTAATGCGGAGATTGCGTATGCTGATTTGGCTGCTGGAGCCAATGAGGTGGCCTTGACAGCGACGTACAGCTCGGGCGAGCGGGTGGTGCGTACGGTGACAGTCGATTACGACGTGGGGAATACGTGGCCTGAGTCGTATTCGGTTGACTGGAGTGCGGCAGCGGCCTTGCAGGACGTCGTGCAGGTGGTGGACGGGCTTTGGGAATTTGATTCGAGTGGGGTGCATCCGGCGGAGACGGGGTACGACCGCCTTCTGGCACTTGGGGGGTTGGCTTGGGACGACTATGAGGTGACGGTGTCGGTGACGGTGAACTCGGTGGACATTTACACGGGCCAGCCGGGCGGTCTGCCGGCGGTGGGGGTGCTGATGCGTTGGCCTGGGCATTCGCAGTGGGATGACGATCAGCCTCGACTGGGGTGGTATCCGATGGGGGCTCTGGCGTGGTTCAAGTGGCAGACCAGTCCGGACAGTGGGGCGTATGAATTTGTGGGCAGCGATGGGACCATTGCGGTTTCCGGCGGCAGTGGTGCGAGCCAGACAGTTGGCGTGCCTTACGTGTGGAAGGTGCGGGCGCAGGGGCATGTGTATCAGTTGAAAGTGTGGCCCCAGGGCCAGGCCGAGCCGGGCGGTTGGCTGCTGACGTATACGAGTGAGACGGGCGATCCTCTGACAGGGTCGTTTCTGCTGCTGGCCCACCATTGCGATATTCGTTTTGGTGACGTCCTGGTGACACCGCTGCCTTAGGATCTGACCTGGGCGGTATTAGGGGCTGGACGGGCGTTGGCTGATGGGGTAGTCTGGTGGCGATGGTTGGTAACGGGCCGACCCGAGCAGTCGTGGCGCAGGTGCTATAAGGAGACAGACATGAGCACACAGAGGTCGCAATGGGTGACGAGCGGGTTGTCGGGACTGTTGCTGGTTCTGATGGTGGTTGTGATGGTGGGCTGTAGCACGGGTAATTTTCAGTTTACGGGTCTGCCCAAGTCTTACTACAAGGTGGGCGGGGGGTATGACATTGATTTTGTGGCGCCTCACGATGGCATCGCGGTGCTGGCGGACGAGCGTGGGCGGGATGTGTTGCAGACACGGACGTTGCGTCAGGGCGAGTCGTTTACGTTCAACGCGACGCCGGTGATGCTGCAGGAGCAGTTGGGGCTCAACCCGGAGAAGGCGAAGATATCGCTGTATTTTATTCCGCGTACCCTGCCGCCGGAGGGGACCACGACGGGCCAGCGGTAGGGGGTCGCAGGCGGCTGGTGGTTGGGCATGCCAGCGGGCGTGTTATGCGTAACAAGAGCCCATGCCCCGTTGCGTAGGGCAGCGGGACACGGGCTGGCGGAGCATGTTGCGATTCAGGCTGCTCGGTCCAGTTACCAGCTTGAGGTGGAAGGTTCGCCGGTGACGGCACGTTCCTGGGAGGGTTTGGGGAGATTCTGGGTGATTTGCCTGATGGTGTGCTGCATGGCGGTGTAGTCGAGCTCCAGGCTGGTGTGTTTAACCAATTCCAGGTTCTTGTTGAACTTGTACAACCTGCCACCTGCCAGGACAATGGCGCCGTCCTCCGAGGGGACAATGTTTGTTTGCATCACGGAGCCGAGGACGGTGGCTTCGGTGACATGCTGTTGGGCTTGCTCGGCCCATTGTCCCTGCTGCCACTGTTCAATCCCTTTTTCCATGGCCTTCGACGCGGTGGGGTGGTCCATCTTTTCTTTGAAGATCTTCTGGACCCTTTCCTGTTGGGCATAGACAAGGCCGACTACGCCTATTGCTATGGCGACGGTTAACAATACGGTCACTACAGTGCGTTGCATAAGGCACCTCCAGTTCTTGAGCACTCAGAGCGGACGTGTGACGAGTTCGGGTTGTCACAGACGTATGTCATATTCGCTATAGTGGATGCGCATTAAAGTGTTTTGGGTTGTTATCGTGCGTTGATCAGTTGACAGTGCGACTCGTCTCAGGCAAAGCGCCGGGGCGGGTCGCGTCAAATGTCTGGGTCATTGTCTCTGGCCTGGCTGTCCAGATAGAACACAGCAATCTGGCAGCTTCGATAAACTTGCTCCGCCGGGAAATGGTCTCTTCAGGGTTCTGTCATGGGGCGATCTCCTTACAGGCTCGCAGCTGGTGTCAAGTAGTCGGCCGTGGTGCAGCGTTCTTCTCACCCACAGGCAACGTCAACGGTACGCCCATGGTGCGATTTGTCACTTGTCGCGGGCTCGCTGGTGTCTGTCGCTGGCGATGCATAAGTGCAAAAGGTGTGCCAGTGTCGCGTGTTGGGCAAGTGGCCTTAGGAGGCCGGGAATAGCTGGTGGGCGTTGGTCTGGCGCGCCGGGTATGTCTTTTTCGGGGGAACTGGGTTGGGAGATTTGTGTCGGTAGGGGACATGGCAAGGCGGTATTGGATGGGCAAGTGAGCCTGGGCGGAGCGCGGGCGGCCATGTGTGGGCGGCTGGTCCGGGCGTGGGCTGACCGAAGCGGCAGGGGGCTAACGTGCGGTGGGTGCAGCCGAGCAGGCTAGCGGCCTTCGAGGTCGGTTTTTATTTCGTGGAGGAGGTTGATGGCCTGGAGGGGGGTGAGGTTGTTGAGGTCGGTGTCGCGGAGTTTTTCGAGCAGGGGGTCGGGAGGGAGGTTGTCGAAGAGGAGGAGTTGGCCCTGCTGCTGGGCGTGGGGGGGGCCGGCGAGTTGGGGCGCGTGGGCTTCACGTGCGAAGTTGGATTCGAGCTCGTCGAGGATTTGGCCGCTGCGTTGGATGACGGAGCGGGGGATACCGGCCAGGCGGGCGACGTGGATGCCGTAACTTTTGTCGGTGCGGCCGGGCAGGATTTTGTGCAGGAAGACCACCTGGTCCTGCCATTCACGCACGGCGACGTTTAAATTCTGGACGTTGTTAAGCAAGTCGGCCAGTTCGGTGATTTCGTGGTAATGCGTGGCGAAGAGGGTGCGGCACTTGAGCTGGCCGGCGAGGTGCTCGGTGATAGCCCAGGCCAGGGCCAGGCCGTCGTAGGTGCTGGTGCCCCGGCCGATTTCGTCGAGGATGACAAGCGAGCGTTCGGTGGCGTTGTTGAGGATGTTGGCCGTCTCGATCATTTCGACCATGAAGGTGGATTGGCCCCGGGTGAGTTCATCAGCGGCGCCGACGCGGGTGAAGATGCGGTCGACCAGGCCGACGGAGGCGGATTCAGCGGGGAGAAACGAGCCCATTTGTGCCATGAGCACCAGCAGGGCGGCTTGGCGGATATAGGTGCTTTTGCCGGACATGTTGGGTCCGGTGATGATGGCCAGGTCGGCGGTGTTGCCCAGGTCGAGGTCGTTGGGGACAAACTCGTTGCCCAGGGCGCTGTCGAGGACCGGGTGTCGGCCGGCGACAATATGCAATTCCTTGTCGGGGTGGACGGTGGGGCGGCAGTAGTTGCGCCGGCGGGCCAGGTGGGCCAGCGCGGCAAGCACATCGATACGGGCCAGGGCGTCGGCGACTTGCTGGAGGTGGAGGGTCTGGGCGGCGACGTGGTTGCGCAGATCCTGGAAGAGGTCTTGTTCGCGTTGTTTGCAGCGTTGTTCGGCGGTGAGGGCGTCGGCCTCGTAGCGTTTGAGTTCGTCGGTGATATAGCGTTCGGCGTTTTTGAGGGTTTGTTTGCGGACGAAATCGGCAGGCACCTTGTCGTGGTGGATATTGCTTACCTCGACGTAGTAGCCAAAGACGCGGTTGAAGCCGACCTTGAGGCTGGTGATGCCGGTTTGCTCGACCAGGCGTTTCTGGTAGTCAGCGAGCCAGGCCTGTCCGTCGCGGCCGATGACGCGTAGCCGATCGATTTCTTCGTCGAAGCCTGCACGGATGACGCCGCCGTCGCGATAAGTCAGGGGCGCATCAGGGTCGATGGCGGCTTCGATCTGGTCGGCGGTTTTTTCCAGGGTGTCGCACTGCCGAGCCAATTGCATGAGCAGTTGGGCGGTGCACTGTTCGAGGATGGCACGGATGGGCGGCAGCTGGCGTAAGGCCTGGGCGAGGCTTAACAAATCGCGGGGCGAGGCCCGGCCGGTGCTGATGCGGGTGGTGATGCGTTCGATGTCGGCGACGTCGGCCAGGCATTGGCGAACATCGCTGCGAGATTGGTCGGCGGCGAGCAGCTCGGCGATGGCGTCCTGGCGTAGCTCAATCTCGCCCGTGTCGTTGAGGGGGTAACAGAGCCACAGATGCAGCTTGCGGGCGCCCATGGCGGTGGCGGTTTCGTCGAGGCTGTGCAGCAGCGAGCCGATACGGCTGTTGTCGCGGATGGTGCGTTCGATTTCGAGGCTTCGCAGGGTGGTCTGGTCGAGTTGGAGGAACTTGTCGCGGGTGACTTTTCGCAGGCGGCCAATGTGAGCGAGGGTGGTCTTTTGTGTGTCTTGCAGATAGGCGAGCACGGCCCCGGCGGCGGCGACGGCACAATCACACTGGCCAAAGCCGAACCCTTCCAGTGAAGCGGTGCCAAAGTGTTTTTGCAGGGTTTGCAGGGCCTGTTGGGGCTCGAAGTTCCAGCCCCCCTGACGGGTGAGGCTCACCTGGAGGAGCTCCTCGAGCTGGGCCGGGAAATCTTTAGGCAGGGTGTTGTCGTCGTCGTTGAGCAGGCACTCAGCCGGTCGCAGGCGGACGAGCTCGTCGAGGAGGTATCGCGATTCAAGGCGTTGTGCGAAAAATTGGCCGGTGGACAGTTCGACCCAGGCCAGGCCGGCGGTGTCGCAATCGCCACCGTTGCGTCGGCCTCGGCCGGTGCCGGCACGTTCGAAGCAGATGGCGGCTAGGTAGTTGCCGCTACGCTCGCTGAGCAGGGCCTCCTCGGTGAGGGTGCCGGGGGTGACCAGACGAACGACGTCTCGTTTGACGACCCCCTTGGCCTGGGCCGGGTCTTCGACCTGTTCGCAGATGGCGACCTTATGACCGGCGCGGATGAGTTTGTGCAGGTAGCCGTCGACGGCGTGGTAGGGCACCCCGGCCAGGGGGATCGGGTTGGTGCCTTTGTTGCGGGTGGTCAGGGCGATGCCCAGGACGCGTGAGCAGAGCTTGGCGTCGTCATAAAAGGTTTCGTAAAAGTCGCCCATGCGGAAGAAGAGAATGGCCTGGGGGTACTGGGCCTTGAAGTGGTGGAACTGGCGCATGGCCGGTGTAAGTTTCTTGTTTTCAGTCTTTTGCGTCATGTCGCCAGGTTGCCTGCTGTGGGGTTAGCCTTCGTGAAAGGCTTATCTTAATGAGGCCGGCGTAGCGACGCCAGAGCAATTTGGGCAAGGGCCTTTGCCAGGCTAGCCCGGCCGGTTGGCTCGTGGTCAGCACAGAGCAGCCAGGGCGCACAAGGCTTGCCGCGGGCAGGGTGTCCCCTCAGCCGGGATATGGGCCCGCTGGCGGGGGGTGCGGCGCAGGCGGCTGCGGGGCGAAAGGATCGTGCTCGTGAGGGATGTCGGGGTAGAGCATTTTCCATTCGGGGCTGAACTGCTCAAGGTAGAGCAGGGAGTAGGAGCGGAAGAAGAGTGTGATGGGCAGAAGGACGACCGAGCCAATGTAGGGCAGAGCCGCCAGGCAGCAGGTCAGTAAGGTGACCACGAAGGCGGCTATGCCGGCTGCGATCATGAGCAGGGCACGCATCAGGTAGAACAGCGTCAGGGTCCAGACGTGGCCGCGCAGGATTTCGTGTCGGAAGATGCGCACGCCCGCCATGCACGTCAGGTTGCGGCGAAACATAATGGGGACGACGAAATCAACGAGCACGTGTTGGCACAGGGCGAAGGTGAGCATGATCAGAGAGAGCAGCCCCACGCCGCCAATGAGGGCAAGGACGCCGCGGACGGTGAATGTCTTGTGTTGGATATCGGACCATGCCAACGCCAGGCCCGCTGCAATCACCAGCAAACTTATCAGGGTGGTCAGAGCCAACAAACCAAGGCGGAGACGAAACAGACTGCCGGCAAGCAGTTTGAAGCGGCGCCAGGGTTCTGCTACCTTGGCGCGGTTATGAATGACGTTGTCGAGGAGCATGAACTGACCCCGACTGCTCAGCCAGAGAAACAAGAGCGTTAATGTCACGCCCACAGTGACGACGGCTAAGGCGATTGCAGAGATCACCACGATGTGCTGACTGATCCAGTCAATAAGCTCACTCAGGTCGCCCGTGGGGGAGCCGGGACCCGGGGGGGAGCCGACGTTGTAATTGAAATTCGGGCCTCCAAAGCCGCCACTGCCGAGCTGGGCCAGAAACGCGCCAAAGCCAATGATGAACCATTTGCCCAGGTCGAAGGGGGTGAAGAGGATGGTGCGGACGGCGTCGAAGGCGACGCCGACGGGATGGGTGACAGAGATGTCACGGACCATAATGGTTGCCTCACTTTCCACTACGAAACGCCGTACTAGCGGTTTACGAAGCCGTCTACCTCACGCGATAGCCGCAAAACCAGAGCCTCTTACTGCTTGCCGGCGCGGTGACGCAGGTAGGCCGCGATGAAGTCATAAATGTCGCCGTCGAGCACCGACGTGGGGTTGCCCACCTGAAAGTCCGTACGGTGGTCCTTGACCATCTGGTAAGGCTGGAGCACGTACGAGCGAATCTGATTGCCCCAGGCGATTTCGCCCTTTTCCCCGTAAATCTTAGCCAATTCCGCATCGCGTTTCTGCTGTTCCAGCCGTTCCAGCTTGGCCTTTAACAACGCCAGAGCCAACGCGCGATTCTGGTGCTGCGACCGTTCGGAAACGCAATCGACCACAATGCCCGTCGGCAGGTGCTTGATGCGAACAGCCGTGGCGACCTTGTTCACATTCTGCCCCCCGGCGCCGCTGGCCTTGCAGTACAGTTCCATTTCGATGTCCTTGGCGGCGATCTCCACCTCGCTGGCCTCGCCCATATCCGGCAGGACGTCGACGGCCGCAAAGCTGGTGTGCCGCCGCTTGTTCGCGTCAAACGGACTGATCCGCACCAGCCGGTGCACCCCCATCTCG
>Ga0180430_10003995_pt1 | contig 12557 bp, 11 predicted proteins | sample SS_ome_9_FD_132999 | JGI IMG/M metagenome (GOLD analysis project Ga0180430, IMG submission 132999) | Hypersaline lake sediment archaeal communities from the Salton Sea, California, USA - SS_1_S_2 metaG | ecosystem: Environmental > Aquatic > Non-marine Saline and Alkaline > Hypersaline >... | reverse complement strand
TTTTTGGCTTCCTTGACAGCCAATCCGAGTGTCGCACTGAGTTCCTTGCTGATCATGGTTTATTCCTTTTCCATGGTGCATTTTAACGGGAACCCATTCTCACGGGCCAACGTGTGAACCGTATGAACCTTGCTTTCGGCCACTTCAAATGTATAGATGCCGCAAAGACCGGAGCCCTCATTGTGCACATGCAGCATAATCCGCGCTGCTTCATCGTAATGTTTGTGGAATACCTTGACCAGTATTTCCACAACAAATTCCATGGTCGTGTAGTCGTCATTGAGCAGCATCACCCGAAACATGGACGGTTCGCGCACTTCGGTGGCATTCTTCGGAAATAATGCAATATCGGAATCGGAATGGCCCTGACTCATCTATGTCGATTACCTCCAGAACATTTGCCCGGCATCATTAACCCGCAGGTGGGAATTGAATAAGACGTTTCAATGATAAGCATCACTCACCGCCGTTGTAAAGGTCTATAGCCGCATGTAAGGGCGCAAAACAATGCGAGGACCCGATCGCTGCCGCAAGGCGGTATCCTCACCCTTCAAAACGGGCGAGACGTCAGGGAATCGTTCAGCGGTCAATGTATGATGTCATGAGGCGATCCGCCTCGGTAAGACGCTGCTATCGGCCGCAGCATTGCTTGTACTTTTTGCCACTGCCGCAGGGACAGGGGGCATTGCGGCCAATTTTTTTCTGAGGATTGCGCACGGGTTTCTTTTTGGGCGGCGGACCGTCGCCGCCGTTGGAAAACACCATTTTCTGTTCCTGGGACTGACGCAACTGCTCAACCGGCTCCGACTCAGCCAGCTGCACCCGGTAAAGGATGCCCACGGTCTCTTCCTTGATGCGCGCAATCATATCCTGAAACATCTCAAACCCCTCCTTCTTGTATACGATGAGGGGGTTCTGTTGGGCATAGCCGCGCAGGCCGATGCCCTCTTTGAGATGATCCATGCTGAGCAAATGGTCCTTCCACAGGCTGTCCACGGTCATCAGCATGATATGGCGCTCAAGGGATCGCATGTTGTCCGAACCGATGTCGTCTTCCCGTTCCTGGTAGGTCTTGAGGGCCGCATCTTCGATGTATTGGGCCAGGCCCTCCGCCGTCAGGCCATCCAGGGTGTCGGCATCGGGCGAATCGATACGGAAATTGAACTGTTTCAGAACGGCTTCGTTCAAACGCGACCAATCCCACTCTTCAGGGTGCTGCTGGCTGTTGGCGATGTCCATCGCCATAGTCTGTGCCATTTCGCCGATAATCGTTTCAATGGACGGTCTTAAATTTTCACCGGTCAGCGTCTCGCGTCGCTGCTGGTAGATGACTTCCCGCTGCTGGTTCATGACGTCGTCATATTCCAGCAGCTGCTTGCGAATTTCAAAGTTATGCCCTTCCACCTTGGATTGCGCATTTTCAATCGCACGGGTGATAAGGGCGTTTTCAATGGGCTCGCCCTCTTCCATGCCCAGCTTGTTCATGATCCCGGAGATGCGCTCCCCCCCGAAAATACGCAACAAATCATCCTCCAGCGCCAGGTAGAATCGACTGGAGCCGGGATCGCCCTGGCGCCCGGCACGCCCGCGCAACTGGTTGTCGATCCGCCGGCTTTCATGGCGCTCGGTACCCAGAATATGCAACCCGCCAAGGTCGGTGACCCCCTCCCCCAGCACGATGTCCGTACCACGGCCGGCCATGTTGGTGGATATCGTGACCGCCCCTCTCTGACCGGCCTGGACAATAATCTCGGCCTCACCTTCATGATTCTTGGCGTTCAGTACGGTATGCGGAATACCCCGTTTTTTCAGCTTCTTACTGAAACTCTCGGACACATCGATGGAGATGGTCCCCACCAGCACCGGTTGCCCCGCCTCATGGCATTCGACAATCTCTTCCAAGGCGGCATCGAATTTTTCTTTGCGCGTTTTGTAGATAACGTCGGAAAAATCGGTGCGACGCATCGGTTTATTCGTCGGGATGACCACCACGTCCAGATCGTATGTTTTTTTGAACTCGGCCGCCTCGGTATCGGCCGTACCGGTCATGCCCGCCAGCTTTTCATACATCCGGAAATAGTTCTGGAAGGTAATGGACGCCAGGGTCTGGTTTTCATTCTCGATCTTGACGTTTTCCTTGGCTTCCAACGCCTGGTGCAGGCCTTCGCTGTAGCGTCGCCCGGGCATCAGGCGTCCGGTGAATTCATCAACGATGATGACTTCCCCGTTTTTAACGATATAATCCACGTCCCGCTTGAAGAGGGAATGGGCCTTCAGGGCCTGCTGAACGTGGTGGAGGAGATCAATATTTTTGGGGTCATAGAGGTTTTCGACCTTCAGCAGTTTTTCGGCATGCGCGACACCCTCTTCCGTCAAAGTGACACTGCGCGCCTTCTCATCGATGATGAAGTCCGCCTCTTTTTTCAGGCCAGGGATGACACCGTTTACGTGATAATAAAGCTGGGTGGATTTCTCGGCCGGTCCCGAAATGATCAAGGGCGTGCGCGCCTCATCGATCAGGATACTGTCCACCTCGTCCACGATGGCGAAATGGAGTTCCCTTTGAACAAGGCCCTCCCGCTGAAATTTCATATTGTCGCGCAGATAATCGAAGCCGAATTCGTTGTTGGTCCCGTAAGTGATGTCGGCTCCGTACGCCGCCTGCCGCTCGGCATCGGTCAACCCATGGACGATGCAGCCAACGTGAAGCCCCAGAAAACGATAAATCTGTCCCATCCACTCGGCATCACGGCTGGCCAGATAATCGTTTACGGTAATAACATGGACACCGCGCCCGCTGAGGGCATTCAGGTAAGCCGGCAGAGTCGCCACCAGTGTCTTGCCCTCACCGGTTTTCATTTCGGATATCTTGCCGTCATGCAGCACCATACCGCCGACCAACTGACAATCGAAATGCCGCATGCCCAGCGTACGCATGGACGCCTCCCGGACCAGCGCGAAAGCTTCCGGCAACAGGTCGTCCAAAGGCGAACCATTGGCTAAACGCGTCTTCAACTCACCTGTCTTGGCCCTTAGCGCATCGTCGTCAAGTGATTTGAGCCCGGCCTCGAGCGTATTGATTTGATCCACTAACGGGTTCAGTTTTTTGAGGACCCGTTCGTTTTGGCTTCCGAATATTTTGGTTAAAAATTGTCCCAACATGTGAAAGAAAAATTCCTTTCTGATCCAGCATGACGATTGGTGATGATGCTTCCCTTACTCTGCCCCTATGGGGATGTCAACTCGCGGTGTGGTGCATGTTCCTCGGCATCGGTTGAGGTCAGCGGCTGCCGCTGTCCATAGGGTGTCGCCAACGGGCTTTTTATCTGCATTCGTTGTCACGGCCAGTGATATAACTGAGGCAGAAATGGGAACTGGAACAGCGACGGGAAGACGGGCAGCATCGTGTGATGGATTCCTCTGGTTCGTTGGGGGATGAGATACCAGAGCCGTAAAAAAATAGACGGGGCATTTCCTCAGCCGCAGGGTTTTCCCCGGCATGGGCCATGCCCCGTTAGATGCATTAACTTCTAATTCAGGATATACTTTTCGGGGTTCACGGGCACGCTGTTCAATCGCACTTCATAGTGAACGTGAGGTCCGGTACTACGTCCGGTGCTGCCCATCTTAGCAATGACGTCACCCCGTTTGACTTTCGATCCTTTTTTGACATCCATTGTCTTGAGATGGCCATAGCGCGTTACGAGGCCATAACCGTGATCGATGATGATCAAATTGCCATAAAGCCCTTTTTTGCCGGCAAAGGTCACAACACCGTTGGCCGGTGCAATAATGGGACTCCCTTCGCGATTGGCAATGTCGTATGCCGCATGGAGTTCCCGCCGACCGGTGAAAGGTGAAATACGATAACCGAAGCGGGACGAAATCCAGCCCTTGGCCGGCCGGATCGATGGTGTACAGGCCAAGAGATTCTTTTTCTCTTCCAGTTGATCCAGCAGGGAGGTGAAGTCCTGTTCCTGGTTGAAGGAAGCACTTTCAAGCTGCTCCACCTGATCGTGCATGGAGCGAATCAGCCCGGATTGGTCACGCCGCAGGGATGCGCCTGTGTCCAAATCATCCGGTGTGGCCCCGCCGACACCGAACAAATTGTCCTCTTCGGCCGGTTTTTCAAGATTCGCGATGACCCGTATCTTTTTTTCAAATGTATCCAGGGCAACCAGATTTAGCTTGAGTTGATTGATCTCATTTGCAAAACACTCGATCTGCCGCTTTTGGTGGCCGATTTCCGCATCGCGGGAAGCCACTTGATTGCTCAGCTGGGCCACTTGGGCGGCGGCCTGCTTCAGGTTCAGATAATCCTGAATCAGCAACCCCATACCAGCGAAAAATACCACACTGAACACAGCACCCGCCGCCAATGCCAGTTTGGTATAAGAAAACTGGCGGATGCGCGAACCATTACCACTGAGAAGAATAAACGTAATTTTGTTTCGCATGATCAACCTGCCGCATTCCCTTGGATTAGCCCGATCGATATTCCGCCATCTCGGTGGCGGGTCACATGCCCTCAGAAAGCCGGTCATAATCGGGTATTTCTATTAATTTAAGGACGATACCATGGGGTAACCCCGGCTGTCAATGTATCCCCGTGGTCGCCGTCAGAGTAACCCTGACAAGCCAACCATCGTCCAGCTGCTTGTCGATATAAAAAACGCCCTCGGGTTCGTTTCTTCCCGAAGGCGTTGTGAATTTAACCTTCGGCGACCCGGCTGTCCTGGCCTTTCAGCTTTAGACCCGTGGTTGTGCGTCCCCGCTTTTCAGCGGGTTTGCCTTTTCGTGGTTACACGTCAATGGCGTCGGTTCATTCTCTATCGGACCTGAAAATCGTCTAGAGTTTCCGATAATGATGATATTACATCAATCCCAACTTGAATTTCAAGCTTTTTAATGTATTTTTCATCAGCATGGTGATGGTCATGGGGCCAACCCCTCCTGGAACCGGGGTAATCGAGCCCGCAATTTCCTTGGCGGCATCAAAATCCACATCGCCTTTCAGGATCGCTATTTTCTTACCGGTCTTTTCGCTGATCTTTTCCCCCACGCGGTTGACGCCCACATCAATGACACAAGCGCCCGGCTTGATCCATTCCGGTTTGACCAATCCCGGCACCCCCGCCGCTACGATAAGTATATCGGCACGCTGGCAGTGCGCCTTTAGGTCTTTTGTGCCGGTGTGAACGATGGTCACGGTGGAATTGGCGCCCGGACCCTTCTGCAGCATCATATTGGCAATGGGTTTTCCCACGATATTGGAACGACCGACCACGACCACCTCGGCCCCTTTGGTCTCAACGCCGGCCCGCACGATCATTTCCTGAATACCGGCCGGTGTACAGGGCGGAAATTTCACTTCATTGCCGCCGATCATCAACCGTCCGACGTTGACCGGATGGAATCCATCCACATCCTTGTCCGGATCGATGGCATTCAACACTTTTTTTTCGTCGATATGTTTGGGCAGGGGAAGTTGCACCAGAATACCGTTGATGGCATCGTCCTTGTTGTATTTTTCGATCAAGGCCAGGAGATCGTCTTCGGAGATATCCACCGACTGCGTGTCCTGTATTTCGGTAAAGCCGACCCTGTGCGCTGTTTTGATCTTGAGCGTGACGTAGGAGATGGATGCCGGATTCTCTCCCACGAGAATCGTCACCAGTCCGGGCACCACACCATGTTTTTCCCTGATTTCTGCAACCTCTGCTGTAATTTCCTCGAGAATTTCCTCGCGGATATCGGTTCCCTTGATCAGCTTGGCGGTCATGTTCGGTCTCCTTTCACCATGTGGATCGTAAATTTGAGGTACCCCGCAGGGTAGGTTAGGATGGCTAACGATTTCAGTGTCTATTCAATCTACGGAATTTTGTCAAGAATTCAAACCATTAGACTGCGGTTTTCTCTGGCCTGATTCTGTCGCGGTCTATCATGCAACGGGCCGGCCCCCATTGCGGTCAGAGGGGATACGGCACTGGCATGAGACCGGCCCGCTCATCGAGACCGAGCATCAGGTTCATGTTCTGCACGGCCTGGCCGGCCGCGCCTTTGACCAGGTTGTCGATGGCGGACATCAAAATCAAGGTTCCCCCCACATCATCCAGTCGGAAACCGATATCGATAAAATTCGTACCCCGCACGTTGCGGGTATCCGGAAGGCGGTCGTCAGCGCACAATCGCACAAACGGGCAGGCCCCGTAGCAATCATTCAAACATTCCATGATGTGGCGATACCCCACGGAAGGCATCAGTTGAGCGTAGCTTGTGGCCAGCATGCCCCGGCTCATGGGCACCAAATGGGGAACGAAGGTGATGTGAACGGCATAGCCTGCCACCAGGCCCAGTTGTTCGTCCATCTCGGGGTTGTGCCGATGCTGTGCCACCTTGTAGGGTTTGAAGGACTCGCTGACCTCGCAGAAGTGGGCGGCCAGGCTCAGACTGCGACCAGCGCCGCTGACACCGGATTTAGCGTCTGCCACCAGATTGGCCGGGGATACGAGCCCGTGCCGGATCAACGGTATCAGAGGCAGCAAAACACTGGTCGGGTAACAACCGGGGTTGCCGACCAGCCGGGCCAAGCCGATGCGTTCCGCATACACCTCACTGAGGCCGTAAACCGCCTGATCCAGCAAAGCAGGTGCCAAATGGGACTGGTAAACCGCCTCATAGCGGCTGACATCGCTGAATCGGAAGTCTGCCGACAGATCGATCACCCGCAGCCCCTTCTGGAGCAGCTCGGGAACCATGGTCATGGGAAGCTGATGGGGCAATGACAAAAAGACGACATCGGCCCGGTTTTGGAGCCGATCAATGTCATAGGCTTCGCACGCCAGATCGGTCATCCCTGTCAAGGCCGGATAAATAGTTGAAAACAGCTCACCGGCATACTGACGCGATGTAACAGCCGTAAGCGTGACGTCCGGATGCCCGGTTAGAATCCTGACCAGTTCGGCTCCGGCGTACCCGGTGGCGCCCACCACAGCAACTCGACTCATAAAACCTCCTGATTTTCAATAGGAACGGTAAAAACCTGCCTCAGGACCGTCTATCAGAGAAGCCGTACGGATTCAAGGCGTATGCCCATAATGGTTGCCATACCGCCCATTTACCATATATAGTATAGTTATTGACGCGACACCCCATAAATTGTATAAAGGTGGCAATTCACTGCCGATCGTTTTTCAGGGCAGCCGATCATCGGCTTATGCAATCAAGACGGGCAATATGATCGTTTTCACTGGGTAGGATATGGATCGGAGAGCATTTCTCGTCAAATCGATCGGGGGGACTCTGGCCGGCATCGCCGGGTTCAATCCCTTTGCGAAAGCCTTTGCCATGGGCCAGCGCCCCCTGGAAGCCCGCATGGCCGTCATTATCGATGATATCGGGTACAGCCGGCGGCAGGCGGCAGCCTTCATAGAAATCGGTGCCGAACTGACCTATGCGGTTTTGCCCCACCTGCCCTACTCCGCTGCGTTGGCCAGCACCATCCATGAAAAAGGCCACGAAATTCTGCTCCACCAGCCCATGGAACCTTTCGATCGCCAGTTGGATCCCGGCCCCGGCGCCCTCTATGTCGGCGATAGCGCCGCCCGAATCGAGAAGGTCGTGCGAACGAACATCCGGGCCGTACCCTTTGTCTCCGGGGTCAACAATCACATGGGGTCACGGTTTACGTCGAACGGCGACGATATTCGCTATGCGCTGCAGGCCATCAAAAGCCGGGGACTCTTCTTTGTCGACAGCCTGACAACCCATCGCTCCAAAGCCTATCACACCGCTTGCAGCCTCCACATGCCCCGTGGCCGCCGGGATACCTTTCTGGACAACCACCGCCAGCCCCAGGCCATACTGAACCGCCTCTACGGGGTGATGAGCCAGGCTTTGGTTCACGGCCATGCCATTGCCATCGGCCACCCTTACCCCGAGACTGCCGCAGCCCTCAGGGTCTTTTGGTCCGAAATTCAGGGCACACCCGTCCATATGGTTCCCGTATCCCGTCTGCTTACCAAGGAGGCCTGATGCGGCGGTTCGCCCTCACGATAATCCCGTTAAGCCAATGAAACGAGCGGCAGCGTCTTTTGTGGTGGGGCGTAAAAGCGTCGCCACCTGCCGACAAGAACTGTTTGGGAATCAATATCAGCTATCGACAATCCAGTGCCAACCCGATATATAGCCGGTGTGGGCAGGTGCCGCCGCTCGTAACGCGGGCGTCCGACTATCTCCCTGCAACCACCGCATGCGGCGGGAAACATCCACCCCTCATAACGTCAATATCCCCCAAACCATCGAGGAGACCGCATGACTCGCGATAATCCGCCAGCAGCTATCCTCACGCCGGAAGAGGGGCGAAGCCTCGTACGGCTGGCCCGCGCCACTATTGCCGAACAGCTCAAAGCCCCGATAGACCGTGACGAGTTGCAGTCCATCCAAACGGCTTTACAGGCCCCGGCCTTCAATGCTCGATGTGGTGTTTTTGTGACCCTCAGCCTTGAAGGCGCCCTGCGGGGATGCATCGGCAGCCTTACCACTTCCGGACCCCTGGCCGAAACTGTCCGCCGCAATGCCATCAATGCCGCCTTTCATGATCCGCGCTTTCCACCGTTGGATGTAGACGAACTCGACCGGATCGCAATAGCGGTGAGCGTTCTCAGCCCACCGGCCGCCTTGTCCTACGACGATGCCGACGATCTGATGGCACGCTTGCGTCCCGGGATCGATGGGGTCATCCTCCGCAAGGGCTCGGCCAGCGCCACATTTCTTCCCCAGGTATGGAAACAGCTTCCCCGCTGCCAGGACTTTCTGTCACACTTGTGTTTGAAAGCCGGCCTTTCGGCCCACGCCTGGTATGACGACAATTTACAGGTCGAGACCTACCAGGTGCAATCCTTTGAAGAGGAGCGATGAGCAGCGTTTAGGAAGGGGGTCGATCGGCAGTGACGAGGGAGGGATGGCTCACGGGGTAGTAACCGGTGCTTTACGTCTGCGGATGACGGTGCCGCGGCTGGCACTCTGGAACCATTGGCGGTTCAACTCTTCTTTCAGCAGTTCAAGAAGATCCCCATGGGCTTCACGCCCTGTGAGTCGATACCCCATGGCGCGCAGCTCCTGTCGCAACTCACGCTCACTGTGTTGGCCCTCATCTGCCGAGCGGTCTTTGACTTTTTTTTCCATGGCAACAACCTCTTGTCATCTATGATAAACTATACCGGCAAAAACGATTCGCCTGGGGCGCAATCCCATTAAAGGATCGTGTTGATGCCGCTTTTATATGAGTCACAATAGCCCGTCAAGCCGAAAAGCGCCTCGGACCGGAAATGCGCGGTCATCATCACACACCGGCGGATCCGCCGGCATCTTCAAAGTGACGTCTGCACCCCCCCGACAGGTAGTGGTGCAGGACCGTTTGCCAGAGGCGCCATCAATTTATAAAGCGTATCGTAAATGGCAATATTCTGCTGAATACGCGCAATGCCTTTTTCGATGAGGGCCAAAGCCCGGGGATCGCGAATAAACGCATCATACACTTTGATGGCAAGAATCAAATCCTCTGATTTCTGGCGGGCATCCGCCACGTCCTCCACGCGCAGGGTAAAAAAATCGGACCGCGCGCTGTCACGGACGTATTCGGTAATCGAAAGCAGCTCCCACTGGTAATAGGCAATCAGGTTGGCTTGCGTGATAAACCGTGCCGCACTTTGAATTTCGGCCAACTGCTGACCCGACTCTTCGATATGCCGACGCGCGGCAGCATGCAGGTCGCTGTCAACAACCTTCAATTCATGGTAGTTCAGATAAAGTGATTCTACTTCTGAGCGCAACGGGCCAAAATCAGGCAAGGCGTTTGTTTTGGCACACCCGCCAAGGAGTATCACGAGAAGTAAACTCGTTGCATAGAACCATCGTTTCAGTTGAATCGGCATGTCGTCTCCCGGTGTTGCCCATCTCCCACGATCAATTTTTACGATAGCGGCACCACGACGTGCATCGCATCGCCGTTGTTATTAAATGATGGCAATCTTCCGATTACCCCTTCTTCGCCGTGGCGCCTGCTGATTTAAAGACGGCGTCAACGATGTGCCGGGCCTCGTTCTGAATCCGCCGGAGATGGTCCTGGCTCTGGAAACTCTCCGCGTATATTTTATAGATGTCTTCCGTTCCGGATGGTCGCGCCGCAAACCAGCCATTGGCTGTCACCACCTTGAGTCCCCCAATGGCGGAGCCGTTGCCCGGCGCCCGGGTGAGCTTTTCGATGATGGCCTCACCAGCCAGCTCATCGGCGGCAACCTGATCCGGCGTCATTGCAGCCAGGCAGTCCTTTTGCTCAGACGTGGCCGGTGCATCCAGCCGCTCGTAATATGGCGTCCCAAAGGTGCGGGTCAGCTCGTGAAAGCGCTCGCCCGGATCGGTTTCGGTCACCGCGATGATCTCGGCGGCCAAAAGGTTCATGATCAAACCGTCCTTGTCGGTCGTCCAGACGCTGCCGTCCCGGCGTAGAAAACTGGCCCCGGCACTTTCTTCGCCACCGAAGACACAGCTGCCGTCCTGCAGCCCGTCGACAAACCATTTAAAGCCGACCGGCACCTCCCACAGCGGGCGTTTGAGTTGGTTGACCAGCCGATCGATCATCCCGCTGCTCACCAGCGTCTTGCCAATACGGCCGACCGCCGGCCAGCTGGGGCGATGGTCAATGAGATAATGAATGGCAACGGCCAGATAATGATTGGGGTTCATCAGCCCCGCCGCCGGTGTAACGATGCCGTGGCGGTCCACATCCGGATCGTTGCCGAACGCGACATCGAAGCGGGACTTCAGGTCGATCAGCCGCGCCATGGCATAGGGTGAAGAACAGTCCATGCGGATACGGCCGTCCTTGTCCACCGTCATGAAGCGGAAATCGCTTTCGACCGCAGTATTGACCACCTCCAGCGTCACACCGTAGCGCTCGGCGATCACGGACCAGTAGTCCACCGCAGCCCCCCCCATGGGGTCGACGCCGATCCGGACACCGGCCTCCCTAATAGCCGCCAGATCCACGACGTTTTCAAGATCGTCGACGTAAGCCCCCAGGAGGTTGGCTTCCCGGACCGTTCCCCGACGGCGCAACCGGCCACCGGCCATGCGTTTCACGCCACGGTTGTTTTCCGCCAGAAGCTGATTGGCCCGTTTTTCGATCCACTGGGTCACGAAACTGTCCGCCGGTCCGCCATGGGGCGGATTATATTTGAGGCCGCCGTCTTCCGGCGGATTGTGGGAAGGGGTAATCACAATGCCGTCGGCCAAGCCCTCACGTCGTCCCCGGTTATGGGTGAGGATCGCATGCGAAATAACCGGGGTCGGCGTGTAAGGACTGCGTTCGCAGATAACCGTGGTTACCCCGTTGCCGGACAGAACCTCTAAAGCCGACTCGAAACTGGGCATTGAGAGGGCATGCGTATCGCGCCCCAAGAAGAGGGGGCCCGTCAGCCCCTCTCCCTGCCGGTAATCACAGACGGCCTGTGTAATGGCCAGTACGTGCGCCTCGTTGAAGCTGCCCTTCAAGGACGACCCTCGATGACCGGAGGTGCCGAAACCCACCCGTTGCGACGCAAGGACCGGATCGGGGCATTCGCTGTAATATCGGCTGATCAGGGTTGTCACATCGACCAGAAGATCACGGGGGGCCGGTTGACCCGCCAAGGCATGAATGGCCATAACAATTTACAATTCCTTTTTATCAATCGGGGGCCGCCGTTGCATCAGTGCCGGGAGAAGGTAACCGGTTTTGACGGACACCGGGAGACTATCCACCGTCCGTTTGCGGAAAAGCCGTGTTGGCGTAAAGATACTCCATCTTCTCTTTGTGCTTCAGTTCCTCGTTGGCGATTTTATGCAGCATGTCGTGAACAGCATCCCCCGCATCATAGAGCATGGCCAGTTCACTGTAAAATTTGTAGGCCCGGAATTCTCGGTGGGAGGCCACCAGAAAGATGTCCGCCCGGCTCATATCCTCTTCGACTTCGGGCTCATCGAGGTGTTCGGCTATCTTGTAATACACCACATCCGACAATCGCATGGCTTCGGGGCCGACTCCGTCGGCACGAAATTTCTCCAAATACGCTTTATGCTTTTTTTCCTCCTCGCCGATCCAGGTAAGGGCTTCGCGGGCCGCCCCATCCGTTACCCTTCCGGCAAGGTCCGTGTAGAACCGAAAGGCCTCCTCCTCCCTCGAAATGGCAATGTTGATGTACTCCAGCAGTTTTTCATCAAGCATGGCGGCATATCCTTCCTGCGGTTATTGCGTCCATTGGGTGTTGGCCGGCAGGGTCTTTCCGGTACCGCACCGAAAGGATAGCCAGACCGGGCATCGCGAAAAAACAGCAATTGGGGACATCAATTGAAAGCGCCTGCAGAACTCATCTTAATCACCCCGCCGCTTTTTGGCAACCGTTCCGAACGCCGACCTGCCCGAACCCGCGATGATCCGCCGGATCAAAAGGGTGACCTGCTGTTTTGCGCGTGAAGACCCGTATGCGGGTGCGCCCGCAGTCGCTATGGATAAAGAA
>Ga0180430_10003993_pt1 | contig 12560 bp, 5 predicted proteins | sample SS_ome_9_FD_132999 | JGI IMG/M metagenome (GOLD analysis project Ga0180430, IMG submission 132999) | Hypersaline lake sediment archaeal communities from the Salton Sea, California, USA - SS_1_S_2 metaG | ecosystem: Environmental > Aquatic > Non-marine Saline and Alkaline > Hypersaline > Sediment... | reverse complement strand
CGTCGAAATGAGGTGTGCCATTTGAGCGATCATCGTCGTCATCATCCTGCAGAAGGAGATGAATCAACGCATCCCGGTAGGTCATCGGATGTCCATAGCGCATGAAATGGAACAGAGAATCAGCCAGCGTGATTCCGTCGGAAGCACCCAGCTCTTCGACCAACGCCGTGCGAAGATCCCATAAAGCACCACCGATCAAGAGCCCGACGCAATGAGAATCATTCCCGCAATTAGGATCTGAATAGATAGTTGTCGGAGTATGATCGTTGCTCAATTCGCGCAAGTGGCTATCGGGGCCGTAAAACCCGTTGCCGATGTTGGAGCTGTTCGTAATTGTGGCGGCGAAATAGTCGGAGAAGCCCTCATGAAAATGATCGGGAGCATCTTCGGGGAAGTAGGTAAACATCGTCACCAGGTGGCCATATTCGTGGAAAGCCACATCGGGGATCTGGGCAATGTCGGGGCACGGTCCACTAGCCGCGTAGAAATGGATCCAGGGATCGTATGGATTGATATAGGCTCCGGCATTGCAGGCACCTGATCGATCCAAAGCGACAACACCTACGGGAATATCCAGAAACGTCGCATCTGGGTCGATCTGTTTGAGGCGGTCATGGGCGGTGTTCATCGCCTGATAGACTGTGCGAGCCGCCATGTTCGAATTCGAGTCATCCCAGATCAGATCAATCGGTGACGCCGGGTTAGGCACCAGCATCGAAGGTGGCATTTCATTTCGTGAGTAGTTGTACACTACCGTATAGGGTCCCGCTAGGAGCGACTGCAGCATAAACGATTCCGGGTCCTCTATCTCCATAGTACCGAAGTCAAACAGACCGGCTTCATCTGTCAATGTGTAGATCGGGTCAACTCCGGACTCGATTGCGTAGACCGTCTGATGAGGGAAGCCGGTGGCAAGTTCATCACCAAAGGGAGAGGGGAACATGTGTGTTCCGGTGATCGATCCATTAACCGCCATTTCGGTTTGAGCCGGCGCAGTAGCCCCGCTATTGGCTGCACTCGCATCAGCGGCATATAAGAGTGATTTGCGTTCGAGCAGCTCGCCGGAGCGCGAATCAACTGTCATGCGCCAGGCCGCGTTTGGTTCATTGGCCGAACAGGTCAGTCGCCACACGAGGCGATCACTATCGAGGCCGGAATATAAGCGGGGCAGGATTCCCAGCTCTTCGCTGGTCCATTTTACTTCTGTGTAGGCTGGAAGATCGGCAAGTGCGATTCTCTGAGCATCCTCGAGTTGATAGACAGGATCGGTGGACACATCAATTACAGGCGCGGTCTTGGCTGTAAAATAAAGTGGTCTCCCCGTAGCACCAAAGGTGAAGGCGAGCCTGCTGCCAATAATCGGCAAATCCTCATGCTGTTGGCGATAGAAATAGTGATTAAGGTGCCCAGCCCTTTGGTTGCTGCGAATTTCCAGATCTTCGCTAGTCATTCCGAGTAATGCACCATGCCGGCTAACAAATTCAGCCGCAAAGGAGGCCGGGGCGGTAACGCGGGCCAGAGGGCCCGACCCGGTGAGGATGCCACCGCCTTCGTCATCCCAATCAAGAGACCAGCCAGCGAACTCCCGGTGAGCCTCCGCTAGCACCTCCGATGATGAGAGAATCTGCAATTCAGATATAATCCCCGTCTGGCCAGAGAAGGGGCCGGGCAGGCTGATTACATCCGGATCGGGTTCCAAGGCGCCGTTGATCGCAGCGGCGGGTGACATGCCGAATGAGACCAGGCAAATCAATAAGGGTAGAACAATGATGGCGATCTTGCCTTCGGGAGGGTCAATCGATCTTCTATTGCTGGTTGAAAAGGCGCACTGATGAATTAATGAGGATATCATATTGCCTCCATGCAAATTGTAAGAACCTTCTTCCCTATACGATGTTTGCTTCTCCCCGGTTGCTATTCGCGACTGTCTGATCGCGGTTATTAGGGTCGATTTGCATTTTTTTGAATATTTTCCGTGGAAATCGTCATTTCGGTGAATTTACCTGTTTGGCAAGAGAAAGTCGATACCCGAGTGGACGGCGGCCGCCAGCGAGTCTAGAGAAAATAATGCAATGACATAGAACGTGCCCATGTAACCGTATTTACAGCAAAGAGCTAGGCGGCAAATCATTCTAATCAGCCATAGTTCAGCAAAGGCTAGCTATAATTGATCGAGCTGGGTCGATTTGATACAATTAATACACTTCATTGAGAGTTGGACCTCAGGTAAGACAACACAGGTGGAGGCCTTCGTGAGAATCACTTCAATCTGGTCACCATGGAACGCTAGATCGGCACTCAGTTGGCTGCTCGCCATCATCCTCAGCGCTACTCTGGCTGAGTCTGCCGGTGCGATCTGGTATGACCTGGGTGGGGGGGATCCTGACATACATGCGACCGGCTCTATCGGCGGTACCACAACGGTCGTCATGAATCTAGGTGGTTTCGACACTGAGACGGTTGTCATTAATGGAGATACTTACCATCACATCACCGTCAAAAATGGAGGCCACCAGGAAGAGGCGGGTCTACCCGATCTCCCGGACGTCCGGTGCAGCCTGATTATTGCCAATGACAAAGATGTCGCTGTGACTTTCCTCTCGGGTGAGTATGTTGATATCCTTGATTATCCCGTGACTCCAGCGAAGGGACCAATCACGCGAGATATCGATCCATCAACGGTGCCTTACACATTCAGCGATCTATATCAGCAGGAGAGCGCTTTTCCCGCCGTGTTAGCTGAGGATCATGATCCATATATCCTCCGTGACTTTCGCGGAGTGGTGATCGATCTCAATGCCTTTCAATACTTCCCAGAGGCGCGAACACTCCGCGTCTATACCCAGATGACTGTCGAGGTCACGACCCTTGCGGCCGGATCAAAGAACTTACTATCTGGCGACCGGTCGGCGTCCAAGATCGATTCTGAGTTCGATGCTATCTACAACAATCATTTTGTGAACTACTCGCGCGAGCGCTACACGCAGGTGTCAGAGCAGGGTGACCTGTTGATTATCACTCCTGACATCTTCGTCGAGCAGGCCCTCACTCTGGCCGATTGGAAGAACCAAAAGGGTCTGGCCACCGAAGTGGCAACCTTAACTGAAACCGGCGGTTCGTTTGCGAGTATCAAGGCCTATATTCAATCTCAATACGATGCTGGCGACCTTGCTTACGTGATTCTGCTAGGTGATGCTGAAGAGCTTCCTCCGATGAATGGCGATTCCGATCCGTCTTACGCATTACTCGCCGGTTCAGATTCCTATCCGGATATCTTCATTGGCCGGCTGTCCGGAGAAAACTCTGATCAGCTGATGACCCAGATCGAACGCACGATCACCTACGAACGAGATCTTGATTCATCAGACACCTGGCTGGGAGCGGGTCTTGGAATCGCCTCGAATCTACCCGGTGGGCACTATGGAGAAACTGATAGCGAACATATGAACATCATCAGGGAGAAACTGCTCAATTACTCATACAGCGCAGTTGATAGCCTATACGGTACGGGAGTTGTGCCAGACGATGTAGCCGATCAACTAAATGCAGGCAGGGGATCTACCAATTATATCGGCCACGGTCATCCGACCTACTGGTCGACAACACACTTTTCAGTCGATCATGTTAACGAACTCGAGAACTGCAATCGCTTGCCGTTTATCCACTCAGCGGCGTGCGAAAATGGCGCTTTCATTGGACAAACCTGTTTCGCCGAGTCATGGCTCCGGGCCACTCACCTTGGTCAGCCCACTGGTGGAGTAGCGGCCTATATGTCCGTGATTAATCAATACTGGATTCCTCCAATGGATGCACAGGATGAAACAGTAGACCTGCTGGTGAGCGATCAGATGCGCACGATCGGCGGCCTTTGGTACAACGGTTCGTGCAAGATGATCGACCTGAACAGTTCCCGCGGACCGATCGAATTTAGAGCCTGGACTATCTTCGGCGATCCCTCGCTAGCTATTCGCACCGATACTCCAAGCGAGCTGGTGGTGACACATCCAAACACCATTATGGTGGATCAACTATCATGCGATATCGAGGTGGCCGGTGTCTCCGGCGCTCTCTGCGCGCTCACCGCTGATGGTGTGATTTTCGGTCTTGGTTATACAGATGAATTCGGTGATGTTTCGATTCCTCTTACAATATCACCCCCAGAGCCGATGGCACTGACCCTGACCGTGACGGCGTATAATAAAACAACCTATATAGCAACAGTCATTGCCCTCAGTGATACTGGTCCCTATCTCGCGACCAGCGAAATCGAATTCTTAGTTGGCGGTGAACCAACCGAGTTTATGGAGGCCGGGCAGACGATCCAGGTGCGAGCCAGGCTTGAGAATGTCGGGCTTGAAGAGGCGACCGCGATTTCTTCAACAATGACTTCCATGACTGATGAATTTACAGTGACGCAAGCCATCTCAACCTATCCAAACATCCTCCCGTCTGGCGATGCTTGGAATGATGTGATGTTTTCTTTCGAGATTGATCCTGACTGCGCCGATGGCTTTGTGGGCGAACTGAATCTGACCAGTAGCGCCGCTGGCGGCTATCTCTTTGACTCAAACATCTCCATCGTCGTTCATTCGCCAGATATATCGATCTGGCAGATGGTGGTTGCCGATACAATCGATGGCGATGGCAACTATCACCTCGATCCTGGCGAGAGTGGTACAATCTGTCTAACGCTCCTCAACAGTGGTACTGGGCCCTTAGATGACATAGAGGGCGTGGTCACCTGTGACAATCCGGAGATTCAAATAGCACCGATTACGGCTCTACATACCGGTCTCGGTGAGAATGAAACGGGACAGATGGAGCCTCTGTTCGAGGTATCGATTGACCCATCCTGTCTTGAGACAGATCTGATCTGTACACTGACTCTAACCGGCAGCAACCTGTTCAATCGCGAGATTGAGTTTATTCTGCCTATTGGCGGCTTCGTTGAAACAATGGAAAACGGAGCGCCCAACTGGGAGCATTATTCGGAGCTGCCTTCCTATAGTGATCAATGGCATATCTCGCAGAACCGCAATCATACTACTGATGGCCGCCGCAGCTGGAAATGTGGCGCTGATGGAGAGGGCAGCTATGACCCGTTACTCGATGCCGCCCTCGAAACACCTCCGGTTAATATTTACGGCAACGGCGAATTGCGGTTCTGGATGTGGATGGATATCCAAGAGAGCGATTTTCGCGATGAAGCCTATGATGGGGGGCTGGTGGAGATTTCGATCGATGGCGCTCCTTTTGAGCAGATCACACCAGTAGATGACTATACTCATACTATTCGCACAAGCGCGGTTCCCGGACCCTTTGCCGAGGGCACACGCGTGTTTTCAGGTAGCGTCGATTGGCAGGAAGTGATCTTTGAACTAGGTGAGATATCCGGTGAGGTCGTCTTTCGTTTCCGCTTCGGTACTGACGGCGATACCGCTTATGAGGGGTGGTACATTGATGATCTCGAGATTCTTGGGACCCTCAATACGAGTGATATTGCTGATCGATTCGTTGAACCAACCGCACTCAGCCTATCGCTCGGACAACCGAATCCATTTACTGCGGTGAATACGATTCGTTTCCAGCTACCGAAAGCGGGGGAGGCCCGCTTGCAGGTCTATGATCCAACTGGGCGGCTGGTGAAAACTATCGTGAGTGGACCGCTGCCAGCTGGAGAGCATCAATATTCATGGGATGGATTGGATAAATGGTCTCACCCCGCCGCAGGGGGCTTGTACTATTACAGCTTGAGAAGCGGCCATGAGGCGAAGGTTCGATCCGTCGTTCTAGTCCGTTAGTAGAGGCTCTATTCTGTCTGATTTAATATTAGCGCGCGAGAGGGAAGGGTCCTCTCGCGCGCTTGTTAACCTTATGCGGTACGCCACGAATCAGCTATCTCGCCACTATAAATTTCCTGGTTTCGATTAGATTGTTATTCATGACCAGTCGGAGATAGTAGACCCCCTGTCCAAGGGGCCGCTGGTCCTTCCGGCTTGCGGGCCAGTGAAAATCATGGCGCCCGGCTGGAATCTCACCCTTGAATAATGTCTGTACCAGCTTCCCTTCCACATCGAAAACCTGAAGTGCCGCCTGTGCATTGTGAGGAACTGATATGCTATGCGACAGTGATCCAGCGATTGGGTTAGGGGCGATTGGGCTCAGGTGAATCGGCTCGCGGTAGGAGTGGTCATCACTGTTTACACCCTGGGGAAGGGCTTCCATGCTAATTACATGCCCCGCCCAGACCGTACAGGAGATGCTATCAGCCAAAGCATTTGCGATCCGGTAGGTCATGTAGATGAAGTTACCAAGGCTGGGCCCCTCGGTCTCGATGCTTAGCTCCCATGGCGGTGAACTAGGGTCAAGGGTGAAGTCATAGAGAACCGAGTCCGGGAAATCGATTACCGACAAGGTGTCATGAGCTTCGCTTGTGGTCACAAACGTTAGTCCCTGAATTACAACCGCTTCCTGCGGTTCAAGATTGCTCATGATGAAACGATGAGTGTAGATATTATCAGAACCGGGCAAGAGGTATGGGTGGTTAATCCTCCAGCCATGATTGGGCGCGGCTTGCGCTACGGTGTCCTGTTCAGCCCGCTGGCGATTTGCATTTCTCCATTGGGGATTCTCAGTATAGAGAGCATTACCACAGGTTGGCTCCTCATCAAAATAGTGCCAAATCTTGACCATGCAATGAGAACCCTTGGCAATGTCTTCACTGGAGGTTACTCGTGCCCAGCTGTGCCCCCGATTAGGATCATTGTCATCTACGTCGGTTGCGGCTTGGTCAAGGTCGCTAAAGGAAATGTACCAGCCCCGAAGATCGCCGATTGAAACCTGATTGCCATTGCAGTTTTCTAGCGAAAACTTGTCGGCATATTCAAATGAGTCCTGACGGAATAAGATTTCATCATGAGCCTCATGCTCTGTTCCCTCTCCATAGGAGGCGGAACACCAAGTGTGAGAATGGTATATATTCAGGCTTGAGACATCGACTTTGTAGTCCGGCCCCGAGGGGACGGTCGTATAAAAATCGACATACGCCGAACCACCCGATTCTACCTGCACTTCACATCTTGTTTGGGCAATGATTCGGACTCTATACTCGTTGTACTGCTCGAGAAGGTGCCCGAACGATATTGATCGCGATTCGGGGCCGATTTCTCCAGTGTAGCATTTCTCGTTTACATTCACCTTCGTGGCCAGCTTGACAGGATCGCCACCCCCCGAAGGCAAATGATAAAGCTCGACATAAACCTTGTAGTAGCTTTCCCCATTTGGGATTCGTTCAAGCAATCCGCGATGCCAATAATCGACCGTGAGCACATTTATGCAGCTCCAGTCGTCATACCAGAAATCTTTTTGAATCCAGGCCTTGGCGTACCCTAAGCCGGCAGGTTCATTGGCGGAGGCCGATACTCGGATCTCTCCGTCATAGGCCTCATAGTTGGCTTCGGCGGTGCCTGTTTCATCCTGATTGGTATACCGGCCGCCTCCCCAATCATTCTCATGCGGGTAGTAATAGACATTATAGTCTACAGCCAAGGCTAGTGGTGCGGCCAATCCGCCCAATATAATCAGCGATAGAAGTGTGCGCTTGAAATAGTGGAGAGATCCCCAAGTTGATATCTTTATAAATCGAGAGAAATGCTGCCTGCCGGTATTCATCCTAGTCCCCCTTTGTCCGTAGCGATCTTAGAATGAGCGCCCCACCAGTGAGCTGGTATCTAATGGCGCTACATATAGAGAGACGAATGTGCTGGCGTTTCGACGGAAGTTATTTTCATAGACTGCGAGGGTCGCTGGGCCAGTAGGCGAGCGGCTGAAAATGCGGGCGACCAATACCGCGGGTATCAAGATTAGGGCCTAAGTATTAGTCTGGTCGGGTGCTATCTTTTCTCAAGTTTTTGAGTAATGCATCCTCAGTCGTATAGTCGAATTGATCTGGCGTGATTTCATCGGGCGGATTGTCTCGTTCCCAGGCGATGGTCTCCAGTAGCGCTTGGGCGCGAGAGACCGATGCTTGATAGCCGAGTTCCGCGCTTAGCCGGCGCGAATCAGAGACGAAATGCTGTTTCAGATTCATCGGCGCCAAGAGTTTTTTAGGCATTTCTTCACTCGGTACAGTAACAATCTCTCCAGACCAGCCGGCGGCATTGCCGATCTCCGCGACCCACTTCGCTTCGGTCAGGGTTTCCTTTTCGCCGACATTATAAATGCGCCCCGCGGCGCGCTGATCAGTTACCGCCAGAGCCACCGCTGCACTGGCTTCATCGACATATATCTTGGTCCAGCGCCAATCGGCGAGCCCCTGCTCGAGAATGATCGGCCGGTTATCATCCATTCGTTTAAGATAGGGAAAAAGGCGATGCTGATAATCTCCCGGGCCATAAACCATTGGGAGACGTAATATCGTTCCATTGATATCAGCACAATTCATGTACACGCGTTCAACTAGAATTTTATCGTAGTTATACAAGCGGTGATCATCCGGTAAGTCGGCCCGATATGGGTAAAACTGATCGCGAAGGGGGGAGTCCTCAGTTAGAGGTATCGGCTCAATCTCACTGGCATGAGAGTCAAGTAGGATTGAATATGCGCGGTAGACATCCTGACTGCTCAGCGCAACAATTCGCTTGGCAACCCCGCTGAAAATCGAAAGGACTATTTTGGCATCATCTTCTGAGATAGGAAACATATCGAGTACAAGATCAGGCTGGCTTTGGCGAAATTGATCGCCGAATTCCGCTATAGACCCGCGATCACCAAGGATTTCCGATACCCCAGGGGGCAGACTAAAATTCGATTGCCCCCGATGAAATAGAGTCACTTGATGGCCCTGTTTCGCTAACCGCTTAACAACGCCCGGTCCACAAAATCTAGTGCCGCCGATAATCAGGATGTGCATTTCTCAGCTCTCCTCCAGTTCCCAGCCAATGCGTATTGGACACATTGACGATTAAAATTACCTAGTAAAATGCAATATGCTCCTGGATAATCTTACCTTGATTTGTCTATGAATCGAATGCCACCTAAAAGGCCATAGAGTACTATGCTGTTTAACTCATCAATTTTCATCTTATTCTTAGCAGTTACTCTGGCTGCCTACTATTTGTTGCCCAAAAAAGGAACCAAATATCTCCTATTGGCAGCAAGTTACTTCTTTTACGGCTGGTGGGATTGGCGATTTCTCGGGCTCATCGCTGCCAGTACTGTGATTGACTATTTCACAGCGATTGGCTTAGGACGGTCTCATTTTCCGCGAACCAGAAAACACCTATTGCTGATTTCGATCGCTTTCAACCTATCCATGCTCGGTGTCTTTAAATACTTCAATTTTTTCGCAGACACTCTTCACACTACTCTCGCGTCCTTTGGCCTATCGATCTCCCCAGCACATCTTAATGTGATATTGCCGGTCGGAATATCCTTTTATACATTTCAGACTATGGGCTACACGATTGATGTCTATCGCCGAAATCTTCAGCCGGAGAAGCATTTTATTTCTTTCGCTACCTATGTAGCATTTTTCCCCCAGCTAGTTGCCGGACCTATCGAGCGGGCTAGTCATCTCCTGCCTCAGATTCGAGAAAAGAGAGTAGTCGACAAAGCCGGTATATATGAAGGCTTGTGGCTGATGCTCTGGGGCTATTTCCTTAAAATATTCATGGCCGACAATCTTAGCTTGATTGTCGACTCGATCTATTCGAGCTCGCAGGCGATCTCAGGGATCGATCTGATTATATGCCATTATGCTTTCGCGTTTCAGATTTTCGGAGATTTCGCCGGATATTCATACATCGCTATCGGAGTGGCGAAGCTTTTTGGTGTCAATCTCAATGAGAATTTCCTCTTCCCATATTTCGTCAAGACGCCAAGTGAGTTTTGGCGAAACTGGCACATCAGTCTATCCAGTTGGTTGAGGGACTATCTTTATCGTCCCCTTGGCGGCAATAGAGTGGGGACGTCTCTGATCTATCGAAACCTAATGCTAACGATGATTCTCGGCGGATTGTGGCATGGCGCCGCCTGGCACTACGTGCTCTGGGGTGTGTATCAAGGATTGATCTTGGTGCTATTCCGGCTTATTCCTGCGGGCAAGGGGGTGTCATCAGCAAGACCTGTGCAGATCATCAGGATTTTCATTATGTTTAATCTCACCTGTTTGGGGTGGATGATATTTCGAACCCCTGATCTGACCACATTGGCAAATATGATCAATGAGAGCTTCACATCCGTTGTTTCTCACCCAGCCAAAACACTCTATTGGTCAGAGAATACGCTATTTTTTATCGGTTTGCCTTTCATCATCCACCTGATGCAGTATCTCAGAAAGAGACCCCATGTCATTCCTGCGGACAACATCTATTATAAGATATCAATTTGTATCATCTTGATATATGCCCTGTTGATGTATGGCAATTGGAGCGCTAAGAATTTTATTTACTTTCAATTCTAGGAGCGGTGAGTGCACTTCCTTGGCAAATTAGCAATCATAAAGAGTTCAAGTTGGTTCCTGCTGGGGGCGACTCTGGTCTGCGCTGTATATCTGATCTACTGTTTGATTAAGAAACCAACTCGCGGCATCATGGTGTTCTGTTTTACAGTCGCCTCCATTGTATTTGCTGAGATTTTTCTATTTAATAATGTGTTTCTATTTCATTCCGCCATACATTTTGTGAGCGCCGCTGATATCGGTTGGCGGCAGGAATCGACTCTTTATCATGATCGCCAGAGGCTCATTAACACAGAAAAGGCTCAATTTCTGGCGATCGGAAGTAGTCAAACTCATGTGATTTACACGCCATACGCTTCAACTTGTGATGAGCTAGCAGTCATGGGTATGGCCGGCATGGGCCCACTAGATTTTCTGCTCTACAAGGATTTGATAGCTGAAGAAGCGTCTGAAGTAATTATTCTGACTCTCTGCGATTTTGATCTGGGGCGCCAACCAAGCCTGGTAGCGGCTAAGTTGTCGCCGCCTCAGCGGATTGATGATCTGATCACCCTGGCGAAAATAGTCAGCCCGATCGCTTCTTATCCCGCCTGCGAGATACAAGATTTTCTGTTTGCCAATGGGATTTCGGCTTACCGGAATCAGTACCTCTACAAAGGAGTGTTGAATAAGCTAACAGGAAGGGCGAAGGCTTTTCCGGAAGAGGATGTGACGCTGATAAGTGATGAAGATCGCCAGATTCAGCAGTTGGAGAAATTGAGGGAATTGGATCAGATCTGGTTTGAACTAAATGTTGCGCTACTGGACCGTTTTATTGAGTGGGCTGAGCGTGAGGCTTTGAAAGTGTGTGTGGTTAGTGGTCAGTACCATCCGCTGGCGATGCAGAAAAACGAATCGCTGCACAAACAGGCTGATGTTGCCTTAGCGAATCTATGTGCTAGTCACCCTAATGCCAGTTTTATCGGAGCAGAGCAGCGTCTATCTTTCACTGCAGAGGATTATGTTGATGGTTATCACGTCGGCCCGGAGGCGGGCTATCGCTTCACTAGCCATTTGATAAGTGTTGTTTCCAGCAACTGGAAAATTGAGAGCAGCAAAGGAAAATCAGACCTTTGACGACATCTATCCTATAAGAAGATTCTGGCTTGATAAAAAGAGAGGCGGTGAAAACATCACCGCCTCTCCGCTACGCTCACTGGCCTGATCACCTCGGCGATCACCAGCGCAAAGCCACTAGCTATTTCTAGCGACTTCTCTACTTCTCATCGTTCTCCGCATTCTCGGCCTTACGATCGCCAAGCTTCTTCAGACCCGCTGCTGCGAGTCCAAGAGCGGCAACCGCACCGCCACCGGGCACTGAAGCGAGGTTTAGGCGACCCTGCTTCTTCTGCCACGCTGCGAATTTCTCACGGCCCATCTCTTTGGCTTTCTCGAGTGATCCAAATTCGGGATTCTCGGGCAAGCCATAGATCTCAAACTTCCCGGGTAGCACATAGATCGAATGCAGCCCACCGAGTTGTTCTGTGCCGTAAACGTTGGCATGTTTGAAACCCTGCTTCTTCAGTTCCTGCACCCGCTTTTTGGCCAGATCGTACATCTTAGCCTTTTCGCCGTAGCGAATCGAGTCAGTGGGGCAGTTCTTGGCGCAAGCTGGTTCCATATTGTTTGATACACGATCAACACAACCCGTGCACTTATGTGACTTCTCAGTATCCTCATCGACATGAGGAACACCATACGGGCAGGCTTCTTCGCACGCACCGCAGCCAACACACCGTTCCTGATTAACATAAACAGTACCGGTGTGAGGATGCCGGGCCATTGCCTTCACAGGTTCAACCGGGCAGGCCTCAATACAGGCCGCTTCCGTGCAGTGGAAGCAATGATGCCTCCGGAAGTGCCATTCCACGCTGTCCTTGTTTTCGACTTCATGGAACTTGATCAAGTTCCATGTAATCGTACTCAGGTCAGCTGGATTCTGATAGCCACCTGGCGCCGCAAAGAATTCGGTTTTTTCACCAGGGAGGTTGTTCCATTGTTTACAGGCAACCTGGCAACCACGGCAAGCTATGCATAGTGATCCATCGTAGTAGAAAGAATT
>Ga0180430_10003989_pt1 | contig 12563 bp, 10 predicted proteins | sample SS_ome_9_FD_132999 | JGI IMG/M metagenome (GOLD analysis project Ga0180430, IMG submission 132999) | Hypersaline lake sediment archaeal communities from the Salton Sea, California, USA - SS_1_S_2 metaG | ecosystem: Environmental > Aquatic > Non-marine Saline and Alkaline > Hypersaline >... | reverse complement strand
AGGTCAGCGGCAGGGGCGCTGGAACTGAGCGTAAAAAGAATCATAATTGCACCTGATATCCATCTCATTTTTAAAATTCCCTGGTTAAATTGATCTTTTAAGAATAGTTCCTCTGCAGCGGTTTCGTTTCGCGAAACCAGTATAAAACTTTCTGCCGGCCGGCTGCTTTTGGGGCAGCTGAAGGCCAATCGATTCGTAGATTCCGGTCATGCTTCCTGAATTTTACGGTAAAGCGAAGCGATTTTCCCGGCAACCGTCCGGGGCGAATCCAGGGATGTGTCGAAAACGTAATCGGCTGCAGCCTGGTAAAGAGGCTTCCTTTCCTCGAGGACTTCCAGAACTTCTTCGGTGAAGCTCTTGTCGCCCGTCAACGAAGGGCGATTACTGGACCTGCCGATTCTGTATATGATGTCTTCGGGATCAGACTCGAGTAGAAAAACTACTCCGCTGTTCTGCAGATACTCGACATTTTGAGGACGGATAACGACCCCGCCGCCACAGTCAATTACCTGGTTTTTCTCATCGGTAACATCCGCGATTACTTCCGATTCAAGGTCCCTGAAAAAATCCCAGGAATGTTGGCCGACAATTTCAGGTATGGTCATACCGGTCTTTCGGACAATCTCGGCATCGGTTTCGATAAGCTTAAGGCCCAGTATTTCGGCGAGAAACCTCCCGACACTGCTTTTACCGCTACCCCGGTACCCGATCAATATCGCATTCATATTCTTTCCCGCCAGTTAATGCCGGTCCTCGCCACAACTATTTCTGTCCAGATTCAATACAATGCTTCTTCCACCGCCCTGGTCATTACATCAAGAGGGGCTTTCTTTCCGGTCCACAGCTCAAACTGGATCGCCGCCTGATTCACAAACATACCTAAACCCGAAACTGTTTTGGCCCCGGTATTTTTGGCGTCGCGAATCAACCTGGTTTCCCTGGGGGTGTAGACGACATCGAAAACAACCTGGTCAGGCCGCAGTAAACCGGGCGGCACCAGGGAACGATCGACATGCGGACTCATGCCAACAGGAGTGGAATGAACCAGGATGTCGGCTTCAGACATGGCGGAAGAAAGAGATGCGTCGGTCAGTTTACCGCACTGAACCTCGACTTTTTGCCGGGACTTGATCCTGGCTTCCATTATATTCAGGTCACTAGCCAGACGTTCCAGTTCGTCGAATTCGATTCCGAGAATGGTAATCCGGGGAGCGGGTTCGATCGCCAACAACGCGAAAGATATCGCTCTGGCAGCACCACCCGAGCCAAGAACCAGAATATTTTTTGCGCCGAGAGATACCTTTGAAGACTGCAGGGCCCTCACGGCTCCCGGCCCGTCAGTGGAGTACCCGGTCAGGATTCCTGAAGAGTTCACTACCGTATTGACGGAGCCGGTGGACATCGCATCCGGGTCGATCTCATCCAGAAATGGGATGATGTCGACCTTGTGAGGTATTGTCACCGAAAGGCCTCGGATTCCCAGAGCTCGAACTCCCTCCAGGGCCCTTTCGAGGTCTCCCTTCTTTACGTGGAAAGCGGTGTAAACCATGTCCGCCCCGACAGCGGAGAAGGCGGTGTTGTGAATCTGCGGGGAGAGGGAATGCTCCACCGGATCGCCGACGACCGCGCAGACAGGAGTTCTGGACGTGATTGTTCTGTTATCCATTCCCTTATTATGCCTTATTTTTCTACACGAAAAAATTCAGGTTATCACTTCCATCTCGGCAGCGGTTACGACTTTTCTTCCGCCAATTTCTTCCAGCGGTGTGAATCTGATGAACCTTCCGTCGCGCGCCCTGTCGAAGCGGATTTCCTGGATCACGGGATTGTTGCGGATATTCTCGAAAACTCCGTCACTGACAATTGTTGTCCAGCTGGTGCCGTTGCTGCTTATTTCAAATTTATACCGGAGAACGGTCCCCGGGGCACCTGTGCGGGCCCTTGGAAGGTAGGTGAATCCTTTCAGGGCAAGTGTCTCTCCCAGGTCGATAGTCAAACTCGGTGCCGAGGAACCATTCTCCCATGAGGAAAGCCAGAAGGTTTCCGGATCGCCGTCAATTGCATTGTCCGGCGGAAAACGGTCATCACCATCTGCCGATTCCTCCGTGACCGACCACTTTGCCGGTGAAATGTAAAACCTTCGAGAAACGGTGTCACCCGACCGGCTGTATTCATCTACGAATCCTTTGACTTGTACCAGGCCTCCGTCAGGGAGCGGGAAGGCATTTCTGTAGACGGGTGATGAGGGCCCGGGTTTCACCCCGTCAAGGGTGTAGTGGAGAAGAGTGTCGGGACTGGCACAGGAGATGCCGACATTTCCGTCCCGGTCGCGGACGACGACCGGGACGGCCAGGATTTCGGGAGCCAGGTATAGGCCGGCAAAAGAAAGGGCGGGACTGACTCGGGAGGATGTTATCCTGATTCTTACGCCGGATGCCTCGACTCTCGGGAAGCGCAGGATTGATTTATAGCCGACCGTGGTGCCTTCGCTGATTTCCGACCAGGTCTTGCCGTTGCCGGCTTCCAGGACAAAAGATTCGATTCTCTGGCCCTGGTACCTTATCGGTTCCTGGAGGACCAGACGGTTGAATGAAACCGGATCCTTGAAACTGAAAGCGATCTCGGCCTGCTCAGTGCCTTCGTCCCCGATCCAGTAATCGGAATCGGAAAGGCTTACCAGATTGGAAAGGTCGGCACCCTCTCCATGCGGGGAAAACGTTGCATCTCCCGCTTGCCCAAGCAGGTTCAGTTCAAATGACTGTTTGAGAATTTCACCCATCCTGCCCAGAACCTGGGCATCCCTGTCCGGGATAAGGCCTCTCCTGTCCGGTGTCATGTTCAGGAGAAAGACAGTATTGCCTCCAATCGATCGGTACCATATGTCCAGGAGGTGTTCGGTACTCTTGACTCCCTGTTCTTCATCCCGATAGAACCAACCATACCTCATGGAGGTATTTGTTTCAGCAGGATACCAGGTCAGCCATTTCGCGTCTTTCAACCGTTCCCGGCTGCCCAGGTCTTCCGCTTGGGCGTCGGGCCAGTCGTAACCGTCCGGGTGAGCGGGAAGCGGGATGACGCTCCATTCACTGGAACGTGTCCTGCCGGCTTCGTTTCCGCACCATCTTACATCGGGTCCCTTGATGGATATCACCGCCCCTGGCTGGAGTTCCCTGATGAGGTCATACCAGGCTCGTCGATTGTATGCCTGGCCGGTTCCGGGTTTCGGATTCGCTCCGTCGAACCAGACGGCGGAGATCTCTCCGTATTCGGTCAACAGTTCGTAGAGCTGGTTCATGAAATAGACATCGTAATCGGTCAACTCCTGGTACTCCAAAACCGTTTCCACGCTGTCCCTGTGGGACGGGTCCGAAGGGATTGAGGCTTTCCGTCCTTCGCTGCCGTTCCCGTAGAATCCTCCAGTCCTTTCGATTTCGTGCAGATCTGCCGGAGAAAGGTAGATTCCGAGTTTGATTCCGGAATCCCGGCATGCTTCTGCCAGTTCCCCGACCACATCGCCATTGCCGCCTTTCCATGGGCTTGATTTGACGGAATGCTCGGTGTACCGGCTGGGCCAGAGGCAAAAGCCGTCATGATGCTTGGCAGTGAGGATCACCAGCTTCATCCCGGCATCCTTCATTATCCGCACCCACTGCGAGGCATCCAGTTCTTCGGGATTGAAGATAGCGGGATCTTCTTTTCCAGTACCCCATTCACGGCCGGTGAAGGTATTTACTCCAAAATGAATGAAGGCTTCGAATTCATTGGTTTGCCAGGCATATTGGCGTTCCGAGGGCGTGACGGTAACCGCTTTTTGGATAATCTCCTCGAGGCTCGCGCCTTCTTCAATCTTTACCAGGTTGTTGGCCGGCGGGGCAGGGGAACAGGATGGGAAGAAGACCAGGAAAACAAGGAAAACGAGCAACATTGGGGGAACTGGTAGGTTTTTCATGATTGGCAATGATTATAGCCAGCCCGCAAGAGATAAAGTTCGAGAAAAGGGACGCCGTTTGCGGCGTCCCTTCGTGGTCATACGGAACAGTCTTATATCTTCACTATTCGGCCGTTCCCGGTACCGGAGGAGCGGGATCCCCGACGATGTCAGGGTAGCTTCCCATCGTCAATTCTTCCGGTCCCTCGGTCTCCATTGAAGACATCATCTCGTCCCAGGTGACCAGGTTACCGGTGTAGGCCGACGTCCGTCCCATAACGGCCGTGAGGGTTGACACGGCGGTATTGTTGGCCTCATTGATCGGTTTGTCTTCCCTGATACAGGTTACCAGGTCGATATGCTCCTGGACATAGGGTGAAGTGTCGGTAACATTTCCGGCCTCGTCCTTGGCGGGTTCATACTGCCAGACCACGTTTCCGTCGAGATCATAGATCGTATCGGCACAGTTACTGGAGCCCTTGGTTCCGACGATATATTCGGAAACGTTGTTCTCGCAGCCATCTACCTGGCGGCACATGCTGAGCATATGGATTCCGCTTTCCATCTCGTAGTCTACAGCGAAGAAATCGTACTGGTCGCCGGTGACCCTGCGGGCCCTGCCGCCCATTCCGACCGCGTTGACGGGGTGAGAGTGGGTGAACCAGTTGATGACGTCAACGTTGTGAACATGCTGTTCGACAATGTGGTCTCCGGAGAGCCAGCACCAGTTGACCCAGTCCCTGATCATCCATTCCATGTCGGACCATCCGCTCTGTTTTTCCTTGAACCAGAGCTGGGACTGGTTCCAATAGGCGCGTGCCGAGGTGATCTGGCCGATCGCGCCGTCCATGATCTGATTATATGTCTCGATATAGTTTTTCTGGTGACGCCGCTGGGTCCCGGTCGCAACTTTCAAGTTGAGAGCGGTTGCCTTTTCGGCGGATTCCATGATCGAACGGGCGCCTACCGGATCTACGCAAGCCGGTTTTTCCATGAAAATATTCTTGCGTGCATCCACGGCAGCGGCAAACTGATCCGGCCGGAAATAGGGCGGGGTGGCAATGATGACGTAATTGATGTCAGCCTCAAGGAGCTGCTTGTAGGCCTCGAGTCCGACGAAACAATTTTCATTCGCGATTTCCGCACCGTGCTGTTCCTTGAGCCGGTTGCGGCAATTCTGAAGCCTGTCGTCAAAGGTGTCGGCCAGAGCTACAACTTCCAGTCCCGGGCCTGCTGTGAGGAAATTTCCGGCTGCACCGGTTCCGCGTCCTCCGCATCCAATGACACCAGCTCTGATAGGTTCTCCTTCAGGAGCAAGTTCTGGTCCCAGGGTCATCTTCGGACCGAGGGAGAGCGTCTCCTCCTTCTGGGGTGCAGCGCATGCCGCAAGTGCTACTCCAGCTACCGCAGCCCCCCCGATAAATGTTCGTCTGCTAAGGTCTTTTTTTTCTTGATCCTCACTCATGTCGGCTCCTTTCCCTGTTAAGGGATTGTCGGGAAAATACTTATAAATACTTGAATTTGCTGAATAATAAAAAAAGGGGATGCTGAAAATGATCCCCTTCTTAAATCCTGTAAATTATTCACCGCCATCCAGTTCTCTCACAATCCTGAAGCCGACATCGTTTACGTCTGAGTACCACCAGACGCTTTTCGGGGTCTGCGGATCGGTTCTCATCCATTGTTCGGTCCTGGTATAGTCGCGCTCAGAGGATCGGAGCTCTTCGATCGGGGAACGGAAAGATCCACCTCGAATGACGTATTCCGTTCCGGTTTCGGGTCCCGAGGGATCTTTCACGACATCGTCTTCCGGATACCGGGAAAGGATGTCGGGCGAGTACCAGTCAAGGCAGAACTCTTTGACGTTGCCTAACATATTGTAAAGCCCCCAGGGATTCGGCTCCTTGCTTCGTGGAGAGTGAGTACGGTATCTGCTGTTGTCCTGGTAGATTGCGTAGCGGTCGGCCAATTCCAAATCAACTTCATCGCCCCCGAAAAGGTTGCTCCACCAGGAGCTTTCGGTTGGTTCCGCGAAGAAATAGGGGCCTGAAGTACCGGCACGTGCGGCATATTCCCATTCAGCCTCGGTGGGGAGGCGGTATTTTCTGCCGGTCACCGAAGAAAGCCACTCGCAGTATTTTTCCGCCGTGTAATGACGCATTGTGATTGCCGGCTGGGACCCCTTGCCCCATCCCTGATCCGGGGAGCCGTATGGCGGAGTCGGTCCTGTTACCGCGTCATCCAGCCTCAATCCGGCTTCATTTTTTCCCCGGGTGACGGTTTCCGCGTAATAGGAGTCAAATTCTCTCCAGGAAACCTCGAATTTTCCCATCCAGAAAGGAGATACCTCTACCTTCCTGGTCGGTATTTCATCCTCTTCCGCATTGGGGTCGTTGGGCCCGGCTCCCATTTCGAAGGAACCCCCCTCAACAGCTACCATCTCAAATTTAACTCCGCTCCCGGGAATGATTTCGGTGTAGTCGGCAAATTCGTTCTCACCGATTTCGGTGATCAGTGGTGCCATATCGACCGGGTCCTCGAGCTCGGTTTCGGCAGCCAGGACCTGTTCATCGGGAGTTTCATGGTAATGTCCGACCTTCAGGTGGCAATTGATGCACTGCAGGGTATCGGTGTTCTTTTCGTAGTAGATGTGGGCGTCGATTCCTTCGGATGTTATTTCAGTGGGGTAGAGTTCGGCGTGGCAATACTCACATGATTCATTGAAAACGTGGCGGGGAGCATATTCCAGGGTCGATTTCTGTTCCCAGTTAAAAGAGTCATGGTCCTTGAAATAGAATCCGTAGATATCCACCGCACCAGCCTTGGCTTTTGCCACCAGGAATTTCGGCAGGCCCTCAGAGGGCGGCGGCAGATGGCATTCAACACATTTCGTCTGCACTCCACTGGATGTCTCGTAATGAAGGCCTTCCTTCCAGCTCTCAGTCGCCTGGGGGTGAACGTGGCAGCTTTCACAATATTCGTTGGTGGATGTGTGTTCGACAATATAGTAGCTTGCCCCGAGAAACAGGAAGCAGACAATCGCACCAATCAGAAGACCTGTCAGCAAATGGGTCTTTACCAAAACAATTCTAAACGGATTCAGTTTCATCTGGATGTCAATCTCCGGCGAATCTATGCAATCGGATGTCTTGCGTACTTAATCCAATTTGTTGTTGAAACAGCGGTTAATACCTGTCCGAATATTTCCGCGACGCAGGCCGGGCACGCGGGCCTCGATGCTGTCGCTAAGGATTCTTACTGATGTGTTGCCGAGAGTCAAGAGTTAAGACTGGAAATTTATTCGGGTCCAGTAACCATATTATACACTGCCCATAATTCCTGGTGCGGCATAGAAGCAGCTTTGGGTCGCCCAAACTGGAAAACTGCCGGGAACTCTCTCAGAACAAAGCGGGAAATCCACTGGATGAGACGTTTTGCGACTTTGGTCCCGGGCCGCCGGAACCACTCAGCCTTATCAGCACTTCGATATCATCCAGAGATTCAACAAGCTGGAGTCCCTGTTGAATGTCCATGACGCTGAGTGAAGTGGCGAGGGCATCAGCGGATTGGCCATCCCGGGCGAGAACCGTCACTTGCCGATGATCGGTCATTCCCATTCCTGTTGCCGGATTGACTATGTGAGAGTACCTGTTTCCATCGATTTCGAAATACCGGTAGGTGTCCCCTGATGTGGCGATCGCGGAATTGCTCAGATACAGGCGCGAGTTTCCCTCCTGGAGATTTTCCAGAGTTACGAGCCAGCCTTTCTCTCCGGGTGGAGGGGTTCCCGCAAGCAGATCACCTCCTGCATCGATCAAAATCCTGGTCAAGCCGTATTCAAAGAGTACCCTGAAGGCCTCATCCGCCGCATAGCCCTTGGCTATGCCTCCCAGATCGAGCTGCATTCCATGTGATTCCAGCCTCACTGACTTGAGCCTGGGATTGAGAAGCACCTTGTTGAATCCGACAATTCTCTTAACCTCCCTGATCTCCTTCGGGGTCGGCAGACGACCTTGCCGCCCCCTGTCCTGCCACATAGTTATCAGGGGCCTGACAGTACAATCAAATGCCCCCCCTGTCTTTCTCGACCATTGAAGGGCGGATTCCAGGACCCGGAAAAGATCGGGACTCACATTTACAACCTGGTCATCAGCACGGTCGGAAACCTGGTTCAGTTCGCTTTCGTCCTGGTAGAAGCTTAGAGCGGCTTCAAGCTTTTCAATCCTGTCGAAAGCCTCTGATGCGGCCTTTTCAGCCACTTCAGCATTGGAAGCATATACAGTGATGCGGAAAATCGTACCCATCGATGGACGACTCCATTCGCGGCGCAGTTCATCGGCTGGGTTCCCGAAAACTGAACCGAGAAGGGAACAGGAGATCAAGATAATCGGGAATAATCTTGTTGGTAAAGCATTCATCCTTCTTGTGAATTGCCTCATGTCTACCTGAATTTGAAAGCCAGGTAATGGATATTGCGGCCTGCTTCCAGATGTTTTCTTTCAAATGCGGTTTTTATTTCGAGCAACGGATCGGCAAGCGGTTCAGCGTAGATATTTCTCTTGAGGAGCATGATTTCAACTTCCTCCTTCTGCAGTCCCTCCAGGGTCTGATCAAGAAAATCTTCGGCGTCGGTCTTCAGGTGAATTATACCTCCCGGCCGCAGAAGAGTTCGGTAAATCTGAAGAAATGCCGTGCCGAGGATCCGGTGCTTGGCCTGTTTTCGTTTTGGTAAAGGATCCGGAAAGGTTATCCATATTTCCTCGACCTGTTCCGGGTCCAAAAGCCCCTCTAAAATCTCGATGTCACTTTGCAGGAACGCGGCATTGCCGAGACCCCTGTCGAGGGCGCGGCGGGCACCCGACCAGATTCGGTCCCCTTTCCGGTCCACACCCAGGACATTTCTTTCGGGAAACATCCTGGCCAGTTCCAGTGACAGATCACCCTTGCCGCAGCATAATTCAATCGTAAGGGGACGGTCATTACCGTAAAATTTTCGCGCCCATCCACCACCCTTTCCAACATTGAAATAACGGAAAAAATTGGGGAACGACTCTAGTTCGGCAAATCTTTTCAGCTTTTTTCTCGACATCTTTCTTTCTGAGTTTATGGAATTTGCAATGTTCGCAGATGATGAGGAATCCAGCAGGTATCATTCGCTGTAATATATTCTTTACCAAAAGTATACCTTCAACCGGGTTTCACGGGGGTGTAATATTGCCTGGATATTTTCAACGACAGATTATTTCGGGGGGCATTTCGCATGGAAGTTCGCGCCAGAGTTTTTGTTCTGTTTCTATTCTTGTTCATGGTTCCCGGACACCTCTTCGGCTCTGAAGTGCCCCAGCCGGCCGAATCTCCCCTGGCGATTGCGGGACACGCACACAACGACTATGAACACGAATACCCCTTGTGGGAGGCCTTAAGTAACGGATTCATCAGCATCGAAGCGGATATTCACCTGGTAGAAGGTGATTTTCTGGTCGCCCACGATATTGAAGATGTCACCCCCGGCATAACCTTGAGTTCGCTTTATCTCGACCCCCTCGAAGAGCTGGTGCGGCGCAACAGTGGTTCCGTCTATCCAGAAGGCTCTACTATCATCCTGATGGTAGATGTGAAAAGCTCGGGAGGAGAGGTCTGGCCTGCCTTGCGGAGCCTCTTGATGGAATACCGGGAAATGCTTACCTTTTTCCGCGAAGGAAGGGTCCGCACCGGACCGGTCACCGTAATCGTATCCGGCAACAGGGACTGGGAGTCGATGTCGCGAGACGATAACTGTCCCGCACTCTACGACGGAAGGATCGAAGACCTGGACGAAAATCCACAAACCGCCTTGATACCTGTAATCAGCGCCGGTTGGGGCGATCTGTTCACCTGGGAGGGCGAAGGCCCCGTGCCTGAATCCGACATAGCCCTGATGCGGGAACTGATCGCCAGGGCCGATTCGCAGGGCCGTAAGGTCAGGTTCTGGGCGACAGACGTTCCCGACCCTTCACTGCAGGAATATGCCTGGGATCTCTTGCTTGACTGCGGTGTGGATTTGATCAACACCGACAGGCTTGACCAGTTCAGGCGGTATGTATCCGAGAAGGCAAAGGAAGATGCTGATAAATAGAACTTTTTATTATTAATTTCATACCTGTTAATATGAAACTGGAACCAAAAAAGGAAATGACGTTGATAATGAGGAGGTTAATCACTTATGAAAAAGAATAAACTTGGCAATTCAGACATGGAAATCACTGAGATCGGTTTTGGAGCCTGGGCGATCGGCGGAAGTTGGACCTTCGGCTGGGGGCCGCAGGATGACAGCGATTCAGTCGCCACTATCCATGAAGCGCTCGAGCGGGGGATCAATTGGATCGATACAGCCCCGGTTTACGGACTTGGACGTTCGGAAAAAGTAGTCAGGGAAGCCCTCAAGGACAGCTCATTCGATCCCTATGTATTTACCAAGTGCAGTTTGGTGTGGAACGAAAAAGGGAAAGTCTCCGGAGTGTTGAAGGGAGATTCTATAAGGAAAGAGGTAGAGGACAGTCTTCGGCGACTGGGAGTTGACGTACTGGACCTGTGCCAGATTCACTGGCCCAATCCTCCAGGTGACATCGAAGAAGCCTGGGAAACCCTGGCGAAACTGCGGGAACAAGGCAAGATTCGCTACATCGGGGTATCCAACTTCGACGTCGACCAGATAAAACGGGCGGAGAAAATCGCTCCTGTCACATCTCTGCAGCCCCCATATTCCCTGGTTTTTCCTGAAGTGGAAGATGAAATACTGCCGTATTGCCATCAACAGGGCATAGGGGTTATCAACTATTCCCCCATGGCTTCGGGGTTGCTGTCAGGAAAAATGAGCAAGGAGCGATTTGCCTCGCTGCCCGCCGATGATTGGAGGCATAAAAGCCCACATTTCGCCAAAGACCGGCTGGACCGCAACCTGGCCCTGGCGGAACTTCTCAAGGAGATTGGAAAGGAGCACTCCCGCACCGCCGGAGAAGTGGCTATCGCGTGGACGTTGCTGAATCCCGCGGTAACCGCCGCGATAGTGGGAATGCGCAGCCCGGATCAGGTAGATGGCGTTATCCATGCCGCCGACCTGGAACTGACCGAAGATAACCTGCAGGCCATCCAGGATTTCCTTGCTGAAAATCCCTGAGCCGCTACCCCATCGGTGTAAGTAAAGCCTGCGGAGTCCCTTTTCCGAGGGCTTTCCTGCCTCTCTCGACAAAATTTGTTTCTCGTTGATTTATGGAATCAGGCGCTTATTCGAGGACTGCTATCACCGGTGCGTGGTCGGAAGGAGTGCGGCCATCCCGCTTTTTGCGGAAATCCCGGTCCGTGTAAACTTCAGTCACCCTCGAGGCGATCAGGTCCGAAGCCAGGAGAAGGTCTATCCGGAGGCCTTGATTCTTATAGAATGCTCCTCCCCTGTAATCCCACCAGCTGAACATCCGGGTGTCAGGATTCAGCTGCCTGTACAGGTCTTCGAATCCAATTTTTATGATTCTTTCCAACCGTTGTCTTTCTTCACCGGTATGGAAGATGGTTCCGGCCAGCAGCTCTTCATTCCAGGAGTCGATCGGTTCCGGGCATATATTAAAATCTCCGACTATCACCGTTCTATCCTTGTCGATCCGGTCGCCGGATTCCAGAAAAACAGCCAGCTGGTCGAACCAGCTCAGCTTGGAACGGAAATCAGGATGTTCAATGGATTTTCCATTGGGACAATAGAGGGAGAGAAAATTGATTCCTCCTGTATCGACAGCCAGCATCCTTGCGCCGGCAGGTGAAGTGCCCGGAAGCCCCGCCTGCAGCACTTCGCAGGCTCCTCTGCTCAACACCGCAACTCCGTTCCAGGCTTTTTGCCCGTGAATTACCGCGCTGTAACCTGCCTGACGGAAAGCTTCGAACGGAAAATTCTTTTCTTCGGCCTTCAATTCCTGCAACCCTACTACGTCAGGCTTTCTGGCAGCCAGCCAGTCGAGAATGTAATCAAGCCTTGCACGGATGCCGTTAATATTCCAGGTGGCCAAAATCATTGTTGTTTTTCTTTCACGAAGCCTTAATTGCTGCAAGTTACAAGTTGTAAGTTGCAGGCTGAAATTCTACACATTGAACAGGAAATTACAGATATCGCCATCCTTTATGACGTAGTTCTTGCCCTCAAGCCTCACAGTCCCGCGTTTTTTTGCCTCGGGCATACTTCCGGCATCGACAAGTTCCCGGTAGGTCACAACTTCCGCCCTGATAAAACCTCTCTCAATATCTGAATGTACCGTTCCTCCGGCCTGTGGGGCTGGAGTTCCGGATTTAACTGTCCAGGCCCTGACTTCATCTTTCCCAACAGTCAGAAAACTTATCAGCCCGAGCAGGGAATACGACTCCGATATAACTTTCTCCCTGGCCGGCTGGTTGATTCCCAGGTCATCCAGGAATTCGGCAGCCTCTTCCGGCTCCATCTCAGCCAGTTCAGCCTCGACCCTGGCACTCAGAGGCAGTATTGCACTATTGCGGTGTTCGTAGGTTAGACTGAGGTCCGGCTTTGTAATCTGTTCTTCACCTGTGTTTAGGACTACCAGTACCGGTTTGAGCGACAGCAGTTGGTAGCCTTTTATCATTTTGATTTCATCCGGTT
>Ga0180430_10003987_pt1 | contig 12566 bp, 11 predicted proteins | sample SS_ome_9_FD_132999 | JGI IMG/M metagenome (GOLD analysis project Ga0180430, IMG submission 132999) | Hypersaline lake sediment archaeal communities from the Salton Sea, California, USA - SS_1_S_2 metaG | ecosystem: Environmental > Aquatic > Non-marine Saline and Alkaline > Hypersaline >... | reverse complement strand
GGCACCACTATCACTGTGCCGAAGGCGATGATTCACGAAACGCGCCTTTCGCTCGCCAGTGCCGGTTTGCCTAACGCCGGTGGCCAGGGTTACGAGCTACTCGATTCGAACAAGATGGGCTGGACCGATTTTGTTCAGAAGATTCAATCCCGCCGTGCCCTAGAAGGGGAAATCAGCCGGACTATTTCATCTTTGCAGGAGGTAGCGTCGGCGCGCGTGCATTTAGTAATTCCCGAATCCGCCTTGTTTAGCAAAGATGAAAAGCCAGTCACGGCTTCAGTAGTGGTTAATCTCAAATCTGGCCGCTCTCTCCAAGATTCGCATGTCCAAGGTATTATCCACCTCGTTGCGGCGGGTGTCGAAGGCCTACAGCCTGGCGCTATTACCATTCTTGATACATCTGGCCGGCTTCTGTCGCGACCGAGCGATGATGGCCTGCTCAGTACATCAAGCGAACAACTCCAGCTGACGGCCGCGGTTGAGAACAACCTCATCGACAAAGTGCAAACCGCGCTTGAACGGGTACTGGGCCCGAATAAAGCGGTTGTACGGATCTCCGCTGATCTCGACTTCCAACAATCAGAGACTACTAGTGAGTCGTACGATAGCGAGAATCCAGCCGTACGCAGTGAAACACGTAGCGAAAGCAGCGGTGGCGATTCTGGAACCAACGAGCAATCAACAACCAATTACGAAGTCTCCAAGACGATCCAGCGAGTGGTTCATACGCCGGGGGCAATTGAACGTTTATCGGCTTCGGTATTTATCGATGGCACCTATTCTGTCGACGATGAGGGCGGTAAGGACTATGTAGCACGGTCTGATCAGGAAATGAGTCAATTGACTAACCTGGTTAAAGCCTCACTCGGCTTCGATCCCAACCGGGGCGATGAACTCAGCATCGAAAATATCGCTTTCGACAATACCGAGATGGAACAGACGCTGATTCAGATGGAAAAGGACCAGCGGATGCAGATGATTGAGAAGATGGGTGGCTTGGCCGTGTCGCTGATTCTCGCCGCTGGCGCACTATTAATTCTATGGAAACTTATTCGGAAGATGGCTCTGAACAATGATCCCTCTGGTAAGCGGGGTGGAGTTGGCGCCGGTGATGGGCGCGGCGGATTAATTGATGATCTCGAAGAGACCGACGAGTCGAAGGCGCAAGATATTCGTCAGATGAAATTGCAGAAGAAGCTCGATGATATCTCCAAGAGCGATCCCGACGATATTGCCCGAATCATTAATGCCTGGATGAGAGAAGCATAGGAGTAGTTAGAAAATGGCGAAGGGCACATCAATAAAAGTATCTGAAATGACTGGGGTGGAAAAGGCAGCCACCTTCATGATGTCGATGGATTCTGAGTTGGCCGCAAAGGTGATGGCGAAGCTCGATGAGCAATCTATCGAAAGCCTCACCACTCAGATCGCCAGGATGGATGAACTGCCCAAGAACGCCCTTAATGGCGTGATGAAAGAATATGAGACGATAAATTCAGCCATGGGCGCCTACCTGCGTCGGGGTCGTGAATTCGCGATTGAGGTATTAACTAAAGCGCTAGGTCCGGAAGAAGCCTCGGTTATCATCGAACGGGTTCTGGCGATGCTTGATCCTTCTGGCTTTGACGTACTCAATGAGATTGATGATGAGCAGCTCTTAGGGTTCATGCAAAAGGAGCATTCTCAGACGATCGCGCTAATCCTCGGAAATTTGAAACCCCGGCAGGCCGCCGCAATTATGGGGCGAATCAGCCCTGAGCGACGCAGCGATATAATTGCGCGGATTGCCACCATGGAAAATGTTTCGCCGGACGTTATCAATGAAGTTAAAGAAAGTCTCAACCGACTATTCAGCAGCTGGAAGAGTGCCGGGATGGAATCATCGGGCGGTGTCGAAGTTGTTGCTGAAATTCTCAACCTACTTGACCGGACAACTGAGAAGAAAATCATGGCCACGCTAGAGACCGATAACGCTCAGCTGGCTGCCAACATTAAAACATTCCTCTTTACCTTTGAAGATATTCTTAATCTGCAGGAAGCCGATCTGCGCAACATTCTCAAGGAGATCGATTCGTCAACGCTAGTGCTGGCAATGAAAGCGGCCAGTGATGAGCTCAAGGAAACGATCTTTTCCAATGTGTCCCAGCGAGCGGCCGACATGCTGCGCGATGAGATGGAGTTCATGGGGCCAGTGCGACTCAGGGATGTTGAGGAAGCTCAGTCCAAGGTGATCGATGTCGTGCTCCGCCTCGATGAAGCCGGTCAGATCACAATCGCCCGTGCTGGTGAAGGAGACGAGATCATTGCTTAGTTCAAACGTACTACGCAGGCCCAAAATCAGCAAGGAACCGGTCACGATTCTGATGGAGAACCTCTGCCAGCAGTTACCCAAAAATATGCTCTCGTCCAAGGCTGCAAATATCGAGCGCGGGCCTCTCGTCCATACAGAGGATGAGATGAAAACCGCGAGAGAAGAATCCTATCTGCTGGGAATAGAAGAAGGGCATCGTCAGGGCAAGAGTGAGGGAGTGGTGCAGGAACGCGATAAGTTCCAAGCGGAAGTGGATGCTCTCGAATCAGTGGTTGATGGAATATTGAGCGAGCGCAGCCGGATCCTGATCAGCTCTGGGCAAGATATGACCAAGCTGGCGATGGAAATGGCCGGGCGGATTTTTAGACGCCTGTTGCCGTCGGATTCTAAGACAGTGGTGCGAGCGGTAGAAGATGTTCTGACACGGATCAGTGAAGCCCAGACGCTAATCATTCGACTCAATCCATCTGAGATCGATGTCGTGCGGAATCAAGAGACTCAGCTGACGAGGCTCTTATCCGATGATAGCCGGCTGGAGTTTAAAGCGGATGCCGATGTCTCTCCGGGTGGGTGTCTGGTGGATACGCCAGATCTGCACATCGACGCCAGCACAGATTCGCTATGGCAGCGCTTTGAAAATGCACTGGATGACTGGTGCGCCAATGAAATGTCTAGCCTGAGAGAGCACGAAGAAACAGATACGAAAGGCGCGGAAACTGATGCGGCCTAATTTCGAACTAAACAAGGCGTTTCCAACCATTGCCACAGTCGATTCGGTCGATTTCTCAGGCCGAGTCCAGCGGGTGGTTGGTAGCGTTATTGAAGCTTCGGGTCCTAAGGCCGCTGTCGGAGAGATGTGCGTTATAGAGGTATCCACTACGGGCGAATCGAGTCGGTCCAATCAAAACGCGGTGCCAGAGATCGCTGGACGCAATTTCAATCCTCGGACAGGGAAAACATTGGTTCCGGCTGAAGTAATCGGTTTTCGAAGTAACACTATTCTCATTATGCCGCTAATCGGGATTGATGGAATTCGCCCCGGGGACCTCGTCACTTCAATGAAAGCGCCCCTATCAGTATCGGTTAGCAATTCACTGCTTGGACGTGTCATTGGCGGCTTGGGCCAACCTATCGACGGTAAGGGCCAGCTGGCGGCCGCGGCCAAGCATCCGATTAATGCAATGGCGTTGGCACCCCTCGACCGGATCCGGATCAAAGATCAACTCGTAACCGGTGTGCGGGCGATCGATGGCCTGCTGGGTTGCGGTAAAGGACAACGACTTGGTATCTACGCCGGTTCTGGTGTTGGCAAATCTGTTCTACTCGGATCAATCGCTCGCCATTCTGAAGCCGATGTCAATGTTATCGCCCTAATTGGCGAGCGCGGTCGTGAGGTGCGCGAGTTTATCGAAAGAGATCTCGGCGATGGTTTGGCCAAGTCGGTAGTCATTGTCGCTACCTCCGATCAACCGCCTTTGGTGAGGATTCGGGGAGCGATGGTTGCCTTGACGGTGGCCGAATATTTCCGCGACCAGGGCAAAGATGTTCTCTTCATGATGGATTCATTAACCCGAGTTGCCATGGCTCAGCGTGAGATTGGGCTCGCTGCCGGTGAACCGCCGACAACCAAGGGTTATCCGCCATCGGTATTTTCCATGATGCCCCGTCTCCTGGAACGCGCCGGCACATCGGCCAATGGCAGCATCACCGGTCTCTTTTCAGTCCTTGTTGAAGCGGATGATATGAATGAACCGATTTCAGACGCGACCCGCTCGATTCTTGATGGCCATGTAACTCTCTCACGGCGGCTGGCCCAGATGGGGCACTACCCGGCGATCAGCATTCTTGAATCAGTCAGTCGCGTGATGCCGGAAATAGTCAGTGACCAAGAGTTACGTGCCGCCGAGGAGATTCGCCGGGTGCTGGCGGTTCATTCGGAAGCGGAAGATGTCATCAATCTGGGCGCCTATGTCGCCGGATCTAATCCGCGAGTTGATGACGCTATCTCCAGACTGCCCGGCATAAATGAATTCTTGCGGCAAACTTCAGTCGAATCAACATCCTTGACAGAAACCTTTGAGTGGCTCGCCCAGCTCGCTGGGGAGTCTGGCGAAACGGCGATTAATAATAATCAGTCGGTTGCCTCGCCTGCCCAGGCTCAGATTAGCGGAGTTGGCGCAGTGGCAGCGGGTGAGTTTCATGATTTGGGATCAACAAAGTTAGCTGGATCTGATGTTCAAAGCGCGCCGGCCGGTCCGGTTCGTTGATCGAATAAAGCGTTGATCGATGGAGTTGGTGAAGTGAGGTATGGAAGGTGAAAAGGTTCCAATTCCCGCTCAGTGGTTTGGAAAAGGTTCGCCTGGCTAGGGTAGATCAAGCTCGGTTGGTTTTGGCTCGAAGCGAAGCGGCAAAGATGACCGAGGAGGAGGAACTAATGAAGTTGGAGGGGAAGATGAAAGGGACGGCAGAGAAGGCTTCAAGAGAAGGCGTTTTGGATATGACGGCAATAATAGAAGAACAGGTTTATCAAGATGATCTGCGCCGGAAGCGGGATGAGTCGCGAGAGCGCTTAGAGCAGTGGATGGCACAAGTGGAAAGTGATCGTCAGAGACTGATGGGTGCGCGCAAGGAACATAAGGCCCTCGAACGCCTGCGGGAACGCCGTTACCTCGAGTTTGTTCAGGAAGTTCTGCGGGATGAAAACATAGCTTCTGATGAAGCTGCTTCGATCGCTGATCAACGCAGGCGCAAAGAGGCTTAGAGAGAGTAAAGATGAAATCGATGCTCAAGAGATACGGGGTAGAAAAAAACGAACGGGGAGGAGTGAATATCCTCGGCATGTTGGCGATATTTTTCGCTACGGCAATCGTGATTGCCGTCTTGATGCTGTTTATTACCGGCGTCGCTCAACAATCGCTGATCCCTCGGTTGAAAGCACGGTCAGAGCGGGCAGTTCCCGAACCGATACCGACTCTCGCAACTCCGACTGAAAAGACTGCGGACAGCACGGAGACTACTATCGCTCAGCTCGATTCACTTCGCGCGTTGAAGCAACAGATTAGAATTGAGCAGGAAGCTTTGGACCAAAGGATAGCCAACATCCAACAAGAATCCGCCGATCTCGTGGATCAGCGAAAAGGCGCTGACAAGGATACCGCAACTAGAATAGCCAAATTGGCAAAGATCTATTCCGGTATGAAACCAGCGGCTGCCGCACAGGTGATGGCATACCTCGATGATGAGATTTTCATGCGCGTATTTACGAAAATCAAACCAGCGCAGGCAGCTAAGATAATGGCCTACAGCGATCCAGTACGAATGGCGCGCCTGACTAAGAAAGAAGCTACATCGGTAGCTGAATCGCAGAAATAGATCGATAGGTAAGCGGAGGAAAGTAATGCAGTTTTTTATGCCCGCATCATCACCCGCCCCACACGGGCTGGCAGCAGGTGAGAGCCGTGAGGCGTCAAAAACCGAGAGAGACGGAGCTTTCGATGAAATCGCCGTGCGCTCTTTCGAGAACAGAGAAGCTGCATCCTTATCCGGTCTGCCAGTTTCATCTCCTGATCCGGTCAGGTCAAAGAGGCAGAGTACGCAGCTGAGCTTACTCGGTAGAGGTGGTTCACAGCCTCTCTCTGAAACAGAGTTTAGTGGGATTTCACGTTCAGAAATAGGGAACGGGCGCCAGGCCGCCCCCGATCGTTTGAGTAGAGTTTCTAGATACCCTAATAGAGATGTAGTTAATGAGTTAGGAGTCAAACCTCAAGCTGCTCAGAGTGGGAGAATCGAGGCTAATAATAGGAATCTAGCCACTGAAATAGCAAGGTCAACTCAGACTACCTCACAATCAGGCTCAGTACCAAGTAGTCGGCTATTGGATGATGATCCGATTTCATCAGTCCTTTTCAATGAGAAAAGGTCGGCTGATAGTCTTCCTCCTCGTTCGCCGGAGGTTCATACAGGAACCAGGCAAGAGAGAGGCCAGCGTGCGGTCCGATTTGCTGGTGAAGAGGAGACCAGAGCACTGGAGGCCTTATCTGGGACCAGGATGCGCGTCAGTCTGACTGAGGGAAAAACACAATCCGAACGAGCTGTGGTAAACCCCGAATCTGAAGCGTCCGGTCATCGATCTAATAGGGCTTTGGCGGCGCAAAGTACTGATCCCAAGCAGTTGAGCTCAGAAACCGTTGGGGCGACGGGTCAAAATGGGCAACCAGTAGCCAGTCAGACACAGACGAGGATCGGTTCGTCACTGTTAGGAGAGAACTCCGCGTGGTGGCTTCAAAGTGAGAGCGTTGCCGCGGAAGCAGCGACGGGTGATCAAATCCCAACCGCAGGTAATCGCCAACCAGCGATCAGCGGTAATGGGGTGGTTCCGGGCGAGGGGGGCGTTGTATACGGACCGCTGGTATCAAGCATACCGAGCGGAGTGTTGCCAGGGAATGGGGGACCCGAGGGGGGACTCTCAGTTGGGCAGCTAACCGGACTCAAGGAAGAGCATTCTACACCACCCTCTCACCCGGAATCTGTTGAAGAGCCGGCCCCGTCAATAGGAGCGCAAACTCAAGCAGTTAGCGCGCAAGGGATAGCTGGGCTCGGTAACGCGCCGACCGCCACTGAAGCCGTTTCTACCGAGGGATTCAATACCAGCCCAGCCGCAGGCGCAGAGCAGGATAGTTTGGCAATGCTGTCGCAGAAGTCAGCCTCAATCAGGGCTCAGGCGGCGGAGTATCTTCGCATGTCACTACGATCCAATCGCCGTGAAATCCTAGTCAGGCTTGATCCGCCTGAATTGGGGCGGATGAATATTCGAATACAACAAACCGGTAATAGAACGATCGCCCGAATTGCCGCGCAGTTGCCTGAAGTAGAAAACCTACTACGTGATGGCGCTGAAATGATTCGCAATCGGCTTAACAGCCAGGGCATGCGGGTAGATTCGATTGTTGTTGAAAAACTATCATCACAAGCGCCGACGGGAGATCTGATTGCGCGAGAAGGATCCGATTCTGGCACTCAGAATCAGTCAGACCAGTCCCGGGCTGGCGGTGGAGAGAATCGCGATGGACTAGCTCATGAAGACCGATCCAACCAGCGGCGAGAGATGAACCGAACTGATCAGATTGATCGACGCGGTAACGCCAGGGAGCAAGCTGCGGCTGACACTACCGAGGATAATGCTGTTGGCAAATCAACAAATGAACGATCTGTACGCGGGCGCTTACTAGGTGTGGATATACGAGCCTAGAGCAGTAACTGTCAGGAGACACAATGGACATTTCAAATGTGACAGGAAACTTAGACCCCTCCTACTCGACCATTGATGCCAGTGGCGACACTAATATGGGTAAGGATGAGTTCCTGAAATTATTAGTTGCCCAGCTGCGCTATCAGGATCCGTTGAATCCAATGGAGAATACAGAATTCATCGCTCAGTTAGCCACATTTAGCTCGCTGGAGCAGATGACGAACCTGAACGACAGTTTTGACGTTCAGACATCAATGATTCAATCGCTCAATAACAATATGGCGGCCTCCTTAGTGGGCCGGGAAGTAGTAGTTTCAGCCAACTCGTTTGATTTCGACGGCGCGGAAAATATCAAATGCGGTTACTTGTTGGGCGGACAGGCGGGCGAAGTGGCGGTGGACATCGTAGATGCTAGCGGCACTGTTGTTCGATCCTACACCGAAACCAATGTGGGCCAGGGTCGCCACACAATCACCTGGGATGGCCTTGATGATTCGGGCAATGAGGTTTCCGCCGGCACCTATTCAATCAGAGTACAAGCCACAGACGCTGAAGGAACCGAAATGCCGATATATGCGGCGCTGATCGGTTCGGTGGATAAAGTGGTGTATGAAAATGGCGCTGCCTATTTCAGCATTCACGGCACAACGGTACCGCTGGCCGCTCTGTTGGAAGTGGTCGGAGATGAGCGGGCCAGTGCGGCCGTGACTGGAGATGCTAGTGAGTCAGATGAAACTGAAAATGGCACTTCTGTGGAAGAGGAGAGCGTCTCCTCGCCATGGGCAGATGGGGCCGAGCAAGATGGGCAGTAAATCCGGCGGTAGTGAGATTTATGTTTCTCGCCGGTTGTAATAATAGTTTGACGGGATCTCTCGAAGAGTAATGGCAACAGGGTTAGACGAGATCTCAGGATGAGAGAGGAGATGGAGTCATGATGCGATCGTTATATTCAGCCGTTTCAGGAATGGTTGGAAATACGCTGCGTCTGGATGTAATCGGGAACAATATCGCCAATGTGAATACAGTAGGGTTCAAATCGGGGCGTGTTAATTTCCAGGAAACACTCGGACAGATTCAACAGGCGGCCACGGCACCGACCGATAATGGGGGAGGCAGCAATGGTATCCAAATCGGCACCGGTACTTTGGCCAGCGCGGTAGATCAGCTCTACACGCAGGGATCGCTACAGATGACTGGTGTGCATACCGATTTGGCAATCCAGGGCAACGGCCTATTTGTCGTCAATAATGGGGAGATGAATCTCTACACCCGGGATGGATCATTTTCGATCGACTCCGCAGGACGCCTGGTTGGTGCGGGCAACGCTTTCGTTGTTCAGGGCTATTCCTACGATAGTGCAACCAGCACATACAGCACTAGCCTGGATGATGTTTACCTGCCGATTAATGATGTCGAGCCTGCCAAGGCGACCACCACTGTTAAGCTGAGTGGTAACCTTGATGCTGATTCAGAGCCGACCGGTTCCTATATGAAGACATCTGTTCTTAACGATAATAGCAGTGGCATTGTTGATGGTGGTACAGCGCTGGTCGAGCTTCGCCAGGTAGCCTCTGGCATAGGCACCTTGGTTGAAGCTGGCGATACGGTTCACATCGGCGCTGTGGTCGGTGATCAAGAGGTCAGTACCAGTCTGGAAGTATCCAGCGGCACTAGCCTCAGTGATCTTGCCACCGCGATTGAAGAGGTCTTGAACTCACCTGAATCGGTTTCCGGTATCACCGTCACAATCGACGCTGACGGCCGAATGGTTGTTGAATCGCCGGATCAGATGGGCACCTCAGCAGAAATCGAGTCATTGAATCTCTCGGCCTCCGATTCAACCGGTCAGATTCGAGGGACCTTCAGTGCTGCACTGGCCCTCAGTGATATCGAATTGGCTCGCGATGCCGGCTCATTCGTGGAAGAGACAACTGTCTACGACGCGCTCGGATTTGCCCATTCGGTTAAGTTTACATTTACGCGGGTGGAAGGACTAAACGAATTTACTTGGGAAGCTTCGGTTGATAATGGAGAGACAGAAATTCTCCAGGGTGGCACTGGCCGGATTGCCTTGCAGGCGGATGGTTCGCTTGATGCGCTAGTTTATGACGCGATTGGCGACCAGGTTCCCACCTCGCTTTCATTTAATCCCGGCACTGGGGCTGAGTCGCCAATAGACGTTCAACTGGATGCGGGAACTCGCGGACTATTCGATGGTCTGACGATGCTGCGTGGAACGCAAAGCCTGGAAAGCTCGCAGGATGGGTATGCTAAGGGCACCTTCGCACGGTTTGATATTGATGAATCGGGCCGGGTGATGGGTGTTTTCTCAAATGGCATGGTACGGCCAATCGGGCAGTTAGCGCTTGCTGAGTTTACCAATCCATCCGGCCTTTCCCGGGTGAGTGGCAACGCCTATATCGAGAATGCCAACTCGGGTCCGCCGACGATCGGCATCTCTGGCGAAGGTATCGCTTCGACTTTGACACCAGGTGCCTTGGAGCAATCCAATGTCGACCTGACTCGTGAGTTTACCGACATGATCGTTGCCCAGCGTGGATTCCAATCCAGCGCTCGGGTGGTGACCACTGCCGATGAAGTGCTAAGCGAGCTGATCAATATCAAACGGTAGGTGGCTGGAGAATTAGGAATCTCTAGCGAGATGTTCCCTGCCTGACAAGGTGGGCGGTGAATGGATTAGAACCTATCAACAGCCGGTGTTGTTGCCGGCGGGAGGCCCGGGGAGATGGCTCCAGAAGAAGCTAAAGAAGAGATCCAGGAGACTGCGGCGACTGACGACACAGGAACCGGCCAAGAGACAGGTGGCAGTGTTGATGCCAAACCATCGATGTTATCCCAGCTGCTGGTGCCTGAGGCGCTGGTGCGGATGGCGATCGGATTATTGGTTTTGGGCGCCCTGACAGCCGGCATCTTTTTCCTGATCGTGGATCTGATCGGGCCCGCACTCGGCCCGGTGGAAAATCCAGCTGTTTCCGGATCGGCGGCGGATGAATCGGTAGCCCCTCCAGTTGAACTGCCCGGAGAGCAGTGGATGGTGGAGGATATCGTACTCAATCCAGCGGGTACTCACGGTAAGCGTTTTTTGCGCCTAGGATTGGCGATTGAAACCAAAGATGGCTTGCCGGTAATTACGGAGCTCGATACTCGAAGCGCTCAGATGAGGGATCTGCTGATCAGGCAGTTTTCATCACGCACTATTGAAGAACTCAGTGATCCGGTAGTTCGAGAAGAGGTCCGCTTGTCATGTATCTATGAGATCAACTCCAGATTGGCATCAGGGGAGATCTCAGATATCTATTTCACAGATTACGTGTTGCAGTAGAGGAATTTTGGCGTGGCAAATATTCTTTCACAAGATGAAGTTGATGCCCTACTAAATTCCTTCGGGGATGATGAAGAAGAGGCGTCGACGGCCGAAACGGCGGGAAATGACCAAGAGGAAAAAAAGGCGGAGCGATCGGTCTCTGTCTATGATTTCCGGCGACCCAATCGGATTTCGAAAGATCAGATCCGCTTTCTTGAGTCGCTCCATGAGTCTTTTAACACACGTTTCTCAGGTATGTTGTCGAGTTACTTCCGAACGATGGCTGAAATTCAGGTCGTTTCGGTTGAGCAACTTTCGTATGGGGAATGGGTCCAGTCGTTACCAGAGACAACCTGCGTCTTTCCATTTTCACTCGAACCCCTGCAGGGGAGCGGCGCCTTTGAGCTGAATCCCAATCTGGGGCTCTCGATCGTGGATCGACTGCTCGGTGGCCAGGGTGCCACGATGGATCGTGCCCGGGATATGACCCCGCTAGAGGTTACGATCATTAATCGGATGGTTGACCAAAGCCTCGGTATTTTAGCTGAGGTCTGGTCCGATCTTCTTCACTTCGAACCGAAAATCGAGGGATATGAAAAACAATCGGCGATGCTAAAGCTTTTGCCCGATCCGGAAACGGTTGTTTTGGTGACCCTTGAATTATCAACCCAGACTATTAATGGATCGCTAGCGCTCTGTTATCCCTTTGTCGCGCTGGAAGCGGCGGTCGCCAAGATGAGCAGCGGAGCCTACACCAGCCAGTCGATCCGGCGCCGGGCGATTCCTGAAGCGCCGATTTGGATCGCCAAGGGGATGGAAGAGGGGTCGGTGCAAGTGAGTGCGACCTTGGGTAGCGGGACAGTTTCAATTCGAGATTTTATCAAACTAAGAACAGACGATGTAATTCGATTAGATGCCAAGGTAGATCAACCGGTTCGGTTGGATATCGCCGGTAAAGATAAGTTTTTCGGGCGTCCTGGCCGCGTGGGACGCAAGCTCGCTATTCAGATCCTAGGCCAGTCCGGGCTAGAGGGAAATGAGAGCGAGGAAGAGAACCAAGGAGGAGAGGCAGATGCCGGAAGCTCAGGAACCCAAACGGGCAATGAGTAAGGATGAGATCGACAATCTCTTTACTGGTGAAGGTGAAGCAGCCGAGGAGCTGAAAGCTGAATCTAGCGAAGGAGCTGATGTCGAGGCCGCCGATAGCGGTGGAGGCGAAGATGCGTTTGACGGTAACGCCGCTCGCGATATCGATCAAGAGGTCGAGTCGGAAGCCAAACCAGTGGAATTCGGTCAACTGTCAGCAACTGATATTGACGGAGACCCCTCCAATATTCAATTGCTGATGGATGTCAAGCTTCCAATCACAGTTGAATTGGGCCGCAATTCTCTCCATGTCAAAGAGATCTTGAGCTTCGGACCAGGATCGATAGTTGAGTTGGAGCGTCTCGCGAGTGAACCGGTTGATCTATTGGTCAATGGTGTGCTAGTCGCCCGAGGCGAAGTGGTTGTGATCGATGATTACTTCGGAGTTCGACTTAGCTCGCTGATATCACCGGAAGAGCGGATTCGTAGTCTGGGAGGTTCCTGATCATGAAGGCGCGCCTTCTAATAACAGTTGTAGTTATGATCAGCATCTGTGGAGCCTGTTCAGCCTTTGCCACAGAGGATGAATCAGCTTT
>Ga0180430_10003986_pt1 | contig 12568 bp, 11 predicted proteins | sample SS_ome_9_FD_132999 | JGI IMG/M metagenome (GOLD analysis project Ga0180430, IMG submission 132999) | Hypersaline lake sediment archaeal communities from the Salton Sea, California, USA - SS_1_S_2 metaG | ecosystem: Environmental > Aquatic > Non-marine Saline and Alkaline > Hypersaline >... | reverse complement strand
TATCCTCCTCTGTCATCTTTTTGGCCACTTTCCTAAAGTGGGCAATGGGGTCGGGATAGACTTCTTTAAGCTCATCTAAATATCCTAAAGACTTTACAGTCCTGTCTGTAGATACTTTTTTTACCGGATGCCGGTATTTCTGGGCGATAGAAAGATAGGTCCTGTCTGTCTTTTTATTATAGTGCTTCTTAAGATACATAAGGCTCCTTTACCCTATAGTTTCCAATGCCTATATTATATCATACTTTGCCGTATTTTACCACAATATTATGATGATATTTTACAATAAAAAATCCCCTTAAAGCCTTATATGGCGGGGCTTTTGGGGGATCGGAGTATGGTTTATGGTGTCAAACTAACGTGGTAATAACAATTTATTTTTTATCATTACTATTTATTATAGGAAGAATTCTGAAAAAAATTTCAAACATTCCCAAATAAAATAACACCCAAATAAAATAATACTGTGACAATATCGCAGAACAACAACACCAAATAAAATAATACTTGACATCAAAAAAAAAGCTAAGTATTATAAGAAACGTTTCTATAATAAACGTTTCTATATATTAAAATTATTTAGAATGGATTTTCAATGAACTCAAAAGAAAGAATCCTAAATACACTAAACCATAAAGAACCAGACACTGTACCCCTGTTTGAGATAGCCGTATCAAATGAAGTAGCAGAGTACTTCCTGGGAGAAAAAGTATATGTCTGGGGCACGGGAACAACCACCAAAACAGCTATAGAGATGGAGATGAAAGATAAAGACCAGTACAGAAAGTTCATGGATGACTGCTTCCAGAACTCCCTTTTAACTTATCACAGGGCGGGCCTTGACATGATACCCATATATCCCACAGCCTTTGTAACTCCTCTAAACTTCGGCCTGCATAATGTAGCCATAGCAGATATATATGATATAAAAATAGAAAGGCAAAGTGAAAATATATATAAGCTTACGTCAAAAGACCCCCAGGCAGAAGGCTTCTGGTGCAGCTGCATGTACTCCCCTGATTCAGATACCTTCCAGATGTACAAGGATAATATTCTGGAGAAAGGTGAAGTAGAGTTTGAGCGTTATATAGAATATCTTGAGAATAAAGACCTGGGTAAGGTACCCGAGCAGCTGCAGTATGGACTGGACGGGCTCAAACACGCAATCGAGGTAAACAGTAAGAAATATAATCTGTTCCTTCTGGGCTTTGCCGATATAGAATACCCCTGCTTTAAGACATTCCACTCCCTGTTTCTGGAGCTTATGTTTACCAATGGGGACCTGGTACACAGATATATGAGGGCTACCACAGATTCTATGCTAGCCATGCTAAAGATAGAGTTGGAGATGGGAGTAGATGGGGTACTGGGAGCAAATGACTGGGCATATAAGAATGCCCCCATGATGAGCCCGGCCCATTTTGATGAGTTTATGGCCCCCTATCTTAAAGAAATTGTAGACCTTACCCATAAGTACGGTAGATTTTATATAAAGCACCTGGATGGAAATACCTATCCCATACTTGACTCCCTGGTAAATACCTGCGGTATAGATGCCTATCATGCCATAGAACCCTCGGCGGGAATGGATATGAAAAAGGTAAAGGACATGTATGGGGATAAGATAATTGTGGTGGGAAATATTGACTGCGGTGAAATTCTGGTAAACTGGTCTCCGGAAAAAATAAGAGGTGAGGTAAAAAGAATAATAGAGTTGGTATCACCAGGAGGGGGCCATATATTCGGCTCCAGCAATGCCATTCACAGCGGTATACCGGTAGAGAATTTTGTAGCTTATGTTGAAGCGGCAAAGGAATTTGGGAAATATCCAGTTTAGTAAGGTGTAGACTGATTTGGGAAGAATAACAATAAAAGAAATAGCAAAAAAAGCAAATGTTTCTGTTTCTGTTGTCTCATATGCTTTAAATGATTCAGGGTACGTAAAAAAAGATACAAAAGAAAAGATTAAAAAGATCGCCAGTGAAAACAATTATGTCCCCAGCCATATGGCACGTGCAATAAGGACCAGGAAGACAAAGACAATTGCCCTGGTGGTCCCGAGCTTCATACCTGGATTTTATGAGCTTGTAAAAAGCATTGAATCACGCTTATCTGAAAATGGTTATTGTCTTGTACTTTTTAATACAAAAAATGACTTGAAAAGAGAACAGGAAGTAATTGAAATTGTAAAAGAAAGGATAATCGATGGCATAATAATATCCGGCGTGTTTGGGGGTCAAAAAGACCATGACATAGTAGAGAAGATACAAGGTCTAGAAATTCCCAGTATTTTCTTTGATCGGACAGTAACTAGAAGTGATCTGCCCTATGTAGCTATTGATAATTATTTAGGCGGTAAAATTGCCGGAGATTATCTCATAAAAAATGGTCACAAAGATATTGGGATTTTACTGCATAATACTGAAATTGAAGTCTTTTCTAAAAGACGGGAAGGCTTTTTGGATGCTTTAAATAAAGGTGGCATAAAACTCAGGTTTGAGATGCAAGTACCTTCAAAAACAAATACTATTGAAGATTATCTGAAAAAGAATATAGGATTATTCTTAGATAGCGGAGTAACTGCAGTTTTTGCTGCGACAGACCTTATAGCTATTAACCTAATAAGCATACTGAAAGATAATGCTGTAAAAATCCCTGATGATATTTCCGTTATAGGTTATGACAATATACTTTTCTCAAGATATATCACACCAAAATTGACAACGATAGATCACAAGCTCGAAAGTATAGGAATAAAAGTTGCCGATAATCTCATAAATAAACTAGAAAAAGGCAAGTTTAATAAAAAAAAGATAATTATAAGACCAGAAATAATAATTAGGGATTCTGTATTAAAGACAAATTAATATGTTTTTTATGGGGATCACTCAGGTTTTTATTAATTTCAACAAACCGGTAATTTATAAAAAGGAGGTGAAGACCGAAAATATGTAATGGTGCCGGCCGGAATTATTTGTGAAAGGAGGATGTATGAGAAAAAAGAGATTTGATTGAAACAAAGTTTTTGCAGCTAGCCCAAACAATGCAACCAAATCTCGAAAAGATTTTAGATTATTTTTTTACAAAAGTAAATTTGAAAGGAACCAAGATGAAAAAATTAATGATCATATTATCACTATTAGTAGTGATAAGCTTTGTTGCATCGTTCAGCCTTATAGGATGCAAGGAAGAGGCAAGTCAGGAAACAGTAGAAGAAACTACCGAGGAGACTGTAGAAGAGGTTACCGAAGAAACATCTGCAGATGATGGTGAGAAGCTAAAAATAATGTTTACAAATGCATTTTACAGCGCTCCCTATTGCGCTCCTATGATCGCTGCTGCCGAGGAAAAGGCAATTGAACTGGGTGTAGACCTCCAGATACTGGATGGTAAGGCCGATGGTCAGGTCCAGCTTGACCAGATTGAGAATGCAATAACGCAGGGTGTGGATGGTATACTATATTTTCCTGCTGACCAAGAATCTTCAGCAACTGCTGTAAGAAAGCTTTCAGAAAGCGATATACCGGTAATAATAATAAATTCCCGTGCAGACCCATCAGTTGACGACCTTGTAGGGACATTTATTGGTACAGACTACTATGCTCAGGGTGAAGTAGCCGGCCAGATGGCGCTTGATGCCCTTGGTGATGAAGGAGGCAATGTAGTAATAATCGAAGGTGCAGGTGGAACCGAAGCCCAGAAGAAACGTACAGATGGTTTTGTCAGTATTACTTCTGCAAACGAAAATATCGTTATACTTGCCCAGCAGCAAGCTGATTGGGATCCTGCCAAAGCACAGACAGTAATGGAGGATTTTATTTCTCAATTTGGTGATGAAATTGATCTAGTATATACGCAGGATGACGGGATGTATCAGGGTGCTGCCCAGGCACTAAAGGACGCAGATATGATCGATAAATTGATTTGCATCTCTATTGGTGCAAATGCTGCTGGAATAGAAGCAGTTAAAAACGGTGAATTATACGGCACCGCTTCGCAGTCTCCTATAAATGAAGGCAAGATGGGTGTCGAATATATAATAAAGCTTATAAATGGGGAAACTCTACCGGATTGGGTAAAGGTCGAATCAGTACCTGTGACCAGTGAGAATATTGCAGAATTTGATGGACAGGGATGGTAAAAATCGACTATGTGAAGCACAGATTGTACTCTGTGCTTCACATATTTCGTTTCTTTTAGAATCTTTTTGATGAAAGGTCTGATAATTTGGCTGGCAATGCACTAGAGATGATAAATATTTCCAAGTTGTTCCCAGGAGTAAAAGCATTAGATGATGTTACTTTTAAGGTAAAAGCAGGTGAGATTCATGCACTTGTAGGTGAGAATGGTGCCGGAAAATCAACACTTATGAAGATCCTTGATGGAGTATATAAAGCTGATACAGGAAAAATAATAGTAAATAATGAAGAAGTAAAGATAAATAATACAAATGATGCTAAGTCTTTAAAAATAGGTCTTATATTCCAGGAGTTCAACCTTATTCCATCCCTTTCTGTTTCCGAAAATATTTTTCTGGGTAGTTTGAAGAGAACTCGGGCCAGGCTGGTAGACTGGAAGTCAATAAATAAAAAGTCTGGGGAGCTACTAAGAAGTCTTGATTTTGATATAAATCCCCGGACTATTATTGATGATCTTAGTGTGGCTGAAAAGCAGCTGGTGGAAATAGCCAAAGCCCTTGCCTCGGATTCCAATATTATAATCATGGACGAACCTACATCAAGCCTTACTTCAAAGGAAATAGATAAATTATTTGCCATAATAAAAGGTCTTAAAAGCAAGGGATTTACCATTATCTATATCTCACACCGTCTTGAGGAGATATTTTATATTGCAGATTCAGTTACAGTACTCAGGGACGGCAAAGTCATATCTACAAGAAAAGTAACTGATGAGACCAAGAACAGCATAGTAGAGAAAATGGTGGGAAGACCCATTACTATGGAATTTCCTGAAAGAAACAGCAATATTGGAGAAGTCATACTTGAAGTTGAAGATCTGTGTTCTGATAAATTAAAGAATATCTCTTTTAAACTGCACAAGGGGGAGATACTGGGAATATCAGGATTGGTAGGTTCTGGAAGGACTGAGCTTGCCGAGGCAATTTTTGGTGAAGAACCCCCACGTTCGGGAAAAGTAAAAATTAAGGGGAAACCCATTAGAATAAGATCTACAGTACAGGCCAAAAAAAATAAGATCGCACTTATTCCTGAGGACAGAAAAGAAGAAGGCCTGGTCCTTAATTTTTCTATACTTCTTAATTCAACAGTATGCAATCTGGATAAGATCAAATCAAAGCTGGGTATTCTGAGCAGCAGAAAAGAAAAGAAGTATACTTCGGAGATGATTAAAAAGCTGGGTATAAGGACTCCATCAATAAACCAGAAGACACTTAACCTCAGCGGAGGCAATCAGCAAAAAACTGTTATAGCCAAGTGGTTATTTGCTGAGCCGGATATACTTATAATGGATGAACCCACAAGAGGTATAGATGTTGGTGCCAAATTTGAAATATACCAGCTTATGAATGCTATGGTCGCAGAAAGCAAAGCAATAATAATGATTTCTTCAGAGCTGCCGGAAGTACTGGGTATGTCTGACAGGTTGATGGTAATGAGCAATGGAAGGGTTCAGTCCATTCTTGATAAAGAGGAATATGATGCAAATATAGTAATGGAAAAATCAATAGGCCTGTCCGGAAAGGATTAATCTTTGGATAAAGAAAAAGGTAGTCAAAAAAAGAACCTATCAGCTACCGTCAATAAGAATCTTATGGATCTAGTACGGATGTATCCTGTAGCAATCATGCTGGTACTGGTAATAATCATTGTATCATTTTTTGCTGAAAACTACTTTACAATGCAGAACGCTTTAAATGTGTTAAGACAAATATCGGTGATAGGTATACTTTCATGCGGAATGGCTTTCGTAATAATCTCAGGCGGCATAGACCTTTCTGTGGGCGCTATACTTTCTTTTTCAGGAGCACTGATTATAAACAATGTAAAGAGTTTTAGCACAATACCCGCAATATTAATAACGCTTGCTGCAGGTGCTGCAATTGGTCTGGTATCGGGTTTTATACTTTCCAGGATCAAGGGCAGGCTGGGCGAGTCTTTCATCATAACATTTGGAATGCAGACTATAATTGCTGCCATCACTCTTATATATACCGGAGGCATTTATCAATCAGGTGCGGATGAGCGGCTATTCACAAGTATCGGACGAGGAATTTCCCCCATAATATTTTTTATTGTAGTAGGTGCCCTGTCTCAATTTTTTTTGATTAAGACAAACTTTGGAAGAAACATCTATTTCATTGGAGGTAATATAAATACTGCCAGGCTTTCGGGGATTAATGTGAATTTCTACAGGATAGCAGTATTCGTATTAAGCGGCATCCTAGCCGCTCTTGCCGGAATTGTATTGACATCAAGAGTGGGCACTGCTTCACCTACTGCCGGACTGGGATATGAACTGGATGCCATTGCTGCTGTGGTTGTAGGTGGGGTAAGTATCACGGGAGGCAAGGGGAATATGTTGAATGCACTCCTGGGAGTTGTAATACTGGGGGTATTAAGTAATTCCTTAAATATGCTGAACATATCTTCATATCCGCAGATGATAATCAAGGGAATAGTTATAATTCTTGCGGTAACCCTTGATGCCTGGAATAGAAAAAGAGAGGAAAGATGCTGAAAGGTAAAATAAAAAATCTAGCAAAAAACAATATTGTGCTTATCTTTCTTTTTATGGTCATAGTTGGGATGTCTTTTGCCAATGATATTTTTTTCAGTTTTGGAAATTTTATTAATATTTTAACTCAGATCAGCATCTATGGTGTTGTTGCTTATGGGATGACTTTTGCCATAATATGTGGTGAATTTGACCTGAGCGTAAGTTCAACTTTCGCCCTTTCTTCTGTAGCATTTATATATTTTAGTAATATTATCGGCATACTGCCTTCAATCCTATTGGTACTTTGTATGGGTGCATTAATAGGTTTGATTAATGGTTTATTAGTCTCAAAAGTTGGAATAAATGCTTTTGTGGTTACTCTGGCTACTATGGTATCTATTAAAGGAATTGCCCTATTCTGGACAGATGGAAAACCCATAAGGAATAACTCAGAGATAGTATACCAGCTGGGAAATGGTAAACTTTTTGGAGTGCCTTACATAATTATCCTGTTTGTCCTAGTTTTGATAATCAGTGAATTTGTATTGCGAAAGACTACATTTGGCAGGAATATCTATGCAACTGGAGGAAATTATGATGTTGCAAAGGTGGCTGGAATAAATGTGGTCTTTTACAAGACAATAGTTTTTATAATCCTTGGATCACTGGCTGCATTGCAGGGCACCGTACTAGCCCTGCGTATGGGAAGCGGATCATCACTTTTTGGGGGTGACCTTGCACTTTCTGTAGTAGCAGCAGTAGTAATAGGGGGAACTAATCTGACCGGTGGAAAAGGTAGCGCCATAAAGACATTTTTAGGTTTGCTTCTGATTGGAGTAATATTCAATTCACTAACACTTCTAAATGTATCTGCGTATTACCAGGATATTATAAAGGGATCTGTACTTATTGCAGTGGTTTCTTTCGATGTCCTATCCTCTATGACCGGCAAAAGAGCAGTAGAAAGAATATAACTGGTTTTTTTAGAATTATTTGCAAACTATTGTATAGGAAGCTCAAATGGAACATGTATTATTCATCCAGAAAGTAAAAAAGGATAAAAAAGAAGACTATATCAAATATCATAAAAATTGTTTTCCAGGAGTACTAAAAGTATTAAAAGATTCTGGTATTGAAAGAGAGATAATTTGGATAGAGGGTGAAACCTTGATCATATATGCAATGGCAGAAGATTTTAAAAAATCGATGGAAGGCCTAAAAAATAAGAAAGAATTTAATAAATGGATAGAACTGATGACACCGCTTCTGGCAGAGATCCAGGATTATTCAAAAGATGGAGAGATTAAAAGACTTGAAAAAGTCTTTGATCTGGAAGAGCAGTTAGAAAATAGATAATGCACTTTGAAAGCATAATTTTTTCACACCAGATCAAAATAATCATCAAAAATGAAAAATGAAAGGCAGATATAATTGTTTTACAAAGATAAAAGTACAAAAGTAGGACTAATAGTAACCATGTCTCTTGATGAGACCTGGCCCGACAGTTTCGTAAACAGAGTAAAAAGTTACCTTCCCCAGGCAAGAAACACCCTAAAAAGTCTGGGGTTTGAAGTTATTGACTGTGGCACTATCGCCAGGACCCCGACCCAGATGAGCCAGCAGGGAGAAAAACTAAGAAGTCAAGACATACATGCTCTTGTAATATATGTAGGCACCTGGACATATTCAAATACTGCAGTAATGGCTGCCATGAAGGCAGATGTACCGGTAATCATATGGTCTGATGCACATATAGAGACTTTCGGCATAGTAGGAGGTGCCATAGCTAGGGGAGCCCTAGATGAAGTGGGTATAAAAAACTACCATGTCTATGGAAAATTTGAAGACAAGAGAGTCCTTACCAAGCTAAAGATCCTCTTAAGCGGAATAGCCGGGGCCACCAAATTAAGGGGAATGATATACGGTGAAGGAGGTTCCCGGTCCATGGGTATGTATACTGCCAGGATCGACCCTTCCGAATGGATGTCAAAGTTCGGCATTGACGTAGATGGATTTGAACAGGTCGACCTTATAGAAAGGTCAAAGAAATATTCAGATAAAAAGGCAGAAGAGTTCCTTAACTGGATAAAAAGCGAGTTCGGGGCTGTCGAAGTATCGGATAAGGTAATGATAGCCCAGATAAAACTCTATTTTGCTTTAAGGGAACTTATAAAAGAAAAAAGCTATGACTTCCTTTCAGTAAAATGCCTGCCAGAGATGCCCTCCTGCTATACCACATTCTGCCTGGCACATGTACTTTTAAATGACAAATCTGATGACGGATTTGGGGGAAAATATTCATTTGTGTCTTCCTGTGAGGCAGATGCCAATGGGGCTCTTACCATGCAGATACTTAATAATATAACAGGTGATACCACTATGTTTACCGATGTCCTTTACTATGATTATGAAGAAAACATGGTAAGGATGTGCAACTGCGGTGCCCAGCCTACTGATTTTGCCAGGTCCAGAAAGGATGTGGTATGGGTAACAGAGGGACTGAGAGAGTTTGATTGGGCAATGGGTGGTGCATGCCCAAGGTATGTGGGAGCACCGGGCAAGCTTACTGCGGCCAGGCTTTCCCGTATAGACAGAAGATATGTAATGCTTATAACCACTGCAGAAGCAATAGATATGCCGCTTGAGAAAATAAATGAGACCAACGCCCAGCAGCCGCATGTATTTGCCAGGCTTGAGTGCAGTCCGGAAAATTTTGTGGATTCATTAAGGTCAAACCATATACATGTGGTAAAGGGAGACCATAAAGAGGCGCTTGTAAAGACATGTGAGGTTCTAGATATCGAGCCGGTTTTACCTAAATAGATTTAGTAACCTGTAATATAGTTTGGTATAATTCTCATTTATAGTTATTTGTCTTAATACTAAGAGAGGTAATAACACCATTTCATTATTTTATTTGGATATACCCCTATAGAGAATAAGTTGATTTACCAATTTGGTTATATTCTAATTGCAAAATATTTCAAACATTCCTCTTGCATTTATTGCATTTAATTAATATATTATAAACTGCAAGTGAAATTAATTAGGCAAATGCAATTAATTGCTTTAAATAATAAGGAAAAAAATGACTTATGTAAACACAAAAAACATGCTCCGGGAAGCCAGGCTAAAAGGATTTGTAGTAGGGGCATTCAATATCGTTGATCTTACTTCAATGGAAGCAGTGATTGAAGCTGCTATTGAAGAAAGCTCCCCTGTAATTATCCAAACTTCCCAGAAAACAGTCCAGGAGATGGGATTTGAGATGCTTCCCAGGCTGGTCAGATCATTATCCGCTAATACAGCTATTCCCATTGCCATGAATCTTGACCATGGTACGTATATAGATATAGTAAAAAAATGTATCGACTATGGCTGGTCATCAGTCATGATAGACGGTTCTTCAAAACCATTTGAAGAAAACATAAAGATCACCAGGCAAGTCGTAGAATATGCTCACAAGAAAGGCGTAACTGTTGAAGGTGAGCTGGGGCACATCGGAGGAAGCGAGGAAGATGTCCAGGTATCGGATGATGATATCCTGCTTACAGAACCAAAAAAAGCAAAGGAGTTCCAGGAACTTACTGGAGTTGACTCACTGGCAGTGGCCATCGGTACCCGGCACGGCCATTACAAAGGCCAGTGCAGGCTGGACTTTCCCCGTCTGGCCCGGATAATGGAACTCTGTCCCTTCCCTATAGTCATCCACGGATGTTCAGACCTTCCTCCCGATGAGCTCAAAAAGATAATCTCATATAATCCCTCCAAGATGAATATATCTACAGAGCTAAAGCATGCATACCTGGATGCATATAAAAAGTATATTGATCGCTCCCATAAAAAATACAGCGAGAAGAATATCTATGAGTATGAACCACTAAATGCAATAAGGCTGGTAAAGGATTCTATAAAAGACCTTGTAAGCTCATATATAGATATATTCGGAAGCGGAAAAAGGTCTGCTGTCAGAAGGGCGGGGTAATGCCGGATTTACCAGATCATGAATGTGACCTCCACTGCCACACAGTTAGGTCAGATGGCAATGATACTCCAAAGGAGCTTATAGACCTGGCTGCTTCAGCCGGTCTTAAGGCCATAGCTATAACTGACCACGATATAGACCCGCCTCTGGATGTCGAGGAAAATAATCAAATTGTTGATATCAAACAATATTCCAGGAGCAGGGGATTGAGGCTCGTCCTGGGTTATGAGTTCTCATGTGATACTGATGTGGATGATGTGCATATACTGGGTTATGAGCTGGACTGGGAGAATATCCTGTTAAAGGATGAAGTAGAGAGGGCCAGGCAGTCAAAATCGGATGCGTATAAGGAACTGTGTGAAAGGCTTACAAAGAGGGGTATGCCTATATACTATGAGGATGAGATCCTGACTTATATTGATAATAGTGGAACTGCCCGCTCCAGGAATCCAAATGATGTTCAGAAAAAGCATATATTTGAGCTTATGGCAAAAAAAGGATATGCGCCTTCCTGGGATAAGGCAAAACTTTTGGTACGCGATGACCCCGGACTTAATGTAAAGCGGGAAAAGATAAGTCCATGGGAAGGTATAAGTATTATTAAGAAATGCGGAGGACTGGCGGTATTGGCACATCCTTATCTTATTGACGAGATAGTTTTTTCCGGATTCACAGGGGAAGCATCCAGGGAAGAGTATATTGGATGGCTAATAGGATGCGGACTTGACGGGATAGAATCCTGCTATACATATAATAAGACTACCTATAAGGGTGATAAGACAAATAGGCAGATCAAGGCTGAAATTGAGGAAAAATACAGGGATAGGGTAAAATTCTTTACCGGGGGATCAGACTATCATAATGATGGTAAAAAGGGAGTCAAGGATCCCAGGTATTTGGGAGAGGCAGGGATCAGTCTGGAAGAATTTAATAGTATATTTAACAGCAAGGCTAAATGATATAATCATAGATTATGGATAAAAAAACAAAAAAAGTAAAGCTTGCCATATTTGATATGGACGGCACCATTGCCGATAGTGAAAAGATAGCCCAGAAAGTCACTATCGACTTTTTTAAAGACAGAGGTATAACTATAAATAAGAAAGAGCAAAAGGATGTCTTCGGTCTTAACTGGAAAGACCTGGTACGGGAAATACTTAGCAGAAACGGCATGGAATACAGCCAGACTTTAAAGAATACCCTCAAGGAAAGATATGTCAGGAATATGAGAAAATATGTAGAAGCAGTAACGGGCATCTATGACCTGCTCGAGTTCTTAAAAGGCAGGACCAGGCTGGCACTTGCTACCAATAGCAGGATGAGGGAAGTCAATATCATCTGCTCAAAACTGGATTTTGACCGTTTTTTTGAACTGAAGCTGGCCAGGGACCACGTAAAGAATGGCAAGCCAGATCCCGAGATATATCTCAAAGCCGCTTTTACCCTGGGAGCAGAACCGGAGGAGTGTATGGTATTTGAGGATTCAGTGGTAGGGATAAAGGCTGCAAAAAGTGCAGGAATGAACTGTATTGCCATTACCAATACCTATGCCCCTGAATTCCTAAAACAGGCAGACCTGATTATTGACAGCTATAATAAAAAGAATACAGGCATTATTGAAAAGACTTTCCTGTAATCCCCAAAAGGTGTAATTTTTGATGTAATTAATCTTTTATTAATATGTTAAAATTACTATATATTAGAGACTGCCGGTATTCCGCCGCCCATATCCACCCTTATACGCATAGCCAAAGATAGACTTTACTATAGATAATATGTACCGGATGAAAGCCGGTGATCCTACATAATAACCGCTTCCTTTTCCGCTGACAAGGACTATTGCCCCTCCGCATCTAGGACATTTCATAAGACCGGAGAATATTCTTT
>Ga0180430_10003985_pt1 | contig 12568 bp, 20 predicted proteins | sample SS_ome_9_FD_132999 | JGI IMG/M metagenome (GOLD analysis project Ga0180430, IMG submission 132999) | Hypersaline lake sediment archaeal communities from the Salton Sea, California, USA - SS_1_S_2 metaG | ecosystem: Environmental > Aquatic > Non-marine Saline and Alkaline > Hypersaline >... | reverse complement strand
TTTTGTTTTTGGTGCTCTTCGAAAGACCCTTATGATATGCTTTCGGTTGAGTTCCTTCTCGGTCTTTGATATCGGGATCTTGAGGGACTTTTATTTTTTCAAGAAGTTCTACAGAATCAATCCATTTGCGTAGTTTCTTGCCATCTGTGCACTCAACGATAACGTAATTTGCTCCGAGTACAGAGATAATACCGACCTCTTCAGTTTCTTTAATAACGACAGTGTCACCAACACTAAAGAGATTTCCTTGAACATATTCTTCTCTTGTTTCAGAAACAACACCAAGATTGATATGGCGTTTGAAAGACTTCTCTTCTGAAAGTCCCATTCCTTTACGAACATCATTGAATAGTTTACGGGCATCCGAATTAGACATGCTTTTCGGCACACCTTGAGAGAATGCCGCAAAATCATTATTAGCAGCATTTGCTCTTTGCTTTGATGCTGACATTCCTTCAACACCCTCGGCATCAGGATCTCTCTCGCCAGCAGAGACGACATCGATTTGTTTGAAATTATAAAACCCATTTCTCATCTTTTGTCCATTATATTTGTTCACCAGAACATCAAACTCTCGTACACGATCTTGACCAACTACCATCGTGACTTTACGATATCCTTGATCATATAATGAAACTAAAGCATCCATGGGAGTCTTTACATTTTTATCGACCATGACATTACGAGCATGCTTTGGAAACATCTTACGGACATGCTTGACTTTATCTGAATAAGAGAGTGGATCTTTTTTAGGATTCTGTGACTGAGAAACGTAAACTTTGTAGTCTGCTTTTCCTGATTTGGCAGCAAGAGTGTCCATCACCTTTCCGTGTCCTACGGTCGGAGGGTTCATTCTACCGAAGGTAAAATAAACCTCACGCTCTTCTTCAATTAGATATTGACTAAAGTTTTTAATCGGCACTCTGAGATCCACGCTTTCTTGCAATTTCTTGTTTTCTTACTTGAGGCAACATTTTTCTCGCAATCTTATCAATTCTTGGTTTCATTTTATCTAGGCGTTTCTCAATTTCTTGTCTGCGAGCGAACGAGAGTTCTGCCTTCGGTATGTCTTTGGTTAGTTTCTTAAAGAGCATTTCTCTTGCTTGGCGACGTGCTCTTTTCTTAAGAACTTCTAAGTTAGCAATTTTTCTTGCAGCACGTTTCCGCCCAAGCGCAATCTTTGCCTTGTACTTTTTAATGTCTCTTGCTTTTTTACGACGTGCAGCAAAGTCGAGTGCTTCGTCTGTGTTCCCTGAGGAGATGTGACGGTGTCTCTTCTGTGCTTGATATGCAAGCTCAGGATCGCCTGACATGGTATAGTCTACATTGACAAAATGCTTAAAACCTAATGGCTTTGCCATTTTTAATTCCTTGTTTGGCTATCCCATCCTTTTAAAATGTCTGGTGAAAAGTTGTTGTATGAAAATTCCATACGGTCAACGAGTTTCACCGCATCACCACCAAGTTTGTCAATCGCCACATAACCTTCTTCGCCAGTTACTTTGTAACCCTGTTTGGTGCGAACAAATGTGTCAATCTTCTTCAAACTATTTAGTTTATTTATAAGTTTTAATTTTGCAAGTACGATCATCTTTTGCAATTCAAACATCTTCTCAAGAGATGCTTTATTTTCTGGAGAGAAAAATTCAAGAACCTCGTCTCGTTTCTTCTCTTGCGCTGATTTGCCTGCAGCAGTCGATCGCTTTTCAATTTCTTTTTGATATTTATCTCGGATATACTGAATCAGTTTTGCTACATGCTTCTTCGAGTCACCAATAACTTCACCGCGACGAACAAACGTGTTGTTGAAAGTCTCAATAGTTTGCGCCAGTGTTGGATTGGATTCGAGTTGTCGAAGAGTCGATCCTGCAACTTGGTTGAAGAGTTTCCCTGCTTTCGATAGATACTCGTTTACTTCTTTTGTGTCTTTTTCTGACATCGTGGCAGAAGTCAGGTCACGAAGGATTGCGTCCTGCGACCAAACATTCTTGCTTTTACGAAGTTTGCTTACATCTACACCATAAGATGCTCGCATATTCTCGAAAGAATTTCCGGTATAGGTAGTATGCCAAACAATGCCAATTTTAGCATTCAAGAGATCTTTCGCCTGATCAGCAGGAACAGCATAGACAATCGTGTTAGGATGAAAGGTTACGTACTGTTGACCATCAATCGTTTTCTTTTTTAGATCTCCTTTTCCGAAAAGGAAATCACCCTGAATCACTCCTTGAATACCAAGTTCTGGTAGATACTTAAGAGCATCCTTGAGTTTTTCTGCGAGATCACCAGAGGTGTCGGCATCAACTTCGGCAGGAGTCTTATACACCTTCGGATTCTTATTGAAGATACCTTTCTTGGCAACAAAAAATTCTCCGTCGCGAGGATCTCTTCCCGCAAAGATAGCAGGAGCACCATCCCATTTAACAGAAACTGTTCCACCTTTACTACCGCCAAGAAGATCGCGTAATTCACGCAGCGCCATGATCGCCTGACGTGTACCATTGACACCACCATAGAGAACCTTGTCCTCGATATGCGTCATATGTGTGTTCTTTTGTTCTGAAATAAACTCTAAAAATCTCATGCCCCTGCCTCTACAAGAATCAAGTCAAAGGCAGCAGTAATTCTCGCATTATTAGTACGGACACTAGCTCTTATATCGATATCTGATTTTTCCGGAATTGGGATCGGTACAGAAAAATCATAAACATATTCTCCACCAGTTCCAGAAACCTCGAATGAGTGACCGACGCGGAATGATTGTTGCCCAAAATATCTAACAAACATATCTCCCGTAGCATCTGCACCTGCTTGGCAACTACAAACACCCTTAGTGATGTATCCAGTATATCCTGCTGGGACAGTATAAATCGCCATTAAGGTTTGAGATTTTCCGGCAGTGATTCGTAGAACCTCTGTGCCACCACGAGAAAACGAGACATTTTGAGCATTATCTCCACTTACCATATATGCCCGATAAACTCTCTTAAATGTTTTTGTTCCATTAACGGTACCAGAACTAGAAAGCGTGAAGGTTTCTGAGATAGGAAGATAATTGGCATCTAGTCCAAAAACTATAACTGTCTTGGTATTATCTGCTGCATCCGCTTGAGCAGCAACCAAGATTCCTGCAGTGTCAAATGCAGACCAAGGATAGACAGTATCATTTTTGTCCCAGATAGTCCCTGTTTGATTTTGTGACATTGCAGGAACAGCACCAAACTTATGCACAAAGTCAGTCCGACTAACAAGTCCGCGAGCAATATTTAAACCAAGATTTCCTTCTAGATACTGTGACATTATTACGATACCTTTAGATGAACTGCTGAAAGTTTAGACTCAGACTTGGCAACTCGGTAGAGATATTCCATGAATTTCTGCTCTCTTCCGCGGATCATCACAAAAATTGAAGTTACATAATATTTAGAAACCAACCATTCTACGTTTTTGCCTTGAAGATTCTTTGCGAAAGTTTTGTAATCAACAGGATTTGGTACCGCACCATCATAAAAACCATAGAACTTTTTGAGGAACTTTTCACGGTCTTTCTTTATCATCGATTCCAATTCTCTTCTGTTCTCTGTCTTGTCTCTCGTGACAGCATAGAGAGCAGAATCAATTCCGCCATGACTCACCTTACCATGTTTTGCGTCCTTCCCGATAATCTCGCACTGAAAGGTAGGGTAGGTCCTAAACTGCATTCTACCACCTTGTCCGAAAAAGATATATCCATCCTTTGATGCAAAATAGTCTTTTAGACCATAAGAGACCTTGCTAAACTTTGGTGCTTTGAATGGTTTTTTATAATTGACTTGAGTCAGTCTTGGTTTACCAGAAACTTTCTTAAGAGAAACTCCAATGATATCGCGATTCGCATATGCCTTTAAGAGTTCGTTATTGAGATATTGAAGAGACTCAGCACCTTGAATATCATACCTTCCTTCAGCACCTTCGGCGACCATCCAAATGTCAGCTGGAGTCCATTTGTTTACGTTTGAAAATGCCTTTTCAATTTTATTTAATTCTTTGAATTTATTTTCAAGAGAGTCAACCCAGGAAGAACCACGGTGAAATGAATACCTTTTTCTACCGAGTGCTTTATACAAAATTCGCGAAGAATTTATTGAAGAGTTGACCCAGTCTTCATCGATGCTGAGAACCTCTTTGAGACTTGAGTCAGTATGGGTTTTTTTAAATGCATCTCGAATTGCATTAGGAGAGAAATCAGTATTTGGATTGTCCCAGATTGCTTGGAGATAAACGCACTGAGCAGACTCTGTCGCTCTCGTGCTATCAGAACCTCCCCCAGAACCACGTCCACCGCCAAACTCTTCAGTTTTTTTCAGATCCCCAAACGAAATCTTCTGTCCATCCATCGTCTCAAGACCAACAGATCGAGCAGTCGCACTGTCCTTTGTTTTGACTGCCTTTTCGATCTCGGAATTATATTTAAGGACTACTTGCTTTCCGTTTGTCAGTTCAAAGGGTTCATTACCTTTGTACTTTCTGAGAAAAATATCTACACGAAATGCGCGATCATCTCGTGTAAGTTCTCCGAAGTTTAGTTTACTTTCAGTGAGAAAGGATCCAAAAGATTTCATCGAGAGTTCCCATATAGATTAAACACCAATGTATTTATATCAGAAAGGAACTTGATGTATTCTCTCGGTTGTACTGTTCTATCGTTTCGCGAAGCGGACGGACCCAGTTATCCCGATGCTCAATGAATATCTGAGGTTCGTGCTCATCGACAGCAATGATCGTGACAAGTTGAACGATCGGCATGCCAGTGCGTTCTTCCCACATGATCGAGTATGCTGCTTCTTGCATAAAGTAATTTTGAATATAGTTCTTACGCTTTGGTTTGCGTGAAGTCTTGAAGTCTATAATGGAGAGTTTACCATCAAACTCAGCGACGCAGTCAACACGACCAGCCACGCCAAGGTGATTGGAATATAAGGGTGCTTCTTGAGCAAAGATTCTGCCGATTTTTCCATCAAGTATAGGCTTGAGAGCAATAAAAGACTCAATGATATCAGGAGTGTACCCATCTCTATAATCCTCTTTGTTGTCGAGATATTTTTCGATGATCTCATGGACCGAAGTGCCACGTGTTGCGGCACGGTGTGAGATACGGTTCGCTTCCTCTTCACCCACTTTCTTTCGCCAGGCAGCGATAGAATCCCTTGAGAGGATTGACAGTACAGTAGTAATAGATGGAAGGTCAACACCTTCGGGAGTCTTGTATTTCCGACCCTCCTCAGTGGTGACCGAATCCATCTCGTTTAGTTCTACAGCAACATGTTCAAACATTATTTGTTCACTTCTACAATAACCTCGTTGTCGATGATTTCGATCTTGGTAATATATTTACGATTCTCAACGACACGACCGAGGCAAATAGCAGGTCCGCCACCAGGATCAAACCAATTGATCTTATCACCCGTTTTACTAATTCGATGATGAGAGAACATATCTATGTCCATGATAAGTTTATATTTCCTCTCGCCAACCTTTTCCCAACTGTAATTATTCAAAGTTGCTCCAAAACTTTTAGCACATTCTCTGGAGAAGAAACTCCATACGGGTCATAGTCGCAGTTGTCCATGATTCCCTTTTCTGGGAGGAATGCTTCAATCACACCATCACGGACAATCATAGCATATCGCCAAGAGCGCATACCGAATCCAAGGTTGCTCTTATCCACGAGCATACCCATCTTCCGAGTAAACTCCCCGGAACCATCAGGCAGTACCTTGACATGCTGAAGTTCTTGTTGCTTTGCCCATGCGTTCATCACAAACGAATCATTCACAGAAAGGCAGTAGACATCGTCAATACCGAACTTCTCAAACTCACCATCAGCGATTGCCTTCTCAAATCCAGGCAGTTGGAAGGTTGAGCAAGTAGGAGTAAAGGCGCCAGGGAGCGAGAAGACAACCACACGGCGGGGGTTCTTTTGAGAACCGAATACCTTCTCAGAAGAGAAGTATTCCCAGCGGAAGGGATTCGGTCCATTGATGCTGTCATCTCGCACCCTGGTCTTAAACTGTACTACAGGAAGGGTTAAACCACGATTCATATTATATTCTCCAAAAATGGTGCGGAGGGGTCTCCGCACCGAAAGAAGTTAGGCAGCGAGAGCGAACTCAACTGCTTTCTCTGCTGCCTTGATCTTACGAGTCTGGTTAATTCCGAACCAAGCAGAGTTGATTCGAGCATCAGTCGTACGACCAAGTTCGTGGTCCGTAAGGTATGTTACCGAATTCAGAGCAGACCACCACGTACCAGCTCCGAAGTTAGCACCAGGTTGAGTCTGAAGAACTTCAAATGCTCGCTTCCCAGTGGTCGTTAGATCATCAACAATCTTGACTTCCTTCTTATCGTTTGCACGAGGGAAGATCTGATTGTAGTATTGAACCAAAGATTCCATATTGAATCGTTTGGTAGAGAGAAATTCTGCCATCTCGCGATACTGAGAGAACTTCTCGCTTGCAATCCCAAGAGTTTCCTTCACCTTATCAGGATCGAAGGCACTACGGTGATTTAGGCGAACACTGTTCGCAACTTGCTGATTCAGAGACATGGTCAGCGTGTTATTACAAACCACACGAATCGGAGTGAATCGAATGTCAACACACTTGCCGTATTTATGAGGGTTAGAGAAAAGTAGATAAGAGTCTACCTGATCACCCCCAAGAATATCAAAGGACTCTTTGATCTTGGCGAGTGCCCAGACCACGCGACCTTCCTCAAGCGAACCTGCAGTATGCATTTCCATGTCGCCTGCAAGGCAGTATTCATTGAAGAAGTCAAATGCTTCCTCGTTCTGAACAGGTTCCCAGTTGTCACCGACCATCGGGGCAAGAACCTTGCTATCAGAAGAACGCACCAGAGCATTCGTTCCGGTTGAGATAGTATCGCCTTTGTGGCGGACGACTGTCGGAACCTTCTCTACAGTCCAATCAACTCCTGCCTTCTCCATCATTTGACGAGGAGTGAGATCATTAGAAACTGGTACACCGAGACCGTGCCACGGAACTTCACCAGCGTATGCCATCGTTTCAACCATATGTGCCATAATGTATATCCTCAGTTTAAAAATAAGTACTACTGTTTAAAGATAATAGTATAACGTTTTAAATATAAAAAGTCAAGTTTTTTTACAGTTCTCGGAACAACGTCGTAAGAAGCATGAAAAGAGAAACGGCATTGAGCATAATCAAAGCACGGTCTTGCCAGATGATCGAAACCCACAACCAAAGAGCAATACCGACAGTCCCAAGTGAAATGTCATACAGACGATACTCCACCCCAGCAGATCGCATCGCCAAAGACATCATAACAATGACCGAAGCTGCCCACTTTAGATACCAGTCGAAATTTTCTGGATACCACTTTTGATCAATCTTCTGTTTCACAATCTTCTACACCCTCAGAATCAGAGATAATTTGGAGTTGATCACCAAAGGCAACGGGGACTTGGTCCTGAATCGCGATCGGATCAGAATCCACTTCGTACTTATAGACTTCATAGAAGTCACCGATTTCAACGTAAGGGCGTACGCCATCAGAAAGAACGTACTTGCAGATCGCAACAATTGCGTCTTCGACTGAAGAATAGATTCCAATCGGAACACCACCTTCGTCTTCCACTCCAACCATTGCAAGATAATTAATCATGTTCATCGATCAAACTCCTCAACCAGTTCCTCTGCATTCTGTACGAATTCTTCGCAAGCACGGAACAGATCATCAAAAGCAAAACGTTCTTCTCGACTCATATCTTCAAGAAATTCCGGACCTTCCTGCATTGCTTCTAGTACTTGCTGCAGCGCGGACAAAGTGTTCTCACACATGCAGTAACTCATGTTAGGGTAGTTCATTGATTAATCTCCACGTTCACAGAGAAGTTGACCGTATAGAACTCAGCGAAGACTCGGTCCGGATCAGTCCCAGTATCGGACAACCAATTTTGGTAATCCCGCATCCTGCTGAAGACTTCGATAACATCATTGGTATCGCGGTCCTGCACTACGATAACGCCACCTTCAATAATCATGCTGCCTCCTTGTACTCATCAAATCCGAAACGCGCAACCTCGTAGGTCTTGCCCTTGAAGGTGATCAAGTCACCAGTCATCATGGAACGCTCGCCGAAGATCTTGTAGATCTCGACACCATCTTCGCTCCCAGAGACCTTCTCGACGGGATGCTTACCGACGAACTTGACATTCGGGGAGTAGTCGAGGTTCTGCAGACCCTCACGCTCGTCGAGGCATCCTTCGAAGTTGGGACCGAAGGACCAGGACCCACGGATATTCTGAAGCACGCAAAAGACGTGTTCTAGAGCTTGATAAGTATCCAAACCCCTGGGGACTTTGATCTCAGCAACTCGCTTGACATCACCGTTGCGCTGTTGGAAGTATGCGTATGCTTTCATTTCATATCCTCTTTATCAATTTACAGGGGTATTGTACCCCCCAGAGGAAGAAAAGGCAACAACTAAATTTCGTTTAAAAACAAGGGGTTAGGTGAGGGAAGGGGTAAGTCATTGATTTTAAAGGAAAACTTTTTTCATAAATCTTTTCAATAACAAGGGCAGGATCGATAGCCAAAGACTATAAAAAGACCTCTGCCCATATTATAATTGTAACAAGAACAATACTTATAATACTAACTCTATCAATCATATTATAAAACCTTTCAATTCTTTTATCAATATCATTATCCATCAGATAAGGGATTATCTAATGCTTTTTGTAGAGTATCCCTTAAATCAGTATCAAGTTTTTGCATTTTATAATCAATTCTATCTTCGGTATTACGCATAGTATCGCGAACATCTTTTTCTGTTTCGCGATTTATATCTGATAATAATCTCAGCCTATTATCAATTTCATCTTGTACTGTTTTAACTCTATTACTGGTTCTTTCAGTTACTTGCTCAATTCTAATTATATCATCCTTGAGACTGTTTTTAATATCGCGAGTATAATCAATTGCATCATCAAGTTTTCTTTCAATAGCAGTATTACGTGCTTCTATTGCTTCAATATCTAATACTTCTAACTTCTCTGCTATTTCTTGAAATGCTTTATAAGACTCAAATGCGCCATATAAAGTTCCCAATATTGTGGATATTAAAGCAAATGCTGCGCCTATTGTTGTAGGCGTCATCGAAATACCAAATAAGGTAAACTTAGTATTCTTTAAATTCTCTACTTCATCATCAAAGTTTTCTAGACTTTCGCCTAAATCTTTGTCTGACATTTCTATTCCTCAAACTGCAATCTTCTTAGTTGCGCGATCTCCTGTTGTAATTTCATCACTTCAAGTTTACGTCTTTCTAATTCTAATTTATAAAGCAGATTACAATTTAATCGCTCCTTTGGTGCACCAATTGGTATATTGATTCTACCATATACCCCAACATCACGAACAAAGTTATTGCTATACTGTCCGGTAGCAGGGTCAACTAGAAACTGTTGGTTGGAGAAAGGATCTTGTTGATTTAAAAGTCCAACCACACCAAACTCAACATTTGTAGATGATCCAATTGCTGCCGAACATTCTAAATCTCCAGCGCGAATTCTATCCTGCTGAAAACTTTGTGGACTTTGTGGGATTGCCAGATTCAAACTATTCTGAGCAAACGCATTTCCACATACAAATAATAAAACCAATAATATTAATTTCATTTTATTTTTGAGCATATTTGCGAAGAGACTAATGTCACTCCGCCAGTACCCTTCAGTAATTTAGATTTAGAACAGACATATGTAGCAACATCTCTGTCCTCTTCACGAATGAATATTTCAATCTTCTTTCGCTTCAAATAATCAACATGGACTATTCTTTCCTGTGCTGCAAACTTTAGTGGATTAAAGTCCTTGTCATATACTGCTATTTCGTAATACTTTACATCATTCCTATTATTAAATAGTTCCATCCTAACTTTGAGTATACCCTCAACATATGAGGTCTCTAACTTAGGATAAGTCGGTAACCACTGGTGGGCACTTGCGTACCCACACAGGGTTAACATCACTGCAATCATAATATAGCGCATTTAATTTACAGTGCGATACAGTCTGCACTTACAACCGCACGGTAGGTTCCTGCAGGGAATGCTTTACCTACACCGTAGTCTGCAGTCGATTCAATCTGAAACCATGTACTGCCTGCAATCGTTAGATCAACTTCTGTAACGTTGTTAAATTCAACTTTGTTTGTATCATATGCGGACATGCCAGCATCGGTAACTTCTGCAACTGTTACTTCACCAGTCCAGGTTACGACGTCGGATAGTCCTGGACTCTCAGAGAAAGACTCAGGGTATGTGATTCGTGCTTTGTAGAAGTTTGCTTGTAGCACATCATAACGGACGATGGGCAAAACGCCACCGTCTGCAGGTGCAGTGCTGAGTTCGCTGGGTGTTGGGTTACCATATACTCCGACAGTGTCTGTAGTAATAACACACTTGGACGCTACTGTCCCTGTGATCATTACTTCTTCTGCTGCTGCATTCATCCCAATAATTGTCGCCAAAACAGCGAGGGATTTCTTGAACATTAACTGTTCTCCTTAATTGTTATACTGCGAATCTACCATTTTTTCATGAAGTAGTTGTTGCGCGAAACCAACCCTCCTTCCTCTTTTGTTGTCTGGTATGTCACCACCTTTCAGAACAATCTTTTCCTCATATTTATTATCTGGGATACTTTGATAGTAGGATTGAGGGATAAAATTCATGTTAATAAGTTCTGCTGCTTTTGCCTGTGCTTCTGCAGTTAGTAGAGCAGTATTCACGATACTCAGGATAGATTCTAGTCTATCTTCTTTCTTTCCTTCCGCCATTGCTCTTCGCTGTTGACGAAGTTCTTCGTCTTCATCTCTTAGGTTTGCTTTACGATCAAGTTCGTCTTGTATTAGAGAATCGTCTAATGGATCGTAAACTTTAACCTCTTCCATCATCATTTCAAAGGGGTCTTGGTATCCGGGACAGGAAGGATTAGATTGAGGATCAAAACAAGGTTCAAACTGAAAGGAGTAAAAGACAGAGGCATTGGTCACGGTTCCCTTACCCTCGACTTCTATTGAACCATCACCCCACAACTCACCAGGTATGTTATTAACAGGAACAACTTTGTTGATTGTGTTGCCTGGGATGCCTGACCAGTCATCTGTTTCGCGAAAGATAAATCCAGGAGCGTCAACGTTCTGATTCTGAACGTGAACGAGCATATCATCTGGGGTTTGTTTAACTGCGGTATATCGGTAGATGACGTTACTTACAGTAAGTCCTGCCTGTTGCGGTAGGACATTTTGCATAGTCCAGTTTAATCCAGAAGCTGCTGCATTTTGTGTTACGTCAAATACTTCTTCAGAGTAGGAGTAGGAACAACAAACTAGCAACCCCAGCGCCACCAAGCAGTGTTTGAGTACTCTGATCCATTCCTTTCTCATCTTCTTTTGCTCCCGGTTGCTGGTCTTGATTCACAACCCACGCTGCTTTAGCATCTTCGCCGATCATTCCGTCATAAGGACAAGGAGTTCCTGCCATCAGCATGGCATCAAACACTCGCTTGTCCTGACACATTGTTGAAACTGCTGCGACCTTCATACCCATATCGTACAGAGTTTTGGACAGTTTCAATCGTTCGCAGTTCTCGTCAGTTACTTGAGTCCCCGTAGAGATACCGAGAATCTGCGTTTGAATTGCTCCGGCAACACCAAAGGTACAAAGATCAGAGTTGCTGGTATTAATCGTAGGTGAGATAGCAGAGGGAGGAGGCGACCTAAGTGTTGTCGTCGTATCCGACTGCGTTGTCACCGTGCTGTTTGTGGTCGCCTCGGTAATAATCGGATCAATTGCATTTTGACCATAGATTAGCGAAGGTAACAAAATTAAAGCAAGGATTAATTTACGCATAACAATACCAATAATTTTCTTTTATTTATAAACATTCTCGTTCAGAATAAATTTTAGTTTGTTGCACTGAGAACGCATCCCTGCTTGAAACCCTTCGGTAAATCGACTGTCATCTTGCCAATACGGTTGAGCAATCTTCAGTGCATTCTCGTGCGAGACAATATGGTTCTGTAGATCACTCACGAGATTACGAAACATGAACTCCCAGTCTAAATTTTTTTCAGAGCATCCGGTCGACATCGAGAAATTCCTTTATTGAATCAACAATCTTTTCTTGATCATCTGAATTAGAATTTTCCATATACTCAGTATATGGCATTAGAGAAAAATTAGTAAGTAAGTTTCCATACTTCGTTTCTCTCCCCTGAATAAATTTTTCTGATTGCTCAGACCCTCTCGCCTCGTAGCGACACATTAACGTTTCTTTACTTGCTTTAAGGACACATATATGAGTCGTTGCTTCGTCAACACAAAGTTCTAGGAAAGACTGATTAAAGAGTCGATCGCCCTCAAATAAAATATTGGAAGTGGTTTCTTTTACAAACTCAGATGCCTTTGGTTGGACTGCCATGCTAAGACGGTCTGTCCCCCAAGCATATCCTTCACCATCATAGTAAGGAGCATATTTACCTAA
>Ga0180430_10003984_pt1 | contig 12569 bp, 11 predicted proteins | sample SS_ome_9_FD_132999 | JGI IMG/M metagenome (GOLD analysis project Ga0180430, IMG submission 132999) | Hypersaline lake sediment archaeal communities from the Salton Sea, California, USA - SS_1_S_2 metaG | ecosystem: Environmental > Aquatic > Non-marine Saline and Alkaline > Hypersaline >... | reverse complement strand
GCTCGGCCGTTCGTCCATCGAAATGGCGGAGGGGGTGGGATTTAATCCTTATCTCGACCCTACAGAATGGGGGTTGCAGGCGAATCAAGTCCAAAACATACCGCTATCCTACGCAATTTTTCTGAAAACACGGGTTGGGAGAAGGAAGGCATGGGACCGATGGTCCTTTCCCCCGACCAAGGCCGCAGCATACGCCAGTCCGTATGTTGGCAAAAGGAGAATGGAGGCAAATGGAGGGTACTGCGGCGATTTTCGGACAGATTGACGGGCGAGGGACTCTCCCTTATCATTTTGTCATGGCTCCCGAGCAGCATTCATCCTCAGCCGGCAACCTTGACCGCCGTGCCGCGCAGAAGCGCGCCTCTCGGCGTGAGGATCGCCGTCGCCTCGAGGCGGGAGAATCTCCTGCCGTGTTGCAGGCGGAAAACTCGGCGGTTCCTTCCGGATCGTTTGTCGGCGCGCGTGTCGACAACCTGTGGCAAGCCATGGGAGAATGAGCGAGGGCTACGCCCCCGACGATTTTGCTGAGCCGTTGCGAAAGATCGAGGCCAGCCAGTTGGACTATTTTGTCGAGGGCGGGCAGGCGGTCAACATCTGGGCGGCGGTCTACTCGGAGGCTGCGCCGGGCGTCATCGACTACGCTCCCTTCACGTCCAAGGACTGCGACCTCTGGGTGGGGCAGGAACTTCTCCGGCAGTTCGAACAGATCCTCCCCGGCGGGAAACTGATCAGGGCTTCCGACCCGTCCCAGGGGCAAGTTGGCATCTACAGGACCAATGACACCCCACCTCGAATCATCGACCTCTTCGACGGAGTCTACGGCCTCACGCGGGACGAGGTGGAACGCGCACGGAAGCGAAGCCTCGTCGTCGGCGGAATCCGGCTGATCGATCCGATCTTCCTCTTCAAGGCGAAGTGCCACAATCTGGCGAATCTCCCCGATCAGGAGGAACGCAACGATGCCAAGCATCTCAGGATTCTGATGGAGATCCTGCCAGCCCACTTCGAGGCGCTGCTTGCTCAGGCGCTACTCCACGATCCAGCGATCTCGGATCGAAAGCTACTGAATGAAATCAAGCTGTTGCTTTCGTTCCAGCGGGATCAGTGGGTGCGACGGGCAATGGAGAAAGAGTCTTTGATCATCGACGCGGCTTTGCCGATTGATCGACTTCGCCACTGCGGTCTCCCGAAGACGGAGCCGTTCGTGAAGAATCAGTGGCCTCCGGGCGATGGCTCATAAGAGGCGCCATCATCCCCAACCGTCCGCCCCGGGAGTCCGGTCTTTCCGGACTGGCGGGGAGCGGCAGAAACCAGAAACTGAACCGCTAAATCGGTTCCACGAGCAGGACATTCTCGTCTCCGATCTTGAAATCGACATCGCGCTCGTCGATGCCGATGTCCAGGGCTCGTCCAGCGAGTGGGCGAAACGCGTCGACGCTTCGACTCCGATCTATCGCTTCCAGACGGCTGATCAGATCCTCGATGAAGTCAAAGCACTCACCGAATCCATTGTCGTGATCGACGGTCCCGCCGGACTGGGAGAAGTGACCCGAGCCACGCTGCTTGTGGCCGACATCGCGCTGATCCCCTGCGGTCCGTCCGTGCTCGATCTCCAGGCCGCGAACGAAGCCGTTCATGTCCTCGGACAGGTCCACCGAATCCGGGGCGACGTTCCGGTCGGTGCCTTCATCCCGAACAAGCTTCAGAAGAACTACCGACTATCCGAAGAGCTGCTCGTCACCGCCAAACAGCTCGGCCTCATAATGAGCTTGTTATGAGGTTTTGAAGATGGCGGAGGGGGTGGGATTGACTTCGGCTGCGCCTCCGGCCGACTCCGCTCGCTGGCGCTCGCTCCGGCTGGAACGGCGTTCGAATCCGTTCCGTCGATTCGATCGGCGCCCGGCCCGCTTCGCATGGCCTGCCGAAAATCGAATGGCGGAGGGGGTGGGATTGACTTCGGCTGCGCCTCCGTCCGACTCCGCTCGCTGGCGCTCGCTCCGGCTCGAACCGCGTTCGAATCCGTTCCGTCGATTCGATCGGCGCCCGGCCCGCTTCGCATGGCCTGCCGAAAATCGAATGGCGGAGGGGGTGGGATTCGAACCCACGGTACCTTTCGGCACGGCGGTTTTCAAGACCGCTGCATTCAACCACTCTGCCACCCCTCCTTGGATCGTGCGCGGCGGGCTGCGGAGAGGGAATCTATCCCGGTTCGCCGGTCTTTCAAACCGGGGTTTTGGTTCGCTGCGCAAACCTCCGGAAATTTTCTCGCTTCCAGCTCGAGGAACAAGGTGCCACGTCGTGGCCGAGGCCGGTCGAGACCGGCGCTTTCCAACCGGGTTTCCCTTTCCTGTCACGCCCGCGAATCGAGCTGGAAGACCTGGCCGGACACGTGGGCCATGCCGTCAAGAAAGGCGATGAACCGGGCTGCGTCGGTGACGGTGTTGAAACGGCCGAGAACGTGGCGGTCGCGGGCGGCTGCGATGGCCTTTTCCTGGAGGGAAGCCGTCATCCTGGTCTCGAGGAATCCGGGCAGGACACAGTTGACCCGGATGTTGCGCGGCCCGTATTCGGCGGCGAGCGATTTCGTGAGTCCGGTCAGTCCCGCCTTGGCGGCGGCATAATTGGCCTGACCGGGCGGAGGGCGGAGGGCGGAATAGGATCCCACGTGAACGATGTGGCCCGAACGGGCCCGCGTCATGAGGCGCAGGGCGGCCCGGGAGCAGAGGAAGGCCCCCCGGAGATTCGTGTCCACCGCCGCATCCCAGTCGCTTTCGCTCATCCGGGCGAAGGGGCCGTCCATGGTGATCCCGGCATTGTTGACGAGGAGATCGATCCGCTCCAGGCCGGAAAAGAATCCGTCCACCGAGGTCGCATGGCGCACGTCCAACCGGTCCCGTCCCGGACTGGACACGTGGAAACCGGATTCCCGGAGGGCACGGTCGATCTCACGCGCGAGATCCCCGTCTCCCCCGGTGATGACGGCGACCGGGGAAGTCATCCGTTGCGTGATGTCCGAACCGTCGCCACTCAGTTGTTGGCGAATGGATCGTAGGGCTTCTCGCCGAAGATGGTGCCGTCGCTCTGCTTCGGTTCGGGATCGACAGCCGGAGCGGGGGTGCTCATGTTCGGATCGATCACGACGGCGTGGTCCTCGTATCTGACGCGGCACCGCGACAGCTGTCCGACGTAGCGAATCGCTTCGGTGAGCGGGACGTTGCGCACGTTGAGTGTGATGAGGATTGTTTCGCGTTGCTCGGCCGTTCCCTTGAAGATGAAATTGACGGACGTTTTCGCTTGGCTGATTTCCTCGGTCCGTTTCGAGAGATAGGCGAGCACGTCTCCGAGCGGGGCGTCCTCGAAGGAAATCTGCGGAATCCGGATCTGTGCCAACTCGGCCTCCAGGTCCTTCTGATTGGCCTTGCCCGCGGCGATGGCGGTCTTGCAGCGGGAGATGTAGCTGCGCGCGTAGACGTAGCCGGGTTTCTGGCGGAGAACCATCTCGAAGTAGGGGATTGCTTCGGCATATTTGCCCTGCTTGTAGAGTTCCACGCCCTGATTGAAGGCCGCCTGCTGGGCGGGGACGACGGGGACGAGGGTGAACAGGGCGAGAAGGAGGACTGCGATGGAGGGAAGGCTGGAGAATTTCATGACATGTTGGACTGGCTTCTGTTCTTTGCGGGGAGCATTCCGTCCCAGTGCGGCCCGGTCCTGCGTGCGGAGGCTCACCCCTTTCTTGGGTTACGCTGTTTTCGGATCTTCGTGCGAACTCCCTTTGGTAGGAACGCACACCATCCACGCTTCAGGGTAGCAATTCGCCTAAGAAGTGTAAACGGAAATGCGTTCCCGCTGGTGGAGAATCGTAGGAATCGCTGATCTTCAACCCGGAACGGGGGAATACTCTTCCCACGGTGGACGGGGCTGGCGGTGTGCGATACAGTTCTCTTCGACGAAACACGACTGACATGACGGGATCTTTCCGAAGGAATGGGGAATCCGGTCGCGGTGCGGCATGCCTTGGGCTTGCCCTCGTGACGGCCGGAGTCCTGGCGGGGCCATGGGCCCGGGCGCAGACCGGCATCACCGAAGCCCCGGCGGCGCCACAGGTGTCCGTCTCGCGGGTCAATAGCGGGATGAGCAGCGGTCTGCCGCAGGACATGAGCGAGCAGCAGATCCAGATGATGCAGGTCCGCGCGGCGGCCCAGGGGGCCCGGGGAGATGCCGCGGCTGCCTCGATGGCGCGGTCGGCGGACCAGGCGATGGAGGACCGCCATCTCGAGGCGACCCTGCAGGAGGCGCGCGAGATCAAGCGGATCAAGCGCGATGCCCGCAATCGCATGAAGTGGCGCGAGGCGCAGAACGCCTACGAGCGTGTCAGCGCGAACGAGATGGAGTCGTGGCGGACGGACAGCGGGAACATCCGGGTGGAGCGGAATGTGCCCAACGAATTTCTCGTCGCCCTGCGCGAGGAGGAAGCGGCGATCGCGGCCCGGGAAGGCGCCCCCGACGAGGAGGGTTTTTCGCCGCTGAAATCGACCGGACGGCTCCTCACGAGTCCGTTCGGCGGAGGGCGAAAGCGCGAGGCGGACTACGCCGAGCCTGCGCAGGGCGGTGGAATCATGAGCAACATCGGCATGCCGCGCCTTCCTTTTACCGGCGGCGGACGGCGCGCCACCCCGAATCCCTACGAACAGCCGCAGTCCGCACCCGCTCCGGCCGCGGACCCCTCTTCGCCGGCGCAGCCTCAAACCATTCCCGTTTCCACGGCGCCGACACGCCCGGGGACGGTGCCGCAGATTTCCGGGGCGGCCCTCGTCGACGGTGCGGCTTCAGTCAACAACGTCCCGGTCGGTGGATCCTCACCTCCGGCCTCGCAGAACTCCGTCGGGAATCGTCCCCCGGCCGGGGAGCCTGCCTTTGCGGTGCCGTCGGCCCAGCCCGAGAAGAAGGGATTCTTCGCCAAGTTGTCTCCCTTTGGCGGAGGCGGGGGCAAGAAGAAGAAACGGGACGACGTGGGCGGAATCGACGCGAGTCTTTTCCCCGAGGGATCCGTGTCGACCACCTCGACCACACCCATGGCGCCGTCCCCCTATGAGGCTCCCTCCCCGTCGCAGGGGGCGTCCGCGGGAGGAACAGTGGCCTCGCGCGATTCGTCCGGTCTCTCCCTCCCCGGCGCCGAGCCGGAGAAGGAGAGGGGAGGGTTTTCCCTGCCGAAGCCCCAGCTCAAGGTGCCCAAGATCGGAGGCGACGGCGGCGGTGGGGCGCCCGCCCAGGCGACCAGCGTGATCAACGGCAACGGCAACGCCTTCTACCGCGTGGCCTCGAGCGCCCAGTTCATGCAATATGGCGCATCCACGATGGAGTCGGAGATCCGGGCCCTGTCGGCCGGCACCCTCGTGCGGATGACGAAGCCGGGTGCCGAGTGGGCCACGATCCAGCTTCAGGATGGCAGCCAGGGCGTGATCCAGGTGAGCAATCTCCGGCCCGCCAGCTCCGGAGAGGTGCCGGCGCAGTTCGGAGTCGCTCCGGCGACGCCGTGACGGGAGAGGGAGGCGGGTGAGAAACCGCCGCCATCGTCATCCTGCGGTCATTTTCGGATGAGAAATTGATTCCGCCGGGAGGACAGGTTGTGCTAGGATCTGCCATCTCGGGTGCACGTGCCCACTCCAGTCCATGCCAAGACGAGCCAGTTCGGGAATCAATGTCGGTCAAATTGCGGGCGTCGGCGCCGCCCTTCTCGGGTTCGTCGCGATCGCGGTGCTGCTGGTCATGCTGATCGCGGGCGATTTCCTCGGTGGGGGAAGCGGTGGAATCGGGGGAGGGAGTTCCGCCTCGACCCGGAGTGCGTCGACCCTCGATCTCGAGATTTACCGGAACAATGCGAACAGCCTCCGCGGCAACGTCTACCGGGTCGAGGGCGCGGTCGAGGAGACCCTGCGCTGGACGCCCGATCGCGGGCGGCTCATCAGTTTCGAGGCGAGCGACGCAGCCTTTTCCATCCCGGTTCCGGTTCTGGTTCCCGAGGAGTTCAGCAACATCAACATCGAGCGTGGCGACGAGATGGCCCTGGTGGTTCGGGTGGACCGGGAAGGGACCCTCGTGGCCGAGGCGATTGAATAGCAGGCGTCCGTCTCCGCTCGTTTTCCCCAGCTCCGTTCACCGATTTCTTTCACCTACCTGTCTCTCATGAATCGAACCGGTATTCTCTCGTCCCTCACGACGCTCGGCGCGGTGTTTGTCTTCTCTGTGTCCCTTGTCCGGGCGCAGGTCTACACGCCCCCGGTCCAGTCGAACAATGCCCCCCCCGCGAGCCAGGGAGGACAGAACACGACAATCGTCAACCAGGGAGGGCAGAATCAGGGCGGGCAGCAGATGCTCGGGAACGACGTGCCCTTCTTCGATCCGACCACGGAGACCTTCACCTTCGACGGAAAGACCTTCAATGTGAACGACAACCGGGTCTTCCGGTCACGGTTCGAGAAATACCTCAACGCCCCCGAGGCGGATTCCGAAACCGACCGCGCCTACCGGGCCACGATCCGCGACATTCTCGATACTCTCTCGCCCCACAACCGGGACCGGGCCAAGTTTCCCAAGGCGGTGGCGAAGCTGCAGTATGCCTCGCAGTTTCCGCAGGACGCCCGGCTCTGCGAATCGCTCGCCAACGCGATCTACCGGGTCTTCCTCGCCTCGAAGAGCGCGGGTGAACTCCGCCGGATCAACCAGGAACTCGACATGCAGCGCCGCCAGCTCGACTGGAACTTCGACGCATGGTCGGAGAGCGGGCAGCGGAGGGAGCGAAAACTTTCCGACGACCCCGAGAAGGAGAGCGAGGCGACGGATCCCCTCAACGCCGGTCACATCCAGCGCTACGTGCAGCGCATCGCGGAAGTGGAGGCGGAACGGGTCGCGAACAAGGCGCAGATGCAGCTCTCCGAGGTCGAGGCCAAGCTCGAGTTCCAGGCCCTGATCGTGCAGTTCTTTCTCCAGCGCCGGTTCGAGCACGTCGTGATGGGCTCGCGGTTCTACACCGAGTTCTTCCAGGATGGCGCCGGCCGGCTCCAGTTCGAGGAGGGCTCCGAGATGCAGGAATCCTTCGCCACCACGATCGGCTTCAACCCCACGATCACGACGCTCGATTCCTTCGCCAACGAGGCGATTCGCGACGTCGAGCAGTCGGTGGAATCGTTCGGATTCCTCCTCGAGCAGGGGGAAATCGACGGCGCTTCGCGGCAGCTGCAACAGGCCTTCGTCACGGGGGAGTATCTGCCGCCGGTGCAGAGCGTTCCCAGGGAGGAGAAGCGGAAGATTCTCGGCTACGTGCAGAACGTCTTCCAGCTGACCAACGCGATGGAGGTCAAGGACTACGGGCTGGCCGAGGATCTCCTCACGGAGATGAAGTCGCAGGCGTCGGATTTCGACTACTCGAAGCCGCAGGCCGCGATCGAGGCGGCGAAACTCAGCAGCAACATGCGGATTCGCACGGCGAAGAACGCGGCGCTGCAGGGCGACAACGACGCCTACGAGAGCAACATCACCGAGGCGGCCAAGATCTGGCCGTCCAATCCCCTCCTGAAGGAACAGTTCAATCTCATCGCCGACTCCGCCGACGTGCAGCAACAGGCGAAGCTCGAGTTCGACCGGCTTCTCGGCACGCAGAGTTATCGCCAGATTTTCACGAACCGGGCGCGTTTTCTGGCGGCGACGGTGGACGACGTGGAGCGGCAGGAGGCCCTCAACGAGATCGTGAACAACGTCATGGAAATCGAGACGGTCCTGAAACAGGCCGATTCGCTCCAGAATGCGAACAACACCTATGCCGCGTGGGAGATCGTGGAGAAAACCTTTCACCGCTTTCCCGACGATGTGCCCCTGAGTACGAAACGGTCGGATCTGTCCACCGAGGTGGCAGATTTCGTGAAAGCCCTGAAGACGGCCGACAATCTCGAGCAGCGCGAGCAGCACGGGTCGAGTCTGGCGTGGTATCTCGCCGCCCGGAGGATCTATCCCCAGAGCGAATATGCCGCCAATGGAATCGGCCGGCTCGTGGACCAGATCCTCCCGGAGGAAGGGGCGACGGCATCACCGGACTCGACCGGTGATCCCGTGGTGGACAGCGGGCCCGCATACTGAGGTGCCTCCGTGGCGAAACGGCGAAATGCACGGATCAGCGCCGGTTTCCTTAGAGGTTTTTGCAATAATGCGTTTGACGCAGCCGGGATCGGTCGCAATCCTATGAGCTGTCCTATCGCCTCCAACCTCGCTCATGAAACCCGGGTCCGTCCGCCACACTCTTGTCATCTTCGTTTTTTCCGCCGGACTCCTTTTCCTGGCATCGTGTGCCGTCGATGAGAATGCCGCCCTCCAGGTCGGGGGTGAGTCGCCCGCCGCGACGGATTCCTCCGCGGAGGGAGAAGCGCCGAGTTGGGCGGAACTGATGGAACGCGCCCGCGAACGCCGGGCGGCACGGGCTTCGGAAGAGGCCGAAGAAGAGGCGCCGGTGGCGGCAGATGCCACGCCGGAAGAGAAGGAGAAGACCCGCGCCCCGTGGCAGCGGACCCCCGAGGAGCGCGAGGAGGCCCGGGCACGGGAGGAAGCCGCTCGCAAGAAGGCGGAGGAATTGGCCGAAAAACGTCGCGCCGAGCGCGAGGCCGCACGCGAGGAACGACGGGAGCGCCTCGCCGAACGCCGCGCCCAGCAGGAGGAAGAGGAAGCGGAAGCTGCCGGCGACGAAGAGGTAGAGGTCGCCTCCACCGAGCGCAGGACGCGGCGTTCCGGATTTGCCGGCCTTTTCAACAACAGTTCCCGCGAGTTCCAGAGCGAGGGACACTACATCCAGGTGAACCAGCGGGTCGTCGATCAACTCAGCCCGTCCAACGCCAAGATCGAGATCGATCTGAGCGACCAGCGTGCGCGGATCTACAAGGAGGGGGCCGGGGGCCGCGAACTCGCGATCGAGACGCAGGTCTCGACGGGGCGCGCCGGTTACACCACGCCGACGGGGACGTGGCGAATCAAGGAGAAGAAGGTCGAGAAGCGCTCCACGATCTACGGTCGCTGGGTGAATTCATCCGGTGCCACCGTGGCCAGCAACGGCAACAGCCGCTACCGCCCGTCCGGTGGGGCGCGTTTCATCGGCGCCGAGATGCCCTACTGGATGCGCGTGAACGGTGGGATCGGTATGCACGTCGGCTACGTACCGAACCATCCCGCCAGCCACGGGTGCATTCGCGTGCCCGCTTCGGTCCAGCCCCTCATCTTCTCGAAAGTGGGCGTGGGCACGAGCGTGACCGTGCGCCACTGATTCTTCTCTGAACCCCGCTCGCCGGGTGTGGCGTTGCGTCGTGTGTGGCTTTTCCGAGGGCGACACGTGCCGTCCTTCCTCCTGGATCTCTCGCCTGGGGAAGTTTGCTACAGGTCCCGGAACCGACTGATGTAGACGAACGCGAGGGGGATCAGGTTCCCCACCGCGACGAAGAAACTGCCCAGGGCGAAGCGAAAGGGTTGACCGGCGGCGGCGAAGACGAGGGCGGCGCACGCGAGGACGACGGAGCCCAGGACGAAGACCCCGAGAGGGGAAACCCGGCGGCGGATACCGCGGGTGTCGAGATGCGCTCGCAGCGTGTCGAGGTAGCGGTAGGCGATGAGGGCGAGGAGGATGATGCCGAATATCTGGTATTCGGCCAGGGCCGGCACCGCGATGACACTGTTGTAGAGTCCGTGGGCGACCACCGCGATGACGAAATTGAGCAGGAAGTCATCCCACCCGCGACCGCGGCGCACGATCATCCGGTAGAGCCAGTATCCCGCCACGCCCGTGAGGCAGATGTGGAGGGCGTTGGCGGAGAGGAGGCGCGACCACGCGGTGAAGGTGTCGGGATTTGTCTGGATGTAGCCGATGTTCTCCATCACCGCGAATCCGAGACCCGCCAATCCCGCGGCGAATAGCGCGAGCAGGTCGTCGCGGCGCCGAGCGACGACGAAGGCGAGGGGGGCGAAGCAGAGTAGCTTGAGCGTTTCCTCGCGCAGGCCCACTCCCGCCGTCATGTAGATGACCTGGTTCAGCGGGGGATCGGTGGCGACGAGCGTGAATCCCTGGACGCGCTCCTGGACGATCACGGTGAAAAGGGTCAGGACGGTGCTGATCGCCCCGGCGAGAAAAGACGCGAGTCCGATCGTCACGGCGCGCCGGTCGAGGCGGAGAAACGCGGCGAGAATGAAGAACCAGATCGCCCCGGTGAACAGTCCGGGCACGACCGCGAAATGAGCGAGCCGGGCAAGGTCGAAGCGGACGCATTCGACGAGGAGCCCCCCGAAGTCTCGGAGGTCCGCTCGCAGGTCGAGACGTTCCCGGATCGTCAGGGCCCGTGCCGCGCGCGGATCGGCGAGGTGTTTCCGCAACGGGGCCTCCAACCCCGCGGCCTGGAGAAGCAGGGTGATGCTGCGGCTGCTGTAGGACGCTTCGGGAAACATCTCCCACTCCGCGCGATAGGCGGAAAGCGCCTCGTCACGGCGATCCGATGCGACGAAGAGATCGCCGAGGAACTCGTTGCGGTGGCGGAGGTCGCTGGGCAGGTTTTCGAGCGCGGTGATGGCGATGGCGACCTCGCCCCGGCGAAGCCCCCGGTGCAAGGCCGCGACAGGGGAGCTGTCAGGTGTTTCGTCCTGCGGCGCCACGACGGAGCGGACCTCTGCCGGATCGAGATCGAAGCAATCCGCCGGAAGGATGCCGAGCGTGGCGAGGGCGGGATTGCGGATCCGGGCGATTCGGAGTTCGTCCTCGGACGCGGCCATCCCCGGTGACGCGGCACGCGGGAAGGTGGGTGCGGCGAGAGAGACGATCCAGGCCAGCACGACCGACGTGCCCACGATGACGAGCGAGATCCGGATGAGGAAAGCACGGTCGCGCGAGAGTCGGGGGAAATCGGGGAATTTCATGAAACGGGTCGAAAGCTACCTGCGAACGACCCGGCGGACAAGGCGGACGGTGATTCAGCGGGTCAGGGTTCCGAAAAGCCGGAAAGCCCCCAAACACGTCCCACGCGGGAGTTGCCTCGGAAGGCGTTTTTTCCTACCCTCACCGGAATGAGAAAGCTGCTTGCCCTGTTGCCCCTGGTCTTCTCCGGAGCCGCCCTTGCGGAAGACGCCGGAGTCGTGCTGGAACCGATCTACGAGAATCTCGCGATCGAGCGTCCGGTCGTGATGAAGGTTCCGGACGACGGGACGAATCGCCGCTTTCTCGTCGAGCAGACCGGAAAGATCAAGATCCTGCCCGCCGACGAATCGTCGAGCGAGGCCAAGGTCTTCCTGGACGGGAGCGAGTTGATCGGGGTGGAGAAGGACTTCGAGGAGGGGCTGCTCGGTCTCGCGTTTCATCCCGGATTCGCCGAGAACGGGAAATTCTACCTGGCCTTCTCCCGGCAGGGGCCGAAGAGGCTCGTCGTGAGCGAGTTCACCGTATCCGGGGACGATCCGGACAGGGCCGACCTGGCGAGCGAACGGGTGCTCCTCCAATGCGAACAGCCGGAGTGGAACCACAATTCCGGCAACCTGCTTTTCGACCCGGCCGACGGCCTCCTCTACATCTGCATCGGCGATGGGGGACTGAAGAATGGCGTCTACATGCTGCCGCAGAAGCTCACCCGGTGGAACGGCAAGGTCCTCCGCATCGATGTGGACTCCCGCACCGGCGGATTGCCCTACGGCATCCCCGAGGACAACCCCTTCGTCGACGATCCGCTCGCCTGTCCCGAGATCTACGCCTACGGCCTCCGCAATCCCTGGGGAATCTGGATCGACGAGGAGACCGGCCTGTTCTACCTCGCCGACGTGGGGCAGGATCTCTACGAGGAGATCAACATCATCGAGAAGGGCGGAAATTACGGGTGGGAATTCCGCGAGGGCTTCCACGAGTTTGCTCCCCGTGCCGCTCTCATGGGGCTGCTCGGACGGAAGCCGGGCGTGCCGAAAGGGGCCAAATTCCTCGACCCGATTCACGAATATTCCCGCATCGACGGACTCAGCATCACCGGCGGATTCGTCTATCGCGGGGAAGCGATTCCCGGACTCGACGGCCATTTCTTCTACGGTGACTGGCGCCTCGGCAACCTCTGGGCCCTCTTCTACGACCCGGCCAAGGGCGAGGTGACCCGCAACGCGGTGGTGTTCAAACCCGAGGATCCTCGCGAGCCACTCGTGCAGCCCACCGGATTCTATCCCGACGAAAACGGGGAGCCCGTCGTCCTCGGATGGAAAGGCAAGCTCTTCCGCATCGTGCCGAAGGGCTGAGCGGGAGAAGCGCCCGTTCTCCCATCCTGGATCAGCCCAGGCAACACCGGCGGGCCCAGAGGACCGCGACACCGGCGAGGGCGATCACCGCCCCGAAAAATTCCCGGGTCAACTCGACCCGGGGATCCTCGGCGTTCATGCTCGCCTGGGTCATCGTGAAGTCGCGTTCGCCGAACAGGTTCTCCCACAGCCCCGGACCCGTCAGGGCCAACTCGACGAGGCAGGCGGCGACCGCGAGGACGAGCACCCAAACCGGCACCGCGCGAAACAGGCCCATGACGAAG
>Ga0180430_10003983_pt1 | contig 12569 bp, 12 predicted proteins | sample SS_ome_9_FD_132999 | JGI IMG/M metagenome (GOLD analysis project Ga0180430, IMG submission 132999) | Hypersaline lake sediment archaeal communities from the Salton Sea, California, USA - SS_1_S_2 metaG | ecosystem: Environmental > Aquatic > Non-marine Saline and Alkaline > Hypersaline >... | reverse complement strand
GCGATTTCGTCTTCGGCCTGGAAGGTGCGCACATCAAAATTCTTCAAATCAGCCAGATAATGCAAGATATCGCTGGCCGGGGTAATGGGGTAACTGCCGTAAAAAAGCGGTTTGCCCGCTTTTTGGGCCGCAGTCACCAGCCCCATGGCAACGGCTTCGTTGCCGGTAATTTTGCGGTAAACGCCTGGTTTCAGATGTGCCCGGCGGATTCGATACCGGGTCTGGAAGGCTTCGGTGTTGTGCCCTACGCTGTAACCGGCCTGCAAAGCAGTTTGGTTGGCTTTCATGATGACCGGCTTTTTCATAAATTTCTGGGCAATGTAATCTACCGAGGGTTCCAGCGGGCGGTCAAAAATCCAGAAGGTCAGGCCCAGGGCAAAAAAGTTTTTACAGCGGTCAATATCCTTGGCCGATAACTCTTCGATGTTTTCCAGGGCGGTCCGGTTCAGGGTGCTGATGGGAAATTTGTGAACCTGGTAGCTGGCCAGGCTGTTATCTTCCAGTGGATTGCTGTCGTAATCGGCTTTTTTGAGATTCCCTTTGGTAAAAGCATCGGTATTGACAATAATGGTGCCGCCAATCTCCAGGTCGGCCAGGTTGGCTTTGAGGGCCGCCGGGTTCATAGCAACCAGCACATTAGGGGCATCGCCCGGCGTTAACACATCTTCGCTGGAAAAATTTACCTGAAAACCACTGACCCCGGCCAGAGTTCCGGCCGGCGCCCGGATTTCCGCGGGAAAATCCGGCATGGTGCTGATGTCGTTGCCAAAGATAGCAGCAGTATCGGAAAATTGAGTCCCGGTCAACTGCATTCCGTCGCCGGAATCGCCGGCAAAACGAATAATTACAGATTCTACATCTTCAAATTCAATCGGTTTTTCAGTCATAAAAGCATCCTCCTATGCTTTAAAGTTAGCGTTCCACTCGCCGCCGCGAGCTTTATACCAAACAGGCTACAATTGCTCCGGGAATCGGTCAGCCAGATATTTGATGATGGTATAATGCGTGATGTTTCCCAGAACCGTTCCGTCTTCGCGGGTAACAGGCACATTACGCAATTTTTTCTGATCCATTAAATGTAAAACTAAATCTGCGGAATCTGTACTTTTTACAGAATACGGGGTCGGGGTCATAAAATCTTCAATCGGACGCGTCCAGGTATCTGGAACATTGGCAACCCGGCGTAAAATATCACGGTCGGTAAATATACCCACCAGTTCATTCTGGTCCATAATAATGGCACAGTGGTGTTCTTCATTTTTCATTTGCTTGACCGTGGTTCTCACCGAGGTGCCAATTTCCACCAGGGTAAAGTCACTCAGGTCAAGGTTGGCAACCTGTTCCTGACGTAAATTTTGTTCTAAACTCATTATGCCTCCTTGTTAGACAAGCTATTTATAACAATTATAAAAATTTCTCATGCAAATTCAAACATCCAAAATTTTTTTGATGCATGGGCCATTTAAATACAAAAACCCCACCATACGGCAGGGCTGACTTTTCAGTTGAAGCTTATTCAGGTTGGCTAAGATATACATACAAGACAGGCTCTGTCTGGACAAAAACCGAGGCTTCGCCAGACTATCGGCTAACAAACACCATCACTTTACTTCATCATTGAAGTTCAAGAGGTATATTGTACATCCTTTTCGGAAAAATTCAACTTAGTCAACACCGAAATTTTCGATGTTCCGGATTTTCACTGGATATAGTCATTCTGTTGGAAAAAGTGTGGTATAATTTGGATTATCTGGAGGGGGAAATGCCAAAGCAGCCTGAACAAAAATCGACCATCAGTAGAATGGCAATAGCCAGCCTGGCCTTATGCCTTGCCAGTTTGATTGTTTATATAAAAGTCATCGTTGCGCCATCGGTGGCGTTTTTTCTAATGGCGACCGGGGCTGCATTTGTGACAGGGGTGATGGCCCTGGGGATAAGCCTGCTCGCCAGAAAGCGGGGAGGACGTAATTTGCTGGTTATGCTGAGCCTGGGGGTATCGCTGGGGTATGTTTTCTGTATCGGCATTATTCTCCTGAGCGTGGTTGTTTACTGGATTTAGGTTGAATTTGGGGAGTTGTTTGACAATCTGCCGATTTCAAGGCATACTTCTTACAGTTAAATCTGGTGTCTGTCAATTTGGTTAAATCATGTTTTCTTGGTCCAGACTGATAGGTCTGGACATTTTTTTTGTATCTGGATAACACGGTCCCTGGCGGGCCAAATATTAAAGATTGGAGTAAAGATTATTATGAGTGATGCTAACGTTGCTGTAGCCGATGGCATGGTAGTCAGTCTGGATTATACCCTGCGTCTGGATGACGGGCAGGTTATTGATTCGACGGACGAGCACGATTCGTTGGAGTTTTTGCAAGGCGTGGGGCAAATCATCCCCGGTTTGGAACGGGAACTTTACGGAATGACCGTTGGCGATGAAAAAGAGGTGACAATTGCACCCGAAGACGGCTACGGAGCGAAAAATCCAAATGCGGTACAAAGTGTACCCAAAAACATTTTTCCCGATGATATGGAATTAACCCCCGGTATGGGGCTTCAGTTGCGAGATGAGCAGGATAACGTGTTTACCGCTTATGTGGTCAACATTGAAACTGATGCAGTGGTTCTTGATTTGAACCATCCGCTGGCAGGACAAAACCTGAATTTCGACGTAAAAGTGGTCGGCTTGCGACCAGCCAGCCAGGAAGAGATTGACCACGGACACGTTCACGGAGCGGGTCATTCCCACTAACCAAAAATTCAGGTTAGATCGGTTTGAATAAAAGAGAGGAACTCAACTTGACAGAGTTCCTCTCTTTTTGTTGCCGGCTGTCAGGCCATCGCTGTTAAACGATGGATCCACCGGTGTGAAGAAAAGCGCCATATTCCCAATCCAAACTTCACCACCTCTTCTGTCATTACCAGCAGATAAACCAGATACACCGGCCACTGAAAAATGAACGCGCCGGTAAAAGCCAGGGGGACGCCAACCAACCAGACTACTCCGGCGTCAATAAAAAAGGCAACTTGGGTATCACCCCCACTCCGCAGGATGCCAATCAAAATCAACAGGTTGGAAACGCGAATAATCAAGGTGAAGGCCATGATCATCAAAATGTTGTGGGCAAATTCAATTGTGGTGGCCGATACTTTATACAGGGGCAGAACCACATCCACACTGGCAATCAAAACCACGCCAACAGTAATGGCTATTACGGGGCCCAAAGTCAAAAATCGTTTGGCGTAGGTTACTGCTTTATCTATTTCTCCAGCCCCAATACGATTCCCCAGCATTGTAGCACAGGCAAAGGCCATCCCGATAAAAATCACAAAAAGCACGCGGTCGATGGTAACAGCAATATTGACTGCGGCAATCGATTCTGTGCCGATCCGGGCATACACTACGTTGTAAGTGGTGATCCCCAGAGACCAGGTTATTTCCGTCAGCATGACCGGAATGGTGGTTTTAAAAAATTGCTTGAGCGAGATAACCTTGAGGTTTAGCATTTCCGGTAGTCGAGCGGCAACCGGAGATTTGTGGCTGTAAACCCCTCCCAGCACAATCAAGCATTCCAGAAATCGGGCGCAGCACGTGGCAATAGCTGCGCCCGTAACCCCCAACTGGGGTAAACCGAAATTTCCAAAAATCAGCCCGTAATTCATAATAACGTTAAAGCTGAAGGCAATAATGCTGGCTACGAGTGGCAGTCTGACGCTTTCAATGCTGCGTAATACTCCCGAATAACTGATGGTAATGGGGAGAACCAGATATCCAACTCCCATGATCCGCAAGTAACTGCTTCCCAGGGCTATCACTGCCGGATCGGTGGAGTAAATACTCAAGACCCACTCCGGAATAAATATCGATGTCAGGGCAAAAAGGATTCCCCCGACCAGACTCAATAGCAGACAAATTCCCAGCACACTCCGGATTCGCAAAATGTCTGCCTGTCCCCAAAACTGGGCGGTAAAAATAGCGGCACCACTGGAAATGCCAAATAACATCAAAAACAGAAGAAAGGACATCTGGTCGGCCAGGCCAACCGCAGCCACCGAGGTTTCGCCCAATTGACCAATCATCATGACATCAGCCATCCCTACTGCAACAATTATCAATTGTTGCAGGGTGATGGGGGTCGCCAGCCTGACCAGCCGGCGATAGAACTCTTTGTCGGAGAACAAGAAGTTGTACATTTGGTGTATCCGTGTTGAAAAAGATGGTTGGGTAGCGGTAGACTACCAAAAATTTATTGTAGGCCTGTCGGCAGAAAAGGTCTATTTGAATACCGTGTTTTGAATGCTAAAATTTGAAAGTTGTATAGGCGGGGAAGTGGTGTATTCATCAGAAATATAAAAAGCCTCCCGAGGCTTATTTTTAAGCCGGGAGGCTTTTGGTTTTTTATCCGCCGACAACTTGGGGGCGTATTTGTGTGGTAATGTTAATTTACAAATCCCAGCAGCCGGTTTGAATGGTCTCGCTGGCGTAATTTAGCCAGCGCCTCTTTTTCAATTTGCCGGATACGCTCACGAGTCAGGCCAAACCGTTCGGCCACATCCTGCAGGGTAAGGGGCTGACCATCGCGTAGCCCGTACCGTAGTTCAACAATACGGCTTTCCCGTGCCGTCAGGCTGGCCAACGCCCGCCGAATTTCTCTCCCCAGCAAAATAGAGTCTACCTGATCTTCCAGAGCCTGAGTCAGATCATTTTCCACAAAATCGGCCAGGGTAGCCCCATCATCACCGACCGGATCCTCCAGGCTCAGGGTTTCCTGTCCATCCTTGAGCAAATTGTGAATATCCTGGGGGTCATCTCCGGTTTTGGCCGCAATCTCCTCGATTTCGGGCGTACGCCCCAATTCCTGGGTAAGCTGGCCCATAATCCGCCTGATTTTGCCCAGGTGATCTACTTTGTGAACCGGCAAACGAATAACCCTGGTTTGGACAGCCACCGCCCGGCTAACACTCTGCCGGATCCAGTAGCTGGCATAGGTGCTCAAGCGCACCCCTTTGCTTATATCAAATTTGTCAATCGCCCGGATCAAGCCCAAAACGCCTTCCTGAGAAAGTTCGGCCAGGCTCAGACCGTGGCCGGTATATTTATTAGCGATACTGATGACCAGTCGTCCGTTGGCCTGGATCAGCATACGTCGGGCTGCGGCGCCTTCGCGGGCTTTGGCTTGCATTTCTTCTGTTTCAGCATTCGACAGATATTCTTTTTGTTTTTGTATCCGGCTGGTCGCCTCTTTACCATCAACCATCACCCGGATGAGCCGCTTTTCTTCCGCGGGTGATACGGGAGCGGTTGCAGCCAAGTCCGCGATGCTTAATCTGAATAATGCTTCTTCCGGTGCCCATGTAGTTGCCATATTTTCACCTCATTTTTATGGTGTGAGCCTCTACTAGCGCCCTTGCTATTAGCTGCTAGGTTGGCTGAGGTTGTCCCTCAACTAATTACCAATGCTTACAAAATTTTTTAATCTAACAATATCTGACTGAACCGTTCCAGGGCTACCTCGATTGTATCGCCCAGGTATATGCCCGGAACTTGTTGTATTAATGACGGATTTTTGTTAAAGGCGGTTCCGCCAAAAACAAACAGCGGCCTGAAAGGATTTTCGGTTCTTTTCACCGGTATTCGAAGCTGCAAACTATCCAGGCATGGGGGAGGCAGGTGGGCTAAAGTTTCTCCACTGGCCTGGGTACTGGCTGAAAAACAGATAGCAGTTGGATGAGCTGCTTCAACAACAGTGTGCAAATCAGAAACTGCAATATTAGAACCGAGATAAATTACCTGATAACCTCTTTGTTTTAATCCTAGGGCCAGAGCCAAAAGGCCGATTTCATGGTGGTCGTCCGGCGCGCATGCCAGTAAAATTTTGTCTTGTATTTCGTCCCCGGAATTACCCGCGGTTTTGAACATTGATACCAGGTAGGCATGCAAGGTGGTGATTGCGTAGTTGTGGGCTTGTAAACTGACCCGACCCTGCTGCCATTCCACTTCCAGCTGCGTAATAACTTTACTAAACAGCTTTAGAGCGATGTCTTCGGCTGAATATTCGGTCAGAGCTTTACTAATTACTTTTTCAATTCCCGCAGAATTGAAAGATACTAACTGGTCTATTAATTTTGGTTGGTAATATTGGGGTATTTTTTCGGGACTGCCAAATTTCGAATTGTCCAGGTCTGAGCCGAAGCTGTTATGAGATAGAGCGTCGGTTTTTTTGCCAACAAATGTACCTTTTCCGGCCTGGGTATAGGCCAACCCTTCGCTGATTAGCGATTGTAAGGCTCTCCTGACAGTCATCCGGCTAAGGTTGTAATGCCGGCATAATGCCCGTTCAGATGGTAGTTTTTGATGTACCCGGTAAATACCCTGCTCTATCTGGCGTTGCAACATTGTTTTCAGTTGTAAATAAACTGGTGTTGAATGCCGCTTGTCCAGATGCATCGCCGGTTACTTACCTCCCCCCACTGGCACGTATACCAGTGTATACCAGTGCATCTCTATTCTATCGTGATTCTGACAAAAAGTCAATACTTTTTTAATTTTTTAAACTTAAAAATTATTTAAGTTTCCAAAAAACATTATAACCTTCCGTTTGTTCAGGTACAATCTTAGCAGGCATAAATTAATATGACCTTAAATTAACGCCCGTCAAAAATTTGACGGGCGATGTTGTGGTCTGGATATGTATGGAAAATTAAGGGGGATTATGGCAATGTACTACCCGGATAAATCCATAATTTTTTGTCGTTCGGTGATAGGGCCCAGGGTGTGGATAGACCGGGCCTGCATGGGGCGGGTCGGCGCCTCGGACAGCGTTTTTTCCAACTGGTAGATTTCCGCGTACAGATCGTCAGCGTTTTGGTCCGGTACAATCTCCCAGCGCCCGTTAGATAGCCGATTGATGAAACCGGCAACTTTTTTCAGCAGGGGAATCTGTGCAATAGACTGCATAAAAAATTATCTCCTTCCTAAATTATGGTAACAAACTACAACAGCAGAAACGGTTCCCTGATTGATGTTTCTACCTGTTGCCTTTTGTCTGCCGCCAGGTACCTTTAGCTTAGCGCTGTTCCCATTAAGGTCCTGACATCCATCTATATCTATCTTACTTGAGTAGCCGGAATATGCAAATTTTGCCCCGAAAGAAAATCAGCCGAATAGGTTTGCCGTTTTTGAATGTTATCAGTACTATAGTAGGTCGCGCGTTTACTGAAAAATTTTTGGAAATGTGATATGCTTGTCATTGATGGAGCCTTTGGCGAAGGGGGCGGTCAGATTATACGGACAGCTTTAACGCTGTCGGTTATGTTGACGCGTCCGGTAAAAATTATCAATATTCGGGCCAATCGTAAAAATCCGGGGCTGGCAGCCCAACATTTGGCAGCCGTAGAAGCGGCAGCCATGATCAGTGAAGCCCGGGTACGGGGCAATCATCTTGAATCAACCGAACTGACGTTTGAGCCGCAGTCGCCGCCCATTGCCGGCATGTATCAATTCGACGTGGCCCAATTTCGGCAGGGAGGCAGCGCCGGCGCCGCAACGCTGGTGTTGCAGACCATTTTGCTGCCATTGATTTATGGACAGGCGACCAGCGAGGTAAACGTGCTGGGGGGAACCCACGTAGCCTGGAGTCCTTCCTTTCATTATCTGCAGCAGGTATATTTACCGGCCTTAAAGATGTTTGGAGTCCAGGCTCAAGCAGAACTGCACGCCTGGGGCTGGTATCCGGCCGGTGGGGGAAAAATCAGCGCGGCTATCCCCGGCCAACAAACCATCAACGGGGCCGTCGCCTCGACCCGCGGTCCCCTGCAACAGATTCGGGGTGTGGCGGTGGCCTCCAGCCTGCCGGCCCACATTGCCCAGCGGATCCGCAATCGGGCGGTCAACCTTTTGCAACAGGCCGGTCTGCCCGCCGAAATTACCCCGCAACGGGTACGGTCCGCTTCGCCGGGCGCGGGGATATTTCTCACGGCCGAATATGAGCAGAGCCGGGCCGGTTTCAGCGCTCTGGGTAAAAAGGGCAAACCGTCTGAACAGGTGGCTCAGGAAGCTGTGGATGCGCTCCTGGCCTTTCATCATTGTGATGCCGTGCTCGATGCCCATTTAGCGGACCAGTTGATTGTGGCCGCGGCCCTGGCTCAACAGCCGGTTACCCTCCACCCGGAACGGATAACCTCCCATACCACCACCAACTTGTGGGTGGTGGAACAGTTTCTTGGCCCGGTCGCTTCCGTTGATTTCAGCCAAAACCTGATTGAATTTCGGCGTGTTTCAAACCGGGTTTGAAACACCGGGGGGCTTGGGGGGTAGTTCCCGCCAAATCCCCCTACGGCAAAAAACATAACCTGATTGGACTTCAATCAGCTTAAAGGATTCTACCATGTTCGAAGTTGTCTTTCTTGGCACATCAGCTTCTGCCCCCTCCATTCACCGCGGGCTTTCGGCCAATCTGGTCATGTACAAAGAGCATCGCTATTTGATTGATTGCGGCGAAGGCACCCAGCGCCAGATTTTGCGGAGCGGCCTGGGATTTAAGCGGCTGAACAAAATTTTATTGACTCATGGACACCTGGACCATATTTTGGGTCTGGGTGGTTTAATTTCTACCTTTAACCGATGGGAAACAATTGAGGCCCTGGAAATCTATGGCGGAAGCTGGACGCTGGCCCGGGTAAAAGACCTTTTGCTCAAAGTTGTTTTGCGTACGGAAAAAATTCCCATCAAACTGAAATTCAAACCTTTAAAACCGGGTCTGATTTTTCAGGATAATTCCTTTCATCTATCAACCTTCCCGGTCTCACACCGGGGGGCGGACTGTTTTGGCTTTATCTTTGAAGAAAAAGCCCGCCGCCCCTTCTTGAATGACAAGGCCGAAGCCCTGGGCGTGCCGTTTGGCCCGGAACGGCGGCAGTTGGTCTCGGGGCAGCCACTTACGCTGGCCGACGGTAGCGTCATCCAGCCTGACGACGTGCTGGGTGAAGAAATCCCCGGCGCCAAATTGGTTTTTGTGGGCGACACCGGCCGCACCGATGATTTGGTCGAGGTGGCCCGCGAGGCCGATGCCCTGGTCATCGAGGCCACGTATCTGGATACTGATGCCGACATCGCCCAAAAATTTGGCCATATCACCGCCGGACAGGCCGCCCGTCTGGCCGTTGAGGCCGATGTCCGGCAGCTTTATCTGACCCACCTCTCTCGCCGCTATCGGGAGCAGGATATTCTCAACGAGGCCCGCGCCATCTTCCCCAACAGCGTGGTGGCCCGAGATTTTGACCGCTTTAAGGTTGTCAAAATAAAGTAAAATTGGCTGAATTACTGAACCGTGGCTTCGTACACACTGGTGTCGGGCCGGAATGCCGCCCAGGCAAACCAGAAATGGGTGTGGCTGATGACCGGCTCAAGCTGCTGACCGCTCAGCTCGCCGGCCACGGCCCGGCCAAAGACATCCCACTGACTGCCGGTTTCGTTGTCGGTGATGCGGCCGTCTTTGTAGCTGAAGGTTAGCGCCTGGCCTTCAACCCGCGGCACAAACATCCCGGCCGACCCCACCTCTTTGGATTCATCAATCGCCCGGTCATCCAGCGCCGAGACCTGCCCCGGCTCGTAAAAAATCACCACATCCTGCCCATCAACAGTGTCTTCAATGATTTTTTCTTCGGCAATCACCCGGAGGGGATAGGCTACCGCCGTATCACCGGCAAAGTAGCCCAGCACCCGTTCGGTGGCAAACAGGCGGGGATCCGGCGTATCAAAAAACAGGAAAGGATCATCGGTAGAATCGTAGCCGGTATAGGGGTTGACGTTATAATCGCGTCCGTTATTGGATAGCACCTGGCCGTTGGGATAGGCGGCTTTAAAATCTTTCCAGGCCACCATCTGGGCCGGAATAATTTCGAGTTGGGTGCCGGTCAGCTCCCCCACAATGGCGGTGCCGGTAAACTGCTGCCACCACGACAGCGTTTTATTGTCCCACATCACCAGATCACTGTTGCGCAGATTGCCGGACACGCCAAAGCGCAGCACCTCGCCGTTAACCTCCCGCTTAAAAACGATACCGGCGTTGCACAGCGGACAAAATGTGACCGCCACCGGAATCCCGGCGATTTCATCATTGGCAATTTCGTGCCGGGTCAGGATGCCCAGCGGGTAGGCTTTGGCCTCATCACCCACCGCCAGGGCAATGACCGGCTGCACATCGGCCAGCCACTCATCCCCGACTGCGATGGAGTCGAAGGTGGGGTTATCGAGCGGGGGGATGCCGTCCGGGGGCGGCCCGCCGGAAATGATTTCGCTGTAATCAACACTGTGTTGACAAAAATCCGTGGCCAACCCGCTGTCCGGGTCCACAATATCAGCTCCGGCATAACCGGCCAACCGGGCCGCGGTCCACACCTCCGCCGAAAATTGGACCGATTGCCCGGCAAAGGGGTCGGTGCAGACCGCGGCGTGGCTGTCTTCTGCCGACGGGGCTGTTTCAGTCGGGGGCGGAGTGGCAGAGGCAGCCTCCGCTTCAGGTACCGTTGCCGTTGGGGCCGGGGTATCGGTAGCTTCCGCCTCCTGGGCCAGGGCCGGCGCGGGTTGATTGGCCTCAGAATCGGTGCTGTTTGACACGGCCGCGCCACATTGGGCTGCAACCAGGGCCAGGGTAAGCATCATCAAGCCAGTCCATACAAAACGTTTCATGGTCATCTCCTTCATCGCTAAAATGTTGGTATTTCGCCTTTATTTTAGCCGATGACCGCCATTGGTTCTGTAGGCTGCCATACATTCAAGGCTCAAGTAATGGCCTTGATGAGCTTGGGGATGATGTACCAACGCAAAGTCGCTTCGCCGGGAACCAAATCCTCCCAGCGGCGAATGTCGAAATCCAGACAGACCAGGGCCGCAGTGGGCATGCGAATGTGCAAGCAACTGGCCCAGCCCTCGCCGTCGCCGCACAGCAGGTTGGCCGCGGTTTCTTCCATGGTGGGATTGTGGCCCACCAGCATGGCCCGGCCTACCGTTGACGGCAGTTGTTGCAGGGCGCTGATTAAATCGGTACTGCCGCCGCCGTAAAAATCGGGATGCCAGCTAATTTGGCCGGTGTAGCCGCAATTTTGGGCCACAATCTCGGCGGTTTGTTTGGCCCGTTTGGCCGGCGAGGCCAAAATCTGATCCGGTACCGTGTTGAACAAATCCAGCGTTTCTCCCATGCGGGGGGCATCGTTCATGCCACGGGTCGCCAGCGGACGGTCGAAATCGCTCAGGCCGGGCTGGCCCCAATCTGATTTGGCGTGTCGCAGTAAAAGTACGGTTTTCATTTGCGTTCCTCACAAAAATAAATGGTTAAGAATTTGCTTATTTTATTCTATAAATTTATGCTGTTTCTATGATTTATGTGATTGTATTTCTGACAGCATTCGGGTTGACATTCAGCCTGACCCCGGTCGCGGCTGCGCTGGGACGTCGCTGGCATGTGACGGACCGGCCCGGCGGGCGGCGTCAACACCGCGGCGAGGTCTCTCGGCTGGGAGGCATGGCCCTGTTTGCCGGTTTTATCGGGGCGGCGCTGCTGGTGTTCGGTCTGAGCGAAGCCGGGGTTTGGCCCAGCCTTGGCCCGGAAGATTTCAAGCTGTTAACCGGAGTACTGGTGGGCAGCGGACTGGTTTTTCTCTTTGGGCTGTATGATGACTCCCACGAACTGGCGGCCTGGCCTCAGTTTGCCGTGCAATTTGCCGCGGCGTTGATTGCCATCAGCTTTGATATTATCATCGAAAGAGTTACCCTGCCAATTTTTGGCTATCAGATTTTTCCCCTGTGGCTGACTTATCCCCTGACTATTTTTTGGGTGATGGGCATGATTAATACCGTCAACTGGCTGGATGGTCTCGATGGGTTGGCCGCGGGCGTGGCTGCCATTGCCGGGCTGCTGTTTGCCGTCCATGCTTACAGCTTGGGCCAGACGATGGTGGCTCTTTTTCCGCTGGCTCTGGCCGCGGCCTGTTTGGGATTTTTACCTTTTAATTTTCATCCGGCCCGGGTTTTTATGGGCAGCAGTGGCAGTATGTTGTTGGGGTTTGGCCTGGCTTCGCTCTCGGTGCTGGCCCCGGCCAAAGTGGCGACCGCCCTGCTGGTGTTGGGCATTCCCATTATAGATGTGGCCTGGCTGATTGTGCGGCGCTGGCGGCGGGGCAGCCCCACCCAGGCCGGGCGAGACCATCTCCATTACCGTTTGCTGGATGTGGGCCTGAGCCAGCGGCAGATTGTGTTGTTGTATTATGCCTTTTGCGCGGTCTTTGGCGGGCTGGCGTTGCTGATTGATGTGCGGCTGTTTAAGCTGGCGGCTCTGGCGGTGATGGGGATTCTTACGGTAACGCTGTTGTGGTGGCTGGCCCGGGCCGATTACAAATAGCCCGCGTGGTTCCCCTTCGACAAGCTCAGGGTGATGACCAAATCACCAATCAATATCTTTTCCCTCAAAAGCGTACAAAAACAAACGACGCACATCGTCACGGTCCGGCAGGCGGACGGTGGTCAGCAGTTGACTATCGGCTTCGGCAAAGTCGGTTAGCTGCTCCAGCCGGGCCTC
>Ga0180430_10003982_pt1 | contig 12571 bp, 7 predicted proteins | sample SS_ome_9_FD_132999 | JGI IMG/M metagenome (GOLD analysis project Ga0180430, IMG submission 132999) | Hypersaline lake sediment archaeal communities from the Salton Sea, California, USA - SS_1_S_2 metaG | ecosystem: Environmental > Aquatic > Non-marine Saline and Alkaline > Hypersaline > Sediment... | reverse complement strand
TGCGGGAAGACGTACGTGGGGCGCTTCGTTTCGGTATGCGGGCCGTATTCAAGCGTGGCCCCCTGAACCGTCACCGCCGGGTGCGACGAGGCGTGCCTGTGATCGAGAGCATCGGGGAGATTCCGCAACTTATCCAAGAGTGGCGTTGTCAATCGGGGTGAGCATTTTTGGGGACAGCGTTTCATGAGCGTGGAGTTTGTTATCGGACCCAGCGGTAGCGGCAAGACTCGCGCCTGCCTTGAGGCGGTTCGGGAGCGTCTTGTGGATAAGGCGCTAGGTCCGCCGTTACTGTTGCTGGTGCCCGAACAGGCCACCTTTCAGATGGAACAGGCCCTGCTGGCGGACGGTTCGCTCAAAGGTTTCCACCGTGCCGCCGTCCTCAGTTTCGATCGGCTTGCCCACCTCGTCCTGCAGCAGACGGTACCGCCGCGGCTTGAGACTCTTTCGGAATCGGCCAAACAACTCATGCTCCGGCGACTTCTCCAGATACATCGCTCGGACCTGAGTGTTTTTGCTGCCAGCTGCGAACACGCAGGGTTTTTGCAGCAGCTGAGTGGTACTCTCAGCGAACTGCGTCAGTACCGCGTTACGCCCGACGCTCTGCGTGAACAACGGGCTCAGCTCGACGGCGATGACCCTGCGGCGGGTCCGTTAGGCCCGAAACTGGCGGATCTTGCCCTGATCTACCAGGCGTATCTCGAGGGTCTCAGTGGCCGCTTTCTCGACCCGGACGACCTGCTGGATCTTACGGTGCACCACTGTGGTCAGGCTCGCCTTGTTCAAGCGGAACTGCTTGCCGTCGACGGTTTTGCGGGCTTTACCCCGCAGCAGCTTGCTGTACTCGAACAACTCATGTGTGCTGCGCAGGAGACTACCATAGCCCTGTGCTTCGACGGCTGCACCCCCGCGGCCCAGGCCGCTCTGCAAGGGGAGGGGCCCCATCCCTGCGAGGATCTCGACCTGTTCTACCCTGTTCTCAGGACGGCGCGTCGTCTACGGGCACTTGTTCATGCCACGGGTCTTACGCTGGCCCCACCGCGTCTGCTGCCTGAAGCCGCCGGCAAAGGCGGCGCCATGCCTCGTTTTGCTCACGTGCCCGAGCTTGCCCGTTTGGAAGAGCACTTGCGGTGCGGGGGCGAGCGTGTCGAGCGCTTGCGGCAAACGGACGGGCGGTGTGACGGTATCGAGCCTGGCAATTTGCCCACCCGGGGTGTCCTTGTGGTGCAGGCCCCCGATCGCCGTCGCGAAGTCCAAGCTCTCGCTGCCCAGATTCTTTGTCTGTGCAAACATGGCCAGTGCCGCTTTCGCGACCTGGCCGTTATTGTTCGCGACTTTGAGCCGTACCAGGGTCTGCTTGAAGCGGTTTTTCGCGAACATGACATTCCATTTTTTCTGGACCAACGGCGACCAATCCGCCACCACCCCCTTGCCGAACTGGTCCGTTCTGCCCTAAGCAGCTTGACCACAGGCTTCAAGTCCGAACACATACTTCGTTACCTCAAGACCGACCTGTCGGCGATTGGCCGCAGCGAGGTCGACGCCTTGGAAAACTACGTGCTCGCCCACGGCATCGAGGGTAGCCGGTGGCTTGATGACAAACCTTGGCCCAGCGACCTGTCCGAATCCAGGGAGGCCCCCGGGGCGAAGGAAGGTGATTCGCCCAGCAGCTCGACGTCGGACACATCAACATCTGGCGTTCCAACCGGTACGGTTTGCAGTTCCAGTCTTTTTGATATCGACGGGGTCCGTCGCCGCGCTGTCGCCCCTTTGGGTCAACTTTTGCAGAGCCTCTACGGGGGCCAGCCCGGCCTCGATCAGGCTCTTTCGGTTCGGGAAGTGGTGGTACAAGTGGTGGCTTTTCTTGACGTTCTCGCTGTTAACGGCACGTTGGCGCAATGGTGCTCCGACGCCCGCGCAAATAACGATCTGGATCTTGCCCTTTCGCACGAACAGGCCTACGCCCAAGTTCTCGACCTTTTCGACGACCTGGTTACCGCTCTGGGGGACACCGAAGCCACGCTGTCGCAAGTGGCTGATTGGCTTACGGACGCCTTGGCTGAGCTTACCGTGGCGCTTGTGCCTCCCGCCGTTGACCAGGTCCTTGTGGGCTCGGTCGAGCGTTCGCGTCATCCTGACCTGCGTGGCGCTTTCATTCTGGGTATGAATGAAGGTGCGTTCCCTCGGTGCTCGGCTGGCGACGCCATTTTTACTGATTTGCAGCGTGACATGCTTTCGCAGAAAGGCCTTGAACTCGCTGCTGACTCTACGCAACGTCTCTTGGCGGAGCGTTACCTGGCCTACATTGCACTGACGCGTGCCAGTCACTTTCTTTGGGTCAGCTTTGCGGCTGCCGACGAAAATGGGAATGCTCTGGAGCCCTCCTCTTTTCTTGATGCCATCCAGGCTTGTCTGAACCCAGCTGTGTTGCGGTTGCCGGTTGATGAGCCGGATGATTTTTCTGGGGTGCATACTTCTGCCCAGCTGGCGCGGCGGCTGGCCTGCCACTTTGGCCAGGCCCAACATGTTGATGATGTTCCTGCATCCTCCCGACAACTCGCCCACGTGGCCCTGCAAAGACCCGATCTGGCCGCTGCTGTTCGCTCTGCGTTTGACGGTGCTCTCTACCGCAATAGAGCCCAACTTCAAGGCGACCTGCTGCCTCGCCTGTTGGGCAGTCAACTCTGTAGCAGCGTTTCTCGTCTCGAAAGTTTTGCCGCCTGCCCTTTTCAGCACTTCGCGCGGTACATTCTGAATGTCCAGGTGCGTCCTGAACTGAGTCTGGATCCCGTGGATATAGGCAGCTTCTATCACCACGCGCTTGAGGAGCTTTTCCAGCAGATGCGTCAGCGTAAGCTGGACTGGCAGGGTCTCGATGAGGAGCAGCTCAACACTCTGGTTTGTGCGACTACGGCGCGGTTGCAGCAACAGGACAGCGAACTTCTCGAGCGTCACGACCAGTCCCACCGTAACCGCTATCTGCTGGAACAATCCAGTGATTATCTGCACCGTTTTTGCCGGACGCTAGCCGCCGCGGCCCGTGTCGGCCGTTTTGAGCAACAATTTGCCGAACTTGCTTTTGGCCGGCCTGCGGACCATCTGCCGCCGCTCATTATCGAGCTGCCCGAAGGCCGTCAACTGCTCCTCCGCGGCAAAATCGACCGCGTCGACATCTGCCGTGGCGATGATGGGAGCATTGGCCTGGCCGTTATCGACTACAAGACCACGTCGAGGCCTTTCTCCTACGAGCGTTTCCATTACGGACTCACTCTGCAACTGCCTGCCTATCTGCTGGTGCTGCTGCGTCACTATCAATCCGCGCAGAAAGACAGCAGGGATCCTGTCCAGCCTGCCGCTGCTCTCTATGTGCCCGTGCTTCGCCAGGGCCAGAGCCACACCGATCCGCCGCCGGAGGACCTGCTTAATGCTTACGCCCCCGAGGGTGTCGACGTTTCTGAGGAATCGGGTGACGGCGCCCCGCCGGAAAAAGCCAAGGGTCTTATCAACCAGAACTGGCTCGACTACATAGATAAGTCTGCTGCTCGCGGCACTGGTTCGCTTTACTACGCCTTTCGCCTCAAGAAGGACGGCACTCCCTATGCCAACAGCACCAGCGTCCTCAGCGGAGAGCAGATGACTAGTCTGCTCGCTCGCTGCTCCAACCTGCTGGCGGATCTGTCGCAACGACTTCTGGACGGCGATATTGCGGTGTCTCCATACCGTATCGGCGACAACGATGCACCCTGTTGCTACTGCGACTACCGTCCCCTGTGCCGGTTCGATTTTACACAGGATCGCTACCGCCAATTGCCCAAAGTCGACCGTGATGACGTTCTTGGCAATTGCCCCCATGATGCTCTGGACCCATAGACCGCTGACTCTTGACTGCTGGTTACTTGATGAACTGGACACCTGAACAACAACGTGCCATCCATGCTACGCAGGGCGACGTCCTGCTGACCGCGGCGGCCGGCTCTGGCAAGACAGCCGTGCTTGCTGCGCGGTGTGCCTACCTTCTCGCCGACGCTGCCGAGCCTGCCGACGTCAACGAAATTCTTGTCCTGACCTTTACCGAAGCCGCGGCCGCCGAGATGAAACGCCGGATCGCCGTGGCGCTGGCTGACAAAGCGTGTCAGCGTCCCCAGGACCGGCGCCTGCAACGTCAGCTTGCCTTGATCGACCAGGCCCGCATCACCACCGTTCACGCCTTTTGCCATGCCACCCTTCGCGAATTTTTCTATCACATCGGCCTCGATCCCGCCTTCCAGGTTCTCGACGCCGACGACGCCGATCTGCTCAAGACCGAAACCGCGCAGCTGCTTTATGAAGATCGTTACGCCGACTGCTCACCGAGCGACCGTGGCAACTCCTTCACTCGCTTCGTTCGCTCGTTTGCGTCCGGCTCCGGGGATCGGCAGCTGCTGCATCTGCTTGTGCGTCTGCACAATTTTCTGGAATCAATCAATGACCACGACGCGTGGGCGCAACAGTGGCGTCAACAACTTGCCAGCCTGGAGGGGGACGGCTGCGACATCACCGCTCAGGGGTCCGGTGGCCCGCGGAAGATCGCGTTGGTCGATCAGCACCGGCGTCTGCTGACCAGCCAGCTCGACGCGCTTATAGGCCAACTCCGCTATACCCTCGAGACGACGCTCAGCCAGTACCCTCAGCTGGATTGCTACGCAGGGCACGTTCGCGACGATCTGCTGCCGCTTGTCGAACAGATACGCGGCCACGTCGCCGGGGCCGACCTTGCCGGTGCCACCGACGAGCTGCGTCAGACCACGTCATTGCCTCGTCTGCCTAAGCGTCCCGGCGACGTGTCCGAAGCGGAAGCGTTGCCCATTCGCAAACTGATCGATGACGCCAAGGCCCGCTTCAAGAGTATTCGCGATCGTCTCGCCCTTGGGCCGCGCTCCGTGCTCCGCCAGCTTGCCTTTACCGCCCCGCTGGGCGATTTACTGATCGATCTTCACCGTGATTTTGCCGCCCGCTATGAACAGGCCAAGCAACGTCAGGCTGTACTGGACTTTGCGGACCTGGAGCACCTTTGCCTCAAGCTTCTGGTCGACAAGAATCGCCAACCCTCGGATGTTGCTCGCGAGTTGCAGCGTCGCTACCGCTACGTTCTCGTGGACGAATACCAGGATATTTCCCCCGTGCAGGAAGCTATCATCCGCGCCGTGGCCCGAAATCAAGCTGTCTTCCCTGAGGACAAGGCTGGCCAGCCCAGGGATACTGCCTCCAGCGAGATGCCTGCCTCCGCTAAGGCTTCTCCTTGTCCCGCCGGCAACCTTTTTATGGTTGGTGATGTCAAACAGACCATCTACGGCTTTCGACAGGCTGAACCCGCCATCTTCCTCGAGAAATACCATCGCTTTACCCCCTACGACCCCGACCAGCCGGACGCACCGCCCGTCGCCCAGCTTCGCATCGCCCTTAACAGCAACTTTCGCGCCCGCCGAGGTCTGATCGACACTGTGAACTTCCTCTTTGCTCGGTGCATGACGCCTTCCTTTTTCGGCATCGACTACGACCGGGACGCCCGCCTCACCTGCGCCGCCGACTACCCCGATCCCGACGGCCAGCCTCGTGTCGAATGCCATCTGATCGAACGTGAGCTCGACGCGGCCCCCACCAACGCCGACGAAGACGCAGGTCCTGGTGTTCCTACTCCCGATGAACTCGACGCCACGCGGCGCGAAGCACTTATTGTTGCCCAGCGTATCCGTCAGATGGTAGGCTCCGACCACCCCGACCGCAAACCTGAGTTTCTGGTGACCGATCCCACCACCAAACAGATGCGCCCTGTTGAGTATCGTGATGTGGTGATCCTGCTTCGGTCGCTGCGCCACCGGGCTGAACTCTGGAGCGAAGTACTCTCCCAAGTTGGTATTCCCGTCCACGCAGAACTCTCCAGCGGTTACTTTGTCGCCACCGAAGTCCAGGACGTCGTCAGCCTGCTGCAACTGCTCGACAACCCGCAACAGGACATTCCACTTGCCGCCGTGCTGCGCAGTCCCCTGGTTGGCCTGGAGGCATCAGAACTGGCTGACATTCGTCTTCATGGTCGCCGTCTTGCCTTTCACGAGGCCGTTGGCGAATACGCCCGCACCGGGCCCGTCGCCGATCTGGCCGGTCGGCTGGCTGCCTTTCTGCAGCAGCTCGACGCCTACCGCACCCTCGCCCGGCGTGGCAGTTTGGCCGATTTGGTCTACCACATCTATCAACAATCGAACCTGCTCGCCTATGTCTCGGCCCTGCCTAATGGCCAGCAGCGTCATGCCAACCTCATCCACCTGCACGACCGCGCCCGGCAGTTTGATGCTTTCGCCGGCCATTCCCTCCGTCGTTTCCTGCAATTCATCGACAAACTACGCAGCGAAGACGGCGACTTCGGTCCGGCACCTGTCGTCACTGCCGCCGACAACGTTGTGCGTATCATGACCGTTCATAAGAGCAAGGGACTGGAGTTTCCTGTCGTCATTGTTGCCGACCTTGCCCACCAGTTCAATCGACAGGACACACGAGAGACGGTTCTCTTTGACCGCCGGCAAACCCTGCCGCTTGCGCTTCGCGCTATCGACCCCCGCTCCCAGGACCGCTACCCCACGATTGCCCATGCTATTGTGGCCGACGACCTCGACAACCGCACTGTCACGGAAGAAATGCGTATACTTTACGTTGCGCTCACCCGCGCTCGTGAACACCTCCTTATCGTTGGCTCCACCGCGTTGGACGAGGCTCGCAACGCGTGGCAACCCTGGGCTTCATATCGCGACACTCACCTGCCAGACTTCGTTTTGCGACACGTGCGGTGCCCGCTTGACTGGATAGGGCCGGCCCTGGCTTCCCATCCCGCCTTTGCATCCTTCCTAGATCCCGATAGTCCGTCTCGTACAACGGCCCATCATCAGCTTGTTCTTCGGCTCCACACGGCTAGTGAGCTGGGTGACGCCGTCGCTGCCTTTGCGCAAACCGGCACCAGCCCGCAGCGTCCCATCTGCCTGGACGAGCTCATAGGCCCGGTCCCCGCCGGCCCGCTGCCGGACAACCTGCAAAGCGTCATCGACCGGCTCGACTACCGTTATCCCCATCAGCCGCTCACCCAGCTGCCCGTACGCATCGGTGTCACCGACCTGAAGAAGCGTTTCGGCCCCGAGCAACCCACTGTGGAGGCAACGTCTCAACGTCCTGCTGGTCTGTGCGGCTCACCAGGGAAGGTGCCGTCTGACCAGTCAGCCGCCGACCTACCTGGTGTCTTTACGGCGCGGCCACGGTGTCTGCTCAGCGTCCCCGAGCCCATAAGTGCCGGCGAAATAGGTTCCTGGACCCATCTATTTCTTGAGCGTCTCGACCTTGCGCAGCCCATTGACCTTACCTGCGTCCAAGAGCAACTTGAGAGCCTCGTCAAACAGGGGGTTTTTTCACCCCGCCAGGCAGCCTGCATCGACGTGCGTGCCGTTGCTGACTTTTTTGCCTGCGCCTTGGGGCAAGAGCTGCTCGCCCATCATGACGCGGTGCAACGCGAATGGTCGTTCACCATCGCCCTACCCGCCCGGCAGCTCTGTCCGGAGCAGCAACTGTCCCCCAACGACGCTGACCAGCCCATCCTGCTGCGTGGCATCATTGATTGCTACTTCGCGCACGATGAAGGTCTGACCGTCATCGACTTCAAAACGGACAATGTTACCCGGAAGACCGCTTCCGCCCGCGCCGCCGACTACGCGGCCCAGCTGCACTACTACCGCTATGCTCTGGAAACCATTACGGGGTGCCCTGTCTGCGCCACCCACCTCTACTTTCTCAAGCCCCGGCTCGATCTGCCTGTGGGTGTTTTGGCTTGAAATGGTCCTTTCCGTGTTTCCATAGAGGATATTACAGTCCTATAAAACATGTGTCTTTCTTGTACGATGCCCATCAGGCCGTGGTCTTTTGCAGTTAGTCGCCTATTTGCACAGTGAAGTCCTCGTAAGGGGAGAAAGTGAGGCTTATTAATATACGCGGTCGCAAGAAAGCCGATAAGTAAGGAGTGGTGTCTGCCCAGTCGTGGTGTCAGGGCCAGACGATGCGTGACCGTGGCCGAGCGGAAAGAAGCGAGGATAGTTGCTTATGCCGATTGCTGCGCGAAGAGCATTCAGTCTGGTTGAGCTGGTGATTGTTATTGTGATCCTGGGCATCATTGCGGCGGTTGCTGTGCCCCGAATAAGCTCGTCCAGCAGAAACGCGGGGGAATCGGCGCTTCGTGCCAATCTTGCATCTATTCGCAACGCTATCGACTGGTACCACGCCGAGCACAAAGCTACGCTGCCCAGTGCCAAGTCAGACGGTGTCAATGCAGCCGGGAGCCCCGAAGCTTTCCGAAGGCAGCTCAAGCAATACAGCAACAGTGATGGGCAGGTTTCTGTCGCGAAGAACCCGGCCTTTCCCTTCGGGCCCTACATCAGGGGTCGGATTCCGTGTTTGACCGTCGGGGCGAAGGCGGGCAACCGAAGCCTTATGGTTGTCGATCAGCCTGGCCCGCTGACGACCGACCTGGGCGGCGACCGTGCCTGGATCTACAACGTCGCCACGGGTGAATTCATTCCCAACGCTCCCGAGATAGGCTCCAACGGACAACCCTACGCTTCGTGGTGACAATCACGCGCGTCTGCCCTATCGCACATCCCGATCGCCCCTGGCCTCACCGCAGCCTCAGCGAGCCAACATAGGTAACACCGCAGCGTCCGTACCGGGCCCACATGTCATTACAGTGTGTGGCTGTTGGCGCGGAACTGATACAGAGGCCCTTTCGCCCTTATTTTTTTCTTGAAACGCCGACGCATAAACGCCATCTTAGTCGCAAGAGTCAGTCTCAAAATCTTATAGTCTGTCCGTCGAAGAGTTACTCGCACCGCTTTGACTGTACCAGGACACGCTTTGTGTACCAATTGATGGGAGCCCCGACATGAATAGAATGAAATCACTGCTTTGCGTGTTCGCAATGGCCTGCGTGTGTTCGCTATCCTTGTTCGCTGAGGACACCGCCAAGCCAGACGCTACGCAAGAGCCAAGCGAGTCGCAGGCCAGTCAGGACCAGGACACTGCTGAGCAGGCGTACCGGCGTCTTGACTGGAAGCAACTCAAGAAAGAAAAGGGCGACATCAACGCCAAGCCCGTGATGCTCGCCGTGGGGCTGGGCTCTGTTACCCATGAGCCTTTTCCTCTGAACGATCCGCAGGTCACACTGGATGACTACACTGCTGTCGAAGTGCGCAAACCGGGCAAGACCAAGGCCAAGACCAAGTCGCACTTCAACGCTTACATCCGCAAAGACTCAAAGGCTATGGATGTCTATAAACTCTACAACAGGCCCAAGGAACTTGAACGCACCTGGGAGCATGGCATCAATATCTGGGGAACGGCTTACTATCTGGACAGTAAAGGCAAGTATCCTTACGCTCTGATCGTGGATAAGATTCAGCCAACAAAGTTTATGCCCAAGGGCAACCTTCGCTATAGCATCATGGTTCGTAAATTCGAGAACAAGTCCAACTGGAAAGGCCAATGGGCCTTGGGCGACGCCTTCACGGAGATGATGACTGACACGCTGCACGAGTGTGACTGGTTCATTGTGCTGGGCGACAAGGTAATGCGTCAGGAGGCCATTGAAGAACAGGACTTTGCTGCCGGCGGGCGCGCCGCCAAAGGCAAGAAGGCGCCCAAGATCGGTCGCATGACCACCGCGCAACTCCTGGTGAAGGGTGCGATCACCCACGTCCAGCAGAGCACTACCGGAGGCAAGGGAGGGATTAACATCAAGGGCATTCGCCTCGGCGGCAAGAAGGACTCCGCCGAGGTGAATATCACTCTCTACCTCGTCGATTCCGAGACGGGACAGGTCAAGGCCTCGACCAGAGTCGTGGGCCAGTCGGACAGGAAAGGCGGCGGGCTAGGCTATTACGGCTCACGGCTGGGCGGCTTGACAGGCCAACTCGAGGGCTTCAAGAAGGACAATGTTGGAAAAGCCTGCCAGGACGCCATCGGTCAGGCTGTCACTTTTCTTGTCGAACAACTGGATGACATTGCCTGGGAAGGTACCGTCATGTTGGCTAAGCCCGGAAAGATTATCATCAACCGCGGCAGCCGCGAAGGCGTCACCGTGGGCAAACAGTTCCTCGTCGTCACCATGGAAGAACTCGTCGACGAAGACACTGGCGAAGTGCTTGATGTGGACATGGAACAGGTCGGCCTGCTCGAAGTTACCAAGGTCAAGGAAAAGGTTGCCCACTGCAAAGCCCTCGAAGGCGCCGAGCAAATCAAGAAAAGCATGACCGTCGTTCCTAAGAAGAAGCAATAGACTCGGGAGTATTCCTTCGCGTTGGCCCTGAAGGCTACCCAAGCGTTGGGACGAAAAAACCTGTGAGCATCGCCAAACACGTATGGCTGGGACTCTGTGGCGTTACCTGTAGCGTGACCGGCTTTTTTTCTATTCTCACTTGCGTTGTGATCATGCTGAGAGTCCACGGGGAAATCGATGAAGAGTTTGGCGTATTTGTGCTCGTGCGATTGTTTGTTGTCACCGAACTGCTTATGGCATTTGGTGTGGCCTCGCTACTGGTGGGGCTGCGTTTTCTCTTCAACCGGCATCAGCTATTCGTGCGTGCTGTCGACAAATCGTGGAAAAGAGCGATGACATACGGCATGATATCACCCTTCCTTGGTATGGCACTGGGACTACTTGGGATGGTGATCGACTACCTTCGTTCATGATGCCTGGCCCAACCCTCTGGTCCCATCGTGACTTGCCTGAGCCCTTCTGTTGACCTGTACGTCCGGTTGTCATTGCGCGGAGACCTTCATAGGCCGATACGACAAGCGTATGCACCCACCTTGAATGGGCGGCCCCCTTAAACGGAGAGGCTGTGTCTTGATACAGCCGGGCAGCTTGGGGATGGTTTTCTACGAAGGCCTGTCTATTCATGACTGCGGACCGCATGCCAACCCGGCTTACCTGTGCCTCAGTGAAAATGGGCGTAGTAGTATGCTCGGCCACTTGAGCGATCATACCCTGCATATACGCCGCGGTCTTGCCTGGACCATGAATAGTAAAGGCCGTCAGTGATCGTGACTTCCTCGGGTTCGTTTGACTGAGGCACCCACCCGGTGTATCGGGGGATCGTGAACGCGTCGGTAATGTTTTTCACGGTGACGCCGGCCAAGTCCGACTCCCGGGAGCCGATTCCCGACGCCACCCATGTGCGAAAGCGGTGCTCGTTGATGTTGAACTCGTACGTGATGCTGCCGCGATAACCCTTGCGGTAACTCACGTCGCTGGCGCCCGCCGGTAGACGAAACGGCGCTGCCGCCGGATCAATGTGCTCCGCATAACGCGGGGGCGTTGAAGCAATCATATACGAGGTGGCCCCCACCATGGCGGCCAAAATGGCCAGAAGCAGAATCCCCTCACGACCGGTAACCGCGCTGCGCTTGTGCCTCGCCAGTCCAGTGGCATAGGCTCTGCGCAACCGATTAGCCCACCGCAGGTCTATACTTGCCATAAGCAAGCAGATCGCCATGCCGACCAATGGGACCGCCAGTGGGGGCATTATCATGCCCCACGTGATGGCATCCCTTGCGCATGTCACAATATTTGCAATAGTTCCGAGCATTACCAGTAAGAACAGTCCGCTGGCCGTAAACAGAAGGACGGCAGCTGTTAAAGCTCCGGAGGGCACCCCGCGAAAGATCCCGCGATACTGCTGAATGGCCAAGACAGCGCACCATGGCAACAGCATGCCCGCACTCACTAACGCAAACGGGTTCAACTCGTCCACGATGGCCGCGATAAATGCCGATATCAGAAGACCTGTGCCGGTGATGATAAGGACCGACACCGCGAGAAGCACCTTCGGTGGTTTCATGCCAGTGGTTGCCATTGCGATGCCCTCGACAGCGCGGGTTGCGTGGTGCCCCTCCGCTACCGGCTCAACGCCAAAGCTGGTTACACCTGCGATCCTGCTGGTCCATCGAGGCCGGTGGGGGTGACTTTGGTGGCCTTTGGGCCCTTTTCTCCCCGGACGAGTTCGTACTCAACGCGGGATCCTTCGCTGAGGGTCACCGAATCGATTTCCTGGATCTCGCAGGCGTGGAGAAAGACATCGGGCCCTTCCTCGCTAGCGATGAACCCATACCCCCGTTTACGATTGAACCATCGGATCACGCCTTGTGGCATTGATCGCTACCTTTGCATCCCCCTGCCACCAAGCGTTGGGCGAGCAGGCTTGGTTGCGTAACCAATTGCCGATCGCCGCAATCCGTCGGACGCGAAGCACCGGTTGCCCACGCCCACAATAGTCTAATTCCAATCATCCCCCCCCGCGAACATACTCCATCAAGCAGGACTGCTAACCCTTGCGATGACAACGACTAGTGACGGATGGCAGACCGTTGAGGTCTCTGGTCCGCCCTAACCGGCTGGCAACGTTGCCGCGTGGGGCTCTGGGCAGCTCGCTAGAGTTGCTCCTGGCGTTGCGGCTCGACGGGGGCGGGTACGGCCTCGCCATCGCTTTGACTCAATCGCAGCTTCATCAGC
>Ga0180430_10003981_pt1 | contig 12577 bp, 7 predicted proteins | sample SS_ome_9_FD_132999 | JGI IMG/M metagenome (GOLD analysis project Ga0180430, IMG submission 132999) | Hypersaline lake sediment archaeal communities from the Salton Sea, California, USA - SS_1_S_2 metaG | ecosystem: Environmental > Aquatic > Non-marine Saline and Alkaline > Hypersaline > Sediment... | reverse complement strand
CTTGGCCTGTGGGTGATTCGATTGATGATTCTCGTGCCCGGCCGAAACGGACCGCGTTTGTTCGGCCTGTCGCTACGGAAGTTCTGGTCTCCCATGCTCATGCAATAGTTTGTGAGCCCCAGATTCAAGCAAATTGGCTTCCGAGAGATCTCGGAGGGACAGAGGAAGGCAGGCGGTTGGACGCCAAGCACTGCCTGCGGGCTGGTAGGGTTGGTGGCGTTAAAGTGCAGCGGTGTCTGGTCTTTTGCCATTTCCGGAAACAGGCGATCTGCGAGTTTCGCCTGTTCGAGATACGGCAGCAGCCGGGGGAGGGCTCCCCAATGATGTGCACCCCATCCAGTTCCGCCTGAGGCAACTTGCTGCTGTATCTGTCCGTGGTCAAAGTTTCCAGGAGGAAGACATTCGTTTGCGGTCGCATAGGCGGCGACCGCGAGTCCGAGCTGCTTGAGATTGTTGGAACAGCCTACTCGTCGCCCCGTCTCGCGGACGGCTTGAATGGCCGGCAGCAAGAGTCCAACGAGCAATGCGATGATCGCGATGACCACCAATAATTCTACGAGGGTGAAGCCTCTGCGGATCCGCAATTGGGGCCTCACATAGCCCCGAATGGTGTTCCTGTGCATCTCGTTCCCCATGACAATTCCAATTTGAGCGACGAGTCTCCCCAGTCCCGCCGACAGTTCGCTTTGTGCGTGTATCGTGTCAACTACTCCGAAGACGTTGAAATTTGGCCGGCCAATCGAGGATTCTCGGCAAGAACCCAGTTTTCGATGTCGCCAGTCAGTGTGCCCACGAGGGCACTGTCTGTTCCCAGCAGGGCGGCCGCAATTGGAAGGCCGCCCTTGATCTGGACCTCTTTCTCCTTGATGCCAGTGGCGGACCAGGTGCGGAGATGGCCGTCGCGGCCGATCGTGACCAGTCCGCCATCGGGCCGGAACTCGCAGGCCAACACGCCGGTGGCGCGGGTGTATCGCGAGGCGGTCTTGCCGACATGGGCCGCGACGTTAGCCGCCGGCCAGCCATCCTTCATATTCCAGAGAATGAGATTGCCGTCGTCTGAAACGCTAGCCACCGCCTGGCCGTCGGTCCGCCATTCGAGATCGGTCACCCGCTGCTTGTGTTCCGAGAGCGAAAAGACGATCGCCCCCTTCTCCGTCTCCCAGACATGAATCCCGCCCGCGCGGTCGCCGCTGGCCAGCATGCTGCCGTCGGGACTGAAGGCGAGCGCCGTGATCCAGTCGGTATGTTTCTTGATCCGGTGCAGCGGCTTGCCCGAGGCGAGTTCGATCACCTCGACCACCTTGGTCGGGCCGCCGATCGCCACATACCGCTGCGTGGCGTCGATGTCGGCCGCTAGCACGACATCGATCATGTCGCCCACCTCGGCCCGTCGCTCACCGGTGGCCACGTCGTAGACCACCGCTCGGCCGGAGTGGGCGCCGCGGCCGCCGCCGGCGACCAAGAGGCCGCCGGTGCGGCTGAACCGCAGGGCATGCAGCGAGCCCTCGGGAAAGGGGAGGCAGCCGAGGAGTATCAGCGGGCTCTCGTCCTCGCCCGGCCCCAGCAGCAGCACCTGCTCCTGCCCCGAAACGGCCACCAGCGGGGCGACTGGGCTGGTGGCCATCGTCTGCGGGGCCGGCGGATGGGGAGTCTGCGTTGGCTGCTTGATGGCAAGATCAGCCGGCATGATCGCTGGCAGATTCCCAAGGCTTGCCACGGCCGCCGGGTCGATAGCCGCCACGCCCTTGAGTAGCGACTTGCCCCCTTTGCTCTCGAGCAGCCCGCCCCGAATCCATCGATCGACCAAGTCGATTGCCGCGTCGGGCAGTTTCGAACTCTCCGGAGGCATCGCCGCGATGCCCTCGAGGTGAGCCATCGCGCGGTAGAGCGAACTGGTGGCCGGGCGACCGGCGACCACCGCGGGGCCGGACGAACCACCCTTCAACACGCCGGCGTAGGTCGAGAGATCAAGGTCTGAGTTGGCCTCGTCGACATTGTGGCAGCCAAGGCAATGCTCGCGAAGCAGTGGCTTGATGTCGTCATCGTAGGTCGGCGCGGCTGCGGCTAAGGCCGCAGCAGACACGACTGCCAACAGGATGACGGAGCAAGCAACACGAACAGCCATCGACACAACCTCAGTGGTTGAAGATAAACTCGTTGGAGTTGAGCAGCGCATGAGCGACGTTGCAGAGATACTTCCGCACGACTCGTGGATCAGCCGATTTGGGCTCGGCTGCGAGGATCGCGTCCAACTCGTCCCGGCTCGGCTGGCGGCTCAGCATCCGCACATAGAGCCCGCGCACGACCTCTTCGGCAGATCGCGAGGCATCCATCAATTGGTCGATGATGTTGCCGGCGTCGCGAAGCCCACGCTCAATCGTCTCACCGACAGCGAGGTGCAGCGTCTGGCTGATGTTGGGCTCGAGTACTGTCTCGCACGCACAGACACTCTCCCGCTTGGCTTGGCCGAAGGTGCTAAAAAAGTAGGCGTTGAAGTTGTCATTTCTGCCACCTTCCGGCATGACCACCGCCCGCTCGGCGGTGGAGCGACGCATCGGGGCGTCATAGGCCAATGCCTGGTTGATACAGTCGAAGAGTACGTCGGACCGCAGCCGGCGGAGAGCGGCGTGCGAGAACTGGGCCACGTCATGCACGTTTGACGGGTTGGTCTCCGCCGATAGCTGATAGGTGGTCGAGAGGCAGATGTCGTGCATCAGCCGCCGGGCATCAAAGTGGTGCTCCTCGGCGAAACGGCGGGCCAACTCTGACAGGAGTGGCTCATTGCTGGCCGGGTTGGAGATCCGTACGTCATCGACCGGATCGACGATTCCCCGGCCAAAGAATTGGGCCCAGATGCGATTGGCCAGATTCCGCCGGAACAGTTCGTTACCCGGATCGAGCATCCAGTCGGCGAGGGCCTCACGGGGATCACGTTCATCCACATCGGCCAGGCCACCCCCCAGAAACGCCGGCGGCATTGGCCGGTCGTCCACCGGATGTTTGACTGGCGCAGCATCGATATCGACGAAGGTGAAATACTCGCGGGCTTCGCTGCCATGCTTCCGCCGCAGCCCGGTGAAGAAGGAGGTGAACCCGTAATAGTCATCCATCGTCCACCGGTCGAAGGGATGGTTATGGCACTGGGCACACTGCGTCCTCAGGCCGAGGAAGATCTGGGCCGTGTCCTCGCCCAGTTTCATCGGGTCGATCTTTCCCTGCGGCAGCATCGTGTAATAGTTGCTGGCTGGGTTGCGGAAGTTCGAACCGTTGCCGGTCAGCAAGTCGCGAGCGAGCGTGTCCCAGGCCACCCCCGCCACCAGCTGCTCCCGCAGCCAGCGGTAGTAGTTCCAGCCCGCTTTCGTATCAGTGCCGCTTCCCGGATTCGTGTCGGTTTTGATCCGCAGCCACTCCCCCCACTGGGCCGCCCAAAGCTCGCCGCAGGCGTCGCGGGCGAGCAGGTCTTCCACCAGCAACTGCCGCTTCTTGCGATCGATCCCTTCGCCGCCTTGGCCGACGAATTTTTGATACTCTTCCGGCGTTGGTAGCTGCCCGGTGATGTCGAGCGTGGCCCGCCTGAGAAACTCCTCGTCGGTACACAGGCCGGACGGCTCGATCCGCAACTCTCGCAGCCGGTCGAAGACAAGCTCGTCGATGTAGTTGGCTGGCTTGACCTCGGCGGGAAAGACGGCTTCCTGCTGCGGCAACACCACGACCTCAGCGCCCACCGTAAACCGGTTGAACCGGGCAAAGACATACGTCGCCCCCGGTTTCCTGCCGCTGATCAAGGCCTGTTCATCGATCGCCCCGATCGATTCGTTTTGGTTCAGATAGAGGGCGAGGTCGGCAACATTGCGACGGCTGCCGTCGGAATAGTGGGCGATCACCTCAGCCTGCTGCTTTCCCGCCCCATTGAAGGTGAGCTTTTCGGGTGAAATCTCCAGCCGCACCGGCTCCGGCGTGTCGGCAGGGTCACGCGGCGCACCGGCGGCAATCCAGGCAAGCAGCGTCTGGTAATACTGCGAATCGGGCTTGAAGATTTCACCGCCTGTGTGCGTTACCTTGCCGGCAGCTTTCTCCAGCATCAGGCTTTTTTCAGGGGCCGCCAGATTGATCCGCCGGCCCACGTATTCTTCGACGATGCGGAAGTAGTCACCCTCAGGGTCATAGCCAAACAGCGACAGCTTGAAACCGTCCTTCCCGGTGCCGGCACCGTGGCAGGCGCCGTTGTTGCAGCCCCCCCGCATGAAGATGGGCATGACGTCATTTTTGAAGCTTGGTACCGAGTCTACCGCGAGTGCAGTAATGGAAGTGGCGGAGGCCAGCACCACCCACAGGCAGGCGATTAAATGTCGAAACAGGTGATGTCTGCGCATGATGTCAGTTCCTTTCCGGATCGACTCGCAACATGCCGCTGCCCGATTCCTCGCGAATCGTCTGCCCGTTCTCCCGAACGAACGCCTCGCAGTAGATGTCGCGGTACAGCCCGGTGAGGCAGTCTCTCGTCACCTTCAGATGAAAGCTGGCCGTGGTGTCGCGACTGGTCACCCGCGGAATCGGCTCAATCTGCTCGACGCCGAAGGGCAAGCGGCCCAGCCGCAGTTCAGCCTCACCCGCAAACGGCTTCTGCTGATTGATCTCGGCGGTGATCGTGCCGGGCTGACCGCGTTCAATCGCCGCCCGCAGGAGCGTCACCATCAGGTGGGGCTCGCCCACCGTGACCGGCACGGCCGGCGAGCAGACGTAATGGAAGCCGGTGCCCGTTCGTGGATCGCCACCATCCTTTTCCCGCCCCGTAATGGTGAAGGGGAAATCGCCGACAGCTGCCCTTTTTTCTGCGGTAAGCCGATATGTCCCCTCTGTCTCACCGGCCTTGATGACCAGTGGCGGCTGCCGGTCAACACCGGGGGGCAGCCAGTCGGCCTCGAGATAGACCGCCCCCTCGAAGCCGGGCTCTCGATTCACCCGCACCGTCAGGTCGAGCGTGCCGTTGTGAACCAGCGGTGTCCGCGGGGGATCGACCGCCAGATCGAAGGCGGCCCCCTCCACCACGGCGAGGGCCAGCCGCCGCGTGATCCGGAAACACATCGCATAGCCGCCACGACGGTCGGTCGGCCGGGTGTTCATCACGAAGCCGCCGCGAAATGACTCGCGGGCCGCGGGATCAACCGGCTCCACGATCAGATCGACGAGCGTTGCAGTCGGCTTCACGCCGGGCTCGGCGATGAATGTGACCGGAAGATTTCCATCGCGTTGCCGAAAGGGCGGGGCTTCCATGGTGACTCCAGCCGGTAGCCCTTCGGCCCGCAATTGGAGTGGCTCGTTGTAGGTCGAACCAAACCCCTTCTGCACAAGCAGTGGTCGAGTGACGCGATGCCCAGGAAAGAGCACTACACGATCTCGGGCGAGGTCCGTCTGGCTCCGAGCAGTTTCATGCGTCACAAAGGTACTGTTGATGTGCGGCTCAAATTCGACCCGGTAGACATGCCGCGGACCGGCCTCCCGGCGGGTGTCGCTGATGCCGATCAGCCAGTCGCCATCGGTCTTCGGCTCAAACATGAAGACCGGGTCGAGCCGCAGCTTGGTCTGGTGGCGGTAATGGTGACCCGTCAGGTCGTGGGGCTCCCAGCGGCTGTCGTCTTCGTCCCAATACTGCTCGGCGGGGTTCCCATCAGCCGGCTTGATGATCACCCGGGCGTCGAGTTCCGAATCGAGGGTGGCGGCATAGGTGCGAACCCGGAAGCGACCCCCCTTCTTGGCGGAAAACTGATACCAGTCGGTCTCGCCCCGCGACGCAATCACGCCATTGATTGCCACGGGAAGCTGCCGATCGATCACCTGCGGAGCCCCTGTTGATTCGGTTTCAAACACATCGGGCAATTCGGAGGCATGAATACGGTTGGGCCAGAAACTGCAATGCCCTTTTGCGTCGGTTGTGAAGATTTTGATTTCGCTCGCTTCATACGGCCCCGGCGTAGGCACCACGACGTATTCCTCGAGAGTGCCGCGGATGTCACCGAGCAGTCCGATCGTCGCGGTTTCACCCGCCTTGGCCCCCAGCGGAAAACAGACCATTGGCCGCGGAAACGTTCCCACATGCATGCCATACGGCCGGCAGGTCGTTTCGTAATCCATTGACTGCCGGACGTGAATAAAAAACCGGCCGGTCTTCTCCGGCACAAACTGAACGATCGCGTCCTGCAGATGAAGAGCATTGTCGTCGTTGGAAGCAAGCTGTCGCCCGCGGTCGTCGTGAACGCTGACCGCGAGATCGTTCAACCCCCCGTAATGATGCGTACCAAGCCGTGACGCCAGCAGCTCGACCGTGACCGGCTGCCCTTTGGCTGCCTGGATGACATACCAGTCGTGATCCTGGGGAGCGCTCCCGGGGCAGATGCCACTGATCGCCGTATTGAGCGGCACTTCCTGGGCAAACTCAGGTGAATCATTGCGGACAGGCTCGCCCTTCTCATCGCGGTCGGCCCACGGATGTTCTTCCTCAATGACCGGAAGCGTGGTCACCCAGAAGGCCACCATCTCGGACAGGGCATCGGCGGTGCGAATCCGCAGCAGATGTTCTCCCGGCGGGCAGTCGGGAGCGATCTCGATCTTCATGAGAACCGCTTGGCCAGGCTCCACTTTCTGCGACTGCCCGCGCCCATCGAGCACCTCTTCAAGTGGCTCAAAGCCGACGCACCGCAGTCCCTCCTGAAAGAAGAGGACTTCCCGGGCAGTCTCGAGATGGTGCCCGTACACCACCACCTCGACGGTCGTACCCTGCTGGCCAAGCTGTGGGAGGATTTTCTCGACCGTGTATTTGAGCGCGGCATCGGCCAGATTTCCGGCCATCAGCATCAACAAGCAGGCAACCGAAAGGCGATTCAGCAGTTTCCGGATCATCGGCATGGGCGACTCTCCGTCAGGCAATCAACGCATCGACTGGACGGCCGTCATCGACGATCTCGATCGGCCGCTCGCCCGGAGCCATCAGCTCTTTGTCAGAGTTGATCCCGATCAGCTTGTAGATTGTGGACTGCAGGTCGTGCAGGGGCAGAGGGTCCTTGACCGGATCGGACGAGGTGGCGTCAGAGTCGCCGTAGATCAGACCCCGCTTGAGCCCGCCGCCAGCGAGCCCCAGCGAGAAGACCCGGGACCAATGATCCCGCCCTGCCGCCGAATTGATCTTGGGGGTCCGGCCAAACTCGCTGGCCACCCAGACCAGCGTGCTGTCGAGCAGGCCCCGCTCGTCAAGGTCGTTGATCAGAGCTGCCAACGCATGGTCGAGAGGTGGCATCTGCCTTTCATAGACCTCCCGCAGTTGCACATGATTGTCCCAGCTCCCGAAACTGAGCGTCACAAACCGCGCCCCGGCCTCCACCAGCCGCCGCGCGAGCAGCATCCGCATGCCGGCCTGCGACCCGAGCGAAGCCCCGTAGTGGCCCTGCGCCAGATACTTGCCCCGGCCGTAGGCGTCCTTGACCGAGTCGGGCTCCTGCGACAGATCGAAGGCATTGCGGACCTCCTCTGAGGTCAGCAGGCCGTACGCCCGTTCGGCGAAGGAGTCCATCGTGTCGAGAACGGCAGGGCCGGCCTCAAGCTGCTTGAGTCGGCCGTTGACCACATCCCGCAGATTTCGCCGCATCTCGAGATCTGAGAGTTCGATCCCCTGCGGCAGTTGCAGGTCACGAACGGAAAAGCCTTTGTCGGACGCCGGGTCGCCCCCTGTCCCGAACGCACCGTATTTCGGGCTCAGGTAACCGGTGCCCACTCCGCCGAAGTTGTCACCGCCGGGAATTCCAATGAATGGGGGCAGGCCATTTCGCCAGCCAAACTCGTGGCTCACCACCGCCCCGACATGAGGGTGCTTGATCGCCGGGCTCGACTTGTGGCCCGAGAGCATGTGGTACATCCCCAGCGCGTGGTCAGGCACCGAGCCCACCACCGATCGCACAACGCACATTTTGTCGGCGATCTTTGCACAGGCCGGCAGGGTCTCGCTGAACACGACGCCGGGGATCGGCGTCTTTGTCACGCCAAACGGGCCGCGATACTCAGTCGGGCTCTCCGGCTTGGGGTTCCACGACTCCTGGGCGGAAATGCCGCCTTGGCAGACGATCTGGATGACGCTCTTGGCGGTGCCTTCCTTCGACTCGTACCACTTCTGCTCACCGCGAGCCTGCTCCATCCTCAGCAGATCGGCCAGCGACAATCCACCGAGGGCCAGCGAGCCCACCTTGAGCACGCCCCGTCGCGACCAGTTGGCTGCCCGATAACCCCGGCAGCCACTCAAATCCACAGACCCGACCATGTTGATCCTCGACTGAGAAAGGGCCCAACCGAGAAAAATCGGCTGTCGGAAGACCTATGCTTCCCCGCCCCTGTGAACAAACCAAATCAAGGGCCGGCTACTCATCCGCATCGGATTCCCTGAGCATCCAGGTGCGGTTGCTATAGCAGGATCCGGCGGCCCCGCCCGCAACGATCAGCCGACCATCGACGACCGCGGCGCATCCCCAGACAAGCTCGCGGGGCAGATCGGGCCCGCTTCGCCACCGGCCCGTGGCCGGATTGAAGATCTGCACCTCGCGGCCGTTGTGGACACCGCGGCCGCCCAGCAGCCAGACCTCGCCTCGATACCCGGCCATCTGGCAGGACCGCGGCGGCCGCGGCACGGGAACCGTTCGCCAGGTGGACGTCTGCGTGTTGAAGACCGCCAGATACTTGTGGGGCACCGCCAGAAAAATCTCATCGCCCAACGCGCAGCCGGCCAGCGGCCCGAAGCCGACGGGCCCATCTGGCTCCTGCCGCCACGACTCCTCGCCGGAGCCGAGACTCTCGAGCTGGCCGGGCCGATCGGTTTCCTCTCGCGGATTGCCCGCCACGTAGACCCGCCCATTGACATGCAACGCGATCGGCATCGGCCGTGGCCGCGCAAGCGGCGGGCCCTCCTTCACGCCGCCCGTGGCCGGATCGACAAGCCAGGTCGCGGCCTGCTCGTGTCGCCGGCCCGCAGCATCGATACGGTCGCCGCCGGCCACCACCAGCCTGCCGCCGACATGGCTCGTGCCGCAGTGCACCAGCGGATGAGGGAGGGTGGTGACGACGTCCCACCGACCCCTGCGGGATTCGCTGTCGAAGGTAAACCGAAACACCTCCGCAAAGTCGTGGAGCCTGGCCGGAAACCCGCGGGCGTTGGTGCGGCCGCCAGCCATGTAGAAGTCGCCGCCAAGCAAATCCCCGGAGAGATCATGGTTGCTGCCCGGCAGGCGGGCAACGAGTTCCCAATTGTTCTGCCAGGCGTCGGCTTTCGGCCGGCTGGCAAACTCTTGACCACCGGCCGTGACCAACAGCCGCCCATCGCGGTCCGTCGCGACCCGGCTGACTGCTCCGGTCACCGGTTGACCGGCCACCATCAACGTCCTGACGTTCCACGCATAGTCGGCGGGCTTCCGTTCATCGGCCAGCGTGCAGATGACAAGTAGCCCGGGCTCGACTGCAACCCGCAGCAGTCCATCGGGGCCGAGTCCGATCGCCTCGATTGCTCCATCCGGAAAGCCCGCCCGACCGCGGGCATCCTCCCAGCCGGCGGCAGGATCGAGTGGATTGAGCCGGAGCAGCTCCTGCTTTCCCGCGACCCACACGCCGCCTGCCTCGTCGGCCAGTACTGACCGCCACCGGTCTCCGGCTGGCTGCGGCTCGACCGGCTCCCAGCGGTCGGAACGATCGGCCGGCAGCACGAGCAGTTGCGGCTGCCCCGGAGCGATGAGGCAATAGTGGTTGTGGGCATGGTCGTAGGCGGTTGTCAGGGTACCCGTCGGAGGCGGCACCGCTGGCTGTGGATGGTGCAAATCCGCCTTGAATTCCGCAACGCCATGCCTCGTGAGTGCGGCGGATTCGTCGTAGGTCTCTCCCCAGACGATGCCCGTTTCATCCGCCGCGGTTTCGGCCACGCGGCCTGGTCCGATATTGCTGCCGATCAGCACCGCCACGAGCCACACCCATCGGCCCGTAGCCCGGTCCCGGAAACCACTACTCATTTTTACGTTCAGCCTGAGCATTTCGGCGGAAGCTCAGAAGGATTGCCCGGTGCTCTCCGACGCAGAAGCCTCCGCAGAATGAATGAATCGGGAACGGGGAATCCTTACCATTCGCGGCAAGATTGCCGGCTATTCCAGTGGTGTTTGGTCGCTGCGGCCGGTCGGGAAGCCGGTTCGATCGGGATTCCGCGGCCAAACCGGGGTTTGTTCGCCCGGCTGTTCGTCATAGTTTTCGGAAAATCATCTTGGCCCCGCCCATCCCGAGGCTTCGTTTTCGTCATGCATGCCAGGTCCGGCCGACCGGCGACCGATGAACATCTGCTCATGGTGCAGCAGTTGTTCGTCAAACACCAGATGGCAATCCGTTCGTTCGCGATCGGCCTGACCGGCGACTTCACGGCGGCGGAAGACGTCGTGCAGGAGACATTTCTGACCGTGACCAAGAAGGCGGCTGACTTTCGACCAGACACCAGTTTCCTCTCGTGGGCACTGACAATTGCCCGTCTGAAGGCATATGAAAACAGGCGGGCAACGCGGCGATTTTCTCGTGAGGTGCTCGAATCGCTCGCGGCGTCCCTGCCGCGGCCTGAGGCTGATCCGTCTGCGAATGCCGATGACCGTATCCGCTGGCTGTTGGAGTGCATCGAAGAACTCGCCCCGAAGGCGCGGGAAGTCTTGCGGCTGCGGTATTTCGCAGAACACGGTCCCGGTGAGATCGCGGGTCTCCTTGGACGGACGGTCGCGGGAGTCAACGCCACGCTCGTGAAATCACGGGAGGCACTGCGGCTGTGCCTGGCCCGAAAACTGGCAACGAACCCATAGATAGGCAGCATCCCGTCAGGCGGGCACGAAGCGTGTGCTACCGAGGCATTCCAGGAACCCGACGATGTTGGAACCGCGTACAAACGACCTGATTCACGCCTGGGTAGACGGCTGTCTTGACGATGCGGGCTTCGCCGAACTCGAAGCGACGCTGGCGGCATCGCCGGAGGCCCGCGGCCGCTTCTGGGACGAGGTTCATCTCCACAGTGATCTCTACGAGGCCTTCAAGACCCGCTTCGCGTCCTCCGCCGATAAGGTTTCGGCCGCGGAAGGTGCTGCGAGCCTTGCCGTGCAGCAGGGTTCTTCCTTCGTGGAGCGTCTTGGACGGCGGCTGTGGCGGCATGGGGCAGCGATGGTCGTGGCGGCTGCGCTCGTTGCCGGTGGTTGCGGGCTCGGGAGCGTAATCACCTCGCTCTCACTGGCCTATGCTGGCTGGTCGCCGGCGTGGTCGGAGTGCGTCGTGATCCTCGAAGAGGGCTTCGAGACCGGACCTGCTCCCCGCCACGACTTCGTGCCGACTCTGCCTGGATATTGGAGCGGTGATGTGACTGCGGTCGTAGGACCGGAACAGGGCGTGCGGCCCAAGTCCGGCCGGCAGATGCTCCGCTTCGTGCAAACAGTTCCGGCGAACCAGTCGCCGGCATCCAGTTCGGCCTCCGAGATCTGGCGGCTGGTCGATCTTGAGGCGGTTCGTGGGAAACTTGGTATGAAGGGACCGGGTGTCGATCTCTTCCTGGAACTGACGGCGACCTTCAACGGCGTCACGCCCTCGTCCGGGCGGGATCCGAAGTGCACGCTCAAGGCTGTAGCGACCGATCTCTCGCCTCCCTTCACGCAGGCCCTCTGGCTGCAATCGGGTCTGGAGGGTGCCCGACAGAGCGATCCTGGCGGTATCTTCGTGCTCAGCGAGCAGCAGGAACCGCTTGATGCTGATCCTGGCTCCTGGCAGCGGCTCACGATCACGCTGCGTGCGCCGGCTCGGGCGCGATGGCTGCTGCTCTACTGCCTGGCCAGTGACACAAGTCACGCCGCCCGCGAGTCGGAGCCGCGGCTGGAGGGCCAATACGCCGACGAAATTCATCTTTCTGCCCGGCCGCTTCCGGCGGTGCGGTAGCGTTTTTTCGCGACATGCCGCCTCGTCGCCCCCCGGACGGGCCCGGAAACGCGGCATCGCGTAACTGCTTGTCTTGAAACGACTTGCTGCCGCTGCACGGGCTTGCCTCGGGGCTTTGGCAGCCGACCGCCGCTGCCGGGTGGATTTCGTTGGTTTGTTCTGCCTGTGCGGCCTCATTGCTTATGGGTCATCGGCGGCGTGGGGTTTTCGCATCCGCTGGGGGCTTCCGACCGCGATCTTTTCCGATCTCATCTGGGCTTTTCCGGTTTTTTTTGAGCTTTCTCATAGCCTCCCTGTTTTCCTTGTCTTTTTGTTCGCGTGTGTTTATCCCCATGAAGATAACGACATTATCCCTCATGGCGCTGTGCCTGGCCGCAACGTCGTTTCCGCTGTGTGCTGCAACGTGGACCGGAACGATCGGCAATTGGACAGATGACAGCTGGGGGTTATCCGGTGATTACCCGGGTAGTGCGACATCACCAGATAATACTGGTCTCATTCAGGGCACCAACGCCGATGTCACCCTTGACACGCAGCTTTCATCACAGCTTGGTCTCCTAAGGTTTTGGGGGGGTTCAACCTTGACGGTTGATACCGGTGGCGGGGT
>Ga0180430_10003980_pt1 | contig 12580 bp, 7 predicted proteins | sample SS_ome_9_FD_132999 | JGI IMG/M metagenome (GOLD analysis project Ga0180430, IMG submission 132999) | Hypersaline lake sediment archaeal communities from the Salton Sea, California, USA - SS_1_S_2 metaG | ecosystem: Environmental > Aquatic > Non-marine Saline and Alkaline > Hypersaline > Sediment... | reverse complement strand
GGCCGGCCTGCGTCGCGGCGACGTGACCGTCCTCTACCGCACCAACGCCCAGAGCCGCGCCCTGGAGGATTCCCTGCGCCTGGCCAACATGCCCTACAAGATCGTGGGCGCCACGGCCTTCTACGAGCGCCGCGAGGTGCGGGACGTCCTGGCCTACCTCAAGCTCGTGAACAACCCGCGCGACGCCCTGGCGGCCATGCGCGTTCTCAACGTGCCCAAGCGCCGCATCGGCGACGCCTCGGCGGCCCGGCTGGTCGCCCTCGCCGAGCGCGAGGCCTGCACCCTGGGCGAGGCGGCGGCCCGGCCCGGGCTGCTGGAGGAGGCGTTGAACCGATCGGCGAGCGGGCGCATCCGCGATTTCTTCGAGATGGTCACCGGCTGGCGGGCGGCGCTCCCGGACCTCGCCGTGCCCGAACTGGTGGAGCGGGTCATCGAGGACATCGACTACGTGCGCCACCTCGAGCGCGACGATCCCCTGACGGCGCCGGCCCGCAACGAGAACGTCGCCGAGCTCGTCAACGGCGCCTACGCCTTCCACGAGGGGAGCGACGGGGGGAGCCTGTCGCAGTTCCTCGAGCAGACCGCGCTGGTCGCCGACGCGGACACCATCCGCGACGAGTCCGGCGTGGTGCGTTTGATGACCGTGCACGCCGCCAAGGGGCTGGAATTCCCCGTGGTCATCGCGGCTGGCGTGGAGGAGGGGCTCATGCCCCACGCCTCGAACCTGGACGACGCCGACGCCCTGGAGGAGGAGCGGCGGCTCTTCTACGTGGCGTTGACGCGGGCCCAGCGTCGCGTCCACCTGCTGCACGTCCGCATGCGGCGCCGATTCGGGCAGCGCGAGCTCTGCCTGCCCTCGCGTTTCCTGGGCGAGATCCCGGAGACCTTCGTCGAGACCGTGGGCGAGATGCCGACCGCGGGCGCATCGCTGGCCGGCCTCTTCGGCGAAAGCGACTTTCCGGCGGGCGGACGATCCCGCGGCGGGGCATCCGGGCGGCGCCGCACGACGCCCGCCGCCACGGCCTCCATCGACTGGAATCGCGAGGCGTCCCAGGAGGATGTCGTCTTCCACGCGGGGCAACTCGTCACCCATCCCACGATGGGGGTCGGCACCGTGGTCCGGGTCGAGGGTTCCGGCGACAACCTCAAGCTCAGCATTGACTTCCCCGACGGCGAACGCCGTCATTTCCTGGCCAGGTTCGCCAAGATCCGTCCCCTGGACGGGTGAGCGCCGTCATATTCCCGGCCTCGTCTATTTTACCGATGATAAGAATCGGCCCTTCGTGACTCATTTCGCCTCAAGTGAGGAATTCCCTGAGTCGATGACACCTCCATGCCGGGTTCGGGTCGTGCACGGGAACACCAGCCGGAAGTGGTATGATGCGTCGTTTCAAGGACTCCGTATTCGATGACGTCCCCATCTGGATGACCGGCGGCGGGCTCGTCGCGGGTCTGCTCCTGCCGGTCTTCATGCTGCTGATCGGCGTGCCGGCCGAGTCCGCGCTGCGCTGGACGAGTTTCGTCGCCGGCGCGGTCCTGGGGGCCGGCCTGGGGTACGGCGGCGCGCGACTCAGCCTGAAGCTCGTCCGCCCCGAGTTGCGGACCCAGGCGGTGAGCATGCACGAGATCGGAGAGGTCCTGCGCGAGATGTCGATCATCAAGGACTGGTCCTCGTCCGCGATCGAGAACTGCCGGCTGCCCGACACCTCGGACGACGAACTGAGCCAGATGGCCGAGACCTTCAACGAGATGGTCGAGGAGCTCGTGCACGTGCACAGGCTGGAGGCCGCGTCCACCGAGCAGACCGAGACGCTGTCGAGCAAGCTGGACATGGAGGCCCTGTCGCAGGACGCCGTCCGGCTGCTGCTGGAACAGACCGAGGCCAATGCGGGCTGCCTGCTGGCCCTGCTGGAAGGCGAGTTCAAGACCGTCGCCAACATCGGACTGCGTGACACGGAGGGCATTGCAGAGAGCGATCGCGTGCAGCGCGCCCTGGAGACCTTCGCACCGCAGTATCTGCGGGTGCCCGACAGCGTGGCCATCGACGGCGTGGTCACGGACTACCGCCCGCGGCAGGTCGTCATCCTGCCCATCTCCTACGAGGGTCAGGGGCTCGGCGTGGTCGTGCTGGCCTCGGACACCATGTTCGGCAAGGAATCCATGTGGATCCTCGACCTGTTCACCAAGGGCATGGGCCTGGCGCTCAACAACGCGGTCATGCACACCAAGCTCCAGAGGATCGCCGCCATGGACGGGTTGACGGGTGTCTACAACCGTCGTCTGGGCATGAAGCGGCTCCGCGACGAGTTCCTCAGGGCGGAGCGGGACGGCGCCAAGCTCGCCGTGGCCATGTTCGACATCGACCACTTCAAGAAGGTCAACGACACCTACGGCCACCTGGTGGGCGACCGCGTTCTGACGGCCGTGGCCCACACCGCGCGCGACGTGCTGCGCGAGAGCGACGTGATCCTCCGCTACGGCGGCGAGGAGTTCCTGGTGGTGCTGCCCGGTGCCGCCTCGGCGGACGCGCTGGCCGTCGGCGAGCGGATCCGCAAGGAGGTCGAGGCCTGCGTCATCGAGGATGGTGAACGGGAGGTCCGCGTCACCGTCAGCGTCGGGCTGTCGGAATACGACCCGGAGCATGTCGAGGCGGAGGAGGACCTGGTCAAGAAGGCGGACGACGCCCTCTACACGGCGAAGGAGAGCGGCCGCAACCGCGTGGTCCATGCCACGCAGCGGCCCGCCGCATCGACCGAAGACCCCGCCGGGGATCCGTCGCCCGAGACCTGCGCGACGCCTTGACGGCCGTTCCATGGTCGGACCATGCGAAACGGGACGTCCCGACGGGGCGTCCCGTTCGTCTTCGGTTATGCCAACGAAAATGTGTTTTACTCGGCCAGGAGCATCTTCATGCTGATTTCATTTCAGTTACGCGCCTCAATACGAGGTCCGCAGCGCTGATTACGGCCGAAACACAATTTCGATGGCAGAACTTTCGTCTTCGCTCCGGGCGCGGCGGTGCTCAGCGTGTCAAGGTCAGCTTGCGGCTGGCCCTGCGATCCCCGTTCCACACCGCCAGCCAGTAGGTGCCGCTCGCCACGGGCCGTCCGTCGCCGTCGTGTCCCAGCCAGTGCCAGGCGTACGGGGCCTCGCGGGCGCTCATCTCCCCCAGATCCCAGGCGCCCAGTTCCCGGCCGCGCGCGTCGTGCAGGGTGATCCGGACCGGGCCGTCCCGGTTGACGGCGAAGGAGAGGCGCGCGCCGTCGGCACCGGCGGGATTGGGCCGCGGGGGCGCGAGGGCCACCGCCGGCGGCGGCAGGGGCTCGTCGGCGAAGAGCAGCCAGCCCTCCGGATCCAGCACGAACGCCTCGAGAGGGCCGTCCAGGTCCCAGTCGTATGCGGCAGAGCGGGCGGCGAGGACGACCGTGTCGTCCGTCGTCCCGGCCGCGGTGGTCAGGCGCACCGGCAGCGTCAGCTCGAAAAGCGTCGGCTGGGTCTGCTCGAGGTACAGGACGTGGCGCTGGCCGCCGCTCGACAGGGGCAGGCTCTCGACGCGCCATCGCAGCTGCGGCGCCTCGGCGGTCTCGAGCCAGGGTCGCAGCAGGGGCCCCGCGTCGGAACCGGCGGCCGCGGACGCGGCGGCGATAAGGTCGGCGGTCGTGACGCTGCCGTGGGCTCGTGCCGGGTCGCGGACGTAGTCGTGGACGAAGTCGAAGAAGACGGCGTCTCCCAGGGCCCCCCGCAGCATGTGCAGCACCCAGGCGCCCTTGTGGTAGACCAGCGTGTTGGGCAGGATGGGATCGGGGTCGACGAGCGGACTGTCGCCGGTGAACAAGTCGGGATGGAGGTCCGGCCCGATGTGCCGCATCTTGCCGAGATAGGCCTCTCGTCCCTGCGTTTCCTCCAGCCACAGGGCCTCGAAGTAGGTGGCGAATCCCTCGTTGAGCCAGATGTCGGGCCAGTCCGCGGGCGTGATCAGGTCGCCGAACCACTGGTGGGCCAGCTCGTGCAGGATGATGTTGGCGAAGCGCCCGTCTCCGGTGAAGATGAAGCGGCCCAGGCTGGTGCAGGTCTGGTGCTCCATGGCGCCGCCCCACTTGATGGCGACCTGCCCGTAGCGTTCGCCGGGGAAGGGGTAGGGGCCGCAGATCGATTCCATGAACGTGATCATGTCGCAGACCGGCTCGAACTCGATGGCGGCGTTCGCCGCGTCGTCGGGGTAGACGTGGTAGGTCAGCGGCAGCCCGCCCGCGGCGGCGGCGCAGGTCTCCTCCCACTCCACGTATTGCGAGACGTTCAAGCAGACCAGGTAGGTGGACATGGGGTGCAGCGCGTCCCACACGAAGCGCCGCCAGCCCGGATCGGCGACCGTCTCGGCGATCAGCGCGCCGTTGGCGACCACGCGCATGGTGTCCGGGGCCGTGACGGCGATGGTGACGGTGGCCTTGTCGGCCGGATGGTCCTTGCAGGGCCACCAGCTGTGGGCGGACCAGGGTTCGCTCATGGTGAAGACCGTCTTGCCCCGCGGATCGGCGGGCGAATCGCCCAGCGTGCGGAACAGCATGCCCGCGTTGAAGGTGCCGTGGGGCTGGGGCGATCCGTGGTAGCGGACCAGGATGGCCGCGGTGTCGGCCGGCGCCGCGGGTGTCGCGACCAGCAGTTCCTCGTCGTGGTGCAGGAAACCGGCAGGCGTGCCGTCCCACAGCACCTCGTCCACGAGCAGTCCCGGGCCCAGGTCCAGCACCACGCTGTCCGGCGGAGCGCCGACGAAGGCGAGACGGACGGTCACGTCGCCGGCGAGCGTTTCCGCCTCGGGATCGATGCGCAGGTTCAGGTCGTAGTGTCCCACGTCGAAACCCCGGTCGTCCGTACGCGGCCGGCCGTCGACGGCGTCCGTCAGCCAGGCTTCCGGCAGGGGGTGTCCCCAGTGGGCGGGGTCCGGGTCGGGGATGGCCGCGGCCTGGACCGCGACGTGGGCGGCCAGCAGGCAGGCCGACGCTGTCACCGCTGTTGCGCGCAAGGACTCGTCCCTTCCCGGGTGTTCGTCGATCGGTTATCCTCGCTTCAAGATAGTGCAGAATCGGAACTCTCCCAAGAGATGGACGGCCCGGAACCGTGGACGCCGAACTGATCCGCAGGCTCGAGACCCTGGCCGGGCTGAGCTGCGCGCCGGACGAGCGCGAGGCCCTTTCGCGCGATCTGCGCGGGATCGTGGCGTTCGCGGATCGGCTCGCGGCCTTCGTCGAGGAGGATGCGCCGGCCGGCGGACCGGACGATCCGCATCGGGCCGACACGGTGGGCGTGCGGGCGGATCGGCCGCGACCGTCCCTTCCGCGCGCCGACGCCCTGTCCGGGGCCGCCGCCACCGACGGCGATCATGTCCTGACGCCACCGCTGCGCGCGGGCGGCGGCCGATGAGCGGTTCGGCGCCCACGACCCTGCTGGCGGCCGCGGCGGCCCTGCGCGGGGGGGAGACCACCGCGGCGGCGCTCGACGCCGGCCTGCGCGACGCGGCGGATGCCCGCGCCGGGGATCTCAACTGCTTCACCTGGCGCGCCGCGGCCGCCGATCCGTTCCCGGGATGCGAAGGCGGTCCGCCTGCGGGGGCCTCGCCCCTGTGGGGACTCGGGGGCGCCGTCAAGGCCAACATCTGCGTGCGCGGCCGCGTCGCCGACTGCGGCTCGCGGTTGCTCGCCGGCTGGCGCCCGCCCTACCAGGCCACGGTCGTCGGCCGTCTGCGGGAGGCCGGTGCCCACCTGGTCGGCGCCACGGTCATGGACGAGTTCGGGATGGGCTCCTCGACCGAACACGCGGCGACGGGTCCGGCCCGCAATCCCCACGATCCGACGCGCGTGCCGGGTGGCTCGAGCGGCGGGGCCGCGGCCGCCGTCGCCGCCGGTCTGGCCTGGTTTGCCCTGGGCTCCGACACCGGCGGCAGCGTACGCCAGCCCGCCCACTGCTGCGGCGTGGCCGGGCTGCGACCGACCTACGGACGGATCTCCCGGCACGGCCTGGTGGCCTTCGCTTCCTCCCTGGACCAGATCGGTCCCCTGGCCCGGACCGTCGCCGACTGCGCCGCGGTCTACGAGGCCGTCGCGGGCCACGACGCGGCCGACGCGACCAGCCTCCGCGCGCCCCTCGGCGCTCCCCTGGACGCGGCCGGACGGTCCGCCGCCGGTCTGACCGTGGGCGTGCCGCGGGGCGGGCCGACGCCGGCCGACGCCGACACGGTCTCGGATTTCGAGGCGTCTATGGAGGCCCTGCGCGCCGCCGGCGTGACCGTGACGGACATCGACCTCCCCGATCCGGACATCATGCTGGCGGCCTACACCGTCATCGCCGCAGCCGAGGTCTCCGCCAATCTCGCCCGCTTCGACGGCGCGGTCTACGGCGCACGCGCCGTCGGCGACACCTACGCGGACATGGTCGCCCGCACGCGGGCGGAGGGGTTCGGTCGCGAGGTCAAGCGTCGGATCCTGCTGGGCACCTACGTCCTCTCGGCCGGCTACCGGGACGCCTACTACGAACGCGCGCAACGCGCCCGCCGCCGCGTGGCGGCGGCCTATGCGGCGGCCCTCTCCGCCTGCGACGCGATCGCGACTCCGACGGCGCCCGCCGCGGCCTTCCCCCTGGGCGATAAGCTGGACGACCCCCTGCGCATGTACCGCAGCGACGTCCACACGGTGGGACCGAGCCTGTCCGGCCTGCCGGCGCTGACGGTGCCCACCGGGCGCGACCGCGATGGTCTGCCCCTGAGTCTGCAGCTCACCGGCCCGGCACTCGGCGAGGAGACGCTCTTCACCCTGGGCGCCGCCGTCGAGGCCGCCCGCGGCGAAGGCGGGGGAGGTGGCCCGTGACCCCCGAGTCCGTCATCGGTCTGGAGGTGCACGTGCGCCTGCGCACGCGGACCAAGATCTTCTGCGCCTGCCGCAACGCCTACGGGGCACCGCCCAACAGCCTCACCTGCCCGGTCTGCCTGGGGCTGCCCGGCGCCCTGCCGGTCTTGAACAAAGCGGCGGTCGAACTGGCGCTGCGCCTGGGCCTGGCGCTCGGATGCCGCGTGCGGCTCCGATCCCGCTTCGCGCGCAAGTGCTACTTCTATCCGGATCTGCCCCGCAACTACCAGATCACCCAGCACGACGAGCCCCTGTGCGAGGGCGGGCGGCTGGAGATCGGGGATCGGGAGATCACACTCGAGCGGATCCATCTAGAGGACGACGCCGGCCGGATGCTGGATCGCGCGGCGGACCAGTGCCTGGACTTCAACCGGGCGGGCGCGCCGCTGGCCGAGATCGTGACCCGCCCGGACCTGCGCTCCGGCGAGGAGGCGCGTCTCTTCCTGCGCGCGTTGCGTCGCCTGCTGCGGGCCCTCGACGTCTGCGACGGCGACATGGAGAAGGGCAGCCTGCGCTGCGACGCCAACATCTCCCTGCGGCCGGCGGCGGGAGCGAAGACCGGCCCGCGCGTGGAGCTGAAGAACCTCAACACCATGCGCGGCGTCCGTCGGGCGCTCGATCACGAGGCGGCCCGGCAGGCCACGCGGCTGGCGGCGGGCCGGCCCCTCGTTCCGGAGACCCGGGGCTGGGACGCGCGCCGCGGCGAGACCTTCCGCATGCGCCTCAAGGAGGCGTCGAGCGAGTACCGATACTTCCCGGAACCGGACCTGCCGCCTCTGGTCGTGGACGAGGACCGCCTCGCGTCGATCCGTCGGGCGCTGCCCGAACTGCCCGCGAACCGGGAACGACGCTACGTGGCGGCGCTCGGACTCGACGCGGGCGCGGCGGCGACGCTCTGCGAATCTCCGGCCCTCGCCGCCTACTTCGAGGCGATGACCAGGGCGCTGGACGACGCGTCGGCCTGTGCCAACTGGGTGACGGGGGAGGTCCTGCGGATCTGCCGCGAGCGGACCCTGAACGCGGCGGCGTTCCCCGTACTCCCGGGCGAGGCCGCGGCGCTGTTGCGCCGGGTCGCCGGCGGCCGCCTGAGTCTGGGCGCCGCCAAGTCGGTCTTCGCCTCGATGGTCGCTGAGGGACTGACGGCGGCCGCCGCGCTCGCCCGGGCGGATCTGGAACTGATCGCCGACCGGGGCGCGCTCGCGCCGGTCGTCGATCGCGTCCTGGCCGAAAATCCCGATCAGGTCGCAAGCTGGCGGGCCGGCAAGACCGGCGTCGCCGACTGGCTGATCGGCCGCGTGATGGCGGCCACGGGGGGGCGGGCGGACCCGGCCCTGGTCGCCGGCATCGTCCGCGCGCGGCTCGCGGACGATTGAGGTCGGCCCCTTGGCCAATTGATGTTTGCCATCGTCGAGGTGCCTGTCTAACGTTCCGGCGGAGCCCGACGCATCGCCACGCCACCTGCCACGAACGATCCCTCGCAGCGAGGGGAGATCGAAATGCCGGATGACACGTACCGACTCGCCGACGATTTCGCACCGTCCGACGCCGACCGCTGGCGCGACCTCGTGTCCGCGGATCTCAAGGGCCGGCCCTGGACGGACCTCGTGGGCCGGACACGCGCGGGGCTCGAGATCCAGCCCCTCTACACCGCCGCAGACTGGGACGCCGCGGACGCCTCGGTCCACGCGCGCGGGGATCGCGACCCCGCCCTGGCGCCGAGCTGGGACGTCCGCCCCGAATACGTCCATCCCGATCCGGCGACGGTCAATGCCCGGATCCTTCGCGACCTGTCCCGGGGCACCACCTCGGTGCTGCTGAGGCTAGACCCCGCCGGGCGCGAAGGCGTGGCCGTACGCTCGGCCGAGGATCTGGAAGCGGTGCTCGCGGACGTCGATCTGGCGCGGACGCCCGTCGTCCTCGCCGCGGGCGCGCGCTTCGTCCCCGCGGCCGCCCTGCTGGCGGAGGTCCGGCGCGCGCGCGGTGTCGCGGACGACGCGGCACGCGGCGCCCTCCAGGCGGATCCGATCGGTGCCTGGTGCCTGGGCGGCGGTTTGCCCGTCGGCCTGTCGGGACTCCTCGAGGACATGGCGGACCTGGCCGCCAGGACGGCGGCGGCCTCGCCGGACGTGCGCGCGGTGAACGCCGCGGCCTGCCCCTTCCACGATGCGGGGGCCGACGAGGCCCAGGAACTGGGCTTCACCCTGGCCGAGGCGGTGGCTTATCTGAGGGCCTTGGAGGAGCGGGGCCTGGATGCGGATGTGGCGGCGTCCCAGATCCAGTTCTGTTTCCCCGTCACCGGGGAGCTCTTCGGCGAGATCGCCAAGCTTCGCGCGGCGCGGACGCTCTGGGGTCGCGTCGTCGAGGCCTGCGGCGGCGGCCCGGTCGCCCGGCGCATGCGACTCCACGCCCGCACCTCGGCGCGCGTGGCGACCCGCCGCGATCCCTGGGTGAACATGCTGCGCGCCACCACGGCGGCCTTTGCGGCAATGACCGGCGGTGCGGATTCGATCACTGTCGACCCCTTCGACGCGACCGTCAACGTGCCTGACGATTTCAGCCGGCGCATCGCGCGCAACGTGCAGATCATCCTGCAGGAGGAATCCCACCTGGGACATGTCGTCGATCCCGCCGGGGGGTGCTGGCACCTGGAACGGCGCACCGCCGACCTCGCGGAGAGAGCCTGGTCCTGGTTCCAGGATGTGGAGCGCCGCGGCGGCCTCGTCGCGGGCCTGCGCGAGGGCTGGATCCAGGCGCGCATCGCCGAGGTTCGTGAGGCCCGCGCGCGGGACGTGGCCCGGCGCAAGGCGCCCATCACCGGCGTCAGCGAGTTTCCGGTCCTGGACGTGCCCGACGTGGCGCGGACACGGCCGACGCCGCCGACCGGCGCGTTCCCCGGCGACATGGGCCTGGCGGGGGAGGACGGAACGATGCACGATCCCGTCGAAGCCCTGGCGCGGCACGCCGACGCCGAGCCCTTCGAGGCCCTGCGGGACGCCGCCGACGCCCATCTGGCCCGCACCGGTGCCCGGCCCCGCGTCTTCCTCTGCAGCCTCGGTTCTCTCGCCCAGCACAATGCGCGAACCTCCTGGATCCGCAATGTGCTGGCGGCGGGCGGCATCGAAGCGACGTCCTGCGGCGAGACCCTGGACGATCCCGCGTCGGCCGCGTCGGCCTTGCGCCGCAGCGGCGACCGCGCGGCGATCGTATGCGCCTCCGACGAGACCTACGCCGAGAAGGGGCCCGAGGTCGCCGCCGCGCTGAAGGCGGCCGGCGCTGCCGACCTGCTCCTGGCCGGACGCTGGGGCGATCTGGAGGCGCGCTGGCGCGAGGCGGGCGTGACCGTCGCGCTGCATCTGGGCTGCGACGTTCTGGAGATCCTGCGCGATCTGCACCGGACGCTGGAGGTGAAGGCATGAGCGGCATTCCCGACTTCGGCGACCTGCCCTTGAAGGGCGAGGCGCGCGACGAGACGCGCGAGGATGCGGCGCCCGGCGGCGGGCCCGTCTGGACGACGCCCGAGGGCGTCGACGTGAAGCGCCTGTACACGGCGGCCGATCTCGAGGGCCTGGAGCACCTGGAGACCGTGCCGGGCGCGCCGCCGTTTTTGCGCGGCCCCTACGCCAGCATGTACGTCCGCCGGCCCTGGACCGTCCGGCAGTACGCCGGATTCTCCACGGCCGAGGAGAGCAACGCCTTCTACCGCCGCAACCTGGCGGCGGGCCAGAAAGGCCTGTCCATCGCCTTCGACCTGGCGACCCACCGGGGCTACGACTCGGATCATCCGCGCGTGGTCGGGGACGTGGGCATGGCCGGCGTGGCCATCGACTCGATCCTCGACATGCGCATCCTCTTCGACGGCATCCCCCTGGACCGCATGAGCGTGTCCATGACCATGAACGGTGCCGTGCTGCCGGTGATGGCCCTCTACATCGTGGCCGCCGAGGAGCAGGGCGTCTCGCAGGACAAGCTGGCCGGGACCATCCAGAACGACATCCTCAAGGAGTTCATGGTCCGCAACACATACATCTATCCGCCGGCGCCGAGCATGCGGATCGTCGGCGACATCTTCGCCCACACGTCCCGTCACATGCCCCGTTTCAACTCCATCTCGATCTCCGGCTACCACATGCAGGAGGCCGGCGCGACGGCCGACCTGGAGCTGGGCTACACCCTGGCCGACGGCGTCGAGTACATCCGCACGGGGCTGGCCGCCGGACTGGCGGTTGACGATTTCGCCCCGCGGCTGTCATTCTTCTGGGCGGTGGGGATGAACTACTTCATGGAGGTGGCCAAGCTGCGCGCCGCGCGCCTGCTCTGGGCCCGCCTCGTGAAGGGTTTCGATCCCCGGAACCCGAAATCCATGTCCCTGCGCACGCACTGCCAGACCTCCGGCTGGAGCCTGACGGCCCAGGACGTCTACAACAACGTGACGCGGACCTGCGTGGAGGCCATGGCGGCGGCGCACGGACACACCCAGTCCCTGCACACCAACAGCCTCGACGAGGCCCTGGCGCTGCCGACGGACTTCTCGGCGCGCATCGCCCGCAACACGCAGCTCTACCTGCAGCAGGAGACGGATACCTGCCGCACGGTGGATCCCTGGGCGGGCAGCTTCTACGTGGAGCGCCTGACCCACGAACTGTCGCGGCGGGCCTGGACACGCATCGAGGAGGTCGAGGCGCTGGGGGGCATGGCCCGGGCCATCGAGGGCGGCGTGCCCAAGCTGCGCATCGAGGAGGCGTCCGCGCGCGCCCAGGCGCGCATCGACTCCGGCCGGCAGACGGTCGTGGGCGTCAACAGGCACGTGCCCGACGAGCCGGAGCAGGTCGAGGTCCTGAAGGTGGACAACACGCAGGTGCGCGAGGCGCAGCTGGCGCGGCTGAAGGAGCTGCGCGGGTCCCGGGACGCGTCGGCCGTCGACGCCGCGCTCTCGGCCCTGACCCGCTGCGCGGAGACGGGCGACGGCAACCTGCTGGCCCTGTCGGTCGAGGCCGCACGGGCCCGCGCCACCGTCGGCGAGATCAGCGACGCGCTGGAGAAGGTCTTCGGACGCCACCGGGCGGCCGTGAACACCGTGAGCGGAGTGTACAGCGGAGAAATGGGAGCAGCCAACGACGACATGGCCGACGTGCGCGGTCTGGTGACGGTCTTCGCCGGGCGCGAGGGCCGCAATCCGCGCATCCTCGTGGCCAAGATGGGCCAGGACGGACATGACCGCGGCCAGAAGGTGATCGCCACGGCCTTCGCCGACCTGGGTTTCGACGTGGACGTGGGCCCCCTGTTCCAGACGCCGGAGGAGACGGCGCTCCAGGCCGTCGAGAACGACGTGCACGTGGTCGGCGTCAGCTCGCTGGCGGCGGGGCACCTCACGTTGGTGCCGGCGCTCAGGGACGAGCTGGCGCGGCTGGGCCGTCCGGACATCCTGATCGTGGCCGGAGGCGTGATCCCGCCCCAGGACCACGAGGCCCTGCTGGCGGCCGGTGCGGCGGCCATCTTCCCGCCGGGCACCGTGATCGCCGAGGCCGCCGCCGACCTGATGCGCAAGCTCGAAGAGGTGAGACGCGGGTGAACGACGCGCCGCGCAGGGTGAACGGCCTCTCGCTCGACGACTACGTCGCGGGGGTCGAGGCCTGCGACCGCGCCGTGCTCGGCCGCGCGATCACCCTGGTCGAGAGCAGCCGTCC
>Ga0180430_10003975_pt1 | contig 12583 bp, 11 predicted proteins | sample SS_ome_9_FD_132999 | JGI IMG/M metagenome (GOLD analysis project Ga0180430, IMG submission 132999) | Hypersaline lake sediment archaeal communities from the Salton Sea, California, USA - SS_1_S_2 metaG | ecosystem: Environmental > Aquatic > Non-marine Saline and Alkaline > Hypersaline >... | reverse complement strand
TCCGCACGGCATCGAAGCCAAGCGGCTTGCGGAAATGCTTTTTGGTGCAGACGACGCTTGGTTTCGATACACTTTTGCGCTGGCGCTACAAAGTTACTCAACCGGCGCTCGTTCCGCAACCGATGGAGGGTTTTCGCCGAAGAGTACTAGCACACCCCGCACCTTTTGTTGCACCAGCTCTATGGTACAATGGGGTTCAAACAGACAATCCGGAGGGTAGAGACCATGTGTGCATCCCAGACGATGATCCTTGTGCTCCACGGGCCCAACCTCAACCTGCTGGGCCATAGGGAACCCCAGACGTACGGCCGTGTGACCCTCAAGGAGATCAATACCGCTCTGCGTGAGGCAGCGCAGGAGCGCGGTGCCTCACTGCGCATCGTCCAATCGAACCACGAGGGCGTCCTGATTGACGCCCTTCACGAGGCACGGGATCGGATCCACGGCGTCCTAATCAATCCCGCCGCCTTCACCCACACCAGCGTCTCCCTGCGCGACGCCCTCGCCGCAGTGGCCCTCCCCGCCGTCGAGGTCCACCTGTCCAACGTCCACGCTCGGGAGCCCTTTCGCCGGGAGTCGCTCACCGCACCAGCCTGCGTCGGCCAGATCGCCGGCTTCGGCTGGCGGAGCTACCTCCTCGGCCTGACGGCCCTCCTGGACCATATCGAGGAGAGGACTGAGAACCCATCGTGAGACCTACCAAGAGGCTTTCCAACTTGCCGCCGTACCCCTTCGCCCGTTGGGCCGACCACATTGAGGCCGCTCAAGAGCGCGGGCTCGACGTGATCCGGCTCGACATGGGTGACCCGGACCTGCCGCCCCCGGAGGAGGTCATCCAGACCCTCTGCCGGACGGCCCGCGAGCCCGACCGGCACGGCTATCCCGGCTATCGGGGCATTCCTGCGCTCCGCCGGGCCATCGCGGCCTACTACGGCCAACGCTTCGACGTCGATCTCCATCCGGACGAACAGGTCGTCCCGCTCCTGGGCTCCAAAGAGGGCCTGATCAATCTTGCTCTGGCCTACCTGGGCCCGGGCGATCTGGCCCTGGTGCCCGATCCAGGCTATGCGCCGTACACGCGGGGCGCCATCCTGGCCGGTGCCGAGATCTATACCATCCCTCTCCGTCCCGAACGTGGCTTCCTGCCCGATCTGGAGGCTATCCCCACAAGCGTGGCCCGCTCGGCTAGCCTCCTCTGGCTCAACTACCCCAACAACCCTACAGGCGCCACCGCCGACCTATCATTCCTCTCCCAGGCCGTCGACTTCGCCCGTAAGGTCGATCTACTGCTTTGCCACGACGCTCCATATGCCGACGTCACCTACGGAAGCTACCGGGCTCCCAGCGTGCTCCAAGTCCCCGGTGCCACTGACGTCGCCGTGGAGTTCAACTCCCTCTCCAAGATGGCGAACATGGCCGGCTGGCGGGTCGGGATGGCCGTGGGCTCTTCCGAGGCCCTGTCTGCCCTGACGCAGGTCAAGTCCAACATCGATTCCGGAATCTTCCGGCCCCTTCAAGAAGCAGCCATCGCGGCCCTCTCCACCAACCGGAGCTGGATCTCCGCCCGCAATCGCATCTACGAGGAGAGACTCGACCTCCTCGTCGACGGACTGCGCAGCCTGGGACTGGAGGCGCAGCCTCCTAAGGCAACCCTCTACCTCTGGGCCGCCATCCCCGACGGGAGGGGCGGAGGATGGACATCCGAGAGCTTCGCCAGAACCTTGCTGCAAGAGACCGGCGTTGCCGTGGCTCCCGGCTCGTTCTTCGGGCCGGGAGGTGAGGGGTTCATCCGCATCTCAGCCACCGCGCCGACCGCCCGAATCGAGGAGGCAGCGCAACGATTCCGTGACTTTGAGCCACCCTGCGCCGCTGGCGCAGCCAACCGGGAGAATGATCCAGGAGCAACATGAGCAAGCACCGAACAGCATTGATCACCGACAGCACCTGCGACATCCCTCGACACCTGATCGAGGAATACGACATCACCGTCGTTCCTCTCCACGTCATCTGGAGCGACGAGACCTATCGGGACCGCGTTGACCTGGATCCCAGAGACTTCTATCGGCGCCTTACCGAGGACCCGGAGTATCCCACCACCGCCCATCCCACGCCCGGTGGCTTTGTCGAGACCTATCGGGAAGCTGTTCAGGACGGTGCGCGTGAGATCGTGGTCATCACTCTGAGCAGCCAGCTGAGCGGCGCTTTCGAGGCCGCCAGCCAGGCAAGCACGATGACGGAGGCCTCCGTGCGAGTCTTCGACTCCAAGGAGACAACCATGGGCTTGGGGTGGCAGGTGCTGGCCGCTGCCCGTGCCCGAAAAGCAGGCGGCGATGCCGAGGCGATGATCCGTGCCGCGGACGAGACGCGGCGGCGAGTAGGCGTCTACGTCTCGCTCGACACGCTCGAGTACCTCCACAAGGGGGGACGCATCGGCGGCGCGACCCGGTTCATCGGTTCGTTGCTCGATCTGAAGCCCCTTGTCTACGTCGATCATGACACCGGCAAAGTGGAGGCCGCTGGACGTGTGCGGACCCGCAAACGCGGGCTGGGTATGCTCTACGACAGCTTCTTCGAGGCTGTTGGGACGAACAGCTCGCTCCACGTAGCTGTTCTTCACGGCGATGCCCCGCGCGACGCTGAGCGGGTGGCTCAGCGGATCGAGCGCGAGTACGCGCCTCAAGAACTGCTTATTGACATCACCGGACCTGTGCTGGGCGTCCACACCGGTCCCCGGGCCATTGCCCTGTGCGGCTACGCCGAGGGTGAAAGGAATTGAGAATGACCTCCCTCCTGCGCGACTTGGTTGACGCCTTCTTCCGAAACCTGCCCAGCTACCTCTGGTCCGTCGGAGTCTTCGTAGCCACCTTGATTCTCTCCCGACTCGCCAAGCAAGCCGTCGAGCACGGTGTCAAGGACCGCATCGACGAGGAGGATACGCAGCACTTCCTCGGTCAGATCGCCTATTGGGGAGTGTTCGCCCTCGGCACCCTCATGGCCCTCAACCAGCTTCCTGGCGTCGACGTGACCAGTCTCCTTGCTGGCCTCGGGATTCTCGGTTTCACCATCGGCTTCGCCCTCCAGGACATCGCCAGGAACTTCATGGCTGGGCTCCTCATCCTCCTGCGAAGGCCCTTCAGCGTCGGTGACGCCGTGGAGGTTGCCGGGCACGCTGGCTCCGTGTTGGAGGTCACGATGCGCGACACCGTCATCCGAACATGGGATGGTGTTATGGAGATCATTCCCAACTTTGATGTCTACTCAAACCCCATTGTCAACTACTCGGAGCTGCCGCTCCGACGCCGTACCGTGGCCATCGGCCTGGGCTACGGCGAGGACATGGACCGGGCAAGGGATCTCATCCTCAGCGTCATCCGCGCCACCGAGGGCGTGCTCGACGAGCCCGAGCCCGAGCTCCTCACCGAGGAGTTCGGCGACACGACCCTCAACATGGCCGCCCGCTTCTGGGTAAACCAGGATACGGACAGCCTCTTGGGCGTCCATTCCAACGTCGTCGATGCCATCAACGACCTGGCTGAGCGGGAGGGTATCGACATGCCTTACCCCACGCAGATCGTCCATCTGGAGGCCGAGCTCCCGTTCGAGACACCTCTCAGCTAGCTCCCGGCCGGTGCTCGCCCTACTCGAGCGTGGGCATGGCCTCGGTAGCGAAAGGGTAACCGAAAGACCGTCAAGCACGGAGGAGTCCATACCCAATGCACGCCATCAAGACCATCTTCTTGAATCCTGACCAGCAGCGGCTCCGAACCTTGTGGCGCCTGATTGGACAGCTGATCATATTCGGCATCATCGCCCTCGTCGTGGAGGGAGCCGTGGGGTTTGTCGCTTTCGGGGTCATACTCGCCCGCGAGGGCATCCCACCGGAGCAGCTCTCAGACCCGCGCGTCGTGCAGCAGCTCATCATGAACGATCCTCTCATCATGATGCTCTCCTACCTCGGGCTCGTCCCGTCGCTCACCATCAGCATCTGGCTCGCCGGTCGCTTCCTGGACCGTCGCCCCTTCGCAGACTTCGGCTTCCACCTGAATCGCAACTGGTGGATCGACTTTGGCTTCGGGCTCCTCCTCGGTGCATGCCTGATGCTCATCATCTTCGTGATCGAGCTCGCTGCCGGCTGGGTCAGGGTCACCGGCACCTTCGTCACCCAGAACCCCGGCGCGAGCTTCTTGCCGACCATTCTCATCCCGCTGGTCGCCTTCCTCGCCGTGGGATTCTATGAGGAGCTTTTCAGCCGGGGGTATCAGCTCCAGAACCTGGCCGAAGGTCTCACCTGGCGATTCATCACGCCCGGGACCGCCATCGTCATCGCTACCCTTCTCTCTTCCGCGGTCTTTGGAGCCCTCCACGCCGGGAACCCCAACGCCACCCTGTTCAGTACCCTCAACATCGTCTTCGCCGGGATCCTCCTCGCTGTGGGGTACCTGCTGACAGGCGAGTTGGCCATTCCCATCGCCCTCCACATCACCTGGAACTTTTTCCAGGGAAACGTGTTCGGTTTCCCCGTCAGCGGCACTGACTTCCGTTCTGCCACCGTCATCGCTGTCGAGCAAAAAGGGCCCGATCTCTGGACCGGCGGTCCATTTGGCCCCGAGGCCGGATTATTGGGGCTCGGCGCGATGGCCCTCGGCATCATCCTCACCATTCTATGGGTCAAGTATCGTTACGGCAGCGCGAGCCTCGATCTATCCTTGGCGGAGCCGCCGAGCCAGGACAAGAGAGCCCCCTAACCCCAGATGTCGCGCAGGCTGTTCCTGCAGCAGGGGCGCAGTCGACCGCTTCGGACGCGCCCTCAGCAGATCCTGCCCGGCCCGGGGCGCCCCCCGCCGGCACTCGCGCGCCTCGTTCAAGGAGATAACGGGAAGGAGCCGCAACCATGGACGTGAACCTGGATACCCTCCCTTTCGATCGAGCGGACCTCGAACGCTACCTGAGTGCGCTCCGCCGTCAACCCGTCCAGGCTCTCGCGCTAAGTGAGCTGGACGGAGAGGACGGTTCCGACGCACTGAAGGGCTACGGGTATGGCGTCCCCCTGCTCATCGAGTGCCGGTGCGGCGATCAGGACGAGCGTTTCGTCCTTCACACGGTCTCTCGCAGCGGCTTCGGTCACGAGCGCGCTTCCGACCGGGCCGCAAACCTGCTCTTGGATCACGCCACATTCAACCACCTCCCTGGTCACGTTCCCTCCCTCGACGTCGGTGCATTCGACGCGCACGACGGGCTGATCTCCCTCGGGAGTGCCGGCGAGTTCTTCCATCTCACCCGCTACGCGCCTGGAAAGCCCTACGCTGCTGACCTCCATCGCATCTCGGACGCTAGTGAGCTGGCGACACAGGACCTGGATCGGGCACTGGCGTTGGCCGACTACCTGGCCGAGATCCACGCCGTGAAGCACACGGATGCCCTTCTCTACCGACGGAGAATTCGTGACCTGGTGGGCCACGGCGAGGGAATCGCCGGCCTCGTGGACAGTTACCCTGCCGACTTCAACGTGGCCCCGCCCGGGCGGCTCCAGGCCATCGAGGAACGCTGTGTTGCCTGGCGCTGGCGAGTGAAGGAGGCCACCCACCGACTCAGCCAGGTCCACGGCGATTTCCATCCCTGGAATGTGCTCTTCGAAGAGGGAACCAGCTTCTCCCTCCTCGACCGCAGCCGTGGAGCCTGGGGGGAACCGGCCGACGACGTCAGCTCTATGACCCTCAACTACGTTTTCTTCTCCCTCCGCGGCTCGGGTGCCTTGGAAGACCTGTTCTTGCGCCTCTACAGCGCCTTCTGGGATCGCTACCTGAGCGTTACCGAGGATGACGAGCTCCTGACTGTCGTCCAACCCTTCTTTGCCTGGCGCGCCCTCGTGCTCGCCAGTCCCGTCTGGTATCCGAGCCTCCGTCCCCCGGTCCGGGAGGCCTTGTTACGTTTTGCGGAAAACGTCCTGGAGACCGATCGCTTCGATCCTGACGAGACTGATGCCTACCTCAGGTGAGATTCCCTTGATCAGCCCATGCCTGGCGACTAGGCTCGCTAACCGCCCTTCCCGACCTCCGACCCTGTCGGTGCTTTGCTGCCGCGTCCGAGGTGGGCATCCCAGAGGGTCAGGCTCTTGACGGGAGCGTCGGGATTCGTCCTCTGGCTCACCGGCCTGCCCGCCTCAGGGAAGTCGACCTTGGCCCGGCAGCTAGCCGACGCACTGCGCGAACGAGGACACACGGTTCAGATCCTCGATTCTGACGCTCTGCGCTCGGTTCTAACCCCCAGCCCCTCCTATTCTGCACAGGAACGGAACTGGTTCTACCGCGTCCTCGCCTTTATCGCCGGCCTCCTTGCCAAAAACGGCGTCGACGTCCTCATCGCCGCCACCGCCAACAGACGCCGTCACCGGGCCTACGCCCGACGGGAGATCGAGCTTTTCGGGGAGGTCTTCATCAGGTGTTCCTTGGAGACGTGTATCGAGCGTGACGAGAAGGGGACCTACGATAAGGCCCTCTCCGGTGAAGCCGCCACCGTGCCCGGCCTGCAGGTCCCTTACGAGCCGCCCCGGGACCCTCTGATCGTCGTAGATACGGAGAGCACGACACCCAGGCAGGGTGTGCGTGAGATTCTGAGCCAACTCGAGGAGGTTTCGTATCTCGAACCTTGAGCACGACTTGTAGGACCTGGTGCGCTACGTACGCAACTCCACCACGTCGCCGTCGTGCAGCACGTGATCTCGCCCCACCATCTGTCCATCGTAGACGCCCTCGCCCCAGATCCGCGCCGTCTTCAACGTCTCCAGGAAGTCACGGTGGACCTTGGCAGCAAAGGTCTCCACCGTGCTCCCCTTCTCCAGGACAAAGGGTGCACTGAGGTCTGGCTCACTTCCCGGGGGCTTCGAGTAGACGCGGATGATCTCCAGCCGCTCAAACACGGCCCGGCGCATCATGTCCAGGTTTCGCCCCGTCTCGGCCGAGACAGGCAGCAGCGTCCAGGCCTCTCCCAACAATTCACCCAGCACCTCCACATCCTCGTCGTCGCCGGGTTCATCGCTTTTGTTGACCAGCACCAGGAACGGTTTGAAGCTCCAGCTCCGTTGCTCGTTCACGTCCAACGTCGATACGTAGTCATCTATGCTGTGCAAAGGCGCGATTCGAGCCCCTTCCAGAAGCTCCATAGCGTCCTCAAACGCCTGTATGGGATACCCCTGAACGTCTAGGACCAGGAGCACCAGATCCACCCGCCGGATCAGATTCATGAGCTCCGGCTCGATGTGGTCCTCGTTCAAGGGCGGCGTGTCGATGAGCTGGACCTGGACGTTCTCGAAGGCCATCATCCCCGGTTTCGGCGTCCAGGTGGTGAACGGATAGGGGGCCACCTGAGGTTCAGCGTTGGTCAGGGCACGCAGGAGGGCCGACTTGCCCGTGTTCGGCGTGCCAACCAGCACCACCTGGCCCGCGCCTTCGCGCTCGATGTGGTAGGGGGATTCGTGGCGAGCGGTGGCTTTCTTTCCTTTGGGCGCTCGGCGCAGGGCGGCCAGCTTCTTCCTCAAGTCGGCGCGCAGCCGGTCGGTGCCCTTGTGCTTGGGCACCACACTCATCATCTCCTGCAGGAGGGCGATCTTCTCCTCGTTAGAGCTCGCCCGGCGGAACGCCTCCTCGATCTTGAAGTAATCTGGAGGTAGATTCGTCGGCATGCCTATGCCTCCTCAATTAGCCCGCAGTTGCGGCGCTCCGGAAATCCCCGGGCAGACCTTGCCTGAGCACTCGCAGCCCAAGAGACCATAGGCGGCCCTTCCGCCGCCTCGCTTGGGGGCCGCCGTGTATCGCCGTTAGACGTACTCACCCGGACTGAAAATGCAAACCTCCGCTTCCTCTCGGTTCGCCAACAGGTCATCGTCGTTGGTGATCAGTGCCGCGTCCGTCGCCCGCGCCAGGGCAGCGAACTTGCGGTCGGCCGGGTCCGGCACGTAGTCCATGTTCTCCGGCGCAATCCCGGCGTCGTACCGTCCTTCCTCCCGGAACAAGTCGTCGAGCGGATCCCAGGACACGGGCGGGATCCTCTCCACCACGCTCCAGTTCTCCCGCCGAGTGTCCTCGTTCCAGACCAGCGTGAGCTCCCCGCGCCGGATTTCCTCAATCAGTCGAGCAGAGCTGCTCTCCTCGTTGAATCCCGCAGCCACGAAGACGTTCGTATCTAGAACCACAGCTGACCCACCCATCGGCCCTCCTCTCTGCGCCGCTCTCTCCGTCCCTTCGCCCTTATCCCATCATCGCTGGCGGGCCTTCCACCCGTGCACCTTCCCTGGTCCGCCACACACGTCGACCGCCCGCATGACGTCGTACGCCCCCTCCTTGCGGACGACCATGGCAAATCCAAATCGATCCACGTCGAGGGCGTATTCGAGGTCCTCCAGAGAAAAAGCCCTCTGTTCCGGGTCGAGGAATCTCTGCGCCGCCTGCGCGCTCCGCACCCGCTTCCGGATACCTTCCAGATCGACCGGACGCTCTCGAATCAACCCCTCCAGGTAGTCGGCACAAGCCTGGTCCTCATCGCCCAGTCCCTCGGGGTGTGATCCAGTGATCACCATCGTCACCCGATCCGGCTGGAGCCGGTCCAGATAAACCGCCGTCGCCCTGGCACAGCACAGACTCGCAGCGACGCGGTTCGCCGCCCCCGTACTGCGCACCACCCCCTGCGTCCCTGAACTCGTCCGCTGCACCAGCCGGCGTCCCCTCAGGTCCTCTCCCACGAACCCACCGGGTGAGTTGCTGAAATCAAAACCCTGCACCGGCAGGCCCCCCACCTCGCCCGTGATGAGCCAGTCGGGATGCGCCTCGCGTAGCGCATAGGCTTCTCTCACCTCGCTCACCAGCGTGATTGCCTCGGCACCCGCGTCGAACGCGAAACCAGCCGTCGTGAAGGCCCGCAGAACGTCGATGACGACCACAGTACCCGAGGCCTCGCCGCACGTCTCCAGCGTCGCGCGATGAATATCCAGCGTGCCCATAAAGTCCCCAGTTTCGCTCATCGTTCTGAAGTAGGCCAGGCCCTCCCGTGAAAGCATCCACACGACATCGGAGCACGAAGGTGTCTGCCGGCGGAACCATGCTCGGAGCGGGAGGTCAGCAAGGGGTAGCCGTTCCGCGCTAGGCCTCGGCCTTCGGCGCACGCTTAAGACAGCTCCCTTCGCGTCGCCCTCGCCCACCCCTCTGTGACGGGAATGATAGCAGATGATAGCATGGGCCAGCCGAAACGACAACGATACTCGCTCCCGCGGATGCACTCACGAGTTGTCGCCCCTGCCGGTACGATGCACCCTTCAGGTGCGTTGTACCTCACGAGCGTATGCTTGCCTCGTATACCAGTCACAACTGGTTAGCACACCGGCACCCGTGTGGCGCCGACGGTGGCCAACCAGCCACCATGTCCGCGACAACTCATTAGCGCACCCCGCTCCCGCTGCGTGGCACACGTTCCGTGCCATCTACATCGCCGGCTTCAAGCCATTCTCAACGGGCCCGTCCCCTTGTTCTTCTGGCCGCTTCCCGCCAACAACATCCCCACGGGCCGCGAACCGCAGCCAGAATACTTCTGCTGCTTGTGTCTGCGTTTGCCATCGCTCCTACCGGTGCTATAATCGATCACGACGACATCCATGATTCACCTTCAGGATCTCCTGGACGCAACAGGCGGACAGCTGGTTGGAGGGTCTTCGACCACCACATTTCCAGCCTTCTGCTACAATACCCAGCGCCTCTCGCCTGGGGAGCTCTTCGTGGCCGTCAAGTCCGAGGGAGGCGACGGACACGACTACATCCCGGAGGCCCTCGCCCGGGGCGCAGGGGGCATCCTCTGCCAGTTCTCACCTCCTGAACCCTCGGTCCCCTGCATCGTCGTGGCTGATACCCGCGCAGCACTGGCCGAATGGGCAACCCACGTCCTTCGCACGGTGAATCCGGACACCATCGCGGTGACCGGGTCCACGGGCAAGACGGACACCTGCCGCGCCATATCCGCCGTCCTTGCCACTCAGAACCGTGTCTTCGCCAACCCACCCGGCCTGAGCAACACATTCGGGATCCCACTCTCCATCGAGAAGCTTGAGCCCGACCAAGAAATCGCCGTCTTCGAGATCGCAGTCCACGCCTTTGGTGACGTGGCGGCTATGGCAGAGCTGATTCAGCCCCGGATCGCCGTCGTCACCTCCATCGCGCGCGCTCACCTGGCCTACTTGAACAGCCTGGGACAGATCACGACCGAGAAAGCCCAGCTCCCGGCCGCCCTGCCCGCCGACGGCCTGGCCATCCTCAACTACGACGATCCACGCGTCCTCGGTATGCGCAAGGGGACCGCGGCCGACGTCGTCACCTTCGGGTTGAGTCCCGACGCCGATATTGTCGCCTCCGATCTCCGGCCGACGTCCGAGGGTCTCCAGATGGTCGTTCATTTCCCTGGCGTCGCTGGGCTGGGCATCCCGGGTTTTCCGGCGAAGGGTGAGCTCTTCTCCCAGCTTCACGGTCGACATCAGGCCTACCCCCTCCTCGCCGCCATCTCCGTCGGCATAGCCTACGACCTGCCCTGGTCGACCATTCGTGACGCTCTGGAGTCCCTTCGACCCGGCCGCGGCCGCCTGCGAGTCCTTGGAGGCATCAATGACTCCCTTCTTCTGGACGGTTCCGCCGGCTCGAATCCGGCCAGCGCCCTCCAAGCGCTTGGTGCCCTTGAGGAGTACCCGGCCGAACGTCGGATTGCCGTACTGGGCGACATGGCTCAACTCGGCAGCTACGCCGTTGAGGGTCACCATGTCGTCGGGGAGGCAGCGGCCGACACCGTCGATCTCCTGATCACCAACGGCGAACGGGCAGCCTGGATTGCCGAGGGAGCCGAGGCCGCCGGTCTTCCCAGGGACCAGATCACGGTCACGCACACCATCCAGGACACAGTCCGCAAACTCAGCCCGCGACTGAGGCCGGGCGACGTGGTTCTGATCAAGGGCGACGTCGAGACCCATCTGGAGAAGGTGGTTGAACGACTTCTCCGCGATCAAGCCGAGGTCGAACAGCTCGTTCGTCGCCTCAAGGGCTTAACGGTGCAGGCCGTGCGGCCCAGCCGTCCCACCTGGCTGGAGGTCGATCTCGAGGCTGTGGCTCACAACGTCCAGCAGATCAAGGACTTCGTGGGAACGTCGGTGGACATCCTCGCAGTGCTCAAGGCCGACGCCTACGGACACGGTGCGATCAAGGTCGCGCGCACCGCCCTCAACAACGGGGCATCGTGCTGCGGAGTGGCCTCCGTCAATGAGGCAGTCAGACTACGCGACGCGGGAATCGCCGCACCAATACTCGTCCTCGGCTACACACCGGCGTGGCTGGCCAAGCAGGCCCTCCTCCACGACGTCACCCTGACCGTATACGACGTCAATGTCGCCCGCCTCTACAGTCGCGCCGCCGAGGAGCTCCGCCGCACGGCCCGCCTCCACATCAAGGTGGACACGGGGATGGGCCGTCTGGGCCTCCTCCCGGACCAGGTGCTTCCCTTCACCCAGAAGCTCCGCAGCCTCCCGGGCCTCGACATGGAGGGCATCTTCACCCACTTTTCCGTCGCCGACGAGGAGCGTCTTGACTACACGCGCTGGCAGTTGGACCGTTTCCGGCGCGTGCTGACAGACCTGACCGAAGAGGGCATCACCTTCCGCCGGATCCACTGCGCCAATTCGTCAGCCACGCTGCGTCTGCCCGAGTCCCATTTCAACATGGTCCGCGTGGGACTGGCGATGTACGGCCTCCGCCCCTCGCACCACGTCTCGCTGCCGGAGGCATCCCGCCCCGCCCTCGCCTGGAAGACCAGCGTCGCCCAGGTAAAGACTCTGCCACCCGACAGTTTCGTGAGCTACGGCAATACGTACCGTACCTGTGGGGAAGAGACCGTTGGCGTGATCCCCGTGGGCTACGCTGACGGGTTCCGTCGGGCGCCCACCCGCTGGGAGGCGGTCCTCGTCCGCGGGCGCCGCGCCCCCATTATCGGCCGCGTCTGTATGGACCAGACGATGATCCGCCTCGACCACATCCCGGAGGCACGGGTCGGCGACGAGGTCGTCCTTATCGGCTGCCAGGGCGCCGATGAGATCACCGCTGAGGAGGTCGCCGCCTGGCTGGGCACCATCAACTATGAGGTCGTCTCAGAAATCCTCGCCCGGGTGCCCCGCATCGTATGACGCGGCGCCTTACGCCCCCCAGACAAATCGTTGACCTGATCCTGAAGCGTGGTACAATCGCCGTCGCACGATGGGTGCGCGCGACGGCGTATGTGGCCTGTCCCGTTGTCCAAAGACGCCCATCTCAATCGACGAGCAACCGGAGGTAAGATGACCAAGGACTTTCCTGGACGAGGCAAGGTAGCCGTTCTCAAGACCAGCCCAGAGACGGTGCTTAAGGATTATTCACGTCTCATGGACCTGGCCGACATCCAAGATGCCCTCCCTAAGGACAAAGAGACTCTCCTCAAGATCAACATCTCGTGGCAGACCTGGTATCCGGCCTGCTCCACCGCGCCGTGGCAGTTGGAGGGCGTCATCCGGGGGCTACGGGCCGCCGGTTAC
>Ga0180430_10003974_pt1 | contig 12588 bp, 14 predicted proteins | sample SS_ome_9_FD_132999 | JGI IMG/M metagenome (GOLD analysis project Ga0180430, IMG submission 132999) | Hypersaline lake sediment archaeal communities from the Salton Sea, California, USA - SS_1_S_2 metaG | ecosystem: Environmental > Aquatic > Non-marine Saline and Alkaline > Hypersaline >... | reverse complement strand
ATCAGGCGGAGAACCGTCTGCATACGCAGAAGGCGATCATGACGCTGACGATGGGGGGGAGGCTGTAGGTAGATTTCATCCCGGCCTCAGGCAGGCTCGAGAGGGAGGCCTCTTGGAGCGAAAGGATCAGAAGACGCTGATCGGGGCGGGCGTGGCCCGCCCCGACGCGATTGACAAGGTCCGCGGAGAAGCGCGCTTCGCCGACGACTTGGTCTTTCCCGGCATGCTGCATGCCGCTGTCGTTCGCAGCCCGCATCCTCACGCCCGAATCCTCAGCATCGACACGGGCGAGGCCGCAGGGTGTGCTGGTGTTCTCGCCGTCGCCACGGCTCGGGATATCCCGGGCGCAAACATTGTCCACGTCGTGTTCGACGACCAGCCGGCCCTTGCCGACGATGTCGTCCGCTACGTTGGGGAGCCGGTGGCCGTCGTCGCGGCAGCGTCGCGACGCGCCGCCAAACGGGCCGCCGAACTCGTCCGGGTCAGCTACGAGGAGCTTCCCATCGTTGATCACCCCGAGCGGGCGCTGGAGCCGGAGGCTCCGGTCATCGTCGCCGATCCGGAAGCCGCTGAGACGGGCAACCTGTTCAACAAGATGATCCTGCGCAAGGGGGACGCCGCGGGAGCGTTCGAGCAAGCCGATGTCGTCGTCGAAAGCACCTACGAGACGGGCTATCAGGAACACGCCTACCTCGAGCCGCAGGGAGCCGTTGCAGTCCCGGAAGGATCCAGCGGCATGGCGGTCTACGCTTCAGCTCAGTGCCCGTTCTACGTGCAGAATGCCGTCGCGCGCGTGCTCGATCTCCCGCTCTCGAAGGTTCGGATCGTCCAGACGTCGACCGGAGGGGCCTTCGGCGGCAAGGAGGATGTGCCTTCTCTCATCTGCTCTTTGGCGTCGATTGCGGCTGCCAAGGTTCGTCGGCCGGTGAAGCTGATCCTCGATCGCTCGGAGGATATTCTTACGACCAGCAAGCGCCATCCGGCGATCGTCCGCTACCGGACAGCGGCCAAGTCCGATGGCACCCTTCTCGCAGTCGATGTCGATGTCATCCTCAACGCCGGCGCCTACCAGACGCTCTCATCGGCCGTCCTTTGGCGGAGCCTTTGCACGGCAGCCGGCCCCTATCGCGTCCCCAACGTTCGCGTGGATGCACGTTCTGTGGCAACCAACACCGTTCCCAACGGCGCGTTTCGTGGCTTCGGCAGTCCGCAGGTCATCTTCCCGCACGAATCGCAGATGGACCGGCTGGCTGACAGGCTAGGGATCGATCGCGTAGAAATCCGCCGGCGCAATCTCCTAAGGCCGGGTGACATCACGTGCACCGACCAGAGGATCGTCGACAGCGTCGGTGCCATCCAGACGCTCGAGATGGCGGCCGAGATGTCGAAGTGGGCGGAGCGTGGTGCAGAGATCGCTCGCTTCAATGCGTCGCAGCGGGAACGACGGCGGGGGCTCGGCGTCTCCTCCGTCATCTACGGCGTCGGTCTGGGGGGCAAAGCCCCCTTCCTGGACAAGGCAGGGGCGGCGATGAAGCTCGAGGCGGATGGATCGATCTCTGTGGCCGTGGGGACCGTCGAGATGGGGCAGGGCCTCACGACGGCAATGATCCAGATCGCCGCGGAGGTTCTGGGGGTTTCGGTCGATCAGGTTCGAATGGCCCCCGTCGACACATCTCGCGTTCCGGACAGCGGTCCGACCGTTGCCTCCCGCGGAACGATGATGAGTGGTCTGGCCGTCCTCGATGCGGCCAAGAAGCTGCGGGAGCGCGTCGAGACCGCAGCCGAGCAGATGGAGGTTCCTCTCGACCAAATCCCAAGCCGGATGGGCGACATCGCCCGGGCGATGTGGTTCGACAATCAGGATCTGGCCGTTGAGGGCTGGGCGAAGACGGAGCCGGTCGACTGGGATCCGGAGACAGGGCTCGGGAACGTCTACGCTGTCTATGCCTACGCCTCTCACGTTGCTGAGGTCGAAGTCGACGTGAGAACGGGCGAGACGCATGTCGTCGATTTCATCGCCGTTCACGACTCGGGAACGATTCTCAATCGAACACTGGCCACCGGCCAGGTGCAGGGGGGCGTCGCCCAAGGGATTGGATTCGCGCTCATGGAGGAGATCCCCCAGCGCAGGGGACACCTTGTTGTCAACGGACTGACCACCTACCGCATCCCGACCATTCAGGATGTCGGCAACGGCGCCCATGTCGGCTTCGTCGAGGCACCGTATGCCGCCGGTCCGTTTGGGGCCAAGGGGATCGGTGAAGTGCCTCTGATGGCCGCTCATGCCGCCGTCGCCCAAGCGGTCGCCCAGGCCGTTGGGAGGCAGCCGACCGCCTATCCTCTGGCCCCTGAGGCGGTCAGGGATCTCATCCGACGCTAGCCAGACCCGCTCGTCTGCTCCCGCAGCTTCCTGCTCAGCAAAGCGGAGCGGGGAGTCGAAGACTCCCCGCCTGTCACAAACAACGGATGAATGGATCCGCTCTTGTTTGGTTGGATCTAGATCCCGAGCACAGCGAACAGCGCGCTGAAATCCAGCTCGCCGCCGACAACCTCATCGAGCGTCGACACGCCGAGCATGGCGATGATGGTGTTGAAGAAGTTCGTGATGCCCTCAGCCGGAGCCTCGAGGATGACGGGCATCAGCGACGTCGCGAGATCCATGCCCAAAGACGCCGAGAGGCCTGCCAAGTACTCACCGTTGTCGGCGAAGAACTGCTCGAAGGCGGCGTTCAGCGCTGCAGGGTTGGCTTCACGGACGTGCGCGATTCCTTGTCCGAACAAGCGGCCGAGGACGGCGAGCGACGTGAAGAACGGGGTTCCTTGAGGCTTCTCGCCGTTCATCCACGTGACGAGGGCCGGGACAGCAGTGATCGGCTGCCACTCGAAGATGATCGTGCCCAGATCGCTGATCGCACCGTAGTAATCGAACGTCGTGCCCGTCTGCGGGCCGAGCGCCATCAGGGAGCCGCCGACGTCGAATCGGCTGACGATGGTGACCTCTTCCTCGAACTCGAGGTGAATCCCCGTGACGGCCGCTCCCGTCTCATTGTGGAACGTCCAGATCGCGCTCTCTGCCGTCGGATAGCCCGGGATCACCCAGTCGTTTGCGAGTGTCGGCACGGCAAGCGCAAGCACGAGTCCAACAACCAGCCACAAGCCTTTTGCTCGAATCATGTACTCCTCCTTGGCGGATGAATTCGGCCGCATTCTATCGTAGATCTCGCCTCATCGGCAATGCGCTTCAAGCGGTCGTAGGGCTCAAGGCGATCGCCCGTGCGAACTCGAGGTCTGCCGGAACGGTGATCTTGAGGTTCGTCTCCTCTCCGGGGACCGTGAACACGGACCCTCCGGATGTCATCAGTGCCGTGGCATCGTCCGGAATCCCGCCTTCCCCTGCTTCGACGGCATTGAGAATCTCGCGTGTCCGAAAGCCTTGTGGTGTCTGCATGCGCGCGATGCACGACCGGTCCAAAGGAGGTCCTGCGAGAAAGCCCTTCTCATCGACGCGACGCAACGTGTCGATCGACGGAAGAACGGGAACACAGGCGCCATGGTGTGCCGTGCCTTCCAGAACCCGTTCGATCAACGCTTGGCTTGGGAAAGGACGGGCGCCGTCGTGAATGAGAACCAGGGTCCCCCGAGCCTCCCGAAGGCCGGCGAGAACGGAGTCACGGCGGGTGGCCCCGCCGACGACAACCCGCCCGCCGATCGAGGCGTTCCCGAGAATCGCTCGTGTCCGGTCCACCTCACCCTCGCCGACGACGATGATCAGCTCGCCGATTCTTGGGCACGTGTCCAACGCCCGAACAGCATGTAGCAGCACGGGTTGGCCTGCAATCTCCAAGAAGACCTTGTTCTCCGCCGCTCCCAGTCGCTCGCCCCGCCCCGCGGCAACGACGACCGCCGTGCATAGGCTCATGGCTGGGTGACAGTCTCCATGGTCGTAATGCGCTCCAAGTTGGAGCCGTCCGGATCCATGGCGTAGATCTCCCAAGCATCGGAGCGGTTCGAATTGAAATAGATCCGGTCGTTCCCACCCCAGCTGGGGTTGATGTCGTCACCGTCGTGCGTCGTCAGGCGTGTGATCTCCCCGGATGCGACATCGACGACGTAGATGTCGTTGTTCTCATCTCGGTTCGAGGCGAATGCGATTCGATCGGACGTCGGCGCCCAGCTGGGCGACCAATCGTCGTGCTCATTCGTCGTGAGCTGCTGCAGGTCCCCCGAGGCCAGGTCGCGCACGAAGATCTCGAGTTTGCTCTCGACCGGCGACTCATACACGAGCTTCGACCCATCGGGCGAGAGCTCCGGTTCCCAGTTCGTAAGAGGAGGTCCCTGGTTGTTGAGGAGCGAGCAGCCGGCCAATCCGGCCACGACTCCCAGTGCGGCGACGGCGATGATCAGTCTCTTACCCACAGCATTCCCCTTCCTGAATGGCCGACCTCTCGCCGGCGCCTATCGTTCCCAGCCGGACGCATGGGAGACGGGTTCGACGAACAGCATGCGGCCGGCTTCGGTCTGAAGCGTGGTCTTCACAGTAGCACGAATCTTCTGGCCGATGTGCTGACGGCCGTTCTCGACCACCACCATGGTTCCGTCATCAAGGTACCCGATCCCCTGGTCCGTCTCTTCCCCGCGATCGACCACCCCGAGGGATAGACCTTCGCCAGGGATGAATCGCGGTCGGACGGCTCGCGCCAGCGCGTGGATGTTCAGAATCTCGATGCCCTCGACATGGGCGACGCGAATCAGATTGGAGTCAATCGTGAGGAGTGTCGCCGATTCCTCCTGCGCAAGACGGATGAGTTTCCGATCGACCTCGCGGATGTCCGGATAGTCTTTGCTGCTGATCCGTACGTCGAAATCTCCATCGCAACTCAGTCGACTCAGGATCTCAAGCCCCCTGCGCCCCTTTCGACGCCTCACGCTGTTCGACGAGTCGGGAATCAGGATGGGCCCCTCGAGGAACCCGGTCGCGACAAGATCGCCGATGCGCCCGTCGATGATGACACTCGTATCGAGGAGTTTCGGCCTCACCGCCTGCGATCGGGATCCCGAGCCTCTCCTCCGGCCCCCCATCCAGGAGGCAAGCCAGACGGGCCGATCCAGGCTGTACCCAATCCTGAGGCCGAGAAGGGCACTGCCCGCCAAGGCGATGCCGCGCGCGACGTCTCTTCCATTCCCCGACGGCAGCGCGGCGGAAATCGCGAAGTACAGAACCGTGCCCACGAGGCTCATCCCCAGCCCGAGCAGCACGGCATTGGCGAATCGAATCCCGCTCGACTCCTCATGGAAGGTTCGCGCGAACATCCGCCATGCACCGACGAGAGAAGCTGCAATCATTGCTCCGCCCAGTGTTCCGAACAGCCAACTCGTCGCCGTGGACGAGAGACCTCCGATAGAAGGGAAGAATCCGTAGACAGAAGAGAGGACTCCGCCAGTCAGGGCGAGAACCAACGCGAAACCGAAAGACACGACCACGCCACACCTCCGACCCGACGAGAGCCGGGTCCTCAAGAGACCGGACAGTATAGGAGGTTCTTGTTTCGCCCACAAGATTTCGCTATTGTATTCGGCGTTATCGGGCTCTCGACGTCTCGGATGGGGGGGGAACCAAACTGGCTGTCGAGTGGACCATTCGCAAGGTCCTCAATTGGACACGGGGGTACTTCAAGGACGCCGGGATCACACAGCCTCGTCTCGAGGCGGAGATCCTGCTCGCTTATGCTTTGGGCGTGGAGCGCCTCCAGCTCTATCTTTCCCCCGATCAGCCCTTGACCATCGAGGAACGCTCACGCTATCGGAGCGTCGTTCAGGAACGCAAAGCGGGCACGCCGCTCCAGCAGCTGATCGGCGAAGTCACCTTCTTCGGCCTGCGCTTCAAGGTGGCCAAGGATGCTCTGATTCCTCGTCCCGAGACCGAAGAACTGCTTGAGCGTGTCTTGCGCCTGGCCCCGCGCGAGCGGGACATCCGTTGCATCGATCTTGGCACGGGAAGTGGCGTGATCGCCGTCTGCCTGGCGCGCTATCTGGCCCGAGCGACGATCACCGCGGTCGATATCTCGGAGGCGGCTCTTTGCTTGGCTCGGGAGAACGCCGAGATGAATGGCGTTTCGGATCGAATCACCTTCCGGGAGAGCGATTGGTTCGAACATGTCGATGGGCAGTTCGACCTGGTCGTTTCCAACCCCCCCTATGTCGCGGCGGACGATCTGGACGGCCTGCCGCCGGAGGTTAGGTTGCATGAACCGACGGTGGCCCTCGACGGCGGACGAGATGGCTTGGAGCGGATCGAGGCACTCATCGGGTCCGTTCGGGAACGTGTTCTCCCCGGTGGCGCGATCCTCCTCGAGATCGGCCATGGTCAGGCCGAACGAGTGACGGCTCTCTTGCGTGATGCCGGTCTCCGTGAGGTGGTCGTCGAGCCGGATCTCGCCGGCGTGGAAAGGTTCGCGGTGGCAAGATGCCCGTGATGATTCAAGTCTCCGAACTCCACTTCACAACCGACGATGGGATCAAGGTGCTCGATGGCGTGCACCTGCATGTCGATCGGGGTGAGCTCGTCTACCTGAGTGGCGAGGCGTCGGCCGGGAAGTCCCTTTTGATTGGACTTCTGGCCGGCTATGTGCAGCCACAGCGCGGCCAGATTCTCGTCTGCAATCGCAACGTGGCCCGCCTGAGTCGCGAGAAGGCGCTCAAGCTGCGTCGCAGGATCGGAGTCCTGCCCCAGGGTTTCGTGCCGATGCCGCGATCGTCGCTGGACAACCTCGTCTTCAAGCTTCGGGCCGTGGGTGATTTCCGCGAGCAAGCCGAGGAGAAGGCGCGAGAGGCTCTCGAGACGGTCGGTCTGCTGCGCCAACAGGCAACCGAAGCCAGTGAGCTGTCGGCACTCGAACGCTTCCGTCTGGGCGTGGCCCTGTCGATCTGCGATGAGCCAATGCTCCTGCTGGTTGATGATCTGTTCGATGGACTGGGTTCGGAGGATCAGAAGCAGGTCTGCGGACTGCTGGAGCGGATCAATGAGCGCGGCATGACAATCCTGACAACGCTTCGAGGTCCCGTCCTCGGTGCATCGAGAGGATACAAGTTCCTTCGTCTCGTGGATGGTCGGGTGATCGAGGGATGAGCACATTCATGTTCCTGTTTCGCGAGCTTCTCGGCTCCATCCGTGCCAGGACGGGCTTCCTGCTAACACTCTCTGGGTTGTTCGTGTTTGCAAGCCTGGCCGCATTCGCCGCGCTTCTTCTGATCGGCGGAGACGCGAACACGCGGGAGGATCCTGAACTTCTCGCGCCCGAGGAAGTGATCCTTCACCTCTCGCCGAGGCTGTCGGCCGATGCAGTCAACGATCTGTATGTCGAGCTCTGGGGGAGGGACGATGTGCGGTCGGTCGTCTTCCGCTTTGCGGAGGAAGTGAGTCCGGGCAGCACCGGGGGACGATTCTTCGTACGCGCCGCCTCTGCTGCGGCCACAGCGACTCTGATCGAGCTTGCAGAGACGATGAGCGGCGTCACGGAGGTCGAGGCGGGCGAGCCGATTCCTGCTCCGACACCGGTCGGGCTGACACCGACGATGCGAATCATCCTCCTTGTCGTGTTGGTGGCGTGTGTCGCTGTGAGTCTTCTTCTCGGACGTCTCGGCTATCGAAGGCTGCTGGCTTCGTTCCACAGCGAGATCCGCGTCATGCGCCTCTCCGGGGCGTCAGAGAGGGCGATTGTCTTGCCCGTGGTCAGTCTCGGTGTCCTCCTCGGCCTTCTGACGGGCCTGCTCCTTGTGGTCGGCATCTTCCTCGCGCAGGTTGCGCTCGGAAATGGGACTTCGGGAACCGTGGCCGTCGCCTTTGACGGCCGGGCGCTCACGGTTTCCATGGCTGGACTGATTCTCGGCCTTCTGCTGGGCGGGCTGATCGGCCTTCTTGGCGCGAGCCTGCTCGCTTCCCGCGAGTTCTCACCGCTCGGCAGCTAGCCCGCAGTCGACACAATCCGAGGGCGTGCCTACGATTCGCCCTGCCTCTTCGCGCGACGCTGGAAGTAGGCCATCCCTCGCCGGAACAGGTAGTACAGGCCGAAGACAACGAGGATTGCCTCCGCGAACTTGTACACCAACGAGAAGGCAACAACCCCGTGGCTGGTGATGTTGGGCGCCACCAATCGATAGATGCCAATCATCCCCGCCTCACCCGTACCCAGCCCTCCCGGCGTAATCCAGAGGAACGTCGAGAGAAGCGTGTTGAAGGAGAAGAGGAGCGACAACTGCGGAAAGGAGAAGGTTGCGCCCCTGGCGAAGTGGAAGAAGACGGCCGGACGCATGAAGATGAGAAAGGTAGCGATTGTCTGAACGAGGAACGCGAGGAGCGTCGCTTTCCAGTGCCGAGTGAATGCAATGTAGACCTCGTCTTCCGTTTCCGCCACCTTGTCCGCGGCGCGATTCAGTCCGCGGTTCCAGCGGCGGACCAGCCGGCCGGCAAGACGGACGATGCGGCTGATCCACTTGAAGTTCCCTGCGAAGTTGGCGAGGCCGACAAAGATCCAGAAGGCGATGAACGCCGTTCCCGCAACGAGAAGGCGGCGTCCTTCGGGGGTCATCCCGGAAGTGAAAAGCGCTGTGACGCCGCCGGCCAGAATAAAGACGATCATACTGACGCCGCCTAGGAACCGCTCGACGATGATGGTTGCGAAGACTCGGGTTCCGGGTGCTGACGTCGCGTCGCTGACCAGGAGCGCTCGAAACGGTTCTCCCCCGAAGTAGAGAGTTGGTGTGAGGTAGCTGATGGCGTATCCGCTCAGACGTGCGCCGATGATCCGAGGGATGGCAACTCGGATGCCGTAGGAGCGGAGGATGATTGCCCAACAGATGATCCACGCGGCCATCGCGGAAACGACGTTCCCGATCACGGCGAGCATGCCCTGGAGACCGAGCGCCTGGATCTCGGCCAGTGTCTCCCGCCAGCCAACGAAGTAGAGAACCCCGGCGAGCATGCCGAGGCCGACGAAAATGGATAGCGCTGTCCTCCACCCGCCTCGCTTGGCCCCCTTCATGGAGCCGATACTAGCACGCCCTTTCTGGGTCGTTCAAGCACGAGATCAGGTCTGGACAGAGCTTTCGATGGCAGCGTGGAGGAACCGTAGCGCGGCGTGGACGGCGGCCGCTCGGACGTCCTCGCGGCTTCCGGCAAACTGGAAGCGCCGGCTACTCGTCTCGCGGCGAGTGGCGAGACCCACAAAGACAAGGCCGACCGGCTTGCTCTCGGTTCCACCGTCTGGCCCGGCGATTCCGGTGATGCTGACGGCGAAGTCGGTCTCCAGGAGGCTCCGGCAGTTGGCCGCCATGGCCTCGGCAGTCGGCGCGCTGACCGCGCCTTGGGCGTCGATTGCAGATCGGCTGACGCCGAGAAGCGAGGTCTTCACCGCATTGTCGTACGCAACCACACCGCCACGGAAGAAACGCGAGGAGCCCGGAAGGCTTGTGAGTGCGACGGCAAGTCCGCCGGCTGTACACGATTCCGCGACAGCCACGGTCATGTTGGCGTCGGTTAGCAGGCGAGCGACCTGCGCGATGTCTTCTCTCACGTGATCTCCTTGTTGGTCCGCGCCTGCCCGTACTTGCATCGCAATCGGAGAGGACAGCCATCGCAGTGCGGGGTCTTTGGCGAACAGATCGTCCGTCCGAGTCGAATCAGCTGAAGGTGAAGCTCGACGAGAAGTCTGCTGTCTTTGGGAACCATTGCGTTGACCCGCGCATGAGGATCCCCCTTCCCTTCGATCCATCCAAGGCGGGTCAATACCCGTCGGATGTGCGTATCGATCGGCAGGTACGGCAGATCGAAGCAGAAGAGGCAAACGATGCCCGCCGTCTTCGACCCGACACCGGGAATGGATGTGAGCCATGCCATCGCCTCATCCATCGTGAGACCGCGCAGATGCTCGATCGAGAGCACGCCGCGCTCGGCCAGAATCCGTCGCAGCGCCCCGCGAATCGAGCGGGACTTCTGCGCCTGCAGGCCGCCAATCCGGATCGCTTCAGCGATGGCCTCCTCCGAGGCGCCGGCGACCGCCTCCAGCGAGCCGAATGCCGAGAGCAACGAGGCGTACGCACGATCGCGGTTGGCGTCCGTCGTGTTCTGGGAGAGGATCGTTAGGACGAGTTCCTCAACGGGATCTCGATCCGGCTCGCTGGCCGGGCCGAAATGGCTCGACAGCCGATCGGCCATCCACCGCGCGTCTTCTTGCACCCTCTTTGCGCCACTCATGCCGGCGGGAGGATAGTGGACGGGCGCGGAAGCGGCCAACTGGAAGCCGGCCTGCCGGGACGTAGAATGGGGGCGGAGGGAACATGATCGAAGCGAAGGACAAGGCGCAGCACGTCGTTCGGTTGGCCGACGGCGAGGACCTGATGGCCGGTCTCCATGGCCTCGAACTCGATTCGGGAGTCATCCTTTCTGGGATCGGCATGGTTCGTGACGCCGAGCTCGGCTACTGGAATGGCGAGACCTACGAGATCCATCGGATCCCGGAAGCCTGCGAACTCCTGACGATGCAAGGGAACGTGGGCCTGCTTGAGAACGGCGACACGGTCGTCCATGCACACCTGACGCTCGCCCGCCGCGACGGAACCGTGGCCGGCGGGCATCTCATCCGCGCGACAGTGGCGAACACCGTCGAAGCCTTCTTGCTTGAGCTTCCGGGGATTGCGCTGCATCGAAAGCCGGAGGCGTCGGGCCTGGTCGGCCTCTTCCCGGAGGTCCGCGGCTAGCCGAGCCTTCCGACCGGGTTCACCAGCCGAATCGGGCGTCGCGCTGCAGCCCGTTGAGGAAGGAGCGTCCGTCGGTCCTGGGACGGCCCTCGCGCTGGATGTCGAGAATCTCCAGCAGTTCGTCGGCACAGCCGATGAGGAGGCGTCCGGACTCGGGGGCGGCGAGCGCGCCCGGCTCGATCCGGCCGGCGGCGACCTCGGTTCTTGCGCTTCGAAGAAGCTTAACCCGCTTGCCGGAAAGCTCCGTCCACGCACCAGGCCACGGAGCCATCCCCCGAACGTGGTTGTGGACCTCCCGTGCGCTCTTTGACCAGTCCACACGTCCGTCGTCCCGTGTCAGGATCGGCGCGTACGTGATGCCCTCGTCCGGCTGCGGTGTGGCCTTCAGGGTTCCCGCGGAAAGCCCGGACAGCGTTTCGAGGATCGTCTCGGCTCCCAGCTCGGCCAGCCGGTTCTCGAGTTCGCCGGCCGTTTCGTCGGGGCCGATCTCGAGTTCCCGTTTGAGGAGCATGTCGCCCGTGTCCATGCCAGCGTCGATGAAGAAGGTGGTCACGCCGGTCACCGTCTCACCACGAACGATGGCCCAGCGGACGGGCGCCGCGCCCCGATAGGCAGGCAAGATCGACGCGTGGATGTTGATCGTCCCCATCGGCGGGATCTCGAAGACCTTCGGCCGGAGGATCTGGCCGTAGGCGGCCACGACGGTGACATCGGGGGACGACTCCGCGAGCTGAGCGATCGCATCTTCGGTGTTGATCTTGGCCGGCTGAGCGATAGGGATCCCTAGGTTCTCGGCGAGCGCCTTGATTGGAGGAGGCTTGAGTTCGCCTTGTCTTCCCGCACGGCGGTCGGGCTGAGTGACAACCAGGGCCACCTCGTGAACTCGGGCGACGGCTTCCAGGGCGGGACAGGCGAAGGTGGACGTTCCGAGAAACGCAACTCTCACTCGGAAGCCTCCTCCCGCTGAGTTCGCTCAAACTCCTTGATCACGCTCTTCCGGCGGGCCGGACTCAGATGATCGAGGAACAGACGCCCGTTCAGGTGATCGATCTCGTGCTGAATCGCTCGGGCGAGCATGCCTTCCCCGGTGATCTCGATCCGTTCACCGTCAAGCGTCGTTCCGGCGACGGTCGCTCGCTCGTGGCGGGTGACTTCCGCGTGCGGGCCGGGCACGCTCAGGCATCCTTCGGTCAGTGTCTCCGAATCGCCGCCGACCGAAACCAGTTCCGGATTGATCAGGACGTGGAAGTCGCCTTCGACGTCGAGCACGATGATCTGCTTCGAGATGCCGATCTGGGGGGCGGCCAGGCCAACACCGTTGGCGCGGAGCATCGCTTCGACCATCCGCTCGCAGATCTGACGAATCTCGTCGTCAATCGTCTCGACCGGCTCCGCCGTGCGGCGAAGTACGGGGTCTCCAAACGTCCGAATACTCATCATGTCCTTGTTCACAGGCGGACGGGATTATAAAGTTGCCTTCGATATGCCACAAGGGAACAGGGATTTCCGCGACACGGCCCGGAAGATCCTGGAGTTGGAATCTGCGGGCGGCTTCCATGATCGCGCCGTCGACGGCGGATTGGAGGCGTTTTGCCGGACGCACTTCGCCGATGCGGCTTCCTTGGTCTCCGGCTATGCCCGTGCATCCTCCGAAGCGCGGCGGCGAATGGTCGATGCGCTCCGCGCGCACCTCGATGAAAGGACCGCCAATGCCGACACCCTTGGGGCAGCAAATGATCTTCTCTCGCAACCGATCTCTGTTCTGAAGGGCATCGGCGCCAAGCGAGCCGAGGCGCTCGGTTCGATCGGGATCTCGACAGTGGAGGATCTCATCCT
>Ga0180430_10003972_pt1 | contig 12594 bp, 10 predicted proteins | sample SS_ome_9_FD_132999 | JGI IMG/M metagenome (GOLD analysis project Ga0180430, IMG submission 132999) | Hypersaline lake sediment archaeal communities from the Salton Sea, California, USA - SS_1_S_2 metaG | ecosystem: Environmental > Aquatic > Non-marine Saline and Alkaline > Hypersaline >... | reverse complement strand
CGGCCCACAAATCGGCTTCAGGCGAAAGGCCGTAGGTCACTACTCTGGCAGAGGTCAGGTTAGCCATGGGCCGCACCAACGGATCGTCGTAATTCAAAAGGGCCACGCCGCCCTCGTCTGCGGAGGGCAATGCCCGCACCAACTCCGACTTGGCCTGAACAATTCGCTCGATAGTTCCCAATCGCTCCAGATGGGTTGGCCCCACATTGGTTACCAGCCCCACCTGCGGCCGGGCAATCCGGCACAAAAGCTCAATTTCTCCCACATCGTACATGCCCATTTCCAGCACTACCCGCTCATGAGAGTTGTTCAAATTGAGCAAGGTTAAGGGCAGCCCGATTTCGTTGTTAAGATTACCCTGATTCTTCAGCGTATTGTAGCGAGAGGCCAGCACGTTCCAGGCCAATTCTTTGGTGGTACTTTTGCCCACACTGCCGGTAATGCCGATGGTCCGCACCTCGAAGCGCCGGCGCCAGAAGGCGGCTATTTGCTGCAGGCCGGCCAGCGTATCGGATACCTGAATACAGACCGGCAAACGGCTGACGGTAGCGGCATCAAGCGGAATGCCGGGCGTGACGGCCTCGATGAGAGGCACGGTTTCGCAGCCGGCTACCGGCCGGCCAACCAGAGCCGCAAGCGCGCCCCGGTCAAAGGCATCGGCCACGTAATCATGCCCATCTACCTGGGTGCCCGGCAAGGCTACAAACAGCGCGCCTTCTGCAGCCTGGCGGGAATCGATGACCACACTGGTCAAACGCTGGGGGGCTACTATTTTGTTCCGGGTCAAGGCCTCGATGACATCGGCCAGGGTCAGTTCAATATTCAATGTTCAAATCTCAATTTTTCACTCACTGACCATCGTCAGGTTTCTTATATTGTCCGGGGGGATGTCGAGAATGATGACAAGTTGTTCGGCAATCCGTTTAAAGGTAGGCGCCGCGGTTTTACTACCCCAGCGCGAACTGGTGGGCCGGTCAATAATGACCAAAACCAGCACTTCGGGATTATCAGGGGGAAAATACCCCACAAACGAGGCCAGGGTTAACGTGGGATGATAACCGCCCGCCACCGGAATTTCGGCGGTACCGGTTTTGCCGGCAATACGGTAATCATCGAGCACGGCTTCTGAGCCGGCCTGCTCCAGGGCCGCCACCAACATATTGGTGAGCGTGTGGGCGGTGTGGGTAGATACGGCCCGGCGCACCACCGACGGCTTAACCTGAATTTCCTGTTCTCCCTGCACCACCCGGTCAACCACGTAGGGTTTCATCAGAAGGCCTTCGTTGGCAATGGCGGCTACTGCACTGGCAATCTGGATGGGGGTGACGGCGATACCCTGTCCAAATGAGTTGGCCCCCAAATCGCTGGCGTACCAGTTAGCATCCTGCGGGGTTTTGAGCGAGCCGGGGCCTTCGCTGCCCAGGTCTATTTCGGTGAGGCGGCCAAAACCGAACCGCCTGACGTAATTATAGAAGCGGTCTTTACCCATCGAGGTCGCTATCTGAGCCACGCCCACGTTGAGACTTTTTGCCAGCACGGTAGTCATATCCACGTTGCCGTGTCCCTGCCGGTCCCAATTGTAAATGACCTGGCCGCCCACTTCCATATAACCAGCATCGTAAATAATACTCTCCGGACGCACGACGCCGGAATCAAGCCCGGCAGCCATCGTAATAATTTTAAAGACCGACCCCGGCTCATATTGCTTGCTGACAATCGTATCGAAAAATAGTTCTTCGTCGCTATCGTTATAGTTATTAGGGTCATAAGCCGGATAGTTGGCCATCCCCAGCACCCCGCCGGTTTTCGGGTTCAAAACCACCACCGAACCACGCTGGGCGCCATAACTCACCACCGCCCGTTCCAGTTCTTGTTCAATCATATATTGGATCGTCCGGTCAATGGTCAGGTACAAAATACCGCCGCTCACTGGCGGCACAAAATGATTGGTCCCCAGGGGAATCATTTCGCCAAAGGGGGAGCGTTCACCGGCCTGCACGCCGGCTTTACCGCGCAACAGGTTGTTGTAATACCCTTCAATGCCGTAAAACCCTTCACCGTTACCGTTAACAAAGCCCAGCAGATGAGCGGCGGCATCACCTTCGGGGTAAACCCGGCGTGTTTGCGGGTCCAGTTGCAGCCCCACGTTATCCCATTCAAATATCTTTTCGGCTTGCTCTTGAGAAATATTTTGGGCCAACGGGGTCCATTCCACATCGCTGGCGAGTATCTCAAACAATTCATCGCGGGGCTTGTCCAGTAAATCAGCTAACCTGACGGCCAGGGCCGCCGGATCGGCCACGATGTTGGGACTAACAGATAGGTCGTACTCAACCATGTCGGCGGCCAGTAAATGGCCGTAGCTGTCTCGAATTTCGCCGCGCCGGGGGGGAATAATCAGTTCATTCTGATACTCGTCTTCGGCCATTTTTTTTAGCCGGGGATGTTCAATCACCTGCCAGCGCACTAACTGCCCCACCAGTATCAGCCCGACCGCGCACAATACGGAGATCACAATATAAATTCTATTATGAGAAATTTCGGCGGGTTTCATAAAAAAATCCGTAATACAGCGAAATCAGATATTTCTGCAGAATTTATGATTCGGTTGAAGGGCCGTCGAGCCAGGCTACAAACCAATCTAATGCATCCAAAAACCATGACCCGGCTACCGGGCTGTCCACAGGATTGTTGATGGGGCCAGCTTCCAGGTAAAGCGTCATGTCAGCACCAGAATCAGCCCCTGATTGGACCGGATAATTGGCTACCGACAGGTATTGCACCCTGTCCACCGGCCGAAACCCCAACTCTTGAGCGCGAGCCTGCACGCGCGGCAAGGCCTCAAGCTGGGCAATCTCCAGGGCCAGGCCGGCATTCTGATTTTGCAGCTGGTCAATTTCCAGGCGCAGTTCATCAATACGATAGCTGGTGGCGGCCATAGCACTGGCCTGAGACAGATACAACCAGGCCACCAAACTAAAGGCGACCAGAATAAGCAGGATTCCTAACGCAGTTTTGCCGTCAAACTGCCAGGGTAACTGTCGAATAACTTGTGCCGGGCGAAAGCTGATCATTACATCACTTGACATAATATTTATTCCCTTATTGACTCAACGACCCGTAGCTTTGCGCTACGGGCCCGAGGGTTCGCATTTACTTCAGCAGAACTAGGCATTATCGGCCTTTTTGTTATAATATGTAAAGAAGCTTTGTGCTTACACGTACAAATGGGTTGTTCCGGCGGACAGATACAATCCCTGGCCTCCTGTCTGAAATAATTTTTTACAATTCGGTCCTCTAATGAATGAAAACTAATGACCGCCAGCCGTCCGCCCGGCTTGAGCAGTTGGACTGCTTGAGGCAGTACCCGCTCCAAAGCGCCCAGTTCATCATTAACGGCTATCCGCAAAGCTTGAAAGGTACGAGTTGCCGGATGGATCTTTGAGCGCCCCGCCCGGCTGGCTCCGGCTACAATCCCGGCCAGTTGGGCCGTGCTCTGGATTGGTCTGGCCCGCACAATGGCTCTGGCAATTTGCCGGCTACGGCGCTCTTCGCCATAGATATAAATCAGGTCGGCCAGCTCTTTTTCCGGGAGATGGTTGACCAGATCGGCGGCGGTTTGCCCGGCAGCGGGGTCCATCCGCATATCCAGCGGTCCATCCTGCTGAAAAGAAAAACCCCGCTCGGCCCGGTCAAATTGCATTGAAGAAACGCCAAGGTCCAACAGGATACCATCAGCCGGCGGCAGTTGATTTCGTTGGGCCAGACGGGCTAGTTGATCAAAATTCGAGTGATGGAGGTGAACTCTGGTTCCAAATTCAGCCAGGCGACGGGCGGCAATTTCCAATGCTTGCCGGTCCTGGTCAAAACCAAATAGTTGTCCTTGAGGTGCTGAGGCTTGCAGAATTGCGGCGGCGTGCCCTCCCGCCCCTACGGTACCGTCAATATAGACCCCACCGGAATACGGTTGCAGGGCGGCAATAACTTCTTTTAAAAGTACAGACCGGTGCACAACTAAACCTGTGGCTATCGGCGACTAAATGCCCAACGCTTCAAACTGTTCGGCATAATCATCAATATTTTCTTCGAATTCGCCTTCAACGCCTCGCCATTTGTCAGGATTCCAGATTTCAACCCGATTATACATTCCGGTGACAAAGGCTTCGGTTTCGATACCGGCATAGTTTCTCAAGTTTTGTGGAATTAACACACGCCCCTGGCGGTCGGGAATAACATCGGCGGCCTGAGAAAACATGAACCGCGCAAACATTCGAGCTGTCCGATTGGTAGTTGGCAAGCTGACAATTTTCTCAGCCAATACTTCCCATTCAGCCCGGGGATAAACCAGCAAAGAGCCTTTTTCGAAACCACGGGTGACAACCAACCCGCCGGCTAATTCCTCTCGGAATTTGGACGGTATCGTTAAACGGCCCTTATTATCAAGCGTATGTTCAAATTCCCCAACAAACATGGATTAATGCACCTTGAGCGTGGTGGGTAAGAGTCCCCCACTGAGGGTTAGAACAAGTGTTCTTATCGGGATATTCACCCCACTACACCCCACTTTCAGTCCATTATACCCCACTTTGCCCCACCTGTCTACCCGGTCACTTGTTTTTTAAGGTGGACTGTTGCCTCTTTATTAAAGATACTCAAATAATTCGCCGCGCCGTCCCTCCACACCCTTCCCAATCACTTTGCGGCTCAGATTGAAGTAGGCTATAATGTGCTGCCTGGGGACAGTCTCAAGAAAGCATCCCGGGTTGATCAAAGGAGAAAAACACGTGCGTGCATTAATTACTGGTATTACCGGCTTTGCCGGCGGACACTTAGCCGACGTTCTACTGGGGCGCGGCCATCAGGTTTTTGGTGTGGCTCGTGATGAGGGGGCCGGCCTGCAATACCTCAATCCGGGCATCTCGCCGGTTATTGCCGATTTGCAGGAACCAGCCATCATCGAAAAACTATTGGATGACATTCAGCCCGACGCCATCTATCACCTGGCCGGGCAAGCCTTTGTCCCCACGTCGTGGCAAGCTCCCTGGGATACGTTAGCCAACAATATCCGGCCTCAACTGAATATTCTGCAAGCAATGGTTAATCGTCAGTCAACCGCCCGGCTGTTAATTGTGGCCTCCAACCAGGTATATGGACACGTAGAAACAAGCCAGATGCCGGTCAGCGAGGAGACCTCCCTGCGGCCCGACAACCCCTACGGCGTCAGCAAAGTAACTCAGGACCTGTTGGGGCTGCAATACCACCTCAGCCACGGTCTGGATGTTATCCGGGCCAGACCCTTTAACCACATTGGCCCCCGGCAAAGCCCTGTCTTTGTGGCCTCCTCCTTTGCCCGGCAAATCGCCTGGATTGAAGCCGGGTTGAGCGAGCCGGTCATCAAAGTGGGCAACCTGGACGCCCGCCGCGACTTTACCGATGTCATTGACGTGATGCAGGCCTACGCTCTGCTGGTTGAGCAGGGTCAGGCCGGCGAAGCCTACAATATCGGCACCGGACAGGCCTACTCCATTCAATACCTGCTGGAGGTGTTACTGAGTTACACCAACCTTTCCATCGAAGTCAAACAAGAAGCAGACCGAATGCGCCCCGCAGACATCTCTGTAATTTATGCCGATAACAGCAAACTGCGGGCCGCCACCGGCTGGGAACCGACCATTTCATTTGAAGACAGCCTGCGCCGGGTGTTGGACTACTGGCGCGCCGAAGCGAAGTCAAACCGCAAATAACCCCCTGCGGGTGTGATGTAAGGAGAATTTCATGAGTCAAAAAACTGCCCTGATTACGGGCATCACCGGCCAGGACGGCTCTTATCTGGCCGATTTTCTATTGGAAAAAGGGTACAAAGTAGTGGGCATGGTCCGCCGCAGCAGTACCGTCAACTTTGACCGCATTGCTCATTTACAAGAAAAAGAAGCCCTGGAAATTGTGCAGGGCGACCTGCTCGACCAGATGTCGCTGGTTGACATTCTGCGCGACTACCAACCCGACGAAGTTTATAACCTGGCCGCCCAATCTTTTGTACCGACCTCGTGGCGGCAACCGGTACTAACCGGCGAATTCACCGCCCTGGGCGTCACCCGCATGCTCGATGCAGTCCGCATCGTCAACCCCAAAATTCGCTTTTACCAGGCCTCATCCAGCGAAATGTTTGGCAAAGTCCGGGATGTACCGCAACGGGAAGACACCCCTTTTTACCCCCGCAGCCCCTACGGGGTAGCCAAAGTGTACGGTCACTGGATTACCGTCAATTATCGCGAAAGTTACGACCTGTTTGCCTGCTCCGGAATCCTGTTCAACCACGAAAGCCCCCGTCGCGGCCTGGAATTTGTGACCCACAAAGTCACTTATGCCGCGGCTCGCATCAAACTGGGCCTGCAACAAGAAGTTCGGCTGGGTAATCTGGATGCCCGCCGCGACTGGGGCTATGCCGGCGACTACGTGCGGGCTATGTGGCTGATGCTGCAAGAGGAAGAGCCGGATGATTACGTCATTGCCACCGGCGAAACCCACTCGGTGCGCCGTCTGTGCGAGGTGGCCTTTAGCCATCTGGGACTAAATTACGAAGATCACGTAGTGGTTGACCCCAAATTCTACCGTCCTGCCGAAGTAGACCTGCTCATCGGCGACTGCTCCAAAGCCAAAGCCAAACTGGGCTGGGAACCGGAAGTAAACTTTGAACAGCTCGTCGCCATGATGGTGGATGCCGATATGCAAGTGTTGCAGGAAGACAACAAATAAAGCCATCAAAAAACGGCAAAAAAAGAGGGACACGGTGTTGAGACCGTTGTCCCTCTTTTTGATTGATACAAGATTGCGCAAAACAATTAGCGGCAGCGTGATGATGGTTTGTCGGTTGGTTGGGCGTTCATCCAATCAACCAACTATCCAACCATCCAACAAACCGGTCGTTTTTCAAATGGGCGGGGGATCCTTGGGGATGAAAATTGCATCACAATTGACTCAACGCGCCACTACCGGCAACGCCAAATAAAACCGGGCCCCCTGCCCCGGCTCACTTTCAACCCAGATACGCCCGCCGTGCAGCAGCGTCCACTGCCTGGCGATGGCCAACCCCAGACCGCTGCCGCCCGTGTCGCGGCTGCGCGATTTATCGGCCCGGTAAAAACGGTCGAACACGTGCGGCAAATCATCCGCGGCAATACCGGGGCCAGAATCCCCCACCCAGATGAGCAGCTCACCATCCCCGGCCCGGCTGCCCAGCGAAATGTTACCGCCCGCCGGGGTGTAGCGCAGGGCGTTGCCCAGCAAATTATGCAGCACCTGGGCCAGCCGCCCCTCATCAGCCAAAATCAACGGCAAATCGGGCGGAATTTCGACAATGAACTCAAGCTGCCGGGCCGCCATTTTGGGCCGCCACAACCCCGCCACGCCGAGCAAAAACTCAACCGGCGACAATTCATCCATATGAAACTCCAGCCCCCCGGCATCGGCCAGCGACAGTTGGCGCAAATCCTCAATCAGCCGGTTCAGCGTGTCCAGTTCATCCCGCAGCGATTGAGCCGTTTCCCCCGGCGACTGCAGGCCGTCCGCCAGCCCCTCAATGTCCAGTTGCATCACACTGAGCGGCGTGCGCAGTTCGTGAGCAATATCGGCCACCATTTGCCGCCGCAGCCGTTTTTGTTCGGCCAGAGCCGCCATCATTTCATTAAAAGTGCGGGTTAACTGGCCCAACTCGTCAATGGACTCAACCGGCAGCGGCCGGCTGGACTCAAAACGGGCCAATCTCTGAGCCGCCGCGCTGAGGGTTTGCAGCGGCCGGGCCAGCCGGTAGGCCAGCCACAGCCCCACCAGCGCCGCCGCCCCCGCGGCCAATGCCCCCGCGGCCAGCATCGAACGCTGCCAGGCGGTCAGCACCACCCGACTGGTCTGGTTGTCTGCCGCGGGCAAAATCAGCCGGCCCACGACCTGCCCCTGCACTGTCACCGGCACGGCCTGCCGGGCCAGATCCGCCGGGATCGGTTGCCCCATCGTCAACAGCCCGTCGCTGTCGGCAATCACCAGCCCGGCCGCATCCACCAGCACCAACCGGTCGCGGGCTACCGCCTCCAGAAACAGATTGCGGTTGGGAAACCAGGGCAGTTCATCAGCCAGCAACGCCGGGGGCATCGGGGCAGCCAATTCGGTCACCAATTCCGCCGCCCCGGCCCACGAGTCATCATGCTGCCGGTAATAATCGGCCAAAAAGGGGGCCAGCCGGTAGGCTTTGCTGCGGTTGATAAGGCTGACCGCGCTCTCCAGCCGGGGCAGGGCCACCAGATTGACCAGCCCCACCGCCAGCCCAATGCTGACCAGCACCACCAGCAAAAAACTGCCGGATAATTTGGCTCGTAAGCCGCTGAACCTATTCCGCCTCATAACGATACCCCACTCCGAACACAGTGGCAATCCGCCCGGACAGCCCGGCCCCGGCCTCGATTTTGCGACGGATGTGGCGCACATACACATCCACGGTGCGCTCCATGCCATCGTAATCGTGACCCAGGGCCAGCTCGATGAGTTGGCCGCGGCTCAAAGCCCGCCCCCGGTTTTCCAGCAGGGCGACCAGCACGGCGAACTCGTTGGGGGTCAAGTCCAGCGGCTCGCCGTTGAGCGTGGCCCGGTGCGAATCCGGCTCGACCACCAGCGGACCGTCTTTGAGAATCCGGGTCGAGGCGGGGGCCAGTCCCGCCCGCCGAAAGATGGCCTGCGCTCGGGCCACCAGTTCTTTGGGACTGAACGGCTTGGTCACGTAATCGTCCGCGCCCAGTTCAAATCCTTTCAGCCGGTCAATTTCCTCCACGCGGGCGGTCAGCATGATGATGGGGACCCCGGCAACCGCGGGATTTGGATGGCGGCGAAGGGCCTGGCACACGTCCAGACCATCTAGCTTGGGCAGATTCAAATCCAGCACAATCAAATCCGGCTGCTCCGATTGGGCCAACGCCAGCCCGAGTTCGCCATCAGCGGCCAACTGCACCGCAAAACCGGCCTGCTCAAAATAGGTACGCACCCAGCGGGCAATCTTGCTCTCGTCCTCAACCAACAAAATTTTCTGGGCCATTGCCCCTCCTGTCACGCTATATCACTGTTTCCATTATATCGCCATTACTCTGCCGGGGAAAATATGAATTTTTGATGCTTCATCTTCGCAACTTCTTAACAACTGACCGCTATCATAAGCAGCAACTGAACAAACCTTTACGTAACATTTATGGATCACTCAGCCGGTTCTGCCGATAATATAAAGAAGGTAGACAGGCGTATTAGCCCCACAAAGGAGAATTTCATTATGAAACGGCAATTGCAACTGGGCATCATCAACCTTTTGGCGGCAGGAATGCTGCTGACCAGCGCCGGCGCCCCGACACTGGCCGCGGAACTGTCCCCCAGCGATACTCCCGGCCCGGTCACCCGCGACCAGCGCCGCGGCCCCGACATCAGCCCCCCCAGCCCGCCCAAACCGGGCGGCGGCAGCCGAGGCCCGGACATCAGCCCGCCCAGCGTGGGCGGTGGCAATCGCGGCCCGGCCCAAACCGGCGGCGTGGGGCTGGGTGGTCCCGGTGGGGCCGGCCCCGGCGGCCCTTCCCTCCCGACCGGCCCCGGCAAACCGGCCATCCCTGATTTAGGCTCGGCGGGGATTGGCGGGCGCGGCGGGGGCGGCGGCCTGAGCAACATCGGCCCCGGCGGCACACCCCGGCCCGGCAGCGTCGACAGCATTAACCTCGGCGGGATTGGCTCCGGCGGGGTGAAACCCGGTGCGGGCATTGGCCTTGGTTCCGGCGGCATCGGCACGGGCGGCGGCGACACCCCCGGCCGGCCCAGCCTGGGACAGATTGGCATTGGCGGCGGCATCGGCCTGGGCAACGCCGGCCCCACCGGCGAGGGTCCGCTGGGCACGCGGCCCGGTCTCAATTTGCCGGGATTGGCCGGCATCGGCGGCGGACAGGCGGATGAACCCGGTACGGGTATCGGCATCCGACCCGGCGGCATTCGTCCCGGTCAAAGTGACGAAACCGGCAGTGGCATTGGTCGGCCTGGTCAAAGCGAAGAAGGCGGTCTTGGTTCCGGTCTGGGGCTGGGCGACGGACAACCGGGAGCCATCGACACCGAAAATGGCCCGGGCCTCGGCCAGTTTGACGGGCCGTTTGTTTTCGGCGACGGTAATTACGAGTTACCGCCGGTGCCTTCGGTGCTGGATGATCTGGAACCGGGGGCGGTAGCGCAGCAAGCCATCGAAACGGCGGCTGAGCAAGGGCCGGTGGCGGCTGAAGCGGCCATCGAGGCGGCCACGACAGCCTACGAAATTCTGTGGAGCGATTATTACGACGCGGTTGATTACGCCGCCGACGCCTATTACGACGCCGTGACCGGCGTGATTGATTACGGGCTGGACTCGTTCGAGGATTATTACGGGCTGGTCGTAGCCGAGTCGCTGGCCGCCATTGACGATTACTACGATTATTACGACGTCTATCTGGATTACATCGCTATGCATCCCTGGGACAGCTACGCTTATATGTACGATGAGGCCGCCGAGGCGTACGTCAGCCAGGAGCCGGTCAACGTCTACTATTACAATTATTATTACGATGCCGAAACCGTGGCCGCTGAGCCTGTGCCGGTCAGCGCCGAGCAGACCGTGACCACTTATGCGGCTCCCATCCCGGCCCAGGCTCCGGCGCCCTCCGCCGAGGCTTATGAAGCGCTGGTGATCTTTGCCAACGACCAGTTAGGGGCGGTGGTCGATCCGCTGTACGCCGGTGAAGTGACCGAAGAAGTACTCGATGCTCTGCTGACCCTGCCGGCCCAGGCTCAATACCCGGCCTACCTGGCCGCCGAGATGGACATCGCCGGCTACTACGGCCTGCTGCGAGGCGGAGCCGCGGCCCTGGCGGTGGGCGAATGTCCGGCGGGTCAGGTGTGCCAGCTTGGTACGGACATCCCCGCCGAACTAAGCCAGGCCGCGCTGGGTGTCTACGCCATCCGCACCGGCGAACCGCTGCCCGCTACCCCGGCGGAAGCGCTCCAGTTGACCCAACTGGTTTACCCCAAACTGACCGGGCTGGAATTTGTCCAACTGGCTGATGTGCAGGGCTACGCGTTTATGGCCCAGACCGCCAGCGTGGCCACAGTTGACGGCCAACCGGCTACCGTCGCCAAAGTGGTGCTGACTGGCGTAGCCGACTACAACGGCCAGACGGTCGTCTACGCGGCGGTGGGCGTGGGTGATCTGTACGCCAATCTGTTGAATCCATTTGTGCAGTAGTTTCCCCCTGCTTCCCCTCTTGCTCCCGTCTCCCCGCTGGGGAGACGGGGTTTTTACTTTGACACTTCATAAACAGCCGGTATAGTATCCCCATCACTTAACTTAATGGGATACAATAATGAACACACCTGTGGTGGAACTGCGCCACCTGACCAAATCTTACACCGAAGGCAAACAAAGCCGCACCATTCTGGACGATGTCAACGTGTCCTTTGATACCGGCGAATTCGTGGTGTTGCTGGGCCACAGCGGTTCCGGCAAGAGCACCTTGCTCAACCTCATCAGCGGGATTGACGCGCCGGACCGCGGCGCAGTCATCGTCAACGGCATCACCCTCAACCAACTCTCCGAACGGCAGCAAACCCTGTTCCGCCGCCAACACATCGGCTTTGTCTTTCAGTTTTTCAACCTGATTCCCACCCTGACCGTTTTTGAAAACATCACCCTGCCCCTGCAACTGAACGGCGGCATCAGCCCGGCCCAAGAGCGGGAACTGGCCCAACTGGTCGACCAGATTGGCCTGAGCGAGCGCCGGCACGCCTTCCCCGACCGGCTCTCCGGCGGCGAGCAGCAGCGAGTCGCTATTTTGCGGGCCATCGCCCACAACCCCACTCTGCTGCTGGCTGATGAACCCACCGGCAATCTCGATGAAAAAACCGGCCAAACCATCCTGGATTTGCTGCTCAACCTGACCCGCCGACAGCACAAAACCCTGATTATGGCTACCCACAACCCGGAAATTGTGCCGCTGGCCGATCGGGTTTTCCGTATCAAACAGGGCCAACTGGTCAGCGAAACCGGCGCACCCCCGCAGGATTAGCCCGATGCTCAAACCCAACCACTTCAGCCTGATTACGCTGCGTCACAGCGCAAAACATCCCGTGCAAAGCCTGCTCCTGATTCTGGGCATTGCCCTGGGCGTGGCCATGATTGTAGCCATAGACCTGGCCAACAGCAGCGCCAGCGAGGCCTTTTCCCTCAGCACCGACAGCATTGTGGGCAAAGCCACCCACCAGATTATCCCCGCCTCCGGCAGCCTGCCCCCTTCGCTATACGAACAATTGCGCACCGAAGTCGGGCTGGAGGCTGTCGCGCCGGTGGTCACCGGTCTGGTTTTACTGGATAATGCCGATGAGTTACCCCTGCAACTGCTGGGCATCGACCCTTTCGCCGAGCTGCCCTTCCGCAATTATCTGGGGCCACAGGGGCTGTCCATCGAAGCCCTGAGCCAGTTGCTGGTGGAGCCGGACACGGTGCTGCTGGCCGAATCGCTGGGAAAGCAATACAACCTGACCCCCGGCGACAACCTG
>Ga0180430_10003971_pt1 | contig 12598 bp, 9 predicted proteins | sample SS_ome_9_FD_132999 | JGI IMG/M metagenome (GOLD analysis project Ga0180430, IMG submission 132999) | Hypersaline lake sediment archaeal communities from the Salton Sea, California, USA - SS_1_S_2 metaG | ecosystem: Environmental > Aquatic > Non-marine Saline and Alkaline > Hypersaline > Sediment... | reverse complement strand
GGTCGTCAGGAAGACGTTGGCGAGGGTGTAGTACGCTTGCGAGAGGAAGTTCACGACGTGCTTCAACGACGCATCGATCACCAGTGCGCCGACGGCTTCTTCGCTCTGCTCGTTCAGGTCCGCAGGTGCACCGAGCCCCGCCTTCAGCGCCGCAATGATCTGCTCGAGTTGAGCCTGTCCCGCGTCGCTGAACTCGACCATGACCTGATCGTTGACGAAGAACGACAGCGCCGTGTCGAGATCCATCGTCTCTTGACCGAGCAGCGAGAAGCTCGCCACGACCACCACACACAACGCAACAACGCATGCCTTTCTCATCTTTCTCCCTCCTGGATGAGACCTCGATGGGTCCGTCAGTCCGCCAACTCTACCCGAAGCCATCGCCTCGACCAAGCCGGAAATGCGCACGCTACCGGCGGCCGTCCTCTTCCTCCTAGAGGTTCTCGCGAACGCGTTCCAGGAGCTCGACAGCCAGGGCTTGGCAGTAGGCGTTGTAGAGCACGTTCTCCTCGCCGATCTCCTCGGCCAGGATGCTCTCAAGCACACGCTCCGCCTCGGCCCAGAGGCCTTTCTCCATCAGGTAGTACTCCGCGAAGACCAGCCGGTTCTCGAAGTAGGCGTCGACGTTCGGATCGATCGGGCAATCCCCGCACTCCGTGCAGTACTCCGGCTCATCGATCACCGGGCAGATGTAGGAGAGGGCACGGGGCAGGTTCTGTCCGAAGGTGATGAGCGGAAGGGGTGGAAGTCCGCCCCAGAACGCCGCGAGCGCGCGATATGGCCCGTAGACCGCGTAGGTCTCGTCGAGTTCGAGCACCCGCTCGATCAGCGCGACGAGCTTCGGCGGATCGTTGCGAGCGATCGCGCCGAGCGGGTCCATGTCGTCCTTGCGCGCCCAGCTCCCGTACGTCCAGAACAGCGCAGCAACGTCCGTCTCCTGCTCGACGGCGGCGATGAATCCTTGTCGAAGCTCCTCCGTCGTGAAGGCCGCGGACATCCTCAGGCTCTTCAGCCCCCAGAACTGCCCCCGGGTGAACGTGTCCTTCAACGCGTCGGTCTCCTCGAGGAAGACGTCGCCGAGGGTGTAGTAGGCCTGGGACAGCTTGTTGACCCAGTTCTTCCACTCGATCGGGATCTCCAGACGCAAGTACGCGTCCTCGTCGGTGTGATCGAAGATCGCAGTGACGCCGAGCTCCCTCTCGAGCACGTCGATCGCTGCTTCGAGGAGCGCGCGTCCGTCCGCGTCGTAGGGCACAACAACGTCGAGCGCATCGGGAATCAGCGCGAGCGCTTCCTCGATCGTCGCGATCTCCACTGCCACGCAGACGGCCGAGGAGATCGCACAGGCCAAGAACACAACGAGTGCACGGCGAACCATTCCAACCCCCTTGAACGCACCGTCGATCCGACGCATGTGGATCGAGACTATACCGAATCGCCCGGATCGTGAGAAGCGTGCTCGCCGCGTCCGCGTCCGCTTCGGGAACGCAGACGCCTTGGCCCGCCCCGTCCCGTGTGATATCCTTCGCGCCGCAGGTCGAGGTTCATCACTCGTGGACGAAAGGAGGAGGATCCCATGGCCAAGGTCGATCAGGACCTTTGCGTCGGTTGCGGTCTCTGCACTCAGGTTTGCGCCGACGTCTTCGAGATGAACGCAGAAGGGAAGGCGGTCGTCATCAGCGGCGCCGATGAGAGCGCCGACTGCGTCCAGGACGCCATCGATCAGTGCCCGGTGGGCGCCATCGCCTAGAACGGAGCCTCGCGGAGGGCAAGGTTTTCGCCCTCCGCGCTTTCATTGTCGGCCAGGGCCCCGCACGCATCCTCCGGCCGTTGTTCCCCCATCCGGAGCATGCTAGGATGTCGTCTTGGTGGAGGCTGTGGGCGAACAAGGGGCGGTCAAACCGAAGGTCGGACTTGCGTTTTCGAGTGGCGGCGCTCGAGGCTCCGCCCACATCGGCGTGCTGAAGGTCCTCGAGAAAAACGGCATCGTCCCCGACGTCATCGCCGGCACCAGCATGGGGGCGGAAATCGGCGGGGCCTACGCCGCCGGCGTTCCCTTGCGAGAGATGGAGGAGCACTGGCGCTCCACCTCGTTCTTCCGCGTCTTCAAGACCCTCTTCCCAACGATCCCCTGGTCCGGGTGGAGTTCCGGCCGGGAGATCGTTCGCTTCCTCGATCGCATGGTCGACGGCAGGTCGATCGAGGAGTTGCCGATCCCGTTCGCCGCGGTCGCCACCGACCTGGAATCAGGAGCCTCCGTTTCGATACGAGAGGGCCCGCTCTCTCAGGCGATCCGTGCCAGCCTGTCAGTTCCCGGGCTGTTCACCCCTGTCTGGATCGAGGAACGACTGCTGATCGACGGCGGCGTCTCCAATCCGCTGCCGGTCGATGTGGCGCGCGAGCTCGGCGCCGATGTCGTGATCGGCGTCGATGTCCTCGTTGAACCCTCGGAGGTTCAGCTCTCCGGCCTCCCGCCAGTCTCCCTCCGTGAGCGCAACCTGGGCATCATCGAGGAGTGGCGATCGTCCGAGTCGAACGGCCGCCGCTTCTCCCCGAGCGTCTTCGCCGTGCTGTTTCAGATGTCGACCGTCTTCCAGAAGCGCCTCGCCAACCTGCTGATCGAGACGAACCCGCCCGACGTGTTGATCCGCCCCGACTTCTCCGCCGATCCCCCCTGCTACAGCAACGTCGGCTGCGGCATCGAGGCGGGCGAGGCGGCGGCCCGGGCGGCACTGCCCGAGATCCTGCGCAAGCTCGGGCGGTAGCCCAGCCGCTCTCGCACAACCGGCGGAAACTGAGGGCCCCAGGAAAGGACGCCAGATGCCAGGAAAGGACTTCCTCTACCCCCGGATCGCCTTCGGCATCCTCGCCGTCTCCTTCGGCGCCATCTTCGCACGTCTCGCCGGTGAGGCGCCGCCGTTCGCTGTCGCCGCCTGGAGGCTGACTCTCGCCGCCCTCGTGCTCGGATCGATCGCTCTCTTCCGCAAGGAGCGAACCCTGACCGGACGGACGCTCGCCTGGTCGATTGCTAGCGGCGGCGCCCTCGCCGTGCACTTCGTCCTCTGGATCTCCTCGCTCGAGATGACGACCGTCGCCAGCGCAGTTCTGTTCGTCTCGACGCACCCGATCTTCGTCGGCCTCGGCTCGATCCTCTTCCTTCGAGAGCGCGTCTCGCGACCTCTTGCGATCGGCATCGGCCTGGCAATCCTCGGGGGAGCGTTGATCGGGTTCGGCGACTTCCGATTCGGCGGGGACGCGCTCCGCGGAGACCTCCTCGCCCTCGGCGGTGGCTTGATGGCCGCGGTCTACTTCTTGATCGGACGGCGAGTACGCCTCACGGTCTCCCTCACCGAGTACGCTGCCGTCAGCTACGGCACCGCTTCGGTCCTCGTCCTGCTCCTGTGTGCCGCGACGCGGACGCCGGTCCTGGGCTTTGCGCCGATGACCTACGGCTACTTGGTACTCCTTGCCCTGATTCCGCAAGTCATCGGGCATTCGACGATCAACTGGGCGCTGCAGCGGCTCTCCGCCTCTCGGGTTTCGGTCTTCGTCCTCGGCGAGCCGATCGGTTCGACCCTCCTCGCGATTCCCTTCTTCGGTGAGATCCCCCGCGCCTTGAACCTGGCTGGAGCGGCCATCATACTCGCCGGGATCTATCTCAGCCTGCGTGACGAGGAGGAACAGGGTGACAGGAAACGCTGAACGCGGCCGGTCGAAGATCGACTGGGCATCCGTTCACATGCCGCTTCGCAAGCGGCTTCAGGAGACGTTGAAGGACGAGCGTCCGTTCCGCGACGTGCGAATCGCGATGAGCATCCATCTCGAGGCGAAGACCGCGTGTCTGGCGATGCTCCTCCGGGACGCCGGAGCCGACGTCTGGGCGACCGGCTGCAACCCGTTGTCGACTCAGGACGACATCGCGGCGGCGCTCGCCCAGGAAGAGGGGATCACCGTCCACGCGCGACACGGTGCGACGGAGGAGGAGTACGTCGAAGACCTCCGGATGACCCTTTCCGGGAAGCCCGATCTGGTCATCGACGACGGCGGGGACCTGATGCTCCTCCTCTTGAAGGATCCGCAGGATCAAATCCTCGGTGGCTCCGAGGAGACAACGACCGGCGTCAATCGGCTTCGGATCCTCGCCCGGGAAGGGCGGCTTCCCTTCCCGATGTTCGCGGTGAACGACGCGAAGATGAAGTCGCTGTTCGACAACCGGTACGGGACGGGGCAATCGGTCTGGGACGGGATCTTCCGATCGACGAACCTGCTGATCGCAGGGAAGAGCGTCGTCGTCGTCGGATACGGATGGACCGGGCGCGGGATTGCGCTGCGGGCACGCGGTCTCGGGGGTCGCGTTACCGTCTGCGAGGTCGATCCGGTCTCCGCCCTCGAGGCATGGATGGAGGGCTTCGACGTCGCTACCGTGCATGAGGCGGTCGGCCGTGCCGACCTCGTGATCACGGCGACCGGGTGTGCGGACGCCGTTCCCGAGTCGGCGCTGCACAACGCGAAGGACGGCGTGGTCCTGGCAAACGCCGGCCACTTCAACGTCGAGGTCCGGCCCGACGATCTCGCTCGAGTCTCCGAGTCCCATCGAACGGTTCGGGAAGGCGTCGAGGAGTACACCTACGCCGATGGCCGGCGCGTCTACCTTCTCGGCGAGGGACGACTCGTCAACCTCGCCCTCGGCGACGGCCACCCGGTGGAGATCATGGATCTCTCCTTCGCCCTCCAGACGCTGACCCTGCAGCACATCCTTCGCAACGCCCCGTTGGCCGTCGACGTCCACCCTGTTCCGAAGGAGATCGACGAAGCGGTGGCGCGACTGAAGCTCGAAACCCTCGGCGTCGGAATCGACAATCTCTCCGAGTCCCAGCGCGCATACCTCGGACTGACATAGTAGAATGGGCGCGCTGGGTTCGTTTCCCTCTCGTACAATCGAAGGCCCTTGAGGGTGAGACTGATGAAGAAACGATCGAGAATCTGGAGGCTTCTAGCCTTCCTTCCGACGCTTGCGCTCGTTCTCGCAATCGGCGTCGGAGGTGCTCAGAGCGTCGGATCGAATCCGACCCTCTTCGACCCTGTCTACGACATCTATCGTCACCTGGAGAGCTACTTCTACAAGCCGGAGCTGATCAATGACCAAGAGGCGCTCTACGGAGCCATGCGCGGCGTCGTGGAACACCTCGACGATCCGTACAGCGAGTTCCTCGATCCGGAGGATCGCGACCGGTTCGACGAGAGCCTCGAAGGAGAGTTCAGCGGCGTAGGCATCGAGATCACGCTCGTCGACGGGGTTCTGACCATCATCACCCCGCTGATCGGAACGCCTGCCGAGGCGGCCGGTGTCCTCGCCGGGGACAAGATTCTCCAGATCGACGGGGAGACGACCGATGGGATCACCCTCTCCGAGGCGGCGTACCGGATCCGAGGCGAGATCGGCACGACGGTCGTCCTGTCGATCCTCCACGAGGACGGAACCCACGAGGAGATTCCGATCGTGCGCGACACGATCATCATCGAGGCGGTTTCGAGCGAGTTGATCGCCGACGGGACAATCGGACACATCCAGGTCTACCGGTTCGAGCGAGACACGACCCTCGAGCTGGACGAGGCCCTCGCGTCCTTCGATTTCGAGAACCTCACCGGACTCATTCTCGATCTGCGGAACAACGCCGGCGGCCTGATGGACCAGGCGATCACGGTGTCGAGTCGCTTCGTCGACGAGGGGATCGTCCTTCGCACCGACGGACGGATCCGAGGCTCACGCAACTACTACACCAAGTCGAACTCAATCCCGAACCTTCCGCTGGTCATTCTGATCAATCGCGGAACGGCGAGCGCCGCGGAGATCACCGCAGGCGCGATCCGAGACAACGAGATGGGGATCCTGATCGGCGAGCAATCTTTCGGGAAGGGCGTCTACCAGCAGGTCATCGGATTCCAGGACGGATCGGCGTTGAAGATCACGACCGGCGAGTACTTCACCCCGAACGGAACCGTCGTCGACGGGATCGGCCTCCCGCCGGACATCGTCGTCGGGGAAGAGGAAGACCCGATCGATGTCGCCGTCGAGTGGATCCGTGAGCACGAGGGAGTCACGATGCCGATCGACCTGGGTTCTCCACCACCGACCCCATGAGATTCGCCGTCCTCGGCGCCGGGGGATGGGGGACGGCCGTCGCCCGTCTCCTGGCGAACGCTGGACACGAAACGACCCTCTGGGCAAGGGATCCGAAGAAGGCCGAAGCGATCGGTGCCACCCGCGTCAACGCGAAGTATCTCCCGGACGTCACGCTCCCCCGAGAACGTCTGACGGTCACCTCCCGGATCGAGGACGCTCTCGACGCGGATGCGCTCCTCCTGGCCGTTCCGTCGTTCGCCGTCGATGACCTCCTCCAACGAATCGCTCCTCTGGTCGAGGCTCCAACGCTGATCAACCTTGCCAAGGGGCTCGATCGGGCCACACGACAGACCGTCTCCGAGCGGGTCGAAGCCCGCCTGCCGGGAGCGAAGCCGTTCGCCCTCTCCGGGCCGAGCCACGCCGAGGAGGTCGGCCGGGACTACCCGACGGCCGTGGTTCTCGCCGGCAAGGACTGTGACCTCGGCGCGACGCTGCAGCGAGCGATCGCCACACCGCGCTTCCGTGTCTACCTCTCCGAGGATGTGCGGGGAGTCGAACTCTGTGCCGCCGTGAAAAACGTCATCGCGCTCGCGACCGGAATCTCCGACGGTATCGGCTACGGCGACAACAGCCGAGGTGCGTTGATCACGCGGGGCCTGGCGGAGATGGTCCGCTTCGGGAGGGCTCTCGGAATCAAGGAAGCGACCTTCTTCGGTCTCGGGGGGCTCGGCGACCTGGTCGCCACGTGCACGAGCGATCACAGCCGGAACCGACGCGTCGGAACCCGCCTCGGAAGGGGCGAGCCACTGAAGTCGATTCTCTCCGAAATGGAGATGGTCGCCGAGGGTGTTCACGCGACGGGAATCGTTCGGGCGCTGGCGCAGGACCACGCAATCGAGATGCCGATCACCGACGCCGTCGCGCGCCTTCTGGCCGAGGAAGTCGACCCGCTCACCCTCGTCGAGGAGATCATGACCCGTTCGCCGAAGCGCGAGGACGTCTGAGCCGGCCGATGCGCAGGTGGGACGTCATCGTCGTCGGGGGAGGTCCGATCGGTGCCGTCGCCGCGCGTCTCGCGGCGGGATGCGGGGCGCATGTCGCACTCCTCGATCGTAGCGAGACGACGGACCTTCCGAGTCCCTGCACGGGACTGGTCAGCCCGCGCACCCTGTCCGCTCTCGGCGTATCGGAAGCGTCGATTCTCCGCCGGATCGACGCGGTTGAGGCCGTTTCACCTAGCGGAAGGACCCTCCGGCTTCAAGCCGATGAACCTCGCGGGCTGGTTCTCGATCGCACGCACCTTCGCGCCGAACTGCACGACCGGGCGAGGGAAGCGGGGGCGGAGATCTTCCTCGGACACGAGGCGGTCGGCCTCCGACCCGGGCACGTCGAGGCCAGCGGTCCCGGAACCGTCGAGACGATGCAGGCTGGGGTGATCGTCGTCGCCGCAGGGGTTCAGACGAACCTCCAAGAGGCCGCGGATCTTCCCACACCTCCACGCCCCTTCGTCGGCGTGCAAGCGGTCGTGGAAGACGAGGCTGAGCAGGAGACCGCCGTTCGAACCTTCTTCGGCACGGAGACGGCTCCGAGGTTCTTCGGCTGGGCCGTCCCCGCCGAGGAAGGCCGAACCCGGGTCGGCCTCGCCGCCCCGCCAGGGGTCGATCCGAATCCCCTCCTTGATCGCCACCTGGCCCGGTGGTTCGAAGGGAGGCGCATCCTGTCGAGAGTCGGCGGACGATTGCCGCTCCATCCGCTCTCCGAGCCGTACGCCGACGGGCTCCTGTTCGTCGGCGACGCCGCCGGTCAGCTCAAGCCGCTCACCGGAGGAGGCCTCTACACCGGTGCGATCTGTGCCCGCATCGCCGGGCGGGTCGCCGCCGAGGCGGCGAGGACGGACCGGACCGGAGCGGAAGACCTTCGACGCTATGCGTCCGACTGCGATCGGGCGATCGGAGACGAGGTCCGGTTCGGCCTTGCAGCGCGTGCTCTGCTGGAGTCCCTTTCCGACGAGGCGATCGACGATGCCTTTGCGGCTGCCGACCACCCCGATCTCCTGCAGTTCTTGGCAACACATGGGGACATCGACCGGCTCCGGCAGCTTCCCCGCCGTCTCGCCTCACGCCGGAATCTGTGGAAGCATCTCGTTCCTCTGATGAGTCTCCTCGATCGCCACCTCGGCGCCGCACAGCGGTTCGAATCCTCGGACGCTGTTGCCGGATTCCCGGACGAGTCCCTATAATCCCGCGGGATGGCGAAGAAGGCGAAGAACACCAGGCAAGAGACCCCGGCGCAGCCGCAGCGAGACGTTTCGATTCCGTTCGATCGGATCCTCCTCTACGCGATCGCCGTCGTCCTGTTCGTAATCCCGCTCTTCTTCCTCCCCGGGATCACGGAGTACGGCTACGGGAAGACGATGGTTGCCCTGGTCGCGATCTCGATCCTGTCGATCCTCTGGGTCCTTGCGGCATGGCAGAAGGGCTCGTGGCGACTGCGGATTCCGTGGATCGTCTTCCCGTTCCTCGCGTTCGTCGTCGCCTCGCTCCTCTCGATCATCACCGCCATCAACGGCCGGGTCGTCGTGCAGGCGCTCGTCCTCGCGATCTTCTTCTTCCAACTCGCGTTCTTGATCGCGAACGTCGTTCGCAACAAGCGAGACGTGGTGATCCTCCTGGGCTCGGTCCTCGCGTCCGCCTTCTTCATCTCCCTCTACGGGCTTCTTCAGTACCTCGGCGTCCTCGCCGGGCCGGCGGGAGCGACCGGGCTGAACCGGATCATCTCGACGCTCGGGAACCGGAACTTCCTCGGCGGATTCCTCGGGTACATCCTGCTGCCCTCGTTCGTTCTGGTTCTGCGTCCCCGTTGGGCTGTGTGGCGCGTCGTCTTCATGCTCGTCATTGCGTTCAACTTCGGAACCCTGATGCTCGTGCAGCAACTCGCTCCGATCGTCGGCCTCGTCTCCGCGATCATCGCGCTCCTCGTCGGAATCGTCGTCTTCCGACCGATCGAGCCGATCCGCAAGAACCGTGCCTGGCTGGTCGGGCTCCTCGCCCTCCTCGTACTGACGTTCCTGATCGAGGCGCCGTCCGGTCCCCTCAACTCGGTCGTCGGCCTGTCCCAGACCACAACGGAGCAAGCCAACGAGCCGGGCTGGATCGGGCAGATCTGGCAACGCAACTCGGGACGAACCCGAGAACTCGATTGGTGGGTCGGCGTCGAGATGCTGAAGGCGAACCCGATGACCGGTGTCGGTCTTGGCAACTACAAGCTCGGCTTTCTGCCGTACAAGGCCGCCTTCCTCGCCACAGAGCGGGGCGCAGGCTACACCGACCTCAAGGTCGCCCGCGCAGCTCAGGCCCACGGGGACTACGTGCAGGTCGCCGCAGAGCTCGGAGGTCTGGGCATCCTCTCGCTTCTCGGCTTCCTCGGCGTCCTCGCCGTCTCGGTCTGGAGAAGGCTGCGGCGCAACGCCGACGAGTCGGATCGCCTCGATCTCCTCCTCTACGCCGCCGGAGTGATCGTCTTCCTGGTCCACGCCCTCGTCAGCTTCCCGGCCCACCTGCCCGTCTCGATCCTGTCGATCCTCGTCCTCCTCGGGCTGTTTCACGCACCGGCGTACGGGGAGACCTGCGTCGTCTCCGTCCGCCTCGGACGAAGGGTCACACTCGCTGTCCTCGGGGTGGTCACGGTTGTAGGCATCGTCGTCTCGGCGTTCGCCCTCTCCGATCTCCGCGCGAACGTTCTGATGGGACGAGGGATCCTGGAACTGCAGGTCGGCAATGTCGCGGAGGCAAAGGACTACTTGGAACGAAGCCTTGCCCTCGACTTCGCGCCGCGTCAGACCTACTACCACCTGGCGCGCGCCCAGGCAATCCTCGGCGACACCGAAGCGGCGCTCGAGAACTACGAGAAGTGCTTCACCCGGTTCGTTGACGAGGCCGTCTACCTGACCTACGCGGACATCGCCGTCAGCCTCGGCCGTCTCGAGGAAGCGCGCGGCGCCATCGAGTTCCTTCTGGCGACCGGGCCAGTCACGGCGGTGGAAGTCCGGGCCCGCTACATCGAGGCGATGATTGCGGCCCAGTTGCGCGACTTCAACGGCGCGACCCGCCTGCTCGAGGAACTGGCGGAGGACGCACCGGGCTTCGAGTTGGCGTGGATCGCCCTCGGGAACCTCTACGATGCCCGAAACCTGGACGCCCTCGCCGTGGAGGCGTACCGAACGGCCCTCGACGTCATCGATGCCCAGCTGGCGAACGTCGCGGCGATGGTCGCAAGCGGCGGCGACTCGGCCGAGCTGCGGGCGACACGCGGTACCCTCCAGAACGAGCGGTCGTTTGTGCTCGAGCAGCTGGCGAACCTGAGCTCCGACTGATCGCAGCGGGCGCTGCAGGCCCGGGAGACGCCTCCGCGCTCCCCAGTCCTGAAGCCTCGCAAGCCCGCATCCTTTGCGAGCTTTGAGGCTCTTGCCCTTGAGGTCTTGGAATGCACAGCAATATACTGATCCCGTGATCGTTCCATGGCGATAGACTCGATACGACGTGGCGTCGACTACCTTCTCGGCCAGACGAACGCGCAGCAGCTGAAGCGCTTCGAGCGCGAGTTGGCTGCCGTCAATCGGCAGAGCGAGGAGATCGCTGCACTGTCGGACGATGCGCTCCGAGGGAAGGCCGCGGAGTTCCGGTCGCGGCTCGAACGGGGAGAGACGAAGCGAGACCTGCGACCGGACGTCTACGCCGTCGTTCGCGAGGTGGCCTGGCGGACGGTCGACATGCGCCCGTTCGACGTGCAGATCATTGGCGCGATCGCCCTCGACGAACAGCGGATCGCCGAGATGCAGACCGGTGAGGGGAAGACGCTGGTCGCCACCCTCCCGGCAACGCTGAACGCGCTTGTCGGTCGAGTCCACGTTGTCACGGTCAACGACTACCTCGCCCGGCGCGATCGGGACTGGATGCGCCCGATCTACGACTTCCTCGGCCTTACCGTCGGCCTCCTCCAGGAAGACACGGCGCCGGAAGCGCGGAAGGCGGAGTACGACACCGACATCCTCTACGGAACCAACAACCAGTTCGGCTTCGACTACCTGCGCGACAACATGGTCCACACTGTGGCCCAGAAGGTTCAGCGTCCGCTCGACTTCGCCATCGTCGACGAGATCGACAACATCCTCGTCGACGAAGCCCGAACGCCGCTGATCATCTCGGGATCGACCGAGCAGGCCTACGACCTGTACCGGAAGTTCGCCGCCCTCGCCCGCCGCTTCCGCCGGGACGAGGACTTCGAGATCGACGAGGAGTCCAGGCGTCTGACGCTCGCCGATCCGGGGATCAAGAAGGCGGAGGGAGCCCTCGGCGTCGAGAACCTCTTCACGCCCGAGCATCAGGAGACCCTCCACTACATCGAGAACGCACTCCGCGCGCTCCACCTCTTCGAGAAGGAGCAGCACTACATCGTCAAGGACGGCCGGGTGATGATCGTCGATGAGTTCACCGGCCGACTGATGCCCGACCGTCGCTACTCCGACGGACTCCATCAGGCGCTGGAGGCGAAGGAGAACCTGGCGATTCAGCGGGAGTCACAGACACTGGCGACGATCACGCTCCAGCACTACTTCCAGCTCTACAAGGGCCTCTGCGGGATGACCGGAACGGCGAAGACCGAAGAGGACGAGTTCAAGCAGATCTATGCGCTCCCCGTCCTCGTCATTCCGACGAACCGGGAGCTGCTCCGAGAGGCGAAGCCGGACGTGATCTTCCGAAGTGAGAAGGCGAAGTTCGAGGCGATCGCCGAGGAGGTCGAGGCCCTGCACGGCCAGGGCCGCCCGGTCCTCATCGGAACGAACTCGATCGAGAAGTCGGAGCGCCTCTCGCGCCTGTTGAATGCGCGGAAGCTCCCGCACAACGTTCTCAACGCCAAGTATCACGAGAAGGAGGCGGAGATCGTTGCCGACGCCGGGCAGCGTGCCGCGATCACCGTTGCGACGAACATGGCCGGACGCGGAACCGACATCAAGCTCGGCGACGGCGTCGCCGAACTCGGAGGACTCCACGTCCTCGGCTGCCAGCGCCACGAGTCCCGCCGAATCGACAACCAGCTTCTCGGTCGTGCCGGACGCCAGGGAGATCCGGGATCGTCGCAGTTCTACCTCTCCCTCGAGGACGATCTGCTGCGCATCTTCGGCGGAGATCGGATCGGCGGGATGATGGAGCGCCTCGGTATGGAGGAGGGCGAGGCGATCGAACACAACCTGTTGACCGGAGCGATCCGCCGCGCACAGAAGCGGGTCGAAGGACGCAACTTCGAGATCCGCAAGCGCCTCCTCGAATACGACTTGGTCCTCGCGCGCCAGCGAGAGGCAATCTATGCGCTGCGGGATCGGTTCCTCCTGCCGGAGCGTTCGTCGGTTGACGCCCTTCCTGCAGATGCCGCGGGGGACCTGAACGTCTACCTGCACGACCTGTTCGAAGAGGTGGC
>Ga0180430_10003970_pt1 | contig 12599 bp, 13 predicted proteins | sample SS_ome_9_FD_132999 | JGI IMG/M metagenome (GOLD analysis project Ga0180430, IMG submission 132999) | Hypersaline lake sediment archaeal communities from the Salton Sea, California, USA - SS_1_S_2 metaG | ecosystem: Environmental > Aquatic > Non-marine Saline and Alkaline > Hypersaline >... | reverse complement strand
TCATCAAAAAAACGATCAGAAATCATGTCATCAAAGAATTCATCATCAAATCCAAAGAAATCAAATGGATTTTTTCTTTTTTTATCTTTATCTTTTCTATATGAATCCATTCTCTATCAACTCCAGAGATATGATTGATTATATGCGTAATGTATACGCGTTTTTCTTATCAACTTTATTATCATCTCGCATATAATAATCTTCTCTACAAATCTTAGGTGAAGGTTTGTATTATAGTTGAATGCAGCATAGGTTTAAGTATATGGAATGTATTACCGAGAAAACTATCATATCTAGTATAAAAAACTTTGTAATATTGTGATACTCATGGCAAAAGCACGTTCAAGAACCGCAGCACGGAAAATTAAAGACCGATGGAAATCAAAAAAATGGTATAATATCAGTGCACCACCCTCTTTTGATAATGTTACTATTGCAGAAACACTTGCTGATGAACCAGATAAATTAATTAACAGGGTTACTGAAGTATCACTGCAAGATTTAACAAATGATTTTAGACGATCACATATTAAACTATTTTTTAAAGTATATGCTGTTGAAGACGGAACCGCAAAAACACAGTTTATAGGTCATACATTAACCTCAGATTATCTCCGAAGGATGATTAGAAGAAAACGCTCAAAGATTGATGCGGTCTACGATGTCAAAACTCGAGATGGGGCAAAAATACGTATTAAACCCTTTGCTACAACGGACCGACGCATTCAAAACTCACAGAAGAGAGCAATCCGTGAAGCAATGAAGAAAACCATTACGCTCAAAGCAAAGAAGAGCACACTTTCAGAATTTATAAAGATCATTATAGATGGAAGAATCGGAAGTGAAATTTACAAATCATGTAAAACATTATATCCCGTAAAAAGAGTAGAGATTTATAAAACAGAAATCATCAATCAACCAACAATTGAAATTGAAGAGGAAAAACCAGAGCCAATAGAGGAAGAAACAACTGAGCAAAAGAAAAAAGAACCAAAGGAATCAGATTCAAAAGATACAACGGAAAAACAAGTGGATGAGGTTGATGAATCCGAAGCACCTTTAGAGGATTCAGAAGAACAAGAGGAAGAAATTAAGGAAGATGATGGAAACGAAGAGGTATCTTCCAAGGAAGAATCAGAAATTTCCTCCGAATCAGAAGAACCTGAAGAGGAAACAAAGGAGGATGACCTCGAGATTGATGAGAAAGATCAAGAAACGCCAAAAAATGAGGATGCTTTGGTCTCTGATGATGAATCTGAAATAGCTGAAGAAAAAAAAGATAATGAAGAATCAAAAGATAAAACTGAAAAAAAATCTTCTTCCGAGAAAAATGAATAATAATTATAATGCTTCACTACTATTTTTTTTATTATTCTTCAATTTAATACAATTATAAATAATGATCAATTAAACTAAATGGATAATGGATAAAGAGGGATATACTCAGGGTCGCCACAGAGATACATAGCTAGATACCGCACATCCGCGCTATTTATCCTTCCATCATTATTTACATCACCATTTGAGAATAATGGATCATACATTGGATTACCACAGTTATATAAAGCAAGATATCTAACATCTGGAGCATTTACACATCCATCTCCATTGATATCTCCTGGAATTTTTGAATATATAATGACTTGTTTTATAATTGATGAACTCTCTCCATGATTATTGGTGATTAAGAGAGTGATATCATAGATTCCAGCATGCGTAAAAGAATGAGTCGGGTGCTGATCATATGATGCATATCCATCGTCAAAATCCCACCACCAGAGAGTGATAAATCCTTCTGTACAAAGTGATAAATCTGAAAAATTTACTTGTTGATCGTTTACAGGAGAATTTGGTAAATAAGTAAATTCAGGGATAAGTGACGGATTTGTGATACCAACCATGAAAGCTTGAGACTCTGTGGAAATAAATGTATGAGAAACAGATTCAACAAAGAGCTTTGCATAGAATCTTCCTGAGAGATGGGTTTGATAAGATATTTCATAAAGAAGGGAGATATCAGAGAATCCGGGTTGTGCATAACCATACCCATGATCAAATGTGTGTTGGGTTCCTTGCCATTCATCATACCCATAAGAATATCCATGTCCATAAGGAATAGAAGAAGGATTAAATAGACACGACACTGAAAAGGATTGTGACGGTGTTTGATTTATAATCTGTCCAGTAATATCAAATTTTACAAACGCCATAACCTGGTTCGTGATAGCACTATATACAGTAAATATTACCTGCTCTATGGGGATTCTCTCTGCGCTACGAATGGTAATATTTACATTATTAAAATGAATGGTTTCACCGACTTCTACTTGGCTTTGTTGAGGGATTCCGGTAGATATAATCACTGAGGTTGCAGGAGGTAATAAAATAAAAAATATCAATGATAGCAGACAAATTGATATGCCCATTCCTAGAATTTTATTGAACGTATTTTTATGTATATGCTCCATCTCCCATAATAGAAAAATAACCTAATATTTGGATAATATGATTAATATATTAAGTTTACGAAATTTAAATAAATATTAGATTTTATATAATAATAAATAAAACCTAATTTCAAACAAGTAAAGTATAGGAAATCTTAAATGAACTCTATATATAGCATTTTTTTAGATAGATTATGACGAAAAATAATATCCTCATTATTGGTTGTGGAGCTGGTGGTGGGACCGCTGCACAATTTGCTCGGAAGACTGATAGAAAAGCATCTATTACAATCTTTGAACAAACCTCTTTTCCCCAGTACTCAAAATGTGGACTTCCCTACACAATCTCTGGTGATATACCGGAGATAATGGATTTAATTGAGTTTTCAAAGGAATGGTTTGAAAAAGCAAGAATAGACTTACATCTTAATACCACTGTAGATCATATAGATTCAGAAAAAAATATACTATATGTATCAAACGAGAACAACACAAAACAGGAATATGAATTTGAAACAATAATTCTTGCAACAGGTGCAAGTCCATTTATACCACCAATAAAAAATATACAAAAGGATGGGGCTTTCCCCAATGGTGTTTTTTCACTACGAACTATTAGTGATGCGCAAAATATTTCAAAACAGGTAAAAAAAGGGAAACATGCTCTAGTTATCGGTGCTGGTTTCATCGGCCTTGAAATTGCCGAATGTTTGCATAAAATGGGAATGAATGTAACCATTATTGAAGCTATGCAGACAATTCTTCCACAACTTTTAGATTCTGATCTCTCAAATCAGATACAAAAACATCTTGAACAATACATTACCATCAAACTGCATCATTTCGTAAAAGATATACAAGTTACAAATAACCAGGTTACTCATGTTTATGTTGAGCATGCGGAAACCCATGAAAAATTAACACTTCCTGCAGACCTTATTATTCTTGCAACTGGTACAAGACCAAACATACGATTAGCTAAGGAATTAAAATGTACAATAGGTAGTTCAGGTGGAATTGTTGTCAATAATAAATCAGAAGCATCAAAAAAAGGTGTATATGCAGTAGGAGATTGTACTGAATTCATTGATTTTATCACAAAAAAACCTGTTCCAATTGGACTTGGAAGTATTGCTGTTCGACAAGCAATTGCGGCAGGTGTGAATGCGGCAGGGGGACAATATGAACTGCAAAACGGGGTCTTACAAACCTGCACATCGGAATTCTTTGGTTTAGAAATAGCTTCAGTGGGTCCCAGTATCAGCCAACTTGAGGAGTTAAAACCAATCGTTGGAAAACATACTGGTTCATCTCGTCCTGAATATTTCCCTGGAGGGAAATCAATTACTTGTAAGACATATATTGATTCATCAACAGGTTCAATTCTTGGGGCTAGAGCAATTGGAACAAATGCAGCTCAACGGATTAACACGTATGCTACTGCATTGTTGGCAAATATGAATATTGAAACATTTAGAACATTAGAAACAGCATATGCACCACCTATTGCTCCAACACTTGATACAGTTACGATTGCAGCAGATATTGCTGCAACAAAATGGCAGAGGAAACGTAGTGGATAAGAATGAAATGCTTACATATCTCTGATACTCATCTTGGTTTCTCAGCATATCGTCGCGTATCAGATGAGGGAATAAACCAACGAGAAAAGGATTGTTATGAGGCATTTCAGAAGGTCATTGATTATGCAATACAAACAAAACCAGATTTTATTCTTCATTCTGGGGATCTCTTTGACTCGGTTCGACCAAACAATCGAGCTATTAGCGTTGCTATTACACAAATCTTGAGATTAGAAGCAGAAAAAATACCTGTTATAATAATCTCAGGAAATCATGAGCAACCAAAACTACGTGAAACAGGACATATCTTCAGTATCTTTGATCATTTAAAATATGTCTACCCAGTCTATAAGGAAGCATATGAGAAAATTAATTTAATGATTGATAATCAGAAGATTAGTATCCATGCTATCCCTCAAACACGAACCGCTGATGAATTCGATAATCAATTACGGTGCTTACATCCTGATTCAAAATCCTCTTATAACCTTTTGATAGCTCATGGCTGTGTTCAAGGAATTAAAGCATTTAGTATGAACGAATTTAATGAATTGTTCATTCCAAAACATCTTCTTGATTCAACATCGTTTCAGTATGTTGCCTTGGGTCATTATCATAGCTTTAAACGGGTATCCAATAACGCATATTACGCAGGTGCAACAGAATCATTAACATTTACAGATGCCGGTGAAAAAAAAGGTATTATTGAAATTCATTTTTCTGAAAAGGATGTACAATTAAGCTTCATTCCATTAGAAACCCGATTGCTTATTGACACGAAACCAATTGATTGTTCTCAGTTAGATATTGAGGAAATTATGAAGAGAATACTTGAGGTAATCGATCAGATCAAACCAAAAGATAAGATTTTTCGAATTAACCTCTCTAATATCCTTATTCAGCAGTATCGAAGTATTGATTTTCAAAAAATTAGAAAAAAAAGTGAGCAAGCTATTCATTATGAAATAAGACCACAATTGCTTAATGATTTAACTCATGTTACAAAAGATGAGGTAAAGATAGGAGAACTCTCCAAAGAATTTCAACAATTCATGGAATCACAAGAAATGAAAGAAAAAGTACAATTAATTGAATTAGGTCGGTATTATTTAGAAAAAATGGTTTCAGAAAAGGAAAAAGAATGATTTTAAAAACATTAACTCTTGTAAATTTTAGAAAATTCAAACAAATAACAATTGAGTTTCCTGATGGACTCATTGGAATCATTGGTCTGAATGGTGCAGGAAAATCAACAATATTTGAAGCAATAGCCTGGGTGTTATATGGCCCTGTTGCTGCAAGAACGCCCGCGGATCAAATAAAGAGAAATGGAGCGGTTCATTCGGATTCTTGTAGGGTAGAGCTCTCTTTTATTTTTGAACAACACCTGTATCATATTGTTCGTGAAATGAAAGGAAAAACTCTCTCACCTTCAGCAGTTCTTACCTGTGATAATAAAATTGTTGCAACCGGTGCAGGGGCAGTAACACAGTTCATACAAAAGTTACTTGGTATGGATTTCAAATCCTTTTTTACATCAATTTTCGCAAAACAAAAGGAGTTGAATGTTCTCTCATCGATGAATGCTAGTGAACGAAGGCCATTTATTCTCCGAATGCTTGGAATTGATTCCTTAGATGCCGTGTTAAAAGACATCTTTGTTGATCGTAAATCAAAATTACAATATGTTGACACATTACAACATCAACTCACTGATGCAACAGGGAGGCAGAAAAAGCAGGCCCTTCAAAACAAACGAGCATCATTAAAAGAAACAAGGAAATCAATAACTGCTCAAATCGAGGAATTAAAAAAAAACCTTCAAGAAATAAAAAAAGATAGTGATAAAGCAAAAAAGTCGGTTGAGGCGAAAAAAAAACAATATGAGCAGATCCAAAAGAAATATGATGAAATGATTTTACAAAAAGAAGCGTTTGAAGAAACTAAACAAATTAAAGAAAAAATAAATACTCTACAAACAAAGATACAGGAACGGCAGAAAAAAATAACTGAAAAATCAAAACATCTTTCTCAATATAACAGCTTGCCTCAGGAAGTAAATAGATCAGATGCCCAATTAAAAAATGTCCAAATACAGCTTGAAGAAATAACAAAAAATAAAGCAGATGTGCAAGCAAAAGTAACCCATGTTTTACAAGGAAAAAAGGATATCGAATCAAAAAAAACAAGTATACAAAAAATTGGACCACATGCCCCCTGTCCAACATGTGAACGAAGTTTAGAAGACCATTATGATTTCCTTTTAAAACGATATGATAAAGAGATATATGAAAAACAAAAAATAATAGATGACTGCCGAAACCAAATAGAACATATCGACCAAGAAATGGATAAAGAGAAAAGAAAACACATAGCTATTGAGAAAAAGAAACAATATCTTATTCAACAACAAAAAGAATATGAAAAAAATCAAGCTATTATTACACAGATACAAAGAGAAATTGACAAAGAAAAACAGGAAAAGAATAGATTACAAAAACTTTTTGAACAACGAGATACTCTGCGCTTTGATATCACAGAATTTCAGATAACAAATCGTAATCGAAATACGTTTTTTAATGAGTATCACGATGCGTTAAAACATTTTGAAAAAAAAACACAAGATGTTTCCAATACTAAGATTCTACTTGAAAAAAAACAAGGTAAATATAAACTTCTCGATAAAGAAATCAAAATGATTTTTCAAAAGATAAAAGAAATCAATGCAACCCAAAAAACCATTGAAAAAGAGCAAGTTCAGATTCAACGTCTAACATTACTTAAAGAAATGATGAATAAATTCCGAATGCATTTGATTTCAAGGATTCGACCTGCGCTTTCTCAGTATGCATCTGATTTTTTTCGTGATTTAACTGATGGAAAATATCAGGAAATGATGCTTGATGAACAATATAACATTCAAATTGTTGATGAAGGAACCATTTATGCGATTGAACGATTTTCTGGTGGTGAAATTGATCTAGCAAACCTTTGTCTGCGTTTAGGGATATCTGAGATTATTACAGAAGGGGCAGGAGGAATATTCAATTTCATCATTCTAGATGAAATATTTGGTTCACAGGATGCGATACGGCAGCAGAATATCATTCTTTCATTGCATCAATTATCTTCAAAATTCAGACAAATTTTTTTAATTACTCATGTTGAGGAGATGAAACATCATATGCAACATGTGCTCTCTGTAGAAGAAACAAACGGACTAAGTAAAGTAGTAGTTGAATAAAAAAAAGAAAAAAAAGAGTTTTTTTATTTTCGAAATCGAAGTGTTTTTCGTTTCATCATTTGTCCTTTATCGTTTAATCCCTCTGTTTGTTGCGGGGTAGGCGTTGTATTTGTTGTGCTTTTTGTTGGAGGGGTATTTGAGAACAAACGATCAAAGACATCCTTATTTGATTGGAACCAATGATTCCAGTGATCATTTTCCTTTTGGAGTCGTTTACACTCTTTTTCTGTTTCTTCATAGAGGTGATATAGCTTAGTTAATCGTTCTCTTTCTTTATTGTATGCATCATTTACTTCATTGAATCGATCCTTAAATTCAGCGTATTTCTCGTATTCTTTATAGGTGGTCATCTGTGTTTGTAATTGATTTATTGATTCCTGATATTGTTGCATTTGAGATTTAAGGGTTTGATTTTCTTCCTCAAGTTTGCCTTTATACGTTTCAAATTCATTGAACTGCTGTTTATACTGATCCATCTGTTGAATTTGTTGTTGTTGTTCCTCAAGTTTTTGGGTTAAGGTGTTAATCCGGTTTGTATAGTCCTGCTCTATCTGTTGTTTTTCCTCATTGAAATTACCCATATTTGTTTCAAGTTCGTGCAGTCTTGCTTCTGTATTTGAGAGTTCCTCTTCTTGTTTTTTATATGCATCCCAAAGTTTGATTAATCGTTCTTTTTCTTTTTCGAGTTCTTCACTATATTTTTGCGCACCTTGGTAAGCTTCTTCTCGTTGACGCTCGACTTCACAAAGTTGCCCTTCATATTTTTCAAGGGTTTGGGTAATATTCTGTAATTCATGAATCTCCAGCATGTTCTTAATACGGGAAAGATCTTGAGCTCCTTTTGTGAAATTGTCTTTTATTGTATCGATTTCATTTGCAGCTTTCCGTAGTCTTTCCTCCAAAGAATCTAACTCGGGGGCAGGTGTTGCTATCATATTTTCCTCACTCATCGTATATACCTCCCAATGATAAATACCTCATTTGAGATGAATATTCTTGTTGCTATTTAAGGCTTGTCATCTTTATAATCATAAATGACAATGAATAATTTTATTGATGTAATTTAGCAAATTTTATTACAAGTTTTTTTACATATAATATAAACTCTGTACGTACCGCTAAACTAATAAAGTACTTGACCTATACAATATTATACGGAGACTCCCCTGCAGTAGGAGGAAAGATTGGATGGGTTTATTTGGTAAAGCAAGTTTATCATCAATTCTACATAGAATATTTGGAAAGAAGCATGCAAAGATAGGTGTCTATGGCCCTCCAAATGTCGGAAAAACAACACTGGCAAACCGGATTCTACAAGATTGGACGGGGGATCTCATGGGTAGTGTCTCTGAAGTACCTCATGAGACACGGATGGCGAAATGGAAAAAAAATGTTCGTATTGAGAATAATGGATCATCCTTGTATATGGATATAGTTGATACTCCAGGGATTTCAACGAAGGTGGATTATAAAGAGTTTATGAACACGTTTGGCATGAATAAAAAAGATGCCAAACAGCGTGCAAAAGAAGCAACTGAGGGGGTCATTGAATCCATACGATGGCTTGAAGATGTGGATGGTGTATTATTGGTTATGGATGCAACTCAAGATCCATTCACACAAGTAAATGTAACCATATTAGGAAATTTAGAAGCAAGAAATCTTCCTGTATTAATCGCAGCGAATAAAATAGATATGGAAGATTCTAGTCCAGCGACATTAAAAGCAGCTTTTCCCCAGCATCCCGTTGTTCCCATTAGTGCATTAACTGGGTATAATTCTGATGATTTATATTCAAAAATGATAGATCGATTTAGCAAGAAACGTAGAAAAAAACGGAGGTAACCAACATGGTAAAAAAAGACAAGAACGAAGTTGCAGTTAATCTTGTTTCTCGGCAGAAACTGGAACAGTTCACCTCCTCTGAAAAAGTACAATTTATTCTCTCCGAAGTTCAACATGGCAAAGTCCTTGTCTTAGAACATGGATTAACTCCTATTGAACAATCAAAACTGATTGAACGGACGATGCAGGAGATTAAACAGGATACCTTCATCGGCATTGAAATGGAAGGGTATGGTGAGGATAAACCAACCTTTCTACAACGTATTTTTAAAAATATGAAAAAACCGAGGATGACGGTTATCGGTCCAGCTCATCTTTTTCAAACAGTTAGCAAAGACAATAACATGATTCAAACGAAGATTATCCCAGGGAAAGGGGTATAAATTCTATGCCTCATCAATGTTTAAAATGTGGATCGATTTTTGAAGAAGGTTCTCCGGAGCTCTTGAAAGGATGTCCAAAGTGTAAAGGAAATCGATTTTTTTTCACAAAAACACCGCTTGATGAAGAACAACGTAAAAAGATACAAGAAGAAATGGGAAAAGATCTGAATGAACAGATCATAGAACTCCTTGGTAAAGACGGATCTAATCTAATTGATTCAGCTGGTAATTGGGTAACAATGCATCCGAAGGATGTAAGAAAAGTATTAAAAAATCATTTGCCAGAACAAAACAAAAAATTAACCTTTTCTACCCAATCTTCAGATGAAATGGATCTTCTTGAGGATGATGCCTATAGAAAAGAACGTATTGCTCAGTTGTTAAATCAAAAAATTCCAGTGGAACGACCCGAGACAATCAATATACAGATTCCAGGAAAATATGCAATTGATGTGAAAGGATTACTTGAAAATGAGCCAATTATTATCCAGAAGGATGGATCATATACTATTCATCTTCCCTCTGTTTTTAAAATGGTTGAATTAGAAAAAGAAAAAAAATAGAACCACTCCCAGGTTTACAATCGGAGTCTTCTATACAGTTTTACTACTGCTTCTACTGCTGCTTTCGCTCGTTCAATCCGTGCTTCTGCTTGTAAGCGGGACATTCCTGGACCAGTGATTCCTAATCCAACAGGTTTTCCATATTCAATGGAGAGGTCAGCTATTTTTCGTGTTGCATGTTGAATCACAATGTCATCATGCTCTGTTTCTCCCTCAATAACTGCGCCCAATGCAATTACACCATCGATTTCTGATCGCTCAAGTAATTTCTTTATAGCAAGACCCATATCAAACACACCAGGGACTTTAACAATTTGGTTTATTTCTGCACCAAGAAACTGTGCGTGATCTTTTGCTTGCTCAAGCATCATCATCGTAATATCGTAATTAAATTCTGATACGACTGCTCCAATTTTTATCTGTTTTTCTTTACCCATACGTATTCCCTCTATTCTTACACTGGTCCTGCATCTTTAAACCCCTGACGCGATCCTGTCCCTGCATTTTTTGTTAGTATCTCTGGATGAAACAACAATGAAATGATATTCAGTGTATGTTCACGGGTTCGCCTATCTGCTAACCATGCAAGTTCTTTTTCATCTTTTGCTTCATCCTCATGAACAAAGACTTCAATGATATGTTTATTACATAGTAATTGTACTTGCATAAGCCCCATACTTGCTTCATGGGCACATTGTTTATCGATAGTTTGTGCTCCAGGCATGCCTAATGCGAGGACAATATCACAATTTTTCTCTTCAAATAATTTCTTACAGGCAACCGGTAAATCTTTGATTCCTGGGACGGTGTATCGAATAATTTTGATATGGGCTGTCTGCTGATATAGAGTATCAAGAGCTGAAGAAGCCATATCAAATCGAGCAAAAGTAGTATCAGCAATCCCTATTTTTTTCATACTGATTCAATGTTCTCCATTTTTTTTTGAAATTCATAGGCTGATATAATTTTTGAGATTATTCGCCGGGTTCCTTCAAGATCAGTAATTTCAGCGCATTTTTTTAGCCGTATAATACGGGTGTCTAGTTTTCTAATTTTTAATTCATGGGATATTTGCTTCTCATTATGGATTTGATCATATCCTAATGCAATAATATCAGGGCGAATTTCTTCAACAATAGTATATATATCATCCTCTTTACCTATATATGCTGCATCAACAGGCTTGAGTTCTTTTATTATTGCAACTCGCATCTCCTCTGGAGTTACTGGTTCATGTTTCAATTTTCTAACTGTTGCATCACAAGCAACAACGACAACCAATGAATCCCCTAATTTTTTCGCTTCTTGTAAATAGTAGATATGTCCAAGATGTAATAAGTCAAAGGTTCCAGTGGCCATTACTTTAACCAATTATTCCAACTCCGGATAACCTGTTCTCCATCTAAAAATTCAAGATGATGGGCTTGTGCATATTTTTTTACATCTTTTTTTTTGAGCGCATTTCCATCATCCCCCATGATTTCACAGCCAACTGCAACAGGGTTCATTTGTGCCATGGTAAGTAATGCAATCGATAACTCTGTATGGCCAAATCGTTCTTTTAAGGGAGATTTTGATGCGATACAAATAGGAACATGACCAGGGGATCGAAACTCGTTTCCAAACGTTTCACGGGCTAGTTTCTCATCAAGGGTATGTATTTGATTTGTAAGTTCAGCAAAACGCTTAATGGTAAGACTTCTATCGTTATCAGTAATGCCGGTGTAGGTATCACGATGATTAATTGATAGGGAAAATGAGGATCGTGCGTCATATGGGATATCATTTGATATGAGCTCTTTAAAGAGCGGGTATTCTTGTTCTGATGAAGCAAGGACATCAGCAAAAAACGGTAGTTGTATATGCCGAGCAATATCTGCTGCAATCATTAAAAAAATAAGGCCGCCGCCTTTTTGTCTCATAAGCTGAATGGCTTTAGGGGTTACATATTCTGCAGCCATAATAAAATCGGCCTCGCCTTCTCTATCATCAGCATCATAAACTAATATGAAATTACCCTTTTTCAACTCATGAATAGCTTTGGCCACTTCTTGAATATGCTCACCCGTGCTATCAACTAACTGCATAAACATAAAATGTAGTTTATTACTCATAATTTGGTTGACTTTCATCGACCTTATTAGCGGATAATTTTCGGGTGATATAACCTGCTATTCTGTTTCGTAAAAGATTACTATCAACAGTGGTCAATTCCTCAACCTTTTTTTTATTATGTTGAAAATCATCAACGACAAATTGATTTGGATACTTTTCTAATAGGTCTCGTGCAATCGTTTTAATGAAGGTCGGTCTTATGTTTCCCAGGTTATCACCTTTGTATTTGTAGCAGCTGGGAATATCTTTATTATATATATACTTTGCAGGCTTAAAGCGGGTTTAATGCCCTAAAATCATATAATTATAAACCGAAAAAGTGAAGTATTTCTTGTGTGTTGATTTGATTATTTTATTATTAAATTGGAGGAAAAAAGCATATTACAACTAGACATCATTCTTTAAAAGCAATTGCAAGG
>Ga0180430_10003969_pt1 | contig 12600 bp, 12 predicted proteins | sample SS_ome_9_FD_132999 | JGI IMG/M metagenome (GOLD analysis project Ga0180430, IMG submission 132999) | Hypersaline lake sediment archaeal communities from the Salton Sea, California, USA - SS_1_S_2 metaG | ecosystem: Environmental > Aquatic > Non-marine Saline and Alkaline > Hypersaline >... | reverse complement strand
TCCTGTGGTTGGTTGGTTGGACGTTTTATCCAACTAACTAACCAACTAACCCAACTAACTATAACAGGAAAATCCAATGCCTTTAACCCATCTTGATGACCAGGGCCGGGCCAGAATGGTTGATGTAGGCCACAAAGCCAGTACCCAGCGGGAGGCCATCGCCCGGGGCCGGGTGTTGATGCAACCGGAAACACTGGCCCTTATTCAAAATCAGGAAATTGCCAAAGGGGATGTGCTGGCGGTGGCCCAGGTAGCCGGGGTGATGGCGGCCAAACGCACCCACGAGCTGGTGCCGATGTGCCACCCTCTGCTGCTGACTCACGTCAGCCTGAATTTTGAGCCGCACCCGGCCGACGGGCCGGACGGCCTGGCCCGGATTGATATTTCGGCTACGGTGCGTACCACCGGCCAAACCGGGGTGGAAATGGAAGCCCTGACCGCGGTCAGTGTGGCCGGGTTGACAATTTACGATATGTGTAAAGCCGTAGACCGGGCCATGCAAATTGATGCGGTCCGGCTGGCCCAAAAACGGGGGGGCAAAAGCGGCGACATCATTCTGGAGGAGTAACTGATGCAAATAACCATCAAACTGTTTGCCCGATTGCGAGACCTGGTGGGTACGGGTCATCTGGAGCGGGATGTGCCCGCCCAAACGACTGTGGCCGGCTTGCTGACAGATTTAGAGACCGAATATCCGCAGTTGGCAGATGCTGCGGCCCGCCTTATTGTTTCGGTTAACAAAGAGTTTGCCGATAAAAACACGGTACTGGCTGAAGGCGACGAAGTGGCCCTCTTTCCGCCGGTCAGTGGGGGCAGCGACGCCGGCGACGCTGCTGACAAATTCGAGGTGACGGTTGAGCCTATCAGCCTGGATGACTGGACGGCCAAAGTGGTCAAGCCGGAAACCGGCGCGGTGGCGGTGTTTGGCGGCACCGTTCGCAATGTGTCGGTGGGGAAGGCGGTGCAACATCTGGAATATGAAGCCTACCAGGAAATGGCCATCGAAAAATTGAAGCAGGTGGCCGCCGAGTGTCGCGAGACGTGGCCCAAAATCACGAATATTGCCATTGTGCAGCGCATCGGCCATGTAGAGGTGGGGGAAAAGGCGGTCATTGTGGCTGTATCCAGCCCGCACCGCAAAGACGGCTGTTTTGAAGCCTGCGCCTACGCCATTGACCGGCTCAAACAAATTGTTCCCATCTGGAAAAAAGAAGTTGGCCCGGATGGCGTTGAATGGATTGAGGGAGATTACTTGCCCACCCGCGGAGAATAATTATGACCACTATCAGCGAGGCTGAACATGCCTTAAATCTTTCCTTTTCTAACAAAGCTCTGTTACAACGTGCTCTCACTCATCGCTCTTACCTCAATGAAAATCCGGATTATCCCCTGGAAGATAATGAACGATTGGAGTTTTTGGGCGACGCGGTCCTTGATTTTGTGACCGCCGATTATTTGTATCACCGTTTGCCGGAAATGCCCGAAGGCCGCCTGACCAATCTGCGCTCGGCGCTGGTGCGTACAGAACGATTGGCCCAATTTGCCCTGGATTTTGGATTAGGGAAGTTTTTGTTTTTGGGCCGGGGTGAAGAGGATAGTGGCGGTCGGGAACGGCTGGCCTTGCTATGCGATGCCTTTGAGGCGGTTATCGGCGCGCTGTATCTGGATAATGGTATTTCCGCCGTGCGTGATTATGTTTTGAAAATTATGGAACCGGCCCTGATGGAAATTCTGGACTCTGAAACGGACAAAGACGCCAAAAGCCGGTTACAGGAGTTGGCCCAGAGCAATTTGCGGATTACGCCCACCTACCGCACCGTGGACGAACATGGACCCGACCATGCCAAGGAGTTTACCGTCGAGGCCATAATTGGCAGCAGAGCCTACGGGCAGGGAACCGGCTACAGCAAACAGACCGCGGCTCAGGCCGCGGCCGAAAATGCGCTCAAAACTTTGCAACAGGAACTGTTTGCCAAATAGGCGTGCCGGCTGTTACCAAACCCGGCAGACCAATCCCTTGAGATACTCTGATTCCGGGTGCGTGAGCAACACCGGATGATCCGGCCCCTGGGACAGCCGCTCGATGATTTGCACCCGCCGTCCGGCATCAACAGATGCGCCAAATAACACTTTCTGAAACAGTTCCGGGCCAATCACGCCGGAACAGGAAAAGCTGATTAACACCCCACCAGGTTTCAGCAACTTCATCCCCAACATATTAATATCTTTGTAACCGCGGGTAGCCTTTTCGATTTGTCGCTTACTGTGGGCAAATTTGGGGGGGTCCAAAATCACTGTATCAAACTTCCAGTTGTTGGCCTGGTAGGCCCGCAAAATATCAAAAACATCGGCCACGGCGTACACATCTTCCCGGTCGCCAAAGCCATTACGCCGCATATTACGTTCTGCTATCTGCAACATCCGCTCCGAAGAGTCAACATTAATAATACGGTTAGCCCCGGCGTGAGCAGCGTACACCGCAAAAGCCCCGGTATAGGCAAACGTGTTGAGAATTTCTTTGTTGACGCAATATTGGGCCATTTTCAACCGGTTCTCGCGCTGGTCCAGATAGAAGCCGGTTTTGTGGCCCAGTTTGATATCCACCAGAAAAGTGTGCGAATTTTCGACAATTTCGATCATATCAGGCGGATTTTCTCCCCAGACGGGGCCGGTTACCGGCACCAACCCCTCTTTTTCCCGGGCTTCCGTATCACTCCGTTCATAGATACCCTGCGGCGCCAGCAAATCGGTCAGAATATCAATAATATCCCGCCGATACCGTTCTACGGCCATTGACAAAAACTGCACCACCAACCAGGGACCGTAACGGTCTACAATAAGGCCGGGCAACCCATCGGCTTCGGCATGTACCAGCCGGTAGGCATCGGTGGTTTGCGACATTATCAAATCCTGGCGGCCGGCGATGGCCCGGCGTAACCGTCGTCGCCAGAAATCATGGTCTATCAAATCGTTGGGATTCCAGGTGAGCAGCCGCACCCGGATTTGTGATTTCTGGTTGTAAACGCCGCGGGCCACAAATCTGGCCCGGCTGTTCCACACGTCTACTACATCGCCGTTGGCCGGATTGCCTTCTACCCGGCTGACAGAACCAGAGAATATCCAGGGGTGGCGATTGTTGGCCGCCTTCTCTCGACCCGGTTTTAATAATACTTGAGATGTTATCATAAGTCCCTCGCTGGGTTTCGTGGATTAAGGACGCTGAAACAGCCTTCCAACTTGCTTTATCTTAATCGCCTGCCCAAAAATGTCAATATTTTGACAAAAAGGAGGTGTGTTCGGATTTGGGGGCAAATTCCCAAAACGCCCCTTCGATTATAATGCCCTTTGGGTACATAGCTGGGGGTGCGTTTTAGGGCCGATTTCGCCACTTCGTCAGGCTCAGTATGCGAAATCGGCAAGCGTTGCCCCAAAAATCGAACGCTCCCACAAAAAGGCCGTTGGGCGGAATTGTTTCGGACTGTTGGCCAGTGGTTCCCCGTCACCCAAAGTTTAAGCCAAAACTCTTTCCTCTAACGTGATTTTGAGCTATAATCTTAATTACGATTATGTAATTCTCAGATTACAGGATGGCCGGAGCGCAGACTCGCTGATTCGTATATTCCCACAGGAGGCACAACCAATGACTGTACGCGCAGGAGAATCTTTATACATTTACGGGATGCACGACCGGGGTGGTGAAAACCTGATGAAACAGGGGAACCAGGCCAAAGGCTGGGTCCTGGTGACGGAAGAGCTGCGGGCCAACCCTAACGACCACGGTGGCAGCAACTACACCGATTTGAGCGAACAGGGTTTCGGCGTTGTTGTGCGGCTGAACCATGCCTACGGCGCCGATGGCACCATCCCCCTGCCGGACCAGTACCAGAATTTTGCCCGACGAGTTGCCAATTTTGTGCAAAACTCTCCCGGCGCGCATATCTGGATTATCGGGAATGAAATGAATTTGGAACGGGAGCAACCGCGCAAGCATCCCGGCGCGTCGCAAGCCGAACCAATCACCCCCCGCCTGTACGCCACCTGTTACAAACTTTGCCGCGATGCCATCCACCGCTTGCCGGGCCATGCCGATGACCAGGTCCTGGTAGGCGCCATCGGCCCCTGGAACCCCGAAACCCCTTATGATGCCGACCCCCAGGGCGTATATCCTGCCAACAAAATACCGGGCGGGCCGGGCAATTATCCCTATTTTGGCTTCTGGAGCGACTACATTCAATATTTACGCGACACGCTGCGGGCAATCGGGGCCAACCACTGCGATGGCATTGCCATCCACGCCTACACCCACGGAGTGGAGCCTGAACTTGTGTTCAGTAATCAAAAAATGAACGCCCCCTTTGAAAAATACAACTTTCACTTCCGCACCTACCGCGACCAGATGAATGCCATCCCCGCCGAATTCCGTAACCTGCCCGTTTATCTGACCGAAATAGACCAGGACGAAGCCTGGGAAAACGCCAACCGGGGCTGGGTCAAAAATGCCTACCAGGAAATTGACGCCTGGAACAAGGCCGGCCACCAACAAATTCGATGTGCGATTCTGTACCGCTGGCCCCGCCTGGATAAATGGTCCATTGTTGACAAACCAGGGGTGCAGCAGGATTTCAAAGAGGCCATTGCCAGAAATTACCAATGGGACCCCAACGTCACGGCAGCTATTAGCGTTAGCGGAGCCGGCTACCGCACCCGCTTTGTACATCACAATACCCCCACCAGCCTGCCCCCGGCCCAAACCCTGACCGTCAGCCTGACCATCCAAAATACGGGCAGTTTTACCTGGGTTAAAGGCGGCAGCAATCCCTTCCGGCTGGGCTTCCAATGGTACACCAGCGCCGGACAGATGGTAAAATTCCCCACCGAACTCGATTTCCGCACCCCGCTGCCCATGGATGTCCAGCCCGGCGACTCTGTAACCCTGCTGGCCCAACTGCGCACCCCCAACACCTCCGGCGCCTATCATTTACGCTGGGATATGATCCACGAGATGATCACCTGGTTTACGACCCAGGGAGACAAAGGCCAGCTCGTCAGCCCGGTCAGTATTTCCACCGAGGCGACTGTGCCGGTTACCAAACCCACTACCATTCAAATTCAAAATATTAGTGCCAGCCTGCCCCAACACCCCAGCAAACAGTATCCCACTCGCCCCGTGTCGGCCATCGGGCGGATTATCATACACCATACCGCTACCCCGGCCAGTGTGTCGGTGCAGCGGATTGCCAGTTATCAGGTCAGCAATCGCGATTTGCCCGGCATCACCTACCATTTCTGCGTGGATGAAACAGGGCAAGTCTTCCAAACCCAGGCGCTCAACGTACTCAGCAGCCACGCCGGAAATCACAGCAACAACAGCGTGGGCGTCTGCCTGATCGGCAACTTCACAGATAATCCCCCCCCGCACCCCCAGCTGAATGCCACGGCCGCCCTGCTGGCCCAATTGGTGGAGCAACTAAACCTCGACCTCGACCAAATTTTGGGCTACAACGAACTGGTTGTAACCGGCAGCCCCGGCGCCACCTGGCCCACCTGGAAGGGACAGCTATTGGCCAAAACCCAAACCATGCTGACTACAGATACCTCAACCGGCCCCACCCCCACCACCAAACCAATTCAACACTATCTGTTACTCTGGCATAACGGGGCCGATAACTGGGCCAAATGGGATTTACTGGGCGCGCTGGAATACATCGAAAAGTTTCCGGTGACAATTGGATTTTCCATTGAAGAAGCCAAATCAGCCCAATATGTCACCATCCTGGGTGGGCCGGCCGGCGTACCGGCCAACGCCGAGCAGACACTCCGGGCTGCGGGCTGTCAGGTAGAACGACTGGCCGGCGATTCCGAAGCCGAAACCCGACGGCTGCTGGATCAATTGGTGAGCCAGGGCAAACGGTTCAAAACGTTAGGCTAACGGGCCAAGGCCTTGATCTTTCCCGGACGCCCACGCACCCGGCCTGCCGGTAAATGGGGAACACCTTTAGGCGATTTCACTTATTGACGGTTCTAATAGTTCATGATAAAATTCGCTTGCCCTGGTTAAACTATAGATTTCATCTGACTGCCATACTAATCAGGCCCACTCACCTATAAACTTTACCGTTGTGAAGAACTTCTAGCTTAATCATTAAGAAAGGAGGACTGCATAACAAACCTCTCAGTATAGTTAGAAAAGTGCCACAAAAAAGCTCTTAAAAAACCATATTTAATTGTTTATAATTCAAGGAGGAGTTACTTAAAAATGAAAAAGTATTTAAGTATTGCAATTTTATTAGTGTTATTGGTAACCATCATCCCCGCCTCACTCGTGGCAGCCGCTCCCCCGGCTCAGGGCGAAGATTATATCGTTCAGGCTGATGACTCCCTCTCGACCCTGGCCGACAAATTCCTGGGCAACCTGTTTGGCTACTGGGCCATTATGCGGTCCACCAACCAGGCTAACGCCGAAGACCCCTCTTATGCCAAAATTGATAACCCCGACGCCATCGAAGTAGGCGACAAACTGCGCATCCCCGCCAAAGAAGATGCCGACGCCTTTATGGCCGACTTTGACCCGAATATGTTCAAAATTGGCGACCTGTTTGCCGAAGGCGAAGCCGGGCAGCTTGTGGTCGGCAGTTGGTGGACCGCTGGCGGTGAAGCCGAAGGCCTGGCCGGAATGTTGAACATTTACGGCGAAACCTATCCGGACGTTGAAATTGTCAACGCCACCGTAGCCGGTGGCGCGGGCACCAACTTTAAAGCCCAGTTAGCCACCCGCCTGGTCGGCGGCGCGCCGCCCGACACCTTCCAGCTCCACGCCGGCCTGGAAGTAGAAACCTACAGCCCCAACGAGTATCTGCAACCTGTTGATGACATTTACGCCTCCGAAGGGCTGGAAGAAGCCTTCCCGCCTGACCTGCTGCAACTGCTGGAGTACGAAGGCCACTACTGGGGCGTTCCGGCCAACATCCACCGCTCCAATGTGCTGTGGTACAACGAAGCAGTCTTTGAAGCCAACGGCGTGACCCCGCCGGCTAACTTTGAAGAATTTGTGGCTGTGGCCGACACCCTTCAGGCCGCTGGCATCCAGCCCTTTGTGCTGGGTACCAAAGACGGCTGGGAAGCTGCCCACATCTTTGAAGATGTGTTAGCTGGCACCCTGGGCGCCGAAGCCTACCGCGGTCTGTGGACCGGAGCCACCTCCTGGGAAGACCCGGCTGTCACCCAGGCGCTGGAAAACTTCAAAATGATGCTCAGCTATGCCAACCCCGACCACCCGGCCCTGACCTGGGACGGTGCGGGTGAATACCTCATCAACGGCAAAGGCGGCATGATGATTATGGGCGACTGGACCGACGGCTGGTTCACCTCCAAAGCCTTCGACGGCTACGGCTGGGCACCCAGCCCCGGCACCGCCGGCACCTTTGTGGCCCTGTCCGACAGCTTTGCTCTGCCCAAAGACGCTCCGAACATGGAAAATGCGCAAAACTGGCTAAAAGTGGTTGGCTCCAAAGCCGGTCAGGAAGCCTTTAACCCGCAAAAAGGGTCCATCTGCGCCCGCACCGACTGCGACCCGGCCCTGTTCAACGAATACCTGCAATCCGCTATGGTTGACTGGAGCCAGGACGCTATCGTCCCCAGTATGGCCCACGGCGCGGCGGCCAAAGAATCATGGTTGACCGACTATAAAGACGTGATGACCCTCTTTGTCGCCAGCGGCGATGTTGCAGCGGCTCAAACCGGTCTGCAACAGGCCTGTGTGGATGCCGGTGTTTGCCAGTAACAGTACTGATTTAGTACCGTGATTCCAAGGAGAGGCAGTCCGGTATGCGGACTGCCTCCCTTTATTTACCCACATTCAACCATACAAAAAAAGGTAACAACTTATGGGACGATTAACCTGGGAACGGATCACCGCCATTCTTCTGATTACCCCCTCGGCGTTGGCGGTGGCTGTTTTTGTTTACGGCTTTATTGCCTTTACCGCCTTTACCTCCTTCACCAAATGGAACAGCCTGATCCCGGATTTCACACTGGTTGGTTTTGAAAATTACGCCAAACTTTTTGCCAACCAACGATTTCAAATTGATATGCGCAACACCGTCGGCTTTACCATTCTGTTTTTGATTGCATGCCTGGTGCTGGGCTTCACCCTGGCCTTTTTACTGGATCAACGGATTAAAGGGGAAGGCATTTTGCGCAGTATCTTCCTCTTTCCGATGGCAATTTCTTTTATTGTGACCGGCGTCGTCTGGCGCTGGCTGCTCAACCCCGGCAGCGAAAATCTGGGCAGCACCGGCGTCAATCTGCTGTTTGACAAAATAGGGCTGAGTTTTCTCAAATGGGGCTGGTTTACCGACCCGGTGGTCTGGCACATTCCCCCGGAAAGCGGCATCGGCCAATTTTTGCAGCAACTTGGCCTAAGCGGACTCGCCTCGCCGATGGTTGGCGTATCAGCCGGGGTGGTATCGCTGGTATTAGCCGCCACCTGGCAAATGTCCGGTTACACCATGGCCATGTATCTGGCCGGCCTGCGCGGCATTCCTGATGAACTGCGCGAGGCCGCCCGCGTCGATGGCGCCTCGGAATTGCAGATTTTGTGGCATATCATCCTGCCCCTGCTCCGGCCTATCACCCTGAGCGCCGTGATTATTTTGGGCCATATTTCCCTGAAAATTTACGACCTGGTGGTGGCGATGACCGGACCGGGCATCGGCTTTTCCACCGACGTGCCGGCCTTCTTCATGTGGGATACCACTTTCCGCGGCAACCATTTTGCCCGCGGCTCCTCCATCGCCATGGTGCTATTAATTATGGTGGCCGTACTGATTATTCCCTACCTGGTCTGGACAACCAAAACGGAGGCTGAATTATGACCACCGAAAGCAATCGCGTCCGCGGCACAACCGCCGGTACCCAACGCTGGCAACGTTTTTCAATTTACGTCATCCTCATTGGCATAGCCATTCTTTACCTGATTCCGGTCTATCTCCTGGTTATCACCGGCATGAAAAGTTTTGCCGAGGTTAGCCAGGCTCAAATGTGGGATTTACCATCGGGTATCTATTTTGACAGCTTTACCAAAGCCTGGCTGGGTGACCAAAAAGAAGGGTTGCGGGGCCTGGGCATGAATTTCTGGAACAGTATTTACTTATCCGTTCCGGCCACCATTCTGTCGGCGCTGCTGGGTTCGATTAACGGCTACATTCTGACCAAATGGAAATTCCGCGGCTCCGACGTGTTATTTCCGTTGTTGCTGTTTGGTATGTTCATTCCCTATCAAAGTATTCTGATTCCGCTGGTGCAGGTTCTCAGCAAGATTCCCTGGTTTGGCGGTAGTTTGTACGGCACGTTGCCGGGTTTGATTTTTGTGCATGTCATTTATGGCCTGCCCATTACCACCCTGATTTTCCGCAACTACTACGCAGCCATTCCCAACGAACTGATCGAAGCCTCCCGTATTGACGGGGCCACTATATTCAGCATTTACCGCTACATCCTGTTCCCGCTATCGCTGCCGGGCTTTGTGGTGGTGATGATTTGGCAATTCACCTCGGTTTGGAACGACTTTCTGTTTGCCGTGACCGTCACCGGCAACCCGGAATCCCAACCGATTACCGTCGGCCTGAACAACCTGGCCGGCAGCTACATTGTCGAGTGGAACGTGCAGATGGCCGGCTCGCTGCTGGCGGCGTTGCCCACTCTGGCCGTCTACATTTTTCTGGGCCGCTTCTTTATGCGCGGTCTGCTGGCCGGCTCGCTCAAAGGATAAAAATTTATGACTGATAAACTACGCTGGGGTATCCTTTCGACGGCCCGCATCAACCGGGCTGTGCTGGACCCCATCAAAAATGCACCCCGCAGCGAACTGGCTGCGGTAGCCAGCCGCAATCTGGAAAAGGCGCAAAACTATGCCGCCAAAAACGGCATCCCCCAGGCTTACGGTAGTTACGAAGAACTGTTGGCCGACCCCAACATTGATGCAATTTACAACTCCCTGCCCAACAATCTGCACAAGGAATGGACCGTCAAAGCGGCCCAGGCCGGCAAACACGTCCTCTGCGAAAAACCTATCGTTCTGACCGAGCCGGAACTGGATGAAATAGAAGCCGCAGCCCAGGCCAACAACGTGGTGATTTTTGAGGCCTTTATGTACCTGCACCATCCCCAAACCCGTAAAGCCCTGGAAATGATTCAAGCTGGACAGTTGGGCGATCTGCAGCTCATCAACAGTTGGTTCAACTACTACCTGCCCGCCGAAAATACGGCCAACATTCGGCTGTACCCAAAACTGGGTGGCGGCAGCTTGTGGGACGTGGGCGTTTACCCCAACAGCCTGGCCATTGTGATGGCCCAGGCCGGCCCGCCCGTCGAAGTGTGGGCCAGCCAGCTCAAAGGCGAAACCGGCATTGACGTATCGCTGGTAGGGCAGATGAAATTTACCAATGGCGCCACGGCTCAAATTTCCTGTGGATTTCGGTCTCCCTTCCGGCAAGGAGCGCACATCATCGGTGAAAAGGGTATTTTACAAATCAGCGAACCGTGGAAACCCTGCACCGATGGCCAGGCCAGCGTGATGGAACTTTACACCGGTGGCGATGACCCGTCGGACACCATCATCATCCCCGCCGAAGGAAACAATCCTTATCTACACGAAGTAATGACAATGGAAGCCTGTGCCCTCGATGGCGCGGCCCCGCTGGTGCCGCTCAGCCTCAGCCGCGACTTTTTGCGCAGTGTTCTGGCCCTGTACCAGTCAGCAGAAACCGGGCAGGTTGTACACCTGTAAAAATGGCAGATAAAATTTCACCGGAGCTGCTGGCCAAAATGCGGTTTGCCGTCAAACAGGCCCGGAACCAAATTCGTTGGAAGTCGGATAAAGACGCAATTCATCTGGCTAAACGCATCGCCCTGGGACATTTGCCGCCAACAGCAACCTTGACCGATTACGAAAAAATCATTAACGCCGTCCTCAACAGTAACAGGAGCAAAGTATATCTGTTTTATTACCAATCGAAATCGCCATATCCTACCTTGACCACCAAAATTGAAAATAGTGATTGGGTGGTTATAATTAACCTCGATGGAATTATGGAAACTGCGTTTCCCCCTGAGGATTTGGCCGGCTATCTCTCAGACCCGGCCTACAGGTATGTGAGTTCATTGGAGGAACTTCTATGAATAAGCTCCTAAAGAAATATATTGCTGATGTCGAATTTTCCGAGGCAAGTGGCGCTGAACATTTGGAAATGCTCCAAATCCGGGATCAGCTTTTCAGGCAAGAACAAACTTTATCCACTGAAGAACAAACGGCTTTGGATCAGGCTGACCGCCGTTTGATTGAACAATCCGCCCGGTTTTTTACGGAATTATCCAGATTTCTGGATTTGCCGCAACGCCGGCAAATCCAACACATTCCGGTGACCCGATGGTGGTGGTACCTGGACGTACTGGCTCAATTGCCCCAGGCGCAGCCCGCCAATTTGTCGGCCCGTTCAAAAAGCAACAATCCGGCTTCCATTGCCGGCTGACCCAACTTTCCCTATCGAGGTATCGAAATGACTTTTGTCTCAACCTATCTGCAAGAAATGACCCAAATTATCAATCAATTGCCGCAGGACACCATCGAAGCGATTATTGATGTGATGGCCGAAGCCCAGACCAACGGCAAAAAAATCTTTCTGATTGGCAATGGCGGCAGCGGAGCCACAGCCTCCCACATGGCCAACGATTTCGTCAAAAATACCATCCAGCCCGATAAACCCCGCCTGAAAGTCATCGCCCTGACCGACAATATGCCCATCATCCTGGCCATTGCCAACGACTGGGATTACAGCCGCATTTTTGTGGAGCAGCTTATCCCCCTGGCTGAGCCGGGCGATGTGCTGATGGGCCTCAGCGGCAGCGGCAACTCGCCCAACGTCATCAAGGCGATGGAATGGGCCAGCGCCAACGGCCTCAAAACCATTGGCTTGGGCGGGCGCGACGGCGGCAAACTCAAAGAAATTGCCGAACTGACTCTGATTGCCCCGACCGATTCGATGGCTCAAATTGAAGATGTCCACATGATGCTGGGCCATATCTTTTATTTGGGGCTGCTGGAACGATGACCCACGCCGCCGGGCCACTACTCCTTTTGCTCGATTACGGCGGCACCAAATTAACGGCGGCTCTCAGCCGGCCCGGTCAAGCAACATGGCTGGGCCAACGCCGGTTTTTCACCCCGGCCCACGCCGACGGACCTTACGAATATCAAAAAATGCTGGATTTGGCCCGCGAGTTACTGACCAGCGTGGGTGAACCGCCCGCGGCTATTGGCGTCAGTTTTGGCGGGCCGGTCTACGCGCCGGACGGATTGGTGCGTCTGTCGCACCACGTGCCGGGCTGGGAAAATGTGCCGCTGGCCGCGCGTTTGCAGGCAGAGTTTGGCGCGCCGGCCGCGGTGGATAACGACGCCAACGTGGCCGCCCTGGGCGAGTACCGCTTTGGGGCCGGGCAGGGCTGTGAAAATCTGTTGTACGTGACCGTCAGCACGGGTATTGGTGGCGGCTGGCTCATCAATGGCCGGCCTTACGTGGGCGCGGACGGCATGGCCGGTGAAAT
>Ga0180430_10003967_pt1 | contig 12612 bp, 12 predicted proteins | sample SS_ome_9_FD_132999 | JGI IMG/M metagenome (GOLD analysis project Ga0180430, IMG submission 132999) | Hypersaline lake sediment archaeal communities from the Salton Sea, California, USA - SS_1_S_2 metaG | ecosystem: Environmental > Aquatic > Non-marine Saline and Alkaline > Hypersaline >... | reverse complement strand
GGAAGAGCTTTTTGATATCACCAAGGATCCCTGGGAAGTGAATAACCTGGCCAGTGATCCGGCCTATGCCAATCAGCTTGCAAAAATGCGGAAGGCAAGCCTGGATCTGGCAGTAGGGATGCGGGATGCCGGATTTATTCCCGAAACCGAAAGGAATCTTCGGGCAGGCGAAACACCCATTTATGATTATATGCGAGGTGAAGACCTTCCCTACAAAGAGATTCTGAGTGCTGCTTTACTCGCTTCTGCAAAAAAGCCGGAGAATGTGGGAAAACTGAAGACCATGCTCCAACACGACGATAGTGCCATCCGTTACTGGGGCATGCAGGGCCTGTTGATGCTGGGAGAAGATGCCAGGCCGGCTTTGCAGGAAATCGGGAAAGCCGCTTTCGACGAGAGCTGGAACGTAAGTGTACTGGGAGCTGAAATATTATACCGAATGGGCATGAAGGCCAAAGCCATCAAAGCCTATCACAGGGTCCTGGATTGTGATCACATGTTTATCCGGACCCTGGCCCTGAGCAGCATCAATGATGTACATGGAAGCTCGGAGGATTTTCTGGACATATGCAAGCTTGTTCCGGCCAAGTATGAGAAACCCGCCCGACAATATGATGTAAGAGCTTTCCAGGGCCTCCTGAAGAAATGGGAGATTGATCCGGCCAGTCAGGGACTCTGATCCACCGGTCAGACCTCTTGCCCCAGCACCCAATGGATCCAATCTTCCATACCCTCTCCGGTATGGGCAGATAGTTCCATAATTTTCAGGTGGGGATTTACTTCCAGGGCATATTCTTTCACCTTTGCCATGTCAAAATCCACATAGGGCAGCAGGTCGATCTTGTTGATAATGCAAGTGTCGGCGTGTTCAAACATGGTCGGATACTTCAGAGGCTTGTCCTCCCCTTCCGTTACACTGATTATCACCACCCTGTGCTTCTCTCCCAGCTCAAACAGAGAAGGACATACCAGGTTACCCACATTCTCAATAAACAGAATAGATTTCTCCTGCACGTCCAATTTGTCCAGAGCCTGGCGGATCATCTCCGCATCCAGGTGACAACCATTTCCGGTATTTACCTGAACCACAGGAGCTCCAGCCTGATCAATTCTTTCCGCATCGTTCAGGGTTTGCTGATCTCCTTCAATGACAGCAACCGGCCGTTTAGCCTTCAGGGCTTTGATTGTCTTCTCCAGCAGGGTGGTCTTACCCGATCCGGGTGAACTCATCAGATTCAGGGCCACTACTCCTTTGGCTTCAAAATAACCACTATTCCTGCTGGCCATTAGTTTGTTGGCGGAGAGAATATCTTCCTCCACCCTGATCAGCCTCGACTGCCCATGATCGTGGGAGTGATCATGGCCGTGAGAGTGGTCGTGAGCATGGTCATGAGGATGATCGTGATTATGATCGTGGGGGTGGTCATGGCTGTGTCCATGAGGGTGGTCATGGCTGTGTCCGTGATCATGGTCGTGGGAATGATCATGGTCGTGGGAATGATCATGGCCATGCTGATGTTCGCTGCTTTCTGCCTCACCGGGCTTTGATATTTTTACCGGGGACGTACCCTGGCCACATCCGCAGGTGTCACACATATTTATTCATTTTGTTCTACAAGCAAAGATTTAATCTGTAATTCAGTACCCCGGATCATCCGGATCCCGGGTTGATTGCATTCAGGACAGTGGCTGAATACCCGCTCTGGGCTGTACAGGTGCTTACAGGCAGGACATTCGGCCACGGGTTCCACCCGGTTGATCTTAAAAGCGGTATCCTCCAGTATGCTTCCCTTTGAAGCAACATCCAGCGAAAACTCCAGAGATTCGAATTCGATCCCCGAACAAACACCAATATCGAGATGAACCTCCGATACCCGGCTGGCCGAAGCTGCTTCTGCCTGTTTGATCACCGTATCCACTATGCTGATGGCAATAGAGAGTTCGTGCATCGCCCCATAAGTTACAACAATTTCTCCCTGTGGGCGCCAATGGCCAGCTGTCCCACAGCAATACCCTGATCGTTGGGAGGAATTCTGCCGGGAACAGAGACCCGGAATTTTTCCTTTTCAAGCCTATCCATAGCCTGCTGGCATAAGAAGCGATTCTGGAAGCTGCCCCCGGCCAGCACCACCCTTTCCATACCGGTCCTGGCCCTGTATTCCATGGAAATCTCCAGGATCAAATGCACCAGGGTGTGGTGAAATTTTGCTGCAATCCTGCCCACGGAAATGCCACGATGTACATCCTGTACCACTCCTTTTATCAAGGATGTGAAACATAGCTGCTCCCCTTCACGCTCATAGGGATAGCTTCCATTTTCGCTGTGATCGATGGCCGATTCGAGCAGCATGGGTGCTTCGGCCTGGTAGCTGGAATAGTAATTTAAGCCCAGGATGGCTGCCACTGCATCAAAAAGTCTTCCGGCACTTGACACGGGCGGACAATTGATTTTCTTATCTAACAGATTTAGGATATTCCCCATATCCTTCCTGCTAAAATGGCCGGTAAGTGGAACATTCAGTGCATATAATTCTTCTCCAAAACATTTATACAGATAGGAAAGCCCCATCCTCCAGGGCTCCTGACTGGCCTTATCTCCTCCCGGCAGGTTCACATACTCGAAATGAAAGAGGCGGTCAAAGTCTTCGTAGGAAGCTCTCATTACCTCGGCGCCCCACATACGTCCGTCGCTTCCGTACCCGCTTCCATCAAAACTAAAGCCCAGTACATCTCCATCCAGTCCGCAATCCAACATGGCCGATGCAATATGTGCATGGTGGTGCTGAACCGAGATATGCTTCAACTCCGGAAAAGTTTGAGTTAACTCCCGGGCAAATCGGGTACTCAGGTAATCGGGATGCAGATCACTCACCACCAGACGGGGAGTAAAGCGAAAAAGACGGCAGTAACGCTCATAGATCTCCTGGTAGAATTCATAGTTGGGCAAGTTTTTCAAATCTCCTGCATACTGACTCATAAGGGCCAGGTGTCCTTTCCCCATGCAGAATGAACCTGTAAGCTCGGCACCGGTGCCCAGAATCCCTTCCAGATCCAGGTGGGCCCTGATGGGCATGGGAGTAAAACCTCTTGCCCTCCTGAGCACCATGGGCTTTCCCCGGATTACAGCGATGACCGAATCATCTACCCGGTTATAAATTTCCCGGTTGTAGCTCACTACCCCGTCCACCTTAGGACCGAACTGTTCCATTACCTTCCGGTTGGAAATGAGAATGGGTTCCTGTGAAAAATTTCCACTGGTCATCACCAGGGCAGAAACATTTCCTGCCTCAAACAGGAGATGATGAAAGGGCATATAGGGCAGCATGATACCCAGGCTGGATAAGCCATCGGCAATTCCTTCGGTAATCTCACGCTTTTTCCGCAACAACACAATGGGCCTTCTCCACGAAGTGAGTTCTGTTTCTTCGGCAGGTCCGATTTCCACATACTTTTTTGCCTGATCAGTATCCCTGAACATCAGAGCAAAAGGTTTTCCGTCTCTTTTCTTTAGCTCCCTGAGCTTTTTTACTCCCTCCTTGCTGAAGGCAGAGCAGACCAGGTGGAAGCCCCCGGTACCTTTCATAGCCACTACGCCCCCTTCTCTCAGGATTTCCAACAGCTGGATCCTAATATCCTCCACCTTATCAAAGGCCTTTCCACCGCTTACCAGTTGGTAAGACGGTCCACAATGGTTACAGGCCACAGGCTGGGCATGAAACCTGCGGTCCTTAATGTCCCTGTACTCAAATTGACATTGGGGACACATTTCAAAGGTTTCCATGGTGGTATGCTGCCTGTCGTAGGGAAGATCGCGTATGATGGAGAACCTGGGACCGCAATGGGTGCAGTTGATCAGCGGGTAGCCGATTCGGTGCTCCTGGCTAAGCATATCGGACAGGCACTCGGGACAGACTGCAATATCGGGACTGATCTCGGTGATGGAATCGGACAGGTCGCTGCTGGTACGGATTTCAAAATCACCCAGCTTTTCATCTTCTACCCGGGTGTATTCAACCGATTCAATGGAGGCTGCTGCCGGAGCAAGCTCAAGCAGCTTGTCCCGGAAATTTTCAATTTCCGCTTCATCTCCCCCGGTCACAAGTAGCACTCCGCTATTCCGGTTTTCCACCCAGCCCTTCATACCCAGATCCGATGCCAGCCGGTAAATGAAGGGACGGAATCCCACCCCCTGGACCAGTCCGGTAATTTCTATCCGGTAAGTGCCTTCGGGCTGACTCTTATGGGTGTTTTTAGCCATTTGCGATCTATGCTGAAATTTAAAAAGAAATATCAATACTTTGATGTGGATGGATATTTGGCATATATTTATTGGTAAATCCCCTCAGATATGTGCCTGGCAGTCCCCGGAAAAATACTCTCCATCGACGATAGCAATGAGGAACTAAAAATGGCGAAAGTGCAGTTTGGAGAAGCTGTGCGTGATATCTGCATCCAATGGCTGCCCGAAGTTGCCGTTGGCGATTACATCCTTGCACACGTGGGAACCGCTCTGAGCAAGGTAGATGAAGCGGATGCCAAGTTCACCCTGGATGCCTTAAGGGAGATGGGAGTCTCAGATAAAGACCTCTAACAAAGCCTGCATTGAAATACATCGATGAATACCGGGATAAGAAGCTGGTGATGAACCTGGTAAAGGCTATCACCGAGTCCTTAAGCCGTGAATGGACCCTGATGGAAATATGCGGGGGCCAGACTCATTCCATCATGAAATACAAGCTGCAGGATCTTCTTCCCGCGGAAATCAAACTGATCCATGGACCAGGCTGCCCGGTATGTGTGACTCCTGTGGAGCTGATCGACCAGGCTGTGGAGCTGGCAGGCAAGCCCGATGTGATCCTGGTAAGTTTTGGAGATATGCTGAGAGTGCCCGGTACAAAGGAGGATCTGCTGAGCATCAAAGCCCGGGGAGGGGATGTACGAATGGTTTATTCTCCACTGGACAGCCTTACTCTGGCCGAATCCTTTCCGGAGAAAGAGGTGGTTTTCTTTGGGGTGGGGTTTGAGACCACGGCACCCGCGGTTGCCCTGGCCATCAAAGAGGCCCATCGGCGCAAGCTGAGCAATTTCTCCGTGCTGGTCTCCCACGTCCTCGTCCCTCCAGCCATCGATGCCCTGCTACAGTCCCCGGAAAATCACATCCATGGTTTTCTGGCAGCCGGACATGTATGTACAATAATGGGTACCGCGGAATATGAGTCGCTGGTCAGAAAGTATAAAATCCCCATGGTGGTAACAGGCTTTGAACCTGTGGACATCCTTCAGGGTATCAGCCTCTGCATTAAAATGCTGGAGGAAGGCAGGGCTGGTTTGGAAAATGCTTACTCAAGGTCGGTTCGTGCCGAGGGCAATGTGGAAGCCCGGAAGCTTCTGGAGGAGATCTACCGGCCGGTGGACAGACAGTGGCGAGGCATAGGAAACATTCCTTCCAGCGGCCTGGGACTGAGTGAAAGCTACCAGGACTATGATGCCGCAAAACGATTTGATCTGGGTAGCCAGGAATCCACCGAATCTGAAATCTGTCAGGCTGGAAAGGTTCTCACAGGTCTGCTGTTACCCACCGAATGCGAAGCCTTCGGAAGCTTATGCACTCCCGAGAAACCCCTGGGTGCCCCCATGGTATCCAGCGAAGGGGCCTGTGCTGCCTACTACCGTTACAGATAATAGAGGATGAAACACACCAATACATATAGTCTCCAATGCCCCATACCCAAGTCCGATTACGAACATGTGCTGCTGGCCCATGGTGGGGGAGGCAAACTTACGCAGGATCTGATCGACAGGATGTTTGTTCCCCTGCTGGGCAATGAGATCCTGGACCAGGGACACGATGGGGCCTTGCTCCCTCCCATGAAAGAAACGCTGGCCATGACCACTGACTCCTTTGTGGTGGATCCCATCTTCTTTCCCGGTGGTGATATAGGAGACCTGGCAGTAAACGGGACCGTAAATGACCTGCTTTGCTGCGGTGCTGAACCCCTTTACATCTCTCTGGCATTTATCCTGGAAGAGGGTTTCCTGCTGGAGGACCTGTGGAAGATTGTCCAGTCTGTGGCTCACTCTGCAAAGACTGCCGGCGTAAAAATAGTAACCGGAGACACCAAGGTGGTTGAACGAGGAAAGGGCGACAAGATCTATATAAACACGACGGGAGTGGGAAGGGTGTTGGACGGAATGGATATCTCGCCAAAGCGCTGCAAACCAGGGGATGTGGTGATCATCAATGGAAGCCTGGGAGATCATGGGATCGCCATATTAACCACCAGGCAGGGTCTGGAGCTGGAATCGCAGGTCAAAAGTGATACGGCAGCCCTCAGCGAAATGATGCTGGATGTGTTCTCTCATGTTCCGGAGATCCATGTTCTGCGCGACCCAACCCGGGGAGGGGTGGCCAGTGCATTGAACGAAATCGCAAAATCGTCCGGGACCGGGATTAAGCTCGAGGAAAATCTCTTACCGGTTAGTGGAAGTGTGAGGGGAGCCTGCGAATTGATGGGACTCGATCCCCTGTATATAGCCAATGAAGGAAAGATTTTACTTATCGTAGCTCCTGAGCATGCTGAAAATACGCTTTCGGTCATGAAAAAGTATCCTTCGGGGATGGATAGCCGGATTATAGGTGAGGTGAGTGATGAACATCCCGGCATCTTACATTTGGAAACCAGCATTGGAACAAGCCGGATCGTAGATATGATTTCAGGCGAACAGCTGCCCAGGATCTGCTAGTACCTTACTTTAAAAGCTGGGATAGTAAGGCACGATCCTGGATGCTGACCATCTTTCCTTCGGTACGAATAATGCCCTCCTGGTTCAACTCACTCATGGCCCTTCCGACGGAAGGTCGTGCCACTCCAAACAATTCTGATAACTGTGCCTGTGAGTGAGGCAGAGGAAATTTATGGGAAGCATTTTTGCCACTTAAGTCCAGTAAATACTGGGCCAGCTTCCCCTTGATGGTGCTGAAGGAAAGAAACTTCAGCTTGCTGGAGAGAAACTGGCCTCTACTCGAAACAATGTCCACAAAATTCACCAGCACGCTCTTGCTATTCTGGAGCATCTCCAGAAACCTCTCTCTGGGGATGGAAAGCAGTTTAACATCTCCTGCAGCGGTTATATTAACAGGATAGCGGTTCTGTTTTCCAAACAAAAAAGCGGGTGCCAGTGGACGGGGAGGCAGAATATCCTCGATTTTAATCACCTTTCCGGTAAAGTCCATCATCTCCCCTTTTACACTTCCCTCCAACACAATTTGCAGGTGATGGACCTCTTCACCAGCCTGAGCAATAAGGGTATCGCGGGAATGGGTCCTGATCCTGCCAGAGGAAGCGGAGAGCAGGGAAGATATCTCCACGGCATCCATCCCCTTAAAAAGGGAACATTCCAGGAGAATAGCTAACGTATGATCGTCCAGTTCTACCATCTCCAAATATAACCTTTGTAGGAAGAAAAAGTTCCTTGCAAGAGAAAGGATACAACCATCGGAAGTTTATCTTTGTCCCTCATTTAGCCATTCAAAGCTTTCAGAATTGACTATTCGGCAATTAACATACAGGGGACTGCTTCTGATTCTACTGGTGCTTTCATCTGCACTCAGGGCCCAGGAGATTGACCACTGGGAAACCATGCTTGGTCCTGGAAGAATTTGCCGCTACCTGGTCCCCAACTCACCGGTGGATCCCAACTGGATAAATCCCGGTTTTGACGACAGCAGCTGGACCAGTGCAGAAGGAGGAGTGGGATATGGAGACGATGACGATAACACCATAATATCCCAGGCCATGGCGGTCTACTGCCGTTACGAATTCATCATTACCAGTCCGGAACTCATTGGGGCGTTGATACTCGACATGGACTTCGACGATGCATTTGTGGCCTACCTGAACGGTACGGAAGTGGCCAGGTTTAACCTGGGAGATGCAGGAAGTCCAACTGCATGGAACCAGAGCTCTGACGGATTGCATGAAGCCAGTGTGTATCAGGGACTGGTACCCGATCGTAAGGTGCTCGACACCAGTCTGCTGGACCAGCTGATCGCTGGCACCAACACCCTGGCCCTGGAAGTGCATAATGAATCTATTACATCCTCCGACCTGAGTTCCAATCCCTACCTGCACGCAGGCATCCTGTTTCCGGGAAATCATTTTTCGTCCACCCCGGGCTGGTTTATTGCTCCTCTCTCTTTCGACAGCACCCTTCTTCCCCTGATTCTGATCGATACTGAAGGTCAGCAGATACCCAACGAACCACGTATCACCGCCAGGATGAAGCTGATCGATAATGGACCGGGCAGCTACAATGGAGTAGAGGATCCGGGCAACGGCTACGACGGTCAGATATCCATCGAACTCAGGGGGGAATCATCCCTGGGACTTTTCCCAAAGAAATCTTACAGCCTGGAGACACAGACCGATTCGGGAACCAATAACAATATCAGCCTGCTGGGGCTTCCTGTGGAAAACGACTGGGTATTGTATGCTCCCTATGCCGACAAGAGCCTGATGCGAAATGTATTGAGCTATGGTCTGTTTGAACAAATGGGGCATTATGCACCACGTACGCGCTTTGTGGAGGTGGTGGTCAACGAGGACTATAAGGGGATCTATATCCTCACCGAAAAAATCAAACGCGATAAGAACCGGGTGGATATGGCCAAACTGAGGCCCGAGGACATTTCGGGGGACGAGCTTACAGGTGGCTACCTGATGCGCATAGATAAAACCTCCGGAATGGCTGACTACGAATACTGGCAATCTCCGGTTATGCCCACAGAAGTAAACTATCAGCAGGTGGTGTTCCAGTATTTCGACCCGGACTACCACGAGTTGAACTCAACCCAGAGACAATACATCCGGGATCACTTGCTGGAATTTGAGAGAGCTCTGGTTTCCAGGGATTTTAAAGATCCGGACAAGGGTTACCGGGCTTACCTGGATATGCCTTCCTTCGTTGATCTGACCATCCTTAACGAATTTACGAAGGACGTGGATGCCTTCCGCCTAAGTCATTACTTCTACAAGCAAAAAGATTCTGACGGTGGTAAACTGGTGACCGGTCCTCCCTGGGATTATAACCTGACTTTTGGAAACAGTAATTTCCTGAGCGATGTGCAAGAACCCCTTAACTGGGTGTACGACATTCCCATCACCATCTGGTGGTGGCCCAGAATTATGGAGGATTACCGCTTCCGGCGCGAATTGCGCTGCCGATGGGACGATTTATACTCCACGGTGCTCAGCAGCGAACATATCCATGGAATCCTGGACAGTGCCATCCAGGTCATGGGAGCCTCCATACCCAGAAACTTCAACAGATGGCCCATCATGGGTCTCTATGTCTGGCCAAATTCCTATGTGGGAAGCTCTTACAACGATGAGGAATGGTTCCTTCGCAACTGGATCGACGATCGCCTGGAATGGATGGACTCCAAATGGGGAGGTGTATGCTGGCCCTTATCGGAAAAAGACGATCCTTTCCTGGCACTACCCGCTTCAGTAAGGATCTATCCCAATCCTTCGGACCTGAGCCATGCCTATGTGGACCTTAATGGTTTTATGGGATCGGACATACAGATACGTGTATTTGATATGGGAGGCAGGGTAGTCCATCAATCTCAGGCGGATTATTCTACAGGCGAATTTGCCTATGCCCTCCCCGATCTGTCATTCCTTCCACGGGGAGTCTACACCCTGGAGATCACGGGTAACGACCACGCACCCCTGGTGTGCAAAATGGTTCGGAACTAATCCAAAGACGCTTTGGAGTGTGGCCCTAAAAACTGTGGGCAAATCCGGCCACCAGGATGTGCAGCTTGTCAGGGCTCCTAACGTTAAATTCGTCCTCAAATATATAGCGAAGGCTGAAACGTGAGCGGAAGCTCAGGTCGTAGCTAAGACCAGCCTGGTACCGCATATGTTTAAAGGCCGGATCGGGCAATTCACTCAGATTATGCCAGCTCTCCAGGGCGGCGAAACACCTGAATTTTGTTCCAAAAAAATGGTAACGAACCTTCAGCCGGTTCCGGCTTACCAGGTTATTTTCCCTTAGTTGGGAAAAAATTTGCAGGTCCTCAAAGCCATACTGCAGGCGGGTTCTCAGGGAGAAGGTAAAGCCTGAAAGATCGTAGGAGCCTGTGGCATCAAAATGAATCCTGTACCTGGGATGGACCTGTCCTTCGCCATCGCCCACCATTACCACCCTGCCGGCTCCCCCCAGGCTCAGCCATTTGTATGCTTCAAATTCGGCACCCAGGGTAAGCAGGGTCCGGTTGTACTGCAGGCTGTTATTTTTAAAGCGCTGTTCCAGCTCCCCCTTCAATTGCCAGGATTTGCCCACAGAGCGATCAAACTCAAATTCCCACCAGGATTGGAAATCACTTTCCTGAGCCAGGAGCCTGCCCGGGTAAAAAAGTAAAAGGAATAGTATAAGTGTGGTATTTAGTCCCTGTCTAATCGTCATCGTCGCCTGATTCACCCACCATTGGAGCATCTTCGGAAAGATTGGCCCAGTTCTCACTCTCAAAATAGTGAATATATAACCTTACAGAATCCCTGAGATAGTCCACTCTCCCGATTTCCACCCGGTTGATCTTAAGGCCCGTCCGTTCCTCAAGGTCCCGGATCAATTCGGCCCTTCTCTCGGGCTTGATAAGATCTACTTTCTCATACTGGATCATTCTCCTGGATTCATGCTTCAGGAGAAATACCCTTTCCAGCATATAGGTAACTGTAACAATGGCCACGTTGGTAAACAAGAGTTCTGCATAACTCACCCGACGGTTGGCCAGTGCATTGATCAGGGAAATCCCAATCACCAGGAATAAATAGGTCATTTCCCTGATTGGGATCTGCAAGGTCCGGTAACGGAGCATGCCAAATATGGCAAAGAGTCCCAGGGCAAAACCCAATTCAACCTTAATATTCTCCAGAAGCATGATCATGAAGAATACCACCAGGCTGATCAGTATGTAAGTAAAGAGGTAATCCTTTTTCTTGGACGTTTTGTAGTATAAGATCCTTACCACGTAAAGGACTACCAGGGTATTGAAAACACAGCGGAGGATCAGGTCCCAGAAGTCCTCCCAGTTCATTAATTCAATGTTTAGAAATTCGGGCATGTTATGAAGGTTTTGGATTTGGTTGGTAGTCGTTATTGATATCATGCACTTTACGCACCCTGCGCTTGAAGCGGTTTTGCTTCAGGTCTTCATGAAGAAGAGCCATCCCGATCGCATACTTGCTGAAGCGGCTGGGGGAAATTTGATTCTTACGCATGGCAGCATTCATAGAAGATCCCGACAGGAAGCCTTCGTACTTGATCTCTGCAATGGCTACACCGGGTAGTTTGAGCTCCTGCTCACCCAGCTTGCTGGAAAAGCCCAAATCGAAGTCCAGGGTAACCCTCTCGGTCTGACTCTGGTTGACCAGTGTTACCCTGTGAAAACTGTTCTCCAGGGTGGGTGTCACTCCTTCCCCGGCATAGGGTGAATGGGAAAGTAGAAACTGTTCCTCCTTGAGCAAAAGAGAGTGGTCCATGCCATCGGTCCTCACGCGCTTCTTGGTGGTCACACCCTTGGCATTTTTTCGTTTCACTTCCAGGAAATGCAGATCTGAAGCACCGTACCTCCGGATCCTCACTTTGTGCCTGTTGGCCATGCCCCGGTGATGCTTGTGATACATCTCGACCTTGTCGGTATCGAAATAACAGGTATGATAGTGCTGGGCTCTGTGACCATCGATATCCAGTACGCGATAGTCCTTTCTAACAAGATCTAGTAGCACAGTAAGATGTTTCACACCGAAGAGGTACTTTTTATCCTTTCGGCGCATGAGGCTGGCCTTGTTCACCTCATCCAGGGATATGCCTTCATATCCGTCGAGAATGGATGTTATCTCATTCTCTGTACTCATACTTGTAAACCTTGGTTTTGTACATCTGGTCCTTGTTGTTGAAGTATTGTTTTTCGATTCTCAATCCATCTTTATAAATGCTCTTTTCCCTGCTGGTCACCCTGCCTTTTGCATCCAGGATTTGCAACTCCACAAGCTCTCCATCTTCATTGTATGCGTACTTTTCCCATTTTCTGACATCGCCTTTCCGGTTCATCTCTTTCACTTCCACCAATTCTCCGTTTTCGTTAAAGCGCTCGATGGCCTCCACCACAGGTTCTTTATCACCATCTTCCAGAAAATGTTCGTAGACGGTAAGGGTGGATATTTGCTTTTCCTTAATGGTCTTAGTGCCCTGTGCAGCAAGTGTGCCAGTTAGCAGCATAAACAGTGCAAAAAAGGCTAAATTCTTCTTTATCATCCTAAACAAATTTATAATTTTTCAATAACAATTTCTCCCAGGTCCACCACCTCTTCCAAAGAGGTGATGCTGAGCTCCAGCTTCACGACCACCTTATCAGATTCTCCTCTGACATCGTCGGAATAGAGAAATACCAGGTAATCGCCCGGGATGAGCTTTCCGAATTCAAAAGTACCATCGTGTTGAGTCCGTATTCTTTCATCGTAAAAGGTATGCGCTCCATAGGTCAGGTATACTTCCTGTTCCACTGCATAATAGCTTTTCTCAATTACCAGGTTGGGCCAGGAT
>Ga0180430_10003966_pt1 | contig 12612 bp, 12 predicted proteins | sample SS_ome_9_FD_132999 | JGI IMG/M metagenome (GOLD analysis project Ga0180430, IMG submission 132999) | Hypersaline lake sediment archaeal communities from the Salton Sea, California, USA - SS_1_S_2 metaG | ecosystem: Environmental > Aquatic > Non-marine Saline and Alkaline > Hypersaline >... | reverse complement strand
TGTCATCCTGGGAGATCTAAAACAGTCCGACGACCTGCGTGTTCTGGACTATGACGGCCATCATGTGTTCTACAATTTTTCGGTTCGAGAACTGGGGGAACCAATCCGGCATGAGGCTTGAACCGGCGGCACGGAATCGCCGTCCGACGTCTTGAAGCGGTGGCGTAAGGGTGGCCTCCTTGCACCTGTGGCAGAAAATAACATGGGGATCCGGCCCTGCCGGGTTCCCAAACTGTTTGATAGATGACTGCGCGTGCCGATGGGGCATTGTCACTTGGATCGGAATGCACGCCTGGCTTCCGCCATGCCCTCCCTGCTTCGCGTCATAACGCGGCGCTACACTTCTGTGCGGCGATAGGTGTGCCAATCGACAAAAATCGGGTATTCCGTGGGAAACAGGGCGACCCGGTCCCCTGCGCCGACCATGGTATCCAGCCCGGCGGCCCGATGGTTGACCATGGCGAGTTGGATGCGGTTGCCGGGAACACCGATCGTTTCTAAAAACCGGCAGAGCGGTTGCCGGTGTCCGATGGGGTGGACCTGTTCGCCCCCCGAAGTCGCCCAGTTTTCGTTTTGAAGTGACCCGTAGGCGATGATGGTGATTTTGTCTGACATGGGCATATCCTTTCCATCCCCCTAAAAAATCGCTTAAATGTCGATGGTGTTATCTTGTCTTACATGCTGCCGGTATCTCTTCTGCATCAGTTACCGGCGCCCGAACTGAACGGACGGGTGCTGCATGGCTGCGGCATCGATTTCCTTCAACGCCCTCCGGAATTCCAGCGGTGACAGGCGGCTTTCCCAGTGGCCGCTGCTTTTGGCCCAGGTGACGGTGCCGAGAAATAGGGCAACCACCAGAAGCGCTGCCCAGGATACCCGCAAGCGTCCCATCAGCCTCCCGGGCGATGTCATCACCAGTGTGTCCGGTACCGGACATACCACGCTGCAATCCATGCACCCGCTGCATTCCGGGCTCAGAATCCGTTCTTTTAGATGGACTTGCAGGTGGGCCGGGCAGACCTGTTGACAGCGTTGACATTGCACGCAGGTGGTCTGGTTCCGGCGTATTTGCATCAGACTGCACAGGGCCAGGATGCCCATCAAGGCGCCGATGGGTAAAAACCCTTCGACGCCGGCGGGCCGTGCTATCGTGATGGTGCCCCCTCCGGCAGCCTGTCGGACAAAAAGATAAAACTGGAGCCCGATGCCGAGCGTCAGCACCAGGACGGCCAATTGAATCCAGTTCCGGAGGCCCCACACAACGGGGCAGTTGCGCCCTTGATCCATTTTCCCCTCTGTATCGTGTCTTACCTTTAAGCATAGGCCGTCAAGACGGCATCGCCTTGATTGGCATCCAGCCATACATCCAATTAGGCGGAAGGTAATTGATTTAAATCAATAGCGTTTCACTTGTTGACAAAGGTTGCGCGATCCATTTAAATTCATTCATTCGCAAGCGGCTTCCGATTTTTTTCATCCGAGGCGATGGGCCCGAAGCGATATCCTTTTCATTCCGTTCGATCGAAACACCATAACCCGCCATATGCTTACAGTGCCTGGCGCGATTTTGGTCACCCCATTTTTGCGCCGCCGAACCAACCGGTCCATAGACGTTCACCAATTGGGAGGGGCAATGATGAAGACCACGATCATGGATGTCATGGGCGAGACGGTTGCCCAATTTGGATCCAACATCGCACTGAAAACCAAACGGGGCGGGCGGTGGGAATCCATGACCTGGCGGGAATATTACCACCAGGTGAAAATAACGGCCCGGGCGTTCATGGCGCTTGGCCTTAGTCCGGGCAAGGCCGTCAACATCCTGGGCAACAACTGCCCCCAGTGGTTTATCAGTGATCTGGCGGCGATCTTCGCCGGCGCCATCCCCGGCGGCATCTATACCACGAACAGCCCGGAGCAGTGCCAGTTCATCGCCACGCACAGCGAAGCCAATATCCTCGTGGTGGAAAATGCTGACCAACTGGCTAAAATCAAACCCATCTGGTCCGAGCTGCCCGAACTCAAGGCTGTGGTCATGATGAACGGGGCCGACGATGATGAACGGGTTCATGCCTGGGAAGACCTGCCGTCCATGGCCGGTGCTATACCGGAAACGGAGCTGGATGCGCGTATGGAGGCCCAGGATCCGGATGACTGCTGTACCCTGATCTACACGTCCGGAACAACGGGCAACCCCAAAGGGGTTATGATCACCCACGACAACGCCACCTGGACAGCCCGGCAGGCGGTGTCCACCGTCACCATTCGACCAAATGACGAGATCATCAGCTATCTGCCGTTGAGCCACATCGCCGAGCAGGTGATCAGCTTGATGGTACCCCTGAACGTGGGCTGTACGACCTGGTTTGCCGAAAGCCTGGATCAGTTGGGGGACAATCTGCGCGAGGTGCGTCCCACGCTTTTCGTCGGGGTGCCGCGTGTCTGGGAGAAAATTCAGGCCAAGATGGTGGCGGCCGGGGCCCAGAACTCCGGATTGAAAAAGAAAATCGCGGCCTGGGCGCGCCGTAAAGGACTGGCCAACGGGTACGCCCGGCAAGAGGGGAAGCCGGCGCCGGCTTTTTTCAATCTGGCCCATAAACTGGTGTTTTCCAAGGTGCATGAACGCCTCGGGCTGGATCGCTGCCGGTTGTTTATTTCCACGGCGGCGCCGATCTCGCTGGATACCCTGGAATTTTTTATGAGCTTGGACATCCCGATTTCGGAAGTCTACGGCATGAGTGAGTGTACCGGGCCGGGCACCGTGTCCCTGCCGGAACCTTTTCAATACCGAACCGGATGGGCGGGGCCGGCCCTGCCGGGAACGGAAATTGCGGTGTCGGAAGACGGCGAAGTATTGATGCGCGGTCGGCATGTGTTCAAAGGTTATTTCAAGAATGAGGCTGCAACCCGCGAGACCATCGACGCCGAGGGCTGGCTTCACTCCGGCGACGTGGGAATGATCGACGACAAAGGGTTCTTGAAAATTACGGATCGCATGAAGGAGCTGATCATCACGGCGGGCGGCGAGAACGTGCCGCCGCAGATTCTGGAGGGCAAGTACAAGGCCATTCCGGTCCTCAACCAGGTGGTCATTATCGGTGACCGGCGTAAACACATGGGGGCCCTTTTCACCCTGGACCCCGTCAAAGTTGAAGCCACGGCGGTGCAAGCGGGCAGCAAGGCCGGCAATCTCGTGGAGGCGGCGGCCTGCCCCCAGTTCAGGGCCTACCTGCAGGCGCAGGTGGACCAGATCAACACGACGCTGCCGCGTGCCTGGGGGATCAAGAAATTTGTTATTCTACCCGAGGAGCTTTCCATCGAAGGCGGGGAGTTGACGCCCACCATGAAGCTCAAACGGCGGGTCGTGAATGCCAAGTATGCCGAGGAGATCGAAAGCATGTATGCTTGAGTGCCGACGGCACCGTAATAAGTCCCATTTCTGCGCTATTCGGCATTTAAAAGCGCTGCCGCGTACCGATAAGTACGCCGCACAATTCTAAATGCCGTATGCCTTGTTTTTAGGATTTATACTTCATTTGCTTTCAGGTGAGAAGAAAAGATGAACTCGTAAAAAGCTTAAGCCGTCACTCCCGCGAAGGCGGGAGTCTATAACCCATTGAAATAACTGGATCCCCGCCTGCGCGGGGATGACGAAAAGATTGCCTCAACGACTTTTTACGGCGTCATCAAGAAAACGAAGCAAAAGAAAGGCCCGTGTCCCGCTTTATCCTGCGCGTCGTCGCGGTGGCCGGAGCGCGCGGAAACTCACCCGCCTTACGGCGGGATCAGACCCGCCTGAGGCGGGTAAACAGTCCGCGCGCTTGTTCCCGTCCGCCCCGTCGATGCTCGGCGCGGGACAAAGGGGAATAAAAAACCATAACTTCAAAAACCTTTTTCCATCCTCCTTCGATGGGTTACCGGCGACCTCGCATTCTGGGGAAGGAGCCTCACTTTTTGCTCTTTGCCGTCAATATGAACCATACATTTTAAATGTATGGGGGAAAACCTTCCCACATTAACAACCGGCTATATATCGATGCGCTGCCCCGTCTGCGGGTCGAAAAAAAGGGGCTTGGTCGTATCGATGGCCAGTTTCATCATCTCGCCTGCCCTGCGGGTGCTGTCCGGGCAGGCCCGGCAGACGATCTCCGTCTCGTTGACGTCCACATAGAGAAGATGGTCGGGTCCGGTCGGCTCCAGAACCTTCACCCTGCCTTCCAGCGGTACGATGTGGCCCCAGATTTCCATCCCTTCCTGGAAATCGGTGATGTTTTCCGGTCGAATTCCCATGATGACATCCCGGTCCGGCCTGAGGCCGGCGGTTTTTCGCGGCACGGGCAGAACGAAGCGGCGGCCGTCCCCGGTCACCAGCGGGGCCACGAGCTGCCCTTTTTCCGTTGATAGGGTGACGGGAATGAAGTTCATGGCCGGCGAGCCGATGAAGCCGGCCACGAAGCGATTGGCCGGGTTGGCATAGACGCCGTTGGGGGTGTCGAATTGCTGGACCATGCCGTCTTTCATGATGGCGATGCGATCGGCCAGGGTCATGGCCTCGATCTGGTCGTGGGTCACGTACACAATCGTGGTCCCAAGCCGCAGATGGAGCTTTTTGATCTCGGTGCGCATCTCGACGCGCAGTTTGGCATCCAGGTTGGACAGGGGTTCATCAAAGAGGAAGATGCGCGGATCACGCGCGATGGCCCGCCCCATGGCGACCCGCTGGCGCTGGCCGCCGGAGAGTTGTGACGGTTTGCGGTCCAGCAAGCCCTCGATCTGCAGGATTTCGGCCACTTCCCTGATGCGCCGGTCGATGTCCGGCCGAGCCACCTTGCGGGTTTCCAGACCAAAAGAGAGATTGCGGCGGACGTTCATGTTCGGATAGAGGGCATAGGACTGGAACACCATGGCGATGTCGCGATCCTTCGGCGGAACGTGGCTGACATTGCGATCGCCGATGCGGATTTCACCGGACGTGATGGTTTCGAGCCCGGCGATAAGGTTCAACAGGGTGGATTTGCCGCAGCCGGAAGGCCCCACCAGAACCAGGAATTCTCCCGCCTCGATCGCGATGTCGATGCCCCGGAGCACCTCCACCGAGCCGAACGATTTGCAGACGCTATCAATCACCAGTGACGCCATACGGCTCCCCGAGTATTCTCTTGAGAGATATTATCCTTTGACCGCGCCGGCCGTCAGGCCGCGCACGAAATATTTCCCGGCCACAAAATAGACGAAAAGGGTCGGCAGGGCCGCAATGATGGCCCCGGCCATGTCGACATTATACTCCTTTACCGAGCTCGAGGTGTTGACCAGATTGTTCAACGCCACGGTGATCGGCTGGGTTGCCCCGGTCGAGAAACAGACGCCGAACAGGAAGTCGTTCCATATCTGGGTGGTCTGCCAGATGATGGTCACCATGAAGATCGGTTTGCTGATGGGCAGCATGATCCGCAGAAAGATGCGGAAGAATCCGGCGCCATCGATCCGGGCGGCCTTGACGAGTTCGTCCGGCACGGCGACGTAGTAATTGCGGAAGAAGAGCGTGGTGAAGGCCAGACCGTAAATGATGTGCACCAGGACCAGCCCCCAGAAAGACTCGGCCAGGCCGAGAAAGCCCAGCGTGCGCGCCATGGGCAGCAGGATGACCTGAAAGGGAATGAAGCATCCCAGGAGCAGCATGGCGAAAAAGGTGTCGCTGCCCCTGAAGCGCCACTTGGACAGCACATAGCCATTGAGGGCGCCGATCAGGGTCGAGATCAGGACCGCCGGGATGACCATGCGGATCGAGTTCCAGAAAAAGCCCTTGATGCCCTCGTTGGTAACGCCGATGGTGGCGTAGCTCCAGGCCTTGATCCAGGGTTCGATCGTCGGGTGGCGGGGCAGTGAAATGAGGTTGCCCGTGCGGATCTCCTCCATGGATTTGATGGAGGTGATGAGCATGACGAGGAGGGGCAAAAGGAAATAGAGGACGAAAAGGAGCAGTACGCCATAGATCAACAGGCGGCCCGCGATCTCTCTGTAGCCTGGCCGAGAGGTGTCAGGCATGCTGTTTTCTCCTCAACTCCGAGTAAAGATAGGGAACGATGACCGCCATGACCATGAAGAACATCATCATGGCGCTGGCCGCCCCCAATGCCAGCCGCCCCCGCGTGAAAGCGTAGCTGTACATGAAGGTGGCGGGCAAATCGGACGCATACCCCGGGCCGCCGCGGGTCAGGACCACCACCAGGTCGAAGCTTTTGATGGCGATGTGCATCAGGATGATGAAGGTGCTGAAAAAAACGGGCCGCAGGCTGGGGATAATGATTTTGTGATAGATGCGCGGCAGGCTGGCGCCGTCCACCTGGGCGGCTTTGATGATGGCGTCGTCGATGCCCCGCAGCCCGGCCAGGAACATGGCCATGACAAACCCGGTGGACTGCCAGACCGCCGCGATGACCACGCAGTAGATCGACATCTCGGAGGTTACCAGCCAGTCGAAGGTGAAGGTGGACCAGCCCCATTCCCGCACCAGCCGTTCGATCCCCAGCCCCGGATTGAGGAGCCATTTCCAGGCCGTGCCGGTTACGACGAAGGACAGCGCCAGCGGGTAGAGGTAGGCGGTTCGAAGAGCACCTTCGATGCGGATTTTCTGGTCCAGAAAAATAGCCAGCAGCAGCCCGAACAGCGTGCAGAAGAAGATAAAGAGGCCGCCGTAAACCAGGAGATTGCGAACGGCGACCCCCCAGCGCTCGATGCGCCAGAGCTTGGCATACTGCGCCAGACCGACAAAATCGTAGCTGGGCAGGAAGCTGGACCGCGTCATCGACAGGTAGAGGGTCCAGAGGATAAACCCGTAGATAAAAACCACCATGACCATGAAACTCGGGGCCACGACGATTCTGGGCAGCGCCGTTTCCAGTGCCGCCAACCATTTTGACGACCGGGTGGTTGTGTGCATGGGCCTTTCAACCGTCCATCGCCGGTGCGCTATAGGACCGGTCGATGAACGGCGCAACCGGAGCAGGTGGCGGGGCGCCCGGCTCCGTCACCTTCATCTTGTTTCAAAGCATTACATCTTCGCTTCCCGGACAGCGTCCGCGAGCTTCTGCGCGGCATCGGCAGCCGGCATGGCGGAATTGTAGAAGTTGGTAATCACGTCGAACATGGCTCCCCGAACGGCCGGTGAAACGGCCATTTCATGGGCCATGCTGGGCATCAGGCCGCCCGACTTGGCCGTGGCTTCGAAATCTTTCATGGACGCGATGGCCACCGCGTCAAACGGTGTTTCGGCAATACCGGCGCGTACCGGGATGGAGCCCTTGCTGACATTGAAGGCCACCTGAAAATCCGGCGAGAGAATGAGGCGTGCCATGGCCTTCTGGGCGGCTTTGGCCGCAGGATCATTGACCGCGAACATGATGAAGGAATCCACATTGAAGAGAAAGGCGTCGGCAGTGCCCGGCACGGTCAACGCATCATAGTCCTTCCCCGGCACTTTGCCGGCCGCCGTGAATTCCCCCTTGGCCCAGTCGCCCATGAACTGCATGGCCGCCTCGCCCTTGATCACCATGGTGGTGGCCAGATTCCAGTCGCGGCCCGGGGCGTTTTTGTCGGTGTAGGATTTGATGCGTTTGAAGATGTCCAGCGCTTTGACCATGGTGTCGCTGGCAAGCGCTGGTTCGTCCGCCTGGATCAGGGTTTTTTTGTAAAATTCCGGACCCCCGACGCCCGCCACGATGGATTCCCATGCGGTGGCTTCCTGCCATGGTTGGCCGCCGAACGCTATGGGAATAAAACCGGCCTGCTTAATTTTTTCACAGGCAGCAAAGAAGTCCTCCCATGTTCGGGGGTATTGAGCGCCGGCTTTTTGGAAGACTGCCGGGTTGCACCACAACCAGTTGATGCGGTGGACATTGACGGGCACGGCCACCCAGTGGCCCTCGTATTTCATGATATCGGCCACCACGCCGGGAACCAGGGTGTCCCAGCCTTCGGCCTGGGCCACGTCGTCAATATTGGTCAGAACCCCCAATTGGGCCCACTCCTGAATCTGAGGCCCCTTGACCTGGGCGGCTGTCGGTGGGTTACCGGAAACAGCGCGTGATTTGAGGGCCGTCATCGCGTTGGCGCCCGCCCCTCCCGCCACGGCAAAATCCCTCCAGGTATGGCCTTCGTTCTGCAGCATCTTCTGGAGTTCCTGCACGGCGGCGGCTTCACCACCGGAAGTCCACCAGTGCAGGACTTCGACCTCTCCGGCCATCGCATTCGCGACAAACGTGATGGCAAGAACCGAAATGACGATGAACCATTGGACATTTCGCAGCATCCGAACACCTCCTTTTAGAATAAAGGTGATGGTTGAGACGACGAATAATATCAGTGGTTGCCGTGTGCGCCGGAGAAGTGCTTGGCACGGTTCGGCGAATTTCGGCAGTCTGTTGGTTTGCGGCGGTTGGAATCTGGTGCTGGATATGACGTTACGGCATAACCTAAAGTAATGTCAATGTAATTGAAGATGCCCGAGAGGCGGTGGTGGCTGCCTGGGGGGATGACAGGCGCATGGGTCGGGAATGAAGCCTGCCGGTGGGGTCAGCCGTTGGGGGAATGGCCTGCCGCCTGCTGGGGGACTTTTTGAACCTGGCGAATGTCATAGCCGTAGGATTCCAGGAGGGTCAGCAATCCGGCGTAGTCGGCGTCGGGGATCGACGGCGCCCGGGCCATGATCCAGACATAATCCCGTTTGCTTCTTCCGATAACGGTCCGGGAGTAGTCATCCGCCAAATAAACCACGCGGTACTCGGCCTTGAACGGCCATACGAACTGCATGCCCCAGTGCGCGTTGGAGTCGGTATCGATAACAAAGGCCCGCGAGGTATAGACCTTTTCAGGGCCGTCGAATCCGCCCTTGTTGAACCGGAAGGTCGTCTCCACGGAGCCATCCATGTCCAGGCGATAGGACTCGACCGCGTTAAAAGCCTCTTTTTCGAAAACGGTCGGTATGCTGGCGATGACAAACCAGTCGCCCATGAAGCGCTGCAAATCCAGGCGATCCACCGTGGGAATGGTGGGTGCGGATCCACACCCCAGAATGCCGATCACGGACAATGCCGCTATCGCTTTGACGATCATTGATATCATTGGGTGCACTTTTTTTATGGGTTCATTTTCACATCAAGATGGGTCGCTATCAGGAGGCCGTCAAGGTGCTGTGGCCAAATAACGCACCATGACTGTCATTTACGAAAGGCGTTTGAGATTCGTCCGAATTAGAAGGGGACGCCGGGAAGCATCGGGTCGATACGTTCCCGGCGGTTTGGCTGGGTTATGGACTGTGGGGGTAGGTATCATAGTGCCTGCCCCTCACCAGGGGAATTGGGTTACCGGGCGCCGCTGATACCGAAGGAAAAAGAGAAACCGGGTTCCGATACGGTTCCGGCAGCCTGGTACTGGTCGTAATCGCTGTAGCGGTGGTCGCTACTGGTGTGGTGGTAGATGTGTTTGACGACCGGGCGGCGATAGGGGCGATGATGGCGGCTGTGGTAGCGCGGGCCAAGGTGCCCCTTGCGGCCATGGCCCCAGCCAGGGTGTTTCTTATAAAAAGGAGCACCTTTGTGGTGCCATTTCTGGTAGTGGTGACCGTGGCGGACATCATGGCCGGCCCAGGCGCTGCCTGAAAACACGAAGACAAATCCGATCAAAACCAGGCTGATAAGGGTGATTTTCTTTTTCATGTCAGTCCTCCTTGGTTGGTGGCCGATGCTCGATTGGCCGGCGTTTGAACCATAGGACGACGGGTTGTTTGGAAAAGTCTACAAGAGGCCTCTTGTTCTCCACCTCCATCCGGCGTTATGTCGTCAAAAATGATGAGTCGCTCCCGAGCGGCTGCGCCGCATTTTGTCGCCCATGGCCGCTTCCAGTTCATCCAGTGCGCGGTCGCCCGTGCAGTGGCAGGGAATCACCGTTTCGATGGGCATGGTCTGCAAGGCCGCCAGCGTGTGATTCAATCGCCGGCTATCGGCGTTCAGCAGGTGCAGGCCGCCGATGACCGCCCGAATGGGCGCGACGCCGCTCAGGCGTTTGATATGGGTGAGGGTGTTGATGATGCCGGCATGGCAGCAGCCGACACAGACCACCAGGCCTTGGTCCGTCTTGATCCACAAGGCCAGATCGTCCTCGATCGGGTCGGCATGGCGGGTTTCCGGGTCGAGAAAGAAGGCGCCGCCGGTATCCTCGAAGGTTGTTTGGCGGGGGATAGGCCCGGTCAGGCCGATGTTGTCGGACAGCCTGATCGTTTCGGAAGTCCAGTGCAGGTTTTTTTCGGGCAGCCTGTCGAGGGCGGCCATGGATTCGGAGGGCATGTGCGCCGGCTTGGGAGATCCGTTGCGCAGACTGTAGCGCGGCTGCACCACACCGGGGTGACAATAGACATGCGCGTTGGGGGCAACATGCAGGGCGTGGGGTATGCCGCCGGTGTGGTCGTAATGCCCATGGCTCAGGACCACCATGCCGGTTTGCCGCAAATCGACCCCGAGGGTCCGGGCATTCATCGGCAGGGCCGGCCCCTGTCCGGTGTCGAAAAGGATATGGCGGCCGTCGGCTTCGATCCAAAGCGAAAAGCCATGCTCGGTTGTGAGGCCCGGTCCGGCCTGGTTGTCGACCAGGACGGTGATGGCGATCGGTGATGCACCCATTAGCGTTCATGCTCCTCTGTCGTCGTATAAAAGTTGCGCCCCGCGTTGGTTTTTGTGGCCAGTCGACCGGCTGTGACCAGGGCGGCCAGATGTTTGAGGGCCTCGTTGACATGGATGCCGAGACCGCGAGCGACATCATCGGCCGTGCAGGGGCGTCGCTCGAGCATGGCCAGAATGTCGGTCTCCCGGACGTTTTCAGCGGTTGACACGGTCGCGGTTGCGGTGTCGTCGTAGCTGACGATGTCCACCGGCACGGCGAAAAGAGCTGCCAGGGCATGCAGTTGGCCGCTGGAAAGGGGCGATGCCATAGTTTCCGCCGGCGGACGGCAAACCGTATTCAACTGAACCCGTGCCGGATCGATGCGGTTCACATGAGCCGCGATTTTTTCAACCTCGGCCGCCGTGCCCGTCATGCCCTTTAGCAGAAGGACTTCCAGCCAGACCGCTCCTGCAAAACGCCGGGTGAAGGCGGCCAGACCGTCAACCATCCGTTCGAACGAAAGGGCCTGGTGCGGTCGGTTGATCTTCTGAAACAGACCGTCATCGCCGGCATCCAATGAGGGAAGCACCAGGTCGGCCGCCAGCAGGGCTTGTTGGACTTCCGTCATCCAGAGCAGCGCGCCGTTGGTCAGGACGGCCACCGGGATGTCGGTTTGCTGCTTGATGCGGCGGATCACATTGCCGATAGCGCTGTTCAGTGTGGGTTCGCCGGAGCCCGCCAGTGAGATATAGTCGGGCCTATCGGCCGCCGTCAATATAGGCGCCAACTCGGCCATGATATTTTCCGCCGTGACGTACGCTTTCCTTTCGAGGGTCAGGTCCGTCGTTCTTCCCAGTTGGCAGTAGATACAGTCATAGGTGCAGACCTTGAACGGCACAAGATCGATTCCCAGCGATCGCCCCAACCGCCGCGAGGGTACCGGCCCGTATACATGTCGCATATCAGATGGCTTCATGGTTTTTTCTCCGTGGCGGTGACCGGCCAACCGTTATGGATGCTCTGTCGGTTCGTCGCCGGCATGACGTATTTGACCGGAATGACCAGGCCTGCCGTTCGACCGTATCATGATATGGGTGCCCACAGGATGCCCTACATGGGCGGCGATCACCGGGCATTTGGCCTGAAACAAGAAGAAAATATTGCCCGGCGCGTCGCTCAGTGTCTCAAAATTGCCCTGCCCCTTGGCGATGATGAGATCGGCCCTGTGGTAGTATTACAGGAACGCCTCGCTGCAGTCGTCGAGAAGGGTGCCGGGAGCGTCCGAACCATTGTCGATCACCGCGACCAGTGTATCCAACCCTGCCGTCCGGACGTCCGCCATTGTGGCGTCATTGAAAAATGCCTTCATGGAAGGCCATGTCCACGGACAACTGCCGGGCCGCATCAAGCGCCTGGCGCACGAAGCAGGGAATGCAATCCAAAGATGTCTTCATGATACGGCCAAGCGTGTTCTTCCTCGTGGTTCAAACGTAAGGCAAATTCTGCCAACCCTTTCGGCTATGCGCCAAGGGGAATCTTGGGTGTCGTCAATGTCGGGCCGCACCATCCCGTATACGGTGCGGCTCGAGTTTAGCGGTCGTAACCTCACTTAATCCGTGGTCGATTCGGATTCGAGGGCGGCAAGGCGTTTCTGAATCACCTCCAGTTCCGCCTGAAGACTCCGGGCCTGACCGGCGAGGGCTTGTTTTTCAACTTCGGGGTCTGGCTGCCCGTACGTTCCGGGGTAACCATAGGAGGCGCCATATCCGCCGAAACGCATCCCGCCGCCTCTGCCGAAATTGCGTCCCATACGCCAGCCGCCGCCGAAACCGCGGCCACGGCCTAATCCCATTCCATAGCCAAATCCCGCGGCGGTGTAAGGGATTTCCGTTCCGGCATTTCCGCTGCAGTATCCAGCCCCGCGTCCGGTCATGGGGCCCATTCCCATGGGGCCTGTTT
>Ga0180430_10003964_pt1 | contig 12614 bp, 15 predicted proteins | sample SS_ome_9_FD_132999 | JGI IMG/M metagenome (GOLD analysis project Ga0180430, IMG submission 132999) | Hypersaline lake sediment archaeal communities from the Salton Sea, California, USA - SS_1_S_2 metaG | ecosystem: Environmental > Aquatic > Non-marine Saline and Alkaline > Hypersaline >... | reverse complement strand
GGCTGAAATCGACTGGTGCAGATGCTCGGCAAAGATCATCTCGTAACCTGCTCCCAGTCCAAGGAAAGGAGTGATCCCCTTGCTCGCATGTACATGGAAGGCCGGGTCAAAACTCTGGTACTCAGAGGAGTAGGCAATTCCCATTCCTGCGGCGATTTCGTTGTGTGGTGCTTCATGGTCGTGCACATGGGCAGGGTCTCCCTGGTGCATATGATCCTGCGCGTTCAGCAAGGAAAAACCAGCAAGTGCAATTAGAATGAATACAAAGTAAGGTCGTTTTGAAAATTTGTTGAGGTGTGGCATTATTCTTGTAAATTGAAGGTTTATTAGTATTATTTTTGACATTTATTACTATGAAAGGTTTAATTATTTCTTCAATATTTGCACTGTTTTTCATCTATTCTGTTGAGGCACAGGTGGGAATCGGTGCAAGGGGTATTTTAGGTGTCGATGGCAATGCGTACGGCGGACTTGAGTTTTCCATTCAGAATCCCGGTCAGTATGAACTCGACCTGGGTCTGATGAATGACTCCTGGAAGGCGACGGGACTGAAGCATTTTGCATTCGTGGACCGGCGCAGTTTTGGTGTGTATGGCGGAGGGGGAATCGGACTCGGTTATTACGACTATTTTGACGAGTTGTATGGCACCTTTGCGCTGAACCTGGGATCGTATATCATGCTTGGACGATTGCAAACAGGGCTCGACTGGCGGCCTGAATGGAATTTCTTCAATGCACCCGGGAACGACCTTACCTTCAACCTGGCGTTATCGGCGAGGTGGATGTTTGGAAGGCGGTAGTTTGTCCCTGTTGTAATCTTCATATAACCTGCAGCTGCACTGAACGCGCATAGCCGGCAGAAATTGAGATGAAGTTACCCGTTGAACCTGCGCACTTTTTCGATGCGCATGGCGAAGGGGACATTTTCGTGGGCGAAGGCGTATTCAACGGACCTGCTTCCCTCGGTGCGGGTCAGCGCCGTGATGCCACCTTTTTCCATGGCTGCATCCAGGTTGCTGCTGAGTGACTTTTCCACGACGAGCCTGATGGAACCGTAGTAGAGTTCCGTGATCATGTTCACCCGCCGGATGCGCCCGTCGTATTCCTTCCACTTGTTTGCCTTCATTTCCTCCAGGTACCTGTCGATCTTTACCCGTAAAAGATCGTCCATCAGTTTTACCTGCAGGTCCCCGAATGTGAACTTACTGATACTGTCGAGTTTGAAATTTCCTTCGATCTTTCCCAGGCTGGGATGCTTCAGTTCGGCGATCAGCTCCGATCTAACATCCACATTCCTTTCAGCAAGGAAGGCATCGGTGAGCTCCGATTCAGAACATTCCTGCTGGAAAATGCCAAATTCCTCTTCATCGATCAGCGCTGCATCCAGGAAAGCCGAATAAATCGTATTGGGCATCCCCGGGTGGGAGAATTCCACCTTGCCGCTGAGGGAATCCCAGACGAGGTCGCCGAGGGTGATTCCGGCATGTGAAGCGGTAATTAGTTCGAGTCCGTAACTGGATCTGAATTTCCTGATTTCCATGACAATTGCGTTTTACAGTACAATTTAGCAAGAAAAAATCATAAATCAAACGGATCATTCCATTGAAACTATAACAATACCCTTCAAAAATACCGCGTTATTGAAAATGATTTGTTTATTTTGTTGTCTCATTTCAGGAAATGAACATTTTAGACATCATATTGGCGATTCCCTTGCTGTGGGCACTGTACAGGGGCTTTCGCAAAGGTTTGATTTATATGGTCGCCTCGCTTGCCGCACTGGTACTGGGAATACTGGGGGCAATGCGGTTTCACGCAGCCATGGCACAACTGTTGAACAACTGGTTTGACATCAATCCTGAACACCTGAACCTGGTCGCATTTGCGGTTACGTTCATCGGTATCGTACTGGTGGTGCACCTGGCGGCATTCCTGGCAGACAAGCTAATTAAGGCAGTGGCCCTTAGTTTGATCAACCGGGTGGCTGGAATGGTGTTTGGACTGCTGGTTACGGGTTTTGTGATCAGTATCATTCTTATGCCGATCGATGCTGCCAACAGGAACAAGCAATTCATCAATCCCGATACCCTGGAAGGATCATTGCTGTACCGTCCGCTTACGAATTTTGCTCCCACGGTATTTCCCTACCTGAAGCGGGAGGAATTCAGGAAATATTTTCCGCGGGAAAATGATGGGGATGATGTGAATGTTGCCGGGGAGAAGGTAGCATACAATGGAAATACAACGAATTATACGAATTTTCAGATTTAAAACGCGATGAATTTTGTTGAAGAGCTTACCTGGAGGGGGATGATCCACGATATGATGCCGGGGACGGAAGATTGTCTGGACAAGGAAATGGTTTCGGCCTATGTAGGGATTGATCCCACGGCTGATTCCCTGCATATTGGTCACCTGGTGGGTGTGATGATGCTGAAGCACCTGCAGCACGCAGGACACCGTCCCATCGCCCTGGTGGGAGGAGCCACCGGCATGATCGGCGATCCGAGCGGGAAATCCCAGGAGCGCAACCTGTTGGACGAGGAGACGCTTCGCCATAACCAGGAATGCCTGAAGGCACAGATCGGAAAATTCCTGGATTTTGAGACGGATGCGCCGAACCGTGCATTGATGGTGAATAATTACGACTGGATGAAGGATTATTCATTCCTGGGGTTCATCAGGGACATCGGCAAGCACATTACGGTGAATTATATGATGGCGAAGGATTCTGTGAAGAAGCGTGTAACATCTGAATCTGCTTCCGGCATGTCGTTCACCGAGTTCACCTACCAGCTGGTGCAGGGATTCGATTACCTGCACCTGTATCGCGAATACAACTGCAAGCTGCAGATGGGCGGGTCCGACCAGTGGGGGAACATCACTACGGGCACCGAGCTGATCCGCCGCAAGGAGGGAGGTGAGGCTTTTGCACTTACCTGTCCGCTTATCACCAAATCTGACGGTGGGAAATTCGGAAAAACAGAGGAAGGCAATGTCTGGCTGGACCCGGCGCGCACTTCCCCCTACAAATTTTACCAGTTCTGGCTGAATGTTTCCGATGAGGATGCAGAGAAGTACGTTAAAATATTTACGATGCTGCAACGGGAAGAGGTGGAGGCACTGGTGAATGAGCACCGGGAGGCCCCGCACCAGCGGGTGTTGCAGAAGAGACTGGCAGAGGAGGTTACTACCATGGTGCATTCCGTGGAGGACCTGGATATGGCGATTGAGGCCTCGCAGATCCTCTTTGGAAATGCCACCGAGGAGACCCTCAGCAGGATCCCGGAGGAGATGTTTCTTTCCGTGTTTGAAGGAGTACCGCATTTCAGCATACCGGTGGAGAAGAAAAATGCAGATATCATGACCTTACTGACCGATGACGCCCCGGTGTTTCCATCCAGGGGCGAACTGAGAAGGCTTGTGCAGGGAGGCGGACTGAGTATCAACAAGACGAAAGTCACCGACCCCGATCACCATGTGGCATCCGGTGACTATATCAATGGCAGGTACCTGCTTGTACAAAAGGGCAAGCGCAATTATTTTCTGATCACAGTGAATAGCAATTAATCTGAATACAATGAATAACAACGCACAAAAGGGAGTTAATTTCAGTTCCGTGGATCTGCTGATCTACATGTGGAAAAAAAGGTGGATCCTGGTCATCGTCACTTTTCTTGCAGGGGTGACATCGATCATTGTCTCGCTGCAGATAACCGAGAAATATAAATCTACCGTTGTCATGTTTCCCACTACGGGAGCATCCATTTCAAAATCCCTGCTATCAGCCAATTACCAGGGGAGACAGAGTGTATACGGTTTTGGTGAGGAAGAGCAGGCGGAGCAATTACTGCAGGTGCTGAATTCTGAACAGATCCGGGGAAGGATCATCGAGAAGTACAACCTGATGGAGCATTACGGGATCGATCCGGATTCGAAATATCCCTATACACAACTGGCCAATCAGTATACTGACAACATCAGTTTCCGGAGAACGGAACTGATGTCGGTGGAGATCAGCGTGATGGATACCGATCCACAGGTTGCCGCTGATATTGCCAATGACATTTCTGACCTGATCGATACAGTGTATAACGAAATGAAACAGGCACGGGCATTGGCTGCATTTGAACTGGTGAGGAAAGAACACATGGAGGCACAGCTGGATGTGCGCATCCTGCGTGATTCACTTGAGACCGTTGGAGAGGACATGTCTGCTTCCCTTCGCACGGCCGGTGGTACCTCCCTTGCCTTCCTTGCGCGTGCCCTTGCCACACACGGGGGGACTTTCATCACACTTACCAATCACCTGGACCATGAGACAGAGCGACTGGCCGACCTGCGTCAGCGTTACCAGGAAGCCAGGGTGGAAGCAGAACAGAATCTGCCGCACAAATTTATTGTCGACAGGGCCTATCCTTCTGAGAAGAAGGCCTATCCGAAACGGTCGGTGATCGTGATGGTGTCAACTGCAGCAGCTTTTCTGTTCACACTTATATTACTTGTGATCGTTGATAGTCTGAAAGAGCGGACTGTTATGTCCCGGGAAGATTAATGCAGGCACTCAGCAGGCATATAAAAACACCATGGTGGCTTTGGGTCACTGCCCTTGCCTTTGTGCTGGTGAATGCAGTTTTCATTGCATTTGAGGTGTATTACCTGCCCCTGTTGCCCGTGGTATTGTTATTCGCGCTGGTGGGTTTTACCCGACTGGATATCCTGTTGCTTTCCATAGTTTTTTTTGCCCCGCTTTCCCTGCAGCTCAGTTATTTCGTTGAAAGCATAGGCGTGAATCTCTACTTGCCGACTGAGCCTTTGCTGGCCCTGCTGCTGGTATTGTATATCATGCGTTACCTGGGGGGTATGCGGACGGATCTGAAAATTCTGCGGCACCCCGTAACGCTGGCCATTTATTTCCATCTGGCATGGATGGCGATAACAATCCTGTCCAGCAGCGACCCCCTGGTGTCTGTCAAGTTTTTTGTCTCCCGTTTGTGGTTCATTGCCGGTTTTTATTTTATCGCGATTGAGCTCTTTCGCAGGCGCATCCTGATGAAGCGATATGTCTGGATGTATGTCATGACTTTTTCCCTGGTAATAATTTATACGCTCATAAGACATTCTGAACACGGACTTGACAACCAGGTGATGGCGCACAGCATGATGCAGCCATTTTACAAGGACCATACCTCCTACGGGGCAATCCTTGCATTTCTTTTCCCTGTGCTGATCACATTCCTTGCTGTAACCCGGAAAAAGGATTTGAACTCGCGGTTCCTGATTGTGCTGCTGATCCTCTATTTCGGATTTGCCATCCTCTTTTCCTATACCCGGGCTGCCTGGGTGAGCCTCATCGGGGCTGCAGGAGTATGGGCTGTTATTAAGCTGCGGATCAGGCTGGAGTTCGTTGCACTGGCAGGCGGGGTGCTTGTGGCGTTGTTTTTTGTATTTCAGCCCATGATCATCATGCGGATGGAGGACAACAGGACAAAATCCTCCGGGGACCTGGCAGAGCATGTTCAGTCCATTTACAATATCAGCAATGACCAGTCGAACCTGGAACGGATCAACCGGTGGAGCTGTGCCATCAGGATGTGGAAAGAAAGGCCGCTCCTTGGTTTTGGTCCGGGGACCTACCAGTTCGAGTATGCACGTTTTCAGCGCTCCTTTGAGCGGACGGAGATCAGCACCAATTTCGGGACCAGGGGAACCGCGCACAGCGAATACCTGGGTCCGCTTTCAGAGTCAGGGGTGTTTGGCATGCTCTCCATCCTGTTGATCATTGGAACGACCATTGCCACCGGTATCAGGGTGCACTTGCGGGCAAAGTCGCGGTTCATCAGGGTATTCTCCCTCGGAATCCTGACCGGGTTGGTTACCTACTATATTCATGGAATCCTCAATAATTTCCTGGACACCGACAAGGCGTCTGCCTTGTTCTGGGGATTCACTGCTATGCTGGTGGCCATGGAATTGTTCCACATGGAGGATGGGGAGCTTGAGGACCGGCCGGAGAAGGGATCAGGAACCGGGAAACTCAGCACTGAGAATTGAAATGTCATCGAAGATCGATGCACTGCCTTCAAGGATTCCCTGTTTTTTTATGATCGATGCTATATTGGCATCGATGGGATCATCGTTGCGCATTTCCACCTCCAGTTTTTCCGTACCAAATTCGATCCCGGAATCATTGAGTACTTCCACCAGTCCGTCGGTGAAACACAATAATTTGGAGCGCTCGTCCATCTGAACGGTTTGTACCTCCACAAAGGGAAGCTCGTCGAGCATTCCCATCCCGACCGATCCGTTGGTGAGCTGGATGATCTCTTTTGAAACGGTTTTGTAAAGTATGGGGGGATTGTGCCCTGCATTTACATATTTCAGCTCGCGGGCACCAAAGTTGTATTTTCCGATGAACAGGGTGATGAATTTTTCTCCTTTGGCACTTCTCATAACCCGGTGGTTCAGCCTGGTCAGCAAAAGTTCAAGGGAGATATCTTCACTGAACAGGGCCTGGAGGTTGGCCTGGAAATTCGACATGAGGATGGCTGCAGAGATTCCTTTCCCGGATACATCGGCAATACAGAAACCGATTTCCTTCTCATTGAGTTTGATCACGTCATAATAATCACCGCCCACCTCATAATGGGGGTGGTAAAATGCATGCATCCTGATGTGTTCATTGTCGGGAAGCTGTTCTTTCCTGGGAATGAGCATGGATTGCATCTTGCTTGCCAGTTCCATTTCTCTTTTCAGGGCCTCCTGCCTGAGGGATTCCCTGAAGAGTCGCTTGTTTTCGACTGCCACGATAATGACATTGGACAGTGTCTGGATGAATCGCTGGTGTTTCAGGATGGGACTCATGCCTTCTCCTTCCTCTTCGATATCCCCGATAAGCACGTAGGCAATGGGTTCATCTTTGTGGGTGACCGGGATCACGAGATCAATTGGCTCGGGGAAAAGTTCAGGTTCCGAGGTAACGTGCATTATTTCATCGTACTTCAGCAGATCGGCAGCAATGTCAAGTTCATCGAAAAAGTTGGTTTCGAATCCTGAATTGAGCAGGCATTCCCATTTTTCCCCCAGTTTGATCACCATCACCTTGCCAATGGACAGGTCGTCAGTGAGCAGTTTCTCGAACCTTCTTACCAGTTCATCGATCGACACATTGTCGTTGATGGCCAGGGTGATATCCAGCAGCGCATTGAGCTTGAATGTTGAAATCTGCAATCTGTTCTGAAACCTGGGCATAAGATGACAGTTGTATGGGTTTCTATTTTTTTACGCGTTCAGAATAGGAGCGGTCGCGTGTATCCACTTTGATGGTCTCGCCCTGTTCAATGAAAATAGGGACCATCACCGTAGCCCCGGTTTCCAGCGTGGCGGGTTTGAGGGCCGTGGACGATGAGGTATCTCCCCTTACACCGGGTTCAGAATAAGTGATTTCCAGCTCAACGAAAGGGGGAAGCTCGCAGGAAAGAGGTGTTTCATTGTCGGCATGAACGACGATCTCCACTAACTGTCCCTCCTTCATGAGGTCGGGATTTTCCACCAGTTTTTCCTCGATAACGATCTGTTCAAAGGTTTCCTGGTGCATAAAATTATATCCCAGGTCATCCTTGTACAGGAACTGGTAGGGTCGCCTTTCGACGCGTGCGGTATTTACTTTAACTCCGGCTGAAAAGGTATTGTCCACTACTTTTCCTGTGGTCAGGCTTTTCAGTTTTGTTCTTACAAAAGCAGGTCCTTTTCCGGGTTTAACGTGCTGAAACTGTACGATCGCGTAAAGATCATCATTGTATTCGAGAACCAGCCCGTTTCTGAAATCTGAGGTTGATGCCATTATAGTGTTTTTACATTGATTTGCGGTTGCAAAATAAGGAAATTAATTGTTTTAAGACAATATTGTATGTATGTCAGAGCACCTTCTTTTTGGGAATGGTGGCAATGAAGTCTTTCAGGTAAAAAGGTTCGAAATAGGCCGTATCTTCAAACTGTTGTTTTTCATATGCTGCTAAAGCCAATGGTATCATTTGTTTTGAGGAAGGTTCGATGCCATTGATGAAGTGTGCGTTTTCGTGCCGGATGGTGCCCCGGATCTTGTCTGCACCGTTCCCGAAAAACACAATATGGTGTTGATCAAGGACCTTTCCAAAGCTGTTTTCTTCAACGATGACCGCAGAAACCGGCACTGTTTCCTTCATTCGGGCATCATATACAGCGGAGAAAACCTCCATGCGCCTTGCATCGATCATCGGGCAGAACAGGAGGCCGGGATGTTCCTGTTGCAGTTGGCGCACTTCCTGGTTTTCCAATGCGGTGAGCGTCATGGATTGAAGGGTAAGGATACCGATTACAGGAATGTTCTGGGCATATGCGATTCCTTTTGCCGCAGAAACACCTATTCTCAGCCCGGTATAGGATCCCGGTCCCTTGCTGATGGCAACTGCATCCAGTTGATCCGCATGCTTTCCGGTTTCCTTCAATACTTCTTTCACGAATACTGTCAGCAGGGTTCCGTGGGAACGGTCTTCAGCGCTTTCCCTGACGGTCAGCATATGCGCTCCCTGGCTGATCGCTACCGAGCAAACATTGGTCGCAGTTTCGAGGTGAAGAATCAAAGGTTCAGCAGGCATGCATAAAAAATTTTTGTTGCTAATCTTCGGAGAATAACCGGTCTTCCGGCACCACTTCCACATTCGTGCCGTTACCCAGTTCTTTAGACACAGCTGAGTAGGGTGCAATGATCACGCGGTCTCCGGGCACAAGTCCTTCGAGGATTTCAATATAATTATTGTCCTGTATCCCGGTTTTAACAGGTTTCATGACGGCCTCACCCGCTTCCTCCACGAAAACCACGGTAATCTTTTCCTGTTCCGCAGCTACCATGGTTTGTTTGCTTGTCACGGATATTTCACCGGTGGAGTTGATAGAAGTTTCGGTCTGTTCATCTTTGTTTTCCTCATCCTCTTTTTCTTCCTTTTCCTGTCCGGGAAGCCTGGTTGTCACTGCCTGGATGGGGATGGAATAAGTTCCTTTCCGCACCTCGGTCTGGATATCGGCTGTGGCCGACATTCCGGGTCGGAGCGGATAAGGATTGTTTTTTGAAACTTTGTCTTTATATGACTCGGGCAACAGCCTGATCTTCACATTGAAATTGGTCACCTGGTCGGTGGTGATCCCGGTGACATTTGCGGAAACGGGAATTTCTGTAACAACCCCCTTGAATTTTGTATCCAGGTAGGCGTCAACTTCAATCAGGGCAGTGTCCATATAGGCAACCCTGACGATGTCGTTTTCGTTCACTTCCACCTCGACCTCCATCATGCTGAGGTCTGCAAGCCGGAGAATTTCCGTACCAGACATCAGTTCTGTTCCAACCACGCGTTCGCCCAGCTCCACGTTCAATGCCGAGATGGTGCCGCTCATGGGTGCATAAATGGATGTTTTTTGCAGGTTTTCTTCTGCCTCTTCGAGTGCAGCCTGTGCACTTTGCACGGAGAATTCGGCAGCTTCCTTTTCTGCCCTGGCGGTGAAATATGTTGTTTCGGACTGTTCAAATTCGGCATCGGAAATTGCATTTTGTTCATACAATTTCTTGTTCCGCTCGAAATCCAGCTTGCTCATCTGAAGCTGTGCTTCGGCCTGTTTCAGTCTTGCCTTTGCATTGTTGAGAGCGGCTTCCGACCTGTTGCGGATCATGATATAGTTGTCGGGTTTGATCTTGAGCAAAAATTGTCCTTTTTCAACTTTATCGCCCTCTTTGACTGCCAGCTCAACGATTTCTCCTGAAACGTCCGGTGATATTTTCACTTCGGTTTCGGGCTGGATCTTTCCGTTGGCTGTGATGATCTCGGTGATATCGCGTTGCTCACCGGTTTCAACGGCTACCTTGATGTAGGCTTCATCGCCAAACCATCCCAGTTTTTTCCCTATTCCCAGGATGACCAGTAAAACGACGAGGACAACAGATAGTATGATGAGGATCTTTTTTGATTTCATGATGCTTTGTATGATGTTGGGTTGTTACAATGTAATGGGTTCTCCTTTATAAAAGTGAAGTATTTTGGTTTTAAATATAAAGTCATATTTTGCCTGGAGCAGGTCGGACTGGGTCATGGTAAGCTGGTTTTTCGAAGTATTGTAGTCTACGGTATTGACCAGTCCCACTTCAAATTTCTTCTCTGTGTAGCTGAAGGATTCCTCCATTGAAATGAGAGCTTTTCCGGTGGATTCATATTTCTTCAGTGCAGCCATGGCATCCACAAAAGCCTGCTGGATATCGCGGTACAGGTTGTTTTTCATGTTCTGGACCTCCAGTCTTGCATTTTCTATTCCAATCCTTGCATTTGAAACAGCCGAGTTAACCTGTCCGCCATTGAAAATCGGGATGTTCAGTCCGAGTCCGAGCCCGACACTCAGGTTGTCGTTGATCTGTTCAAAGAAGGGGTATTTGCCATAGATCGGAAGATTTGTTACCGGGTCGGTACTGATGAGCTTTTCCCTGATATCGGAAAAGCCTGTGTTGTAATTGCCTGAAAGTGAAAGACTGGGATATCGCATTCCTTTGGCAATATCCAGGTCGAGCTGCGAGGATTCCAGGTTGTATTCTGAAGCCCTGATCCGGGGCATGATCTCCTGTGCGGTACCGTAGATATCCATTACATTCAGCAACATCAAACTGTCGCCGGGTGTTGGCAGGTCGGGGATATTGACCCGGAAACCCGGATCGTATTGCAGGTCGAGCATCTGCTGCAGGTTGAGGTAGGCCATTTGCAGCTGGTTTTCGGCATTCACTACGTTGAGTTCTTCTGCGGCATACTGCGCCTGGATTTCCAGGGCACTTCCCCTGGCCAGTTTTCCGGCATCCACCATTTTTTGCGTCCGGTCCACTTGCTGACCGGTGATCTCAAGCTGGTTTTGGGCCACAAGCAGGAGTTCCTGGCTGAAAAGTATCTGCAGGTAGGCGGCTGCAATATTCAGGGAAATATCGTTTTTTATCTTTTGAACATCTTCGTAGCTGGCCATGAGGTTGATCCTGTTCTGTTCGATGCTGTTCCTTTTCTGGAAGCCATTGAACAGGGAGACACCCGAGCTTACATTCAGGCTGATGGAATTGATCTGCTGGTTGTCGGTAAACTCGTATGTGGTCTGGTCCAGTGCCCGTCCGAAGGAGTAACTGTAGTTGGAACTGGCATTCAGACTGGGGAACCTTGAGAGTTTGGATTGATCCAGGATATTCTGGTTGTAGCGGGTATTCAGTTCCGTCTGTTTGATCGCGATATTGTTTTCCATCGCATAACCGATACAATCCTCCAGGCTCCAGGTGTTTTCCTGGGCAGGGATGGTAACTGAAATTGTCAGGAGGAAAATAATAACAGCAGCAATATTTTTATACATGATGTATTACTTTTGGAGATGCAAATTCAAAGATAAAGATAATGAAGGGATAATTGTGAAATGAAAAACGAAAAAACGATTAATTATAATGAAATCGGTGATGTTCAATATCATAGAAACAGCAGGGCGAAGAATATTTCCATCAGGATAAGTTCGGATGGGAGGGTACGGGTGACCGTGCCTGGCCGGTGCAGCTTTCATCGTGCGGAACGTTTTGTTATGGAAAAAAACAACTGGATCCGTCAAAAGACCCTGAAGATCAAACGGCTGAAAGAGAAAAATCTTGTGTGGGACGCGGGAGATGTGATTCCAGTGCGGAACAGGGACATCGTTGTTGTACAGGGAGGGGATGAGGATTTTGTTGTGAATGAGACGGAAAACGGTTATGAGATCTCCCTGCCGGGGGGGTATGATCCCAAACAGCCGGAGCACCAGGCAGCCATGAAGGAACGGGTGTCACAATTGGGACTGAAGGAGGCGAAGCGACAGCTGCCGGGGATCATGGCGTCACTTTCAGAAAAGCATTCCCTGCCCTATACACGGCTGACTGTAAGGAGGATGCGCACACGATGGGGCAGTTGTTCTTCAAGGAACAATATCAGTCTGAACAGCGGGTTGATCTTTTTGCCGGAATCCCTGATCGAATATGTGATGCTCCATGAACTGGCACATACCCTCCACAAGGACCACAGCAAGCGGTTCTGGGATGCCCTGGAGGCAATCCTGCCCGGGGCAGTGGCGCACAGAAAGGAATTGAGGAACTGTACGATTATCGCGTGAAGCTGCGCAACCCGGTATTAATTATAAAGGAGCCGTTTTCCGGGTTATATCTTTTTCGAAATCCAGTGCCTTTTCTTCCACGATTAACTGCACATGAAAATCATAATCGGAGATGATCTCATTTGAATTCAAAGGTTCCGTAGTCTTTACTCTGATGTTTTTCATTTTTCAGGTTATTGCTGCGATCGAAAATTATGGAAACAGCAATAAGCATACCTTAAACCGGTATTAAAAAATCATGAAATAGGAGAAAGGTGGGGATCATCATGAAAAAAATACTGGAAATCTGCACTGAATATATCCAGAAAAAGGAAAAAGTTTTAACTTTGCATCCCGATTCTCTGACAAAACTGCAGGAACAACTGCAGATCAGGCAGATCGGAAATTGGTACTGACCCGTGGTGTAATTGGCAACACGTCTGATTTTGGTTCAG